>OGJE01000087.1_pt1 | contig 57032 bp, 56 predicted proteins | sample 1571981 | NCBI WGS metagenome assembly OGJE01 (sample SAMEA2582118, study PRJEB24529) | metagenome | biome: Human gut stool | place: China | collected 2011
CTTGTCTCCGCTCGGCTTTGCCGCTTGCCAGAGCAAGAAGTGCACCAACCGAGCAGGAAGTGACACCAACCTAGCAATAGTGACACTAGCCGAGCAATAGTTGCACCAACCGTAGCTTTGTTGGTGCAGCAGAGACTGCTGCACCCCCTGATCCTGGTAGATAACTTCAAATCCTGACAGATGAAATTGTTATCTGTCAGCCATTAACCTTCTGTAACGTAGTATATTACACGCAGACTGACAGATATGATAGATAAAAACACATGTTTTTATGTTACAGCAATAGTTTTTTTCGTCTATTGATAATCGGCAATAAAATTGATATAAAAACGATGTAAAAACAAATGGTTTATCAATTTATTTTGTACATTTGCATACCACTCGAATAATCACTTAAAACTTAATAATTATGCTGAACAAGAAAATCGAAGAGGCTCTCAATGCCCAAATCAACGCCGAGCTTTGGTCGGCTTATCTCTATCTTTCAATGGCTGCTTATGCTCACGCTAACGGCAATCCGGGAATGGGCAATTGGTTTGAGGTACAGTTTCAGGAGGAGCAGGATCATGCCAAGATCATGTTCAATTACATCATACAGCGTGGCGGACGTGTTGAACTGAAGCCTATCGACGCTGTGCCTACAACTTGGGAGTCGCCGCTCGCTGTGTTCGAGGCTACACTTGCCCACGAGCAGAAGGTGACATCACTCATCAACAATCTCTTCGCTCTCACCACAAGCGAGAACGACTACGCTACGCAGAGTATGCTCAAGTGGTTCATCGACGAGCAGGTGGAGGAAGAGGAGAACGCACAGAACATCATCGACAACCTCAAGATGATTCAGGGCAACGGCTATGGTCTGTATATGCTCGATAAGGAGTTGAGCGCACGCAAATACACTCAGGCTTCACCGCTTGCAACAAAGGCTTAATCTTCTTGGGAGGGTATGGCATCCTGCCATACCCACGCCGCCTCCTATGGTTAGTGGTAGCGTGGGTATAGCAGGATGCTATACCCTCCTATGGTTAGTGTCTGCGTGGGTATAGCAAGGATGCTATACCCTCCTATGATTTGATGGAAGATGCCTTCAAATCCTGGTAGATACAACCTGCATCTTCCAGCCCTTATCCCTTTGATACGCAACGCGCTACGCTGAAAATGGAAGATATGGTAGATATTTTACGAAAAATTGCAGATTGCAGTAGAAAATTAAAAACATTGCAACATAGGAATATTAGGTAAAGAATAATCATTGATAATACAAAATTTTAGTGAGAAAAATCGTACAAAAGTAGATTTCTTTGATATATTTATATTTAACAATGTTAAATTAGAGTTTGAAATCATATTTTATCAGCCAAACAAAGTGGTTTTCAAGGTAAAAATGTTACCTTTGTGTGGTCTATACCCATACCGAAAGCCCCGATGGGCAGAGGTTGGGCAGACATACATACGGTATAAGGCGTAACTGTACGCTTTGGTTTTGACGCCATAAGAACTTCGCAAGTCTATTTTGTTATTTCATAACCATCTGAATATCAGTACAGATACGAGTATTCTGTCTTGACGGGAAACAATACAGAAACAAAAGTTCAAGAAAACAACATTTTCGCATTTTCCTTGTTTCCTATTGTTTCTTTGGTTTCTGTTTGTTGCATTTTGTGGTTTTGCTGAAAATCCTATCAGTTTATAGAACCGTATTTTACCCCTAACAATACCTAATGATTTGCCGACAACAGAATCATTGGCGTTATCATTGCTGACCAAAAGAGAAAGGTACACAAGAATGCTCGCTGGGCTTTCGGTAATAGCAATGTCATAGCATATCCATACTCTCACATATGCAAAGGTACATAAAATTCTCCATATATATACTTTACTTTGGTTTAGCCTATATATAAAGGCTAACCCGTAAAGTGAACTGTTCCACATAAACCATATAGCCATTTGTAGGGTTGCAGTCAAAAGAGAAGATGCGCATAATGCTTCGATGCACCATTTTCTTTTCACTGCAATCACCCAATCTTACACCATCGTCTCCACTTTTACAAAAATCACTTTACATATATACTTTACTTTGGTTTAGCCTATATATAAGACTAACCACGTAAAGTGAACTATTCCACATAAACCATACTGCCATTTGTAGAGTTGCAGCCAAAAGAGAATATGCGCATAATGCTTGTGCGTACCTTTCTCTTTTCGCTGCAATCATACCATTTTACACCCTCATCCCCACATTTACAAAAATCACTTCACATATATACTTTACTTCGGTTTAGCCTATATATAAGACTAAGCACGTAAAGTGAACCATTCCATATAAACCATATTGCCATTTGTAGAGTTACAGCCAAAAGAAAAAGCTGCGCATAATGCCTGTGCGTAACTTTCTCTTTTGGCTGCAATCGTTCTGGTGTACGGTTGATATTCCATCTTTACACCGACCACCTTTCTTTTCGCTGCATACTTGGGGACTTGTAGATAATAATTGTGTTGCAAAGGTACTTCTCATGTCTTCTGCCTTGCAAGGTCTGCGCCTTGCGGTTCATCGGAAAAATCTCCACCTCGGTTGACACTGAGGTTGTATTTTACCATGAAACCTTGCATGCAGGTACATGAGACCTTTTGAGGCAACAAAATTTTATCAAATCCCCAAGTAGCTGTAGCTATAAGAGGGAAGTAATAAAACTTAAAAAACAAACGATTATGGCAAACTTATGTGACACACAGTACAAAATCACAGGTGAGAAGAAAGCCGTTGCCGACCTGTGGAACACGCTTCAAGAAATGAACGTAAACGAAAAGAATATCTGGCTCGGTGATTTGGCGAACCATTACGGCATCGACTACAAGGCAAAAGGCTTTTCCGTTCGTGGTGAAATCTATTGGGCGGAATATGAAGAATATAGTGACTATGCTTTGCTGTCGTTTGACACGGAAACGGCTTGGGCTGCTTGCAACGACTTCTTCGATGCGCTGAACGAGAAGTTTGACGGAGCGTTGTCTATCAGCTATCGGGAAATTGAATGTGGCTGTGGCATTTTCTATGTTCACGACGAGGGTGAGCATTTTCCCGAAGAATGTTGCGTGAGTGCGTACGGAGAACCGTTTGAAGCAATGAATGAAGAACCTTTTGACACCGTGGCTGATGCAATAGAGGTATGGTGCGAGAAAACCTGTATCAATCGTGGCGAACGCTCTGATGAAGAAATGCTGGAATACATTGCCCAGTACGAGTACAAAGACGACAATACATTATTCTTTATCAATAAGTTTGAGTTTGAATAATATTATAGGAGGAACAAAATATGATTGATTACGATGAGTTGGACGGAATTGTAGGTTGCTATTGCACCTTAGTTTATCCGTATCGAGGACATTCAGAGGGTACAGTTGTTGCCGATTATGGGCAAGAGATTATTGTTAGGCTGAATAACGGCAAGGAATTGACCGAGTATCGGAGTGACGTACTGATTTACGAATAAAATCTAAAAGAATAGCCTGCTCACATTCTGTGGGCAGGTCTTATTATCCAAAGCAATAGCCTTTTTTATCCTAAGAGATTTGGGCAACGCTTGTCTGCGTCGCCTCTTCCTTTTATACTCATATCTGTAAATCCATTCGCCAAACGCAAAAGCGTACAAAACCGCCTTATACTTCTGGATGACATTCTTCTCTTTTTAATGCGGCTGCAGCTTGTTGCAACTCCACTTTTCCACGACGCTACTTGTTTTGTGAATCATACTTGCTTGATGTGCAATGCCAATGCTTACGTCTATTCATTATTGTACTTGTACGTCTCAACTGGAGTATCCCCATTTTCATGTCAGCACCAATGTGCTCTACGTCATGACTCATGTTGATGATAAATATCTGCAATGGTTCTCTCCATTCTTCTGGTACGGCTGCTTTGATAACTGCTTTACGCTCCATAGTGTACGTCTTCCGCAAGCCTACATCCCGTTACTTGTTGTTCATGCGCCTTTTCTGAATTTGTTCTTCCGAAGCCACTCATTTTTTCAATGCAAATTTAGCGTGATGCTACGATAACTGCCATTATCTTGTGAGGTCGCTTCGCTGTGACCAATAAAATAGTCGATAATCTTCCTTTTTCTCCTAACCGCCAACAGAAAACGAGTATTATAGCCGATTTTCATGGTGCTTTCCTCATGTGCCACATCTCTGCTTTGGGTTGCATGTAAAAATTAAGTTTAACTTCAAAAGCAAATTCAAAATGAAAAAGATCGAGAACAACTTCACAGTAACAGGTTTCGTAGGCAACAATGCGGAAATCCGCCAGTTCACCACAGCAAGCGTAGCTCGCTTCTCATTGGCAGTAAGCCGTCAGGAGAAAAACGGAGAGGAAACCAACCGTGTATCGGCTTTCATCAGCATGGAGGCATGGCGCAAGAACGAGCACACCGAGTCTTTTGACCAGCTGACAAAGGGAACACTCCTGACAATTGAGGGTTACTTCAAGCCAGATGAATGGATTGATCAGCAAGGCACCAAGCACAATCGCATCGTCTTCATCGCCAACAAGTTCTATCCAGCTTTGGAAAAAGAGGAACCTGGTGCAGAAAGCACTGAGCAGCCTACCACTAAAACAAAGAAGAAATAGTCTTCTTCCTGACCTACAGACAAGGCGGTTTCGACCGCTTTGTCTTTTCTCATGTTTGTATATTCCACTTTTATCAAATCCTTCTCCTCTTATACATACTACGTACCTCCATTTATAATCAATCAGAAATATTTTGTCCCAACAGTCTTGGCTTCCGTGGCATCCACAACGGATGCTACTAAAGGCAAGACCATTGCGCCAAAGGTATATGCGGAAACACACTTGCCGTAAACGTCAAGAGAGTTTCCTTATCGCATATACCGCATATTTCCAGCTGTCCTATCTTTTATATGCGGATAAACCGTAAGCCGATATTCATACAACTACGTCCCACACCATAAGCGAAACCGCACATACTGTTTGTCAGAAAGGCTTATCAGCCACTCTTCCAAAGGCAAGCATGCACAGATTGTGGTTTTGTTGACAACGTGAAGCGGCATATGCCGTTTTCATGTCGCCAAAAAACCACAAACAGTGCATCGAGAAGCTTGCTGGCAGTAGCGCAGTTTCACACCCGCCCTTTCCTCTTTTATATTCTTCATCATACTTTTTCTTTTTACTGTAATATACTCCTGTTGTAGCCATGTTGGTTTCCTGTCAGCTTTGCCACTTTGGATATTTACCGCAAAGGTACAAGTTGTCAGGCATACGTCAAATCGGGCATCTATGGATGCTTTCGAAAAATCTTCCTCTGTATGTGCCATATAGAGCGTATTTTTCTCTTCCGATTTGTCTTAATGCTTTCCAACTCCTTTGCATGGCGGAAAAATATCCCTCGGACAAGCCGAAAGGCTCCGAAAAGAGGGAAATAAATAATTCCAAGACTATGGCAAAGGTAATAGACGAGAGTATCAAAAAACAACTTAGCAAGAGGATGGATTTCTTCTTGAAGTATTTTCCCGTAAGGGTTCGTAATGTTGGTGAGGATGCAGTGGAAGCACGCCAACTGATATGGGCTTTCAAGGATGCACGAGACAACGCTTTTGAGAAAGTGGCACAAATGACGGCTACACACCTTATCAAGATATGCGGTGAGAAGATTAAAGACATTGTGTTTGTGTGCGTCCCTGCAAGCACGCAGGACAAGAACGAGAGCCGTTACAAGGCTTTTTGCAATCGGGTAAGCGAATTGTGTGGCATCCTTAATGGCTATGCTCATGTTTCCGTTTCGGGTGAACGCCTCGCGGTGCATGAACACAGAAAGGATAAAGAAAAGACGCTCGTCAAAACACAAGTGATAGAGTTTGACGAAGATTTTTTCAAGGGCAAGGACATTTATGTCTTTGATGATGTGGTAACAACCGGCGCAAGCTATGCACTTTTCGCCAATCAGTTGGAAACTTTTGGCGGAAACGTATTGGGAGGGCTGTTCTTAGGTCGTACACACTACAAATACAAGAAATAACATGGAACAGACTTTTTACATAAAAGCCAATTCGGTAGCTTTCACGGGACATCGCTCAGTTCCCGAATACAAGAAAGGTGAATTGATAAAGAAGCTGAGGGAAAAGATAAGATTGCTTTATGCAATGGGCATACGAAACTACTATTGTGGTATGGCTATCGGTTTCGATATGCTTGCAGCTGAGGTGGTTCTATCGCTAAGGTCGGAATTGCCATATCTGAAGCTTATCGCTGTTGTTCCGTTCAAGGAGCAGTCAGCGAGATGGAATTATCAGGAGCAAGCAATGTATAAGAGATTACTTTCTCAATGTGATGATACTATTATGTTGAGCAAAGCCTACTATAACGGCTGCTTGTTAAGACGCAATGACTATATGCTTGCCCATTCATGTGGCTTGATAGCGTTCTTTGATGGCAAACCGAAAGGCGGTACGTTTTACACTTACCGAAAGGCAAAGTCATTGGGAATGGATATTATAAATCTGTTTTAGTTCATAAATTCATCTATGGAAGGTTTTTCGTCGTGAGATGGGGAGCCTTTTTTCTTTCCATCATCATGATGGTGCTTACATCGTCCACACATACATGGACATCCACACTTCTAACACAACAACCAGGGCATTGGTTGTTGTCTTGCCTTTTTCAGCGGTCTCGTCTGTAGTCAGATGCCTTGAATCCGCCCCACAATGCACGAAGGACGACTCTTCCAACATAGAAGACTACAATCATGATTAGAATATCTCCCATAATCGTAATTTGTTACTGTTTGAACGTGTTGAAATACTAACCAAAGGTACAAATAATTATTGAGAACAAAGAATTATTTACGTTAATAATCAATAAGTTAGACACATAATCTTTACTTATTGGCAGTCGTCACAATCACACTCTTGTACTCTTTTAGGCAACATGCTTTTCACCAAGTCGTATGACTCTTTTATCCATTCCTCAATCATGTTATTCGGGAAAGTCCCCTCAATAAAAATGTCATTCCAATGCTTTTTGCACAGATGATATGCCGGGGAGAACGCATTGTATTCCTCACGCAATTCCTCGCCACGTTCTGGCAGCAGCTTCACTGCTATGGTCGGAATGGGTGCTTTTAGCCATATATGCAGATATATCTTCCCACCTATTCGGAATACCACCCAGTCCTCACCGTATGGCATGGCTTCCTCTGTGCCTGGCAATGACAGGCAATATTCTCTTACTTCCTCTACATTCATTATCAGTCTTGCTTTTCGTTATCGTTATTGTCTCCTTTTACATCGGCATCCTTTGGTTTGCGCTTTCCGAGCGGTCCGCTGAAATTACCACGATTTAGCTTCACCCCATACTTGTTGAGTATGCGGAATACGGAACTTCTGCTCTTGAAGCCACTCAGAGAATAGATGTCATCGAGCGTATGTCCGTTGTTGTACATGCTCACTATCATATTCTCACGTTCTGCCTTCTCTCTGGCGGTAAGCGTCTTGAACCTTGTTGGTTTGACATGCTGTTGCAGATATTGTACATGGGCTTCAGCACGGCGCAGCACCATTATCTCCTCAGGCAGTGAGCCGAACATCTGCATTATCTGTGAGGTAGTCGTGTCGGGGAACAACTTGTCATCAGTGTCAATCCTGTCCCTTATAGAAATAAGACGGACGACCTTGACGCGGCAGAACTCCAACAGTGTGGAAAGCTCACGCAAGCCTTGTACAGCATTACTGAACTTGGCTACTACCAACTCGTCCCCTCTGTCAAGACTTGCCAACAACCGTTTCCATTGCGGGCGCAGCTTCTCCTGTGCCGTTTCTTCTTCCACAATCTGTACACACCCATAGTCCGACATCCATGCCATGTCTTCGGCTAAGCTGTCGTCATGTGATGTGCGATATATATAACCTACTTTTGCCATTCTTTTATACTCGTTTTTGAAAACAACTGCAAAGGTACTCGTTTTCTTTGTAGTTCAATCATACTTGCATAAGAAAAACCGCAATCACACTTGCTTTTCAGATTTATTCTTCACTTGTTTTCAATAGAAAATATACTTGAAAGTATGATATGGAAATATGCTTAAAGTTTTATGCAAATGCCTTGAAATACATCGCTATGTGCTTACCTTTGCACCGTTTTATTTCAAAATACAACGATAACAATGGTTTTTATGCAAACTTACAAATACAACTTTTCAAGACAAAAGTCAGCTATTAGAAGACGGTTTTCATCAAGTATGAAAGTCTCACACATCAATAATGGAATGCCTATAATAATAGCATCTGCCGTTCTTGCAGTCATACTTGTGTGTACATCATGCGGTAGCGGCAAGCAGTCCTTATCGTACAAGACGAGCGAGGAAGCAGCCAATGCCTATAGCGCCTATCTGTCGGATGTACGGAACAAGAAAGACCTTACTTCCGACAAACTGATTGCAGAGGTGGCGAAATGGCACGAGACACGCGACTCTGTAGTTTCATGTCTGCGCAGGGACACAGTACCGAACCTGCACCGTGACTGGAACATGTATTTTCATGAAATCCATGACTCTCTACGCAAGGAGTTTTGCCGTATCGTATTGGCAAATCCACGAACATACAAGGATGTGCTCCGTTTGAAAGAGGTTGCTTCTCCATTTATGCAGGACGAAGACTTGCTGCAAGCCAAGGCTGACGCACAGCCGTTCTTCACATCTTTAGACAGCACCGCCATTTATAGTATGACATTTCCAAAATTAATGGAGCGTTACAGAAAGTTTTTGATACAGGTACAGGAAAAAGGTGTTCACGATAAAAGTGACCTCTTGGATTTTATCAGGAATGAAGATGTGTTCTTCCGTTCTTTCCTCTCGCATCTGCACGATACTGACAAGCAGAATATACAGGACATCATTCAAAGCACGGAAAGCTGCTGTCTGCAAATTTTTCGTTCTGCTGACCGCAAGGAACTGTCATACCGCGATGTCCTGGTGTACATGACCATGCGTACAAACCGCCGTATAGTATTGAACGCCTTGAAGTGTATCAACGATGTGAAGAGTGGCAAGGTCAAGACCCCGACATCGGCACAGGCATACATCTGGATGCTGGTGAAACCCTATACTTCCATTGATGGCTTGGGCATTGCTGTATTGTTGGACGTAGACAGAAAACGTATCGACAAGGTTGCCGATGAAACATCAATGGTAATGGAAAGACTCTGCAAAATTCTGCAAATGGACAAGGAGCGTACAAAGGAACTTCCTGCGCTCTTCATGAAAATTATCGTCACAACATTCTAATTCTGAATATATGCTTAGACATTTCTACGAAGACTTTATGTCGTTTGTTCCGCTACAGCTTCCGCAGTTGCTCAACGTGACGGCAATGGAAGAGCCGTTGTTTTACAACGATTACGTACTGCTCACCTTCAATATGACAATGCCGATTGAATTGGAAGAGGTCATGGATATACTGGAGGATGACATGCAACTGATCATGCTGTACAATCATATTCCGTCACAGCATACCAAGTTTGGACAAGGCACCTGCTTCTATTCCAACCCATCGTTCGGACAGATGTTCAAGATAAATGCGATGACGGACGACACGGAAATGGTAAGCTGCGTCAAAGTGACTATCTACGACTCACTTGAAAAAATGTGCGCAGATGTCAATCTTGACATGCGACTTCATACGAGAAGCGGACATTTCAGATACAGAAGAAACGATAGTGACGTGCTGATGGACTTTCTATGAGAAGTGACATTTACCGCCGTATCGTCTTTCTGATTGACGAATACCGCACCTGGGTCAAGGTAGACAATGCCGATCATTACGAGGTCTGTTCCGTCAAACTGGACGAGCGTCAGTTTCCATGCGTATGCCGTACATTGGCTTTGCGCTCCATGTTCCGCTACCGACACTACCGCAAGGGAACCATTTGGCTAATCCCGGAAACGGAACTTGACCTTGCGTTGAACAGGCTCAAACTGCATGACATAAAATTTGCCAGACGCTTGAAACGTGGAGCTGAGAATATTGGCTACAATGATGTCAACGCCCTTATACAATACGCCACCTACGGCATCATCAATCTTGAACTCTCCGATTGTTGACACGATAATCATTAGAATATACAATTATGACTTGGATTTTACTTCAACTGATTTTTCCATTGCTGTTGTTACTTGTGCCAGTCACATTGTACAAACGCGGCAACCGTTTTATGACACGGTTTTACATGGCAATGCTCCGCAGTTCGGCAGCACGCAAGCTGTACTTGCAGACGATGCTGATAGTCCTGCTGTTGTTCCACTATGTTTACGTCAGTGGACACTTCGGGGAGCTCGGCGTACTGTTCTCCACCATTCTCTGCGGAGTGCTGTTTTCACATAAACGTGCGGAGCGTTGGCTACGCTTGCTGAAAGCGCATCAGCAGTTGTATTTCAGAATGGCGGTATTTTCAATGGCAATGGTTGCCATTCCGCATCTGTACACGATGGCTGTCACGGTAGCCTTTCTTCTTTTGGCGGCAGCTTTCTATCCGTCTGCCTCCATATTGTACGAATGGAACGACAGGGAGAAACAGGACACATGGCGAGCCAATACACAACTCCTTGCCGATCGTTATTTTTGAATCATCACGCAACGGTGCCGAAATATGTGGATAGCGGCACTACGACATAATCCACAACATTATACAATATTATAGACACAACATCATGAAGCATAACGAAGTACAAAGAATAATAGTTTCTGCAGACATCGGCCTGTTTCTGTATCTTCAAGAGAAGGTATGTGAGCGCAAGACAAAGACCGAAGCCTATTGCAATTTGTTGAAAAAGGCATCTGAGAATTTCGTATCTCCCATTTTGAAGAACCGTAATCAAGAGCTCAACATAAACCAATGTCATGTGACCATAACAGACCTGTCGGTGGAATGGCATTGGCATCGCTCCACTGTACGCTCGTTTCTGGAGACATTAGAGGAGTATGGTCAGATTGAAATCATCAGGCTTCCCAAAAGTTTTCTCATTACAATGCCTGTCGGAGCAAATGGTACAGACAATATTATCGGCACACCTGACTTCGGGTTTGTCCGTGGACTGCATGAGGTATTGTCCGATTGGATAGCTGATGGTGTGTCCATCCCCGTTGCAGGAGAAAAGGGTATACAGCTTCTGAAGACCGAGATGGCTTGTTTCTCTGAAGCGTATAAGAAAGAACACCCTAATGATACAGACGGCTTGAAGCAAGCCCTAAAATCACATTTTGAATCTGCAAAACAACAGCTTTTGGAACAGATGGCGGTCGCCACATTCAAGAAGGTTATCCGTAAGCATTACGCTGTCAAAGGGAATGAAGCCATGACCTTGTTTTATGACAACGACCTTGGCTGTGACAGCGAGGCTCTTTTAGAGGCATCCCAAATTCTAGCCGAACTGCTCGTCTGTGGCATTTCGCCGTCCTTGACGCATGAAACACCGCAGACCAAGGCGCAGTTCGAGAATTTGCTGGAGTCCTACAAGGCTCTTTTAGCCCAGTCTGTTGGACATGCAGACCACCTATAGTTTGCATAACCAGTAATAGTGCGTTACCGTCTTGCTGTTATACCATTCCAACACTCTTATACCACACTGGGCTTGCCCAGTGTCCAAATAGAGGGAAGTAGAGGTAGCCTAATACCCCATGCATCTGTCGATGATGGGAGTGGTGTCCTCTTAACGGCAAGCCGGGACAAAATACATGTACAAACAAAAAATATAAAAGGTATGACGAATAATGCGAAACAGGTTATGGACATCCGTGTTTCCAAGGGCATAACAGTGGCACAGAGCAATGAGCATCTGCGCAACTGGACGGAGAAGGGGTGGAACCATGCAACACAGACGGGCAATTACGACCCGACTCGTGAACATCTTAATTTTGAAATTGTCAAGGGTGGCTTGGTAGCTCCAATCAACAAGGCGAAGAGTATTCCAGAACGTATGGCTGAGAACTTACGTGAAAGAGGCATCAAAGATCCGAATGATGGACTTTTGGAGCCCAAATACCGAACTGTTGTGAATTGCATTTTCGGTGGTTCAAGAGAGCGTATGCACGAACTTGCGTATGGTACGCAAAAGGTAAACTTCGAGCATGGAGCAGACAATAGCCACATTCAACGATGTGAGGACATAGAGAAATGGGCAAAGGATGTTTATTCCTTTGTCTGCGAAAAATATGGAGAAGAGAATATCGCTGCTTTTATTGTACACTGCGATGAACTGAACCCTCATATACACTGTACTCTTTTGCCGATTAAGGATGGACGTTTTGCGTTCAAGAAACTCTTTGCAGGAAAGGACAAATATGAATACAGTGCCAAGATGAAGCAACTGCACAGCGACTTTGCAAAGGTCAATGCAAAGTGGGGAATGTCCAGAGGAACATCTGTAGCAGAAACTGGTGCTCGCCATAGAAGCACGGAGGAATACCGTCGGCATCTGTCTGAGCAATGTACAACCATAGAGCAGCAAATAGTGCAACACAAGAAAGCTCTTTCAGACCTCAATAAGGAGATTGACATTGCACGGCGAAGAGTTAAAGGACTCTCTTCTATGGTGGAAAATCTACTTAGGGAGAAGGCTGAAAAGGAGGCACAGCTTGCTAACTTGCAGCAACAGATTCTTGAAGGAAAAGCAAATCCTGAAGCATTGAAGGAAGCAGTTGCTAAACTTGAAGACGAATTGACCATTGTACAAAACAAATTGGCAGACAAGCAAGAGAAACTGCTGATGGCTCACCAACAGCTTGAGGAACTGAAAAGTGACATGACCGACATTCAGCAACGTACAGACGATTTGAAATCGGAGGCGCAGGAATATGCCCGTGATGTTCATTCCAAAGTGGACAGTCTGTTGAAAGATGCATTGCTTGAAAATCTGGTAAACGAACAACAGCACAGATTGGCAATGCTCAACGAGGTCGATCTGAGAATGTTTGATGGTTCTCTTCTTCAAGACCTTGCAGAGCGAGGAACAGAAATCATGCATTGCGCTACACTTTTGTTCCTCGGTATGGTGGATAATGCCACAACTTTTGCCGAAGGAAATGGTGGTGGCGGTAGTGGTAATGATATGAAATGGGGACGTGATGATGACGAGGATAACCGGGCTTGGGCAAGGCGTTGCATGATGATGGCATGCAAAATGATGCGTCCATCAATCGGCAAGAAGCCTAAACGCTAATCGGCATGGTTTCCATCTCTCTCCTTTTCTAATGACAAAATCAAATAAGAACATGAGAAAGAAATTTATACTTATGCTTGCAGTGGCGTGTACACTGCAGATGAAAGCAGGTGTGCTATCCACTTGCATGGATTCCACCAAAATAGAAACGAAGTATTGTATGAAGAGCTTGCCTTTTGGAAGTTCGTCAAATGAAGATGCCGTTGCTATTGGTTCTTTATGGTCAGACAATTGGTTTGTTGGTATTTCTGGAGGAACGAATGCTTTCCTCGGCAAACCATTAGGTTGTGAGGATTTGTTCGGACGTATCAAGCCGACATTCGGATTGACATTCGGCAAATGGATTACGCCAGCTGTCGGTGGTCGCTTATATTACCAAGGTGTCCAGTTCAAAGACTGTAATCTTGCAGTTCAAGACTATCAGCATCTTCACGCTGATTTTATGTGGAATGTGCTTGGCAATAGATACGGCAAACAAGATGATGTCCGTTTGGGTATCGTTCCGTTTGTTGGTGTCGGTTTGCTCCACAATAAGAGTAATGGACAAAAGCCTTTTGCACTCTCTTACGGCATTCAAGGTCAGTATCGTCTAACGAAACGACTATCAGCTACTTTGGAGATTGGCAACACGACCACCTTTCAGGAGTTTGACGGCTATGGAAAAGTCGGCAGATTTGGTGATCATCTGATGTCTTTGACAGCAGGATTGTCCTTCAATATTGGTAAAGTTGGATGGAAGCGTATCGGCAAATCTGCTCACACGGATGCCGAATATACCTATTCTAATCATTGCCCAACTGCCAATAGCAATATTGGTGACCACTACACTCGCAATGACTACAGCGGTTTAAATTCACTTCGTGCAAGATTGAACAACAAGCGTTGGGACGGCAACACGCCTGTCCAAAATGATAGCACTTCCTTGTTCGATAGGAATGAACACGGAACCTCTGGCTATTTTACTGAAATGCAAAATGGCAATGTTTGCATTGGGACACCCGTGTACTTCTTTTTCGAGCTTGGCACAACGCAGCTTGTCACTCCGTTGCAGTTACTAAACTTGGACGAAATTGCACACGTCGTCAACGAACATTGCTTAAGAGTAAAGGTCGTCGGGGCTGCTGATAGTGCTACTGGTTCGGCAGAAATAAACAAAAATCTTGGTACTTCCAGAGCAAAATTCATTGCCAGGGAATTGAATAAGAGAGGGGTGGAATCTGATTGTATCACTCTTATAAACGAAGGGGGAATATCCGATTATACTCCCAACGAGGCAAATAGGCAAACGAAAGTGATGCTCTATCATAGATAGGCTTTTATAAATTCATACGACAAAACAATCAATTGTGAGAACAGCCGGCTCGTGATGAGTCGGCTGCTTCCATATATGTCCAGTTGTATTTGGGGCTGATTTCACCATATCTGCCTTGCATGTCGCTCTATTTTTCTTTGCAAATTTACTGCGTCCAGTCAAGCGTCAAATACCGCTATGCTAATGTGCGGTTGATTTAACGACAACCTTCCCAAATCGAAGATATTGGGTATTCCATTAAATCTTTCGCCATTTACTTGCCTTTTTTCCTTTGTTCACGCCGTTCTGTATTGCACGAAAAATCTATCCCGACAAGCAAAGCTGATAAAGGCTTTAAAATAAGGGAAGAAAAAGATACTGATGTTTAATGTAATAAATAGATTGATACAATGAAAGCGACTGAACATTTCAAACAGACAATCAAGGCGTATTTGGACGAGAGAGCCAAAAACGATGAACTCTTTGCCGTGTCGTATGCCAAAGAGAACAAAAACATGGATGACTGTGTGACTTTTATCCTAAACCAAGTAAAAAGAAGCAAATGTATGGGACTTACCGACGAGGAGGTGTATTCTCTTGCCGTACATTTCTTTGATGAAGATGACATCGAAATCGGCAATTCTATTGCCTGTAATGTGATTGTAAACCATACCGTTGAGCTCACGGAAGAAGAAAAGGCACAGGCAAGACAAGATGCGTTGAAAGAATATCAAGCCGAGCAACTGCGCAAGATGCAGAAGCGTACCAACAAGCCGAAGACACCCAAAGCGCAACCCGAAATAACAACTCCCTCACTCTTTGACTTTTAAGCGTATGAAACCGAAAACAAAATTAGAATACAAGGTCGTGGCTGCCAATGGGCAGTTACAGTCTATCGGACAGGAACCTGTGGATTGGGCTTTCAAACATTGCGTAGAACACATGGCTTTCCGTACTCCAAGCGGAATGACTACTTGTATGGACTGCGGTCACCAATGGCGGAACGATAGCAATAATAAAAATTGCCGTTGTCCTCATTGTTATACAACATTGGAAATCAAGGACACACTCAGAAGAAATTACAAAGAAAAGATATATTTCTCTGTGATTGACATACAAGATGACTTGCAGTTGCAGCGTGTCTTTCGGTTTGATGTGACATTCCACAAGAAAAAGAAGCCTACGCAATCACTTATGGAAGTGGCAAGGGTATGGATTGATGAAAACGGCAATACAGAAGTGACAGGTCTAAGGCGCACAATGGGATGCTATATGGACAGTTTCGCTTGGAACAGCGAACTTGAACTACGGCAAAACAAGGAAGCGTATCTTTATATCGCTGATTGCTATACCTACCCCAAGTGCAAGGTAATTCCAAAGTTAATCCGTAACGGACTAAAAAAATCATTTTTTGACATTGCCCCTCAAAGACTGATGTCAGCCTTGCTGTCGGATAGCAGAATTGAGACCTTGTTGAAAGTGAATGATATAACAGCATTGCGTCATTTCGTTATGCATAAGGATGATTTGAATTTCTGTTGGGCATCATACAAAATCGTATTACGCAATGGCTACCATATAACAGATATTCAAATGTGGGTGGACTATATCCGTATGTTAGCGAGAAACGGAAACGACATTCATAACGCACATTATGTATGTCCTACAAATCTTAAAAAGGAGCATGACAAGGTACGTGCGAGGCTCAATGGCATTAAAGAGAGAGAAGAAAGAGAACGGCAACGAATAGCAGCAATGGCTGACGAGGCGGCATTTGAGGAAATGAAGCGCAAGTTCTTTGGCTTGTCCTTCACTGACGGTATTATTGTCGTAAGTGTTTTGGATAGCGTGGATGCCTATTACCAAGAAGGAAATGCCTTACACCATTGCGTAGGACAATGCAAATACTATAAGAGACCAAACTCACTTGTCTTGTCCGCCAGAATTGACGGAGAACGCATCGAGACAGTGGAATTGAGCCTTGAAACATTCAAAGTTTTACAGTCTCGTGGTATTTGCAATGGCAATTCTCCTTATCACGATGCCATTATCAATCTCGTACAGAAGAATGTCGGACTGGTCATGGAGAGAATGACTGCATAATAAATTCGTGTTGCAAGCTGACCTCATTATGGTTGGCTTGCAATACCAAATTAAAACCAATAGCAATGACAACAGAACAGTACATAAACCGTTTATGCCGTAATATCAAGGCAGAACGCTTTGCTTGGGATAAATATCTTACTCCGCAGAACTATTTCGGGAAGGAATTGTGTGTGACACCATTACACGCCTCCTATGGGCAAATCGGCTACACGATACATTTTCCATATTCACGAGAACCGATGCCCGAATTGGAATACGATTGGGAATTGGACGATTTGACTATTGACGAAATGGATTGGAAAGAATGGCTTTCGGCAGATGAATAACTGCATAAAATCCAAGATGCAGCATTACCAAAAGTCTGCATTTTGGATTTTATCTTACACACGAATTATTCGGACAATATGTCTGCTCTCTTGTTGCGACCACGTTTCTTGGGCATTTCGACATCATTTTCTCTAAAGCATCAGCCTTTTGTAATTTCAGTGTAGATTTCTTCCGTAAATCTCCATGTATACAGATATAGGTCTGTGCAATATTCTTCGTACCACCCTTTATACTTCTCCAGGTTCTATTTTTATCGACAGCCACTTAATACGTTTTCTTGTCCATTTTTATAATCATTATACCTTTTATATATAGGCGAATGATTATCAGATACATTCCGCATCACTTGTCCGCACTCATTTTTCTATGCAAAGTTACTGCATTGAGTGAACGTCAAGCATCGCCTTTGGGCTAAGCACTTCGGAATGGAACGGCAGCCTTCCCAAATCAAAGATATTGGGTATTCCGTTCAATTCCTTGTCATTTGCTTGTCTTATCACTCTTGTCATGCAGTTTAGGAATGCACGAAAAATCAAGTTCCCGACAAGCGAAGCTGATAAGGCTTCAATCAAAGGGAAGAAAATAAAATTCAATTCAAACGGATATGAAAGTAAAAAGACTGACAAAAGAACAAGGCAAGTGGTTTAACATTCGCCGTTTCCCTAATTTCCACAAGACAGGCAGTGTGAAATGCATGAAAAGCCTTTATTATGGCAAGGACGCATTGTTGGTACGTTGTGGTGATTATATCTACAACGTGACAAGCGAACCGAATATTTATGAACAAGCAAAATAGTATTGATATGACGAACAAACTGATTACGCCTCAGTTTATGGAGGCAATAAAAAACTTTCCTCTTTACTCTCAAGAGGAAAAAGGCAAAGACGCTATTTGTGTGGCTGTATTTACCATAGGACACATCAGATGGTTTGTTCTTGAAGGACAGACAGAAGGCAATGACTTTATGTTATTCACTATTGTATGCGGATTGTACGAAACGGAATACGGCTATGTATCAGCAAACGAATTGGAGAAAATAGAGATTGATGGCACCAAGTATGGGATTAATGACAAGTTCCATGTATGTCAGGTAAAAGGTTTTACACCAACCAAACTGAAGAACATACAAGACAATGAATTGCGTAGCTTTCTTCATCACCTTTACTCAAAGCCCCCAAAGAGCTAATTTGTTACAACTGCCGTAGGCTGCCCAAACAGTCTACGGCACAAAAACTATCACAATATGGAAAAGATACAAGACATGGTTATCAGTGTAGCCGAAAAAGAAGGTTGGGCTGTCACTATCGAGGAACAGAATGAATTACACATTACTTTCAATTTTGCAAAGTTCACGCCCCAAGGACAGGATTTCTCTTTCTCTGCCAACACTTTTGACAATGACCACGATGTGCTTTTGGAAAACATCTTTGAATATTACCAGGACTACGACCCCGACTATGAAGCATATCTATGGATTGGTCCTAACGGACACGGACAGAATGGTGCGCCATACCACATTGCGGATATTGTGGAGGATATGAAAGCTGCCGAAGATATGGTGTTTCAACTGCACACTGCTCTCAGTAACGCTTTCAACGCTTAGACCAAACAAAAGCCAGCCGTAAGGAGAGGACAATAACTTCTCCCTACGGCTGACTTCTCTTATCTGCGGAACGTAGCCTTTGCCACATTCTCTTCCTCCGCGTTTTCCTCTTGTAACTGATAGTCTGGCAACTCACAAAGCGTATTATACACGTCCTCGATATTGTCTGCAAGTGACAAGTTGTGGTCGTAGCTGAGAATATGCTGCACTGCCAACCCGGCATTGGTAACAGTTCCAAGCTCAAAACTGTCGTGCTCACGGTCGTATTGCAGATGCAGCACATCGCCATTTGGCATTTCAAAGACTGGAGCTTTGCGCTTTGACAAATCAGAAAAGTCTTCTGCAATCATCGACTTTGCCACCTCTTCTACATCCTTTGATGCCTCAGAAGGCAATCCGTATCGAGTAATACTGTCACGAACATCTTCCTCTGTCACCTTGCGCATTACCTCATAGGTGCCGCCAACACTACCATTATATACCACAGCGTAATGGGCATCGTCTACCAATACATCGTCACCACGGTTCTGCAAGGCACTCTTATACGTGTGTTCCAAATCAATGGCATCGCCTTGGTCATATTCCTTTGCCTCTTGCAGCAGACGGTCATAGTCACCTACATCTTTCAAACTATCCAATACACTTGTGTCATCGGTACTCTGCAGATAGGCAACAGAAGCATAATATGGTGCTACAGTCTTATTATCTGCAACTTTCTGGTCTGCTTCTTTTACGACCTCCTCCGTTTGTGTTTCTTCCAGTTCGAGCGATACCTTATCAATATGTTGGTTGATGATCGATGTCGCTTTCTTCACATCAAGCAACGTGGTCTTGATAAACTGTGGTGACTCTTTCAGACTTTCCAGCCATGATTTCAAGTAGGCCGCACTGTCTTCCTTGATATGCTTTGTCATGCCGTATCGTTGGGCGACAAGGGCACTGCCCAGTTCCGCCACCAGTTCCTCACGGGCATATTCCGCAGAGCCGAAGGATGTAGGCTTGAAACGGTCGAGCTGACTCTCATGCCCGGTCGAATGGCTCATTTCATGAAGCAAGGTGCCATAGAACGCCTCGCCATCCGTAAACTGCAGTTTTTCCGGCACGACAATCTCATTTTTGCTGATGGAGAAATAGGCGTTGTCACCGTATGTAGGTTTGATAGGACATATCCAACGGTTGTCCTTTATCATCGTATCAAGGGGTGCAAAGGAAAACTGTTCTCCTTCCCCTTGCTCATGAGTCGGGCGCACATTTTCCACTTGCAACTTTGTCCACATTTCGGGACGAGCCTCTTGCAGATTGGTCTGCGACACATTGAAAACTCTATATACCTGCATTTTCGGATAGACATTGTATTGTTTCCGTTCTTCCTCCGACAACCGTTTGTAGTCATCATATTTGATGCGTTCCTTGGTGTCTTTGTCTATGCAGGTAAAGGTTGTAATGAACACTGGAAATGACCGTTCTCCTTTCAATACAGAAACACGTGGCAATGCCTCTCCATTAGCATCCTTCTTTTCCGCATTGTTCAACCGCTGCACACAGTCAAAGGTACAGAAACGTGGTATCTGCCAGCCTTGTTTTTCGCATTGAAGAAGCAGCATCAACGCATTTAGACCGTTGTATTCCCTGCCATTCAGGTTCTTCGGCCATTGCAACGCCCCCTCCGTAAACCACGGTTTTTTCCAGTCCTTGTTGATGCTTTCGATTTTTTCAATCATCATCTCGGCAAAGAGGTCCAACGCCTTATCCTCACTGCTGGGCCCATCAGTCGCTGCTTTGTTGTATCTTGCCATAGGCTACAAGCGTTAGTTCTGTGGATTGTACGGCTGTGGCATATACTCAGCCAACTCGTCCACCTTGCATGAGAAACCAAGTCGGTCATTGTACACAGACAGCTCCATTTCACCCTTTGCTGTCACCTTACAGCCAGAAACAAGCCATTCCTCTCGCTCTTTTCCGAAACGCACAAAGCGCACCCATAGGTATTCAAAACCGTCCTGCACCTTTTCCGCAGAGAATGCCGAGAACATCAGGTAGGGTTCCCCCTTCTTGCTCTGCTTTTCTTCGATGTTCTTTCCTGCCTTTCCGCGAAATTCCATCTGTCCGACAATACTGTCTTCTGTTGCAGTCGTATCACTGTTGATGCCTGTTGCCGTCATATTGAAATACAATGCATCACCACGTTTTTTGGGAATAAGCGTCCCGACAACTTCTATACGCTGTCCAGTCACGATATTGCCGATTTCCGTCAATGTGCCGTTCTTCAACACACTCACCTCAATGGTCTTGTTTATACCACTCTTTGCCGGGACGACCACATTCATTGCAAAGGTCACAAACGGTTGTCCGTCCTTGTTCGTGCGGCAAGTGGCAACTCTGCTCACTACACCGCACACTGTTACATTACATCTAATCATAGTTCTTCTTTTTTGTTGTTCGATACCCATCACGTCTGTCCGTTGATTGCCCTGTTGATTGTTTTCTTCACACCCGACAGGTGGCGCACGCTCATTATTACACATTCCACATATTTTATCTCAATCATCATACTTCATTTATCTGTGCATGCTTTCGTTGCGTCCCTGCTGTTCCTGCATTCCTTGCTCAAAATTTTGTGAAGCCTGTTGGCTGATGACAATGCTGTTTACCATTCCTGCTACTCGCAACCGTTTGGTCTCTTCGTTCAATCCTTGGTCGTTCAAGGTGGCGGACAGTCTGCTCAATTCTGCTAATGTCAGTTCACGGCTTACTTTGACATTGCCATTGTCTGCCGTCAGTATCGCACGACCATTGTCACCAATACTCAGACTGCACGTTTTCATGCCTGATACCAGTGAAGTCAAATCTACAGACCGTTCACTGACAGATTGACTGATAGCTGCCTTTTGTTCCTCGGCTTCTTTGTTATCTATTTTCACAGCCAAGATCATCAACGAGGAGAATGCTGTCATTGCCATTTCCAAGATAGGGTCACTACCAACTGGTAATCCTACACCGCTATCTTCAGACGATAGCAACTTCTTCATCCATGCATCGGGTGACATGCTTTCTGTATTGCTTGGCACATCGGTTTTGTATTTTGCCAACAGGTCATTGCCATTATACAAGGCTTGCTGTTTGATGTTGCCTTTTTGTGCGATTTCTGCCAGATAACTGGATGGATCCACGTCCCGACTTGTCCCGTCTGCTGCAATTGTTTTTACTCCAAAATGCAGATGCTCTCCTGTGGTTCTTGTTCCAGTATTGCCTGTTACACCTATCTTTTGTCCAGCTGACACGGCATCGCCCACTTTTACATTTACCTCCGACAAATGCATATAGGTAGTTTGCACCTTGCTGCCGTCCTCACGATTGTATTCCACCGTGATACTTTTTCCTCCTGCTGTATTCACATTCTGGTTGACGGCTACCACCTTACCGTCATTCTCGGTTGCTAATACGGCATCATGCTTACAACGGATGTCTATGCCTTTATGCATTTGCTGCTTGCTCTTGTCCATCGGATCTTGACGCATACCGAACGGAGAAGTGATGAATAGATAGGTTTCACGGAGCAAAGGGAATGAATACTTGCCATTTGGTCGTTTTTCTTGTACTCGTTCTTCGCTTATTGCTTGTCTTGGATTGTTCTCCACTCCGAATGACTTCCCTTGCGCCTTCATCTCGCTCATCACTTGCTGGTCATACTTCTGTAGCCCATTCCGCTCGATGATGTCCTGCAAATGTGCCGCATATCCCATACCTGATGCGTACCCGGCTTTGGCTATCCCTTTAGTCCAACCCTTATAGTCATCTGGTGACAGCTGAAAGCACTTGGCATAACGCTGATTATTAGCGAGGAACTTGGAATGATGCTCGTAGCTGTCTGCCACAGAACTGTATTTGCAAAACTTTTCATTTGGTTTATCATCCGTATATACCAGATATTCACCTCCGTTCTTCAACCACGAAGCTGTTGCTTTGATGCCAAAGTGATTATTCCCTAATCGTGACAGTTCACTCTCTCCATTACTGCTTTCCAGCATGCCTTGCGCTAAGGTAACGGAGGCAGGAATGCCATAACGCTTCATCTGCTCCATAGCCGCCTCTGCATATTTGTCGGCGTATGATTGGTTCTTGCTCATTGTTCTTGCTACTTTTTGTTATCCTTTTACTGTTCTTAAACCTACCGCTTCATTCCTCTCGATGGTTCTACCAACTCTTTCACTTCCTCCTGCTTGTGCCGTTTGGGCTCTTCCAACATATCGCAGATGGCTACTCGTTGTCCTTCCCGTATCAGTTTAGGCAGGTAGGTGTCAAGGGCATGGTATGGAAATCCTGCCATTTCTTTGATATTGCCGCTTGCTCGTTTGGTCAGCGTGATTCCTAATATCTCAGACCCTTTGCGTGCATCTTGATTGTACATCTCATAGAAATCACCAATGCGGAACAACAATAATGCATCTGGGTGCTTAGCTTTCAAGTCATCCCATTGCTTTTCTATGCCAGATGCATTCTGCTCTTTCTTGCCTTGGGTTTCTTGTGCTTTCTTTTCCTCAGTTGCTTTTTCCTCCTTGACCTTCTCCTCGGATTTGTCTTGTTTGTCTTCTTCCTCGTGATATTCCCGGTGTTCCTCTTCATGCTTCTCTGTGGTTCCTTGCTGTTCCTGCTTCACCTCGGTCTCTACTTCCTGTTTCTCCGATGATGTCTGTTCTTGTTTTTCTCCTGCTTTCAGCACGTCAGCAAATAGGGTTGCTGCCAAATGCGTTTTATAGCTGTTTCTGTCTTCTGCTACCCATAACCGCTGCCATTGCTGTGGGGTAATGCATCTGGGCTTCATCTTTTCTCCGTCGATGGTTGCTGAACAAAGTATGCCATTTTCTTTGGTTTTGAACACGCATACACGTTCTATGCGGTTCATATTAATATCCAGGTCATTGCTCCCGAACAGGTCCACTTTCAAGTCAGGTTGTACAGCTGCACGATGGTGATATTTGTTTGCCAACTCCATCTTTACTGCTTCAAAATTGTCCATCGACTGCTTCAGTGTACTAAAGAACTGGTTGATGTCTGCCTTGTCTGGATATATGCTATATCCGTTCTGTCCCTCGGGCTTGATATACAAGGCCCAACGGTTTTTGTCGTCTTGTATCATCTGTACTTGACTGAACCCAACATCCTTGGCTCGCTCTACAGCAGGACTGGCATCTAATGTGGATAGATGTTCTAACGACCAATTTTTCAGTCGGGCGATGTCTACTTGCTTGTCCGCAAAGTAACTGTCATCGGGGCGATACCCCAATGCTCCGTCAGGATTGTAGAAGCGTACGTTTTCGATGCCTTCACGTTCCAATGCTTTCTGGATGCGTTGCTTGCTCATGCCCTGTATCTCATTGTTCACTTCTAATGAGGCTCCTGACGGCATAACCACGTCGGCTGTCTTTTTCTCCTTGTCGATGACCAATACGATGGTCTTGTTGTCTTTGTCGGGATGCTGTTTGATTTCATCCGCTATGAGATAGTGTTTAGGCAACTGGTCCATCAGTTCCTTGGTCTCTCGCAGATTTCGCATGGTGGAGTATTCTATCTTTTCTCCTTGTTCTGCCTTGCGCATCACTAAAAGGGCGTTGTTTACATCACTCTCTACAGCATCTATCAGGCAGGGATTCTCTTTCAACTCACGAATCCAGTAACCTGTCAGATGCAAGCCTTCTTCTGACAATCGCGCTGGCAGTCCCAACTCCAACATTTTCACTCCTGAAGCTAATTCTGCCACCAATCGTTCTCTTTTTATGGCATCCTCCGATGGGGCTGTACCATTTTTCATCACCATGCCTTCACGTGCCAACCGCTGCTGATGTCCTGTGGCAGAGACAATCTGGCACAATGTTTCTTGCACATAGTCAGTGTAATGCTCAAAGTCCTTTTGGCGTGGCATATACACTGCATCCTTTTCCGTGTCATAATGTGCGACACCGCTGCCGTCCGTACGTATGGGTACCAGATTGTCACGCATTTTCAATAGGAAGTCATTGAAGCGAACATGCATGGCTCGATCATCTCCTTCTCCCTGACCTCGCTCCTCAGCTGTGCCATAATCTGCCAACAGTTTTTTGTATTCTTTCTCATTGGCAAATGGCATTGTGGTCTGGTCAATGCAAAACAGTGTGCGTATCTCTCGATTGTGCACACCTTTATATTGCTTCTGCTGTTCTGCATCCAATGCCTGATAGTCGTTTCGACTGATAATATCCTTTGGATTGTTACGATTGACGTATTGGTTCCAATTATAGAAAAGGAACGGTACTCCTCGTTCATGCTCCCTTACTGCCACGCCTTGTCTTTTTGCCTCACTGAAAGGCATAAAAAGGTTGGTCTTGCTACCAGACTTGTCCGAATGCAATGACATAATCAATGCATTGAACGGACTTACTGTCAATCCCTTGGGATAGAAACTTGGATAGGTCTTACCCGATGCGTTCAACCAATATCCTTTTGCTGATGGCGCACTGCCCAACGCCGTAGAGAGTAATTCTACTTGTCTCTCTGCAGCCGTTTTTTCTGCCTGACTCTTGTCTTTCATATTGTGCTTTTATTATATTCTTATTGTATTCCTCTTGATCTGCTGACTGTCTCACGCTCCTCACGACCATTCTCATACTGCTGCATGGCCACAGATTGCATCTGCTCATTTTTTGCAAGTATTGCATTGGCAAGGGTATTCAACGGCAACGCCCCTGCCTGATATGCATCCACCACGGTTTGTGGCAATTGAATGGTACAGGGCACCCGGTCGATATGTACAATCAAACAACTGCCTTTTAGCACTGGATTGCTTAAACGTGGATTCAATGGCTCGTCTGCATATTGCCTGTATGCGACTTGTCGATTGCCTGCTGCATATCTATCTGGCACTACACCTTCATTGGCTTTCCTCTCCAATGCTTCATGTCCGGCTTTATTTATCAGATTGGCTCCTCCCATACCTATCAATAACATTTTAAGTATCGGATTCTTCACGAACATTCCTGCCACAATACTTGCCAATGGTATCATGCTGTTGTCCATGTTCAAGGACTTTGTCTTGCCAGTAAGCAATCCTACTAACATATCTGGCAACATGGCGAGCACATAGCCAAGGTTATGGGTGATGTCGCCGAAACCGTCTAACCCGAAATTTGCCAACAGTCCTTCCCAACCGTTTTCATTGGCTTGCTGCAACTGATTGGCTTGATCCTCATCTGCTGATGCGTCAACAGATTGTGCTTCTCCTGAACTGTCAGTTCCCTGTTCTCTTTCCGTACTTTTGCGCTCTGCCTCTTTTTGTTTTGCCGCTTCTTGCTGAGCTTTTTCCTTCAGATAGTCATCTTCCTTTCCTGGTGCTACAATCAACGGAACGTCCTTGTATTTTGGATCCTTACGTATGTCTTTGGGCTTCAGAAAGTCCGTATTGGGTGTAAACACCGGGAATGGGGATTTGTTATTGCTGTTTGTTGTCCATGTCACAGGCTTGTATTTTTTTGTTGGTAACTTGATTTTATGTGATAACTGTCCGTTAAGCGTTTGCAGGAAACCTCCAGATTCTTCAAGTTCATTGGCCTGTTTACGAAAGCCGTTGAAGACATTGCCGTTACTGCCAAAGATTCCTTTGCTGATGCTTAGCTCCATTACTTGCTCCTTGCGGTGCTCTGTACTGCCAACGGTTTTGTCTAAGGCATATCCTAATGCTACATCGCAGCCAACGAACTTGGCGAAGGTTGTCCAACCATTAAAAGCTCCCATCGATACGGCATCTACTGCAGAACCTGCCACTCGTCCCGTAACTTTCTCTGTGGTACTGGGCTTATAGGCTTTCTCGCTTCTTGCCTCAATCTCTTTGGTTAATGGGGACTTCATCAATTCCTCAGTAAATCCCCAGATACTTTGCTTGGCTGCCTTTCGCATGATGTATTCCATCGATGATTTGGGGATGTCATCCATAACCAATTTGTTGATCATCAGGTTTTCCATCCGCTGACCGATATAGGCATATGCCAAATCGCATCCTATTTGTTTGGATAGTGCATCGTATTTTGTACGTCCGATTTGTTCCACCACGGCTTTACGCCATTCTGCTGACAACAATGCGAAGTCACGCTGCATCGCTTTGTCGTTTTGCATTTTCTCATTGCACATCCTGAGATAGTCCTCGGTGGTCTTGCTGTTCCACTCGCCAGCTGTGCGCACTGCTTGCCAACCCATGTCTATCAACATAGGATTGGATGATGCCATGATACCTGCCGGACTACGCTGGTAGTCTGCCAGTTCCTTGATTTGCTTGTCGTTCAGCGTCTTTCTGACTTGTTTCATTACAGACAAGACACTGCCTTCAAAGTAATGTTGCAGACTATATTCTATCTCCGCAAATCGTTTGCTGTTCTTTATGCTCATTGCTTTGTTACTTACAGGGTTTGGTTCAACAGTTGCTCTTTGGTCTGCTCTATCGCATGATAGTATACTTCCATCTGCTTTGGGAAATATTCAGTTAGCCACTCGTCTTTCTCTATGCGGTCAAGAATAAACAGAATGGCTTGCTGACGTTCTATCTCCACAGAACTCTCTCCGTTCTCATGATTGTTGAACCAGGCTTTGGTCCACCATCTTACTCCTGCGCGGTCGGGGTATACGCTGACTATTCTCGGTATGTCGAAGCTCTGAATGTCCACCTCCAAATTCATTAGTGGGTCGATGACGCCACTACCGCTCAGGAGGTCGCTGTGGACTTTTTTTTTAATGCTTCATTCAATGTGGATAGGAACACATTGTGGCGCAACGCCAAATAGTCAAGAAAATCCCCAATTAGGAGATTCTGTACCTTACATGCCAATGGTACACTTCTCTGACTGATACCCAACGGATTGCTCATGCTTGGCATAACCTCAAAGAAGTAGCGTTTCATGGCTCCCAACGAGAAAATATTACGTAGCGATTGTTCCCGATGGGGCGACAATGCGTATTGTCCATGCCGTAGGTCATCCATATATAAAGGCAGATAACGCAGCATCAATGACTCGATTTCTTCTCTGTCGTTGTCATATTGTGTGGCGATGTTCATGTCAAAATCGTCAATGTCTATCGCCCCGATCCTTCCTTGATGTTTCAATGCCTTGATATTGCCATAGAGCATGGTCAGGAATTCCAACGGATTCAGCTCCTCTCCGTCGAGATTTACACTGATATGCAATCGGTCGCTGCTCAGGCTTACCGCTTGTCCTGCTACTACTGGCTCCCCGAAGTTGGCATACACATTGGCAAGGTGTCCGTAGATTACCTCGTATTTACCATATCGTATCGTTTGGTATATGCCGTGTATGCTGTCACTGCCAACTCCCGATACGGTGCCACTTGCCACTGCGGACAGAGGATAATGGTTGACCATAAAGTCCAGTCCGTGATGAAAGAACTTTTCTCCTGTAGATGGATGTGTCTGTTCTCCATATCCCAATGTCATTGCCACTTCTTTACCAGGCTGCTCCTCAAACGGCATACAATATCCGCTCTTGGACTGTAATATCATTTCTTCTGTATATTGCATACTTTTTCTGTTATCTTCTCATTCCTCTTACTTGTGTATCTTCGGCAGCAGCCACTGCTGCACTACGCCTTTGTCCTGCACCACCCCTTCCCACCATCTGATTGAGATTGGCATTATTGCCCACCAACATCATGCCGAGCATGGTTCCTGCTATTTTGCCCAACCATCCGAAACGACCAAAGATGAGATAAGCTGCTGCCACCAGTCCAGCCAGACTCAATCCCGACACTTTGCCTTTGCCGAGGTTACTGAAGAAACTGCCGAACATATCCAGTCCGTTTCCATTGAAGATATTGCGGAAGAACTTGCTCATGCCGCTCCACTTGCTGTTGATGTCGCCCATGGCATTGTTCATACTGTCTACCGCTTCTCCTGCCTTGTCTTTCAATTCCTTTACATCGCTGGCTGTTCCTGCAATGGCGTTGGTTGCTTCTTCTCCGATAACGGCATCACTTACAATGCGTGTCACACTCTTGTCTGTGGTGAGTTTTTCCCAACCGACATATCCTACAGCTCCTCCTACTGTAGCTGTCTTTACCGCTTTACCTGCGTTGTTCAGGGTTTGTGACGGATGAATCACAGAATTGCCCATAGACTTTGCAGAGGCTTTCGCTCCAGTCTTTGCGGCTCCCAACGCCTTGCCACCTACTGTTAATAGTTTACTCCAAAATGACATATTCTATCGTTTTTTGTTGTTTTATAAATTATTTGATCTCATATCTGCCTATTGCCATAACAGGCATTTACGGCATCACGTTTCGTCCGGCTTGTTTCCATCTTCTTTTTGCAGCATTCACAATTTCTTGTTTGTTGGCTTTTTGTGGCTTTGATCCTTCGTCTATCTCCAACCATATATCACCCATACTTGTGTACTTCACTGCTTTTGTCAGTCGTTGCAGTTTCTTGTTCATCACTTTCAATTTTGGACGAATTCCAAACACTACTTCCATACGTTCTTTCTCTGTCATCTTATTCTTTGACAGACATACTGTTCGTATGTCATTTACGATTTCTACGCTGTTCAGTATCAACTCACGATAGATTTTATTGCGCTTGGTAGATAACGCTACGGCCAATCCATTACTCGGATGGGCATCCAGTTGTTTGATTAATCCACCCATGTTATTTGTGAGCTGCGTCACCTCATGATAGAATCCGTATACCTGCGCTGCATAACATACAATCGAACGAAACGAGTCAAGGTAGTTGTTGAACTCTCGATGCAAGTCTGTAGTTGCTTTCACTTCTTCCTTTGTCCAGATATGCCCCGTGGTCATCATCAACATCACTTGTTCTTGGTTCTTCAACTGTTTCTCCGCCTTGTTGGTGTACATCAGTATCATTCCCGTCAACGTTGGGTCTGACTGGGCATAGGTTTTGGCAATGCTCATTAGCATCACTATCACCACTGCTCCTATATATTTTACAACTCCCATTTATTCCATAGCTCTTTTGTACAACATTGTATTTGCCCTAATCAACCTATAGCTTAGTTGCTTAGGAAATTGTCCAATAAGACTTGTTCCTTATAATAGGGTTCTTATTCTCCTGTCACTTGCGCTGCTCTTCGCCATCGTCCCATTGCTTGCCTTGCAACATCTGCATTATTTCTGTCTATCATTCCTGCCGTAACATTATTCCATACATCATTGAATGTATAGTAGCGTATGCTCAGATACAACCGGTGGAGTTTCTTACTGAAACTGCTGAGTTTGTCATTCAAAGCCCAAAGGGTCTTGCTTCGGTCTGCTCCTGTTATCATGTTCTCGTTACCTCCTTGCGATACGGCATCGTTCAGCAAGGTATAGACTGATACCAATTCTGTAGCTGTCTCAATATACAGGTTATTCATTGATATACTCGCAACAATGCCTTGCGGATTATTGTTGATAGCTTTGCGCAACTTGCCCAAAGTGATGAAGATTCTCACTCCGTCATCATATAGATGGGTACAGGCTTTCAACGAAGAGGCGTAACCGCTGATGTCTTTCAAATAGCTGTTGTATTGTTTCTGCCATTTGTGCATTTGATTGAATTCGGCTGCAATGGTATTCTGTAATATGGCTGTTTTCTTCTGACCATTGATCTGACTGTCTATCTGCTTTTCCAACAGTTCATTACCCTCTGCCAGTGCCATCCATTCCAATGGATTTGATGCAGTTACCTGTGCTTCGCAATCCATCGCTATGCCAATCATCAACCCCAATGACAATATCAATATCTTCATTCTCATTTCTATCACCACTCCTTTCCATGTATTATCAGTCCCATTTTTTACGTTTATCGCCATATCAATTTCCCAATGCCAAGTTTTGCATACGCCCAACGGTTTTAATTCTGTTTATCGTCGTATCTGTTTTACGAGTGGCACATCGTGCCACAGCTTTACATTCAGATAAAGCAGTCGAGAACTCGTTCTCGTAAGGCTTTAGCTGGATGGAAAGCAAGTCGAAGACTCGGAAAATAGATACGTGGTTTATCTCGGTTTTTGTCTACTTCCACCCACAGGCTTAGTCGGCTTAGAAAGGCCCAGCAAGGCTTATCCTCAGCACCACGCATCACCTCCTCATTCCTCCAGATTTCCTCTCTTCTGCTACTCCCAATGGTTCGAATTCTCCTTCCAATGATTTGATATGCTCCTCACTTGGTTTGTCCAACAACACATCATTCCAATCTTTTGCCCACATGGGGATTGGCATGACTCTAACGTTGTCTGGATTTATACCTTGCTCTTTCGCAATTTGTTTGAATAACTCCACAAATTCACGTCCTGCCTTATCGTTATCAAAGCATAGATAATGTTGAGCTTGCGGTGTGGCTTCCAACATTCCTTTTATCTGTCCTTTGGTAGGTGAACCGCCAGTAGATACGTATATGCCCTTACGTGAAAGCTCGGGATTTTGCTTTATTGTCTCACGGTGTATCTGATAAAATGCCATTGCATCATAGGCACTCTCAAACCATCCGACACCACCGACACGATCCAAAGGTTCGTTCTTCAAGTTGGCTATCCACAGACCTTCACTTCCATTGCTGCCCTCGGCCTTGCCTTTATATGTGCTGCTTCCATCCATTCTTGGACGACCGCGTTCTTCCAGTCCGACAATGGTGTTGTCTCCCGGCTTGGTCAACGGAAAAGCCAAATTGGTATATTTCAGTCCGTCGTTCCTGTGTTTGGTCGCAAGAACAAAGTGCTTGTTAAAGGCATACTGTGTATACAGGTCTATACCTCTTGGCTTGAAGTAGAAATAGAATGGCTTTTGGGTGTTTCTATCTCCAGTGTCAAACTTCAACAAATCATAGTCTTTTAATGAGAATTGATTACTTGTTGCTTTTGGTGCCAATATCGGGTTGCAGTGCTCTTGCACTGGATTGTTCAACAAGCGGTTGCATACCAAGTTTACCAATCTGTCCGTGGACATTCCTGCTCGATATTCGTCAAATTTTTCTGGATGTTCCTTGATGAAGGATATTACATTATACAGTTTCTGACGTGGTGGCTGAAAACAGCATTGTCCGTTGGCTGTCACAATAAACTTGTCTCCTCGCACACGCCTTCCGTCACTGTCTGTCCGCACATACGACGGATAGCGCAATCCATCTCGCTTGTTCAGGTGATAACCTGCATCTACGAGCACGTCTTGTATGCGCAATCGCTGCAAGAAGTCATTGTATGTCAAATCTCCGTTCATTAATATCCTCGTCGTATTTCTGTTATTTCCTGATTCATCTGTGCTTCGAAATTTCTCGCTGCCACCTCATTGGGCATGTCTACTCCAGGCTTGAAATAGGGGCGTGGGGGATGTCTTCCTTCCGTGCAATCTACATAGATTTCAGGATGGGGATGATGGCTCATTCCATGCGCTACTTCTGATGTTACTACGGCTCCTGCAGCTAAAGCTGCAAAGATTTTGGTTCCCAATCCAGTGCTGGCTTCAGGACGTGACTTTATGTCCACTTCCTTAAAGATGTTGGAAAAGAGCTTCATACGGTGATAGTCATCCACTGCCATAAACTTGTCATATTGTTTCTGGCTTATTTCATGACTGATGGATTCTCCGTTGATAATGGCTGTCATGCGGTATTTCACATCGCCCTTTTCTTGTTGCTTTGCTGATTGTCCCTGCTCTTTTGCTTGCTCGCTTGCTGCAACTGGTGCTTCTGTATTCTGTATCTTTTCGACATATATTTCGTCCACTTGCACCTCACGGCCGTTCTTTACTTCTCGGTACCAACCTTTACTTTCGTCCAATAGGTTCAGGTCTTGTCCGTTTACCGATGCATCACCATGAATCTGTGGCTCTCGCTCCACTGTCAATTCTTCGTCTTGTCCGGCTTCAACGACTGGTTGCTGTCGTTTCTCCATTTCTTGCTGCACTTCTGGACGCAATACTATGTTGATGCGCTCTTTGCTGTTCAGCATATCCATGGTAACCTTGTCTGCAAAGTCATCTTTGATTACATTGTTCAGTATGTCCAGTCGTTTGTCTATTGGCATTTGCTTGATTGAGTTGTTGGTCAACGCTTTCAACTCGTCTTCTTTCAAGTCATACACCATGTCTACATTCGTGGCTTTTGACTGGATGGTAAGTGTTTTGCTCTGTTCATCAATGATGATACCATGCGATGAAAGACATTCCTGCCATTTCTCGTTGGAGAAATAGACTGGGGATGTTATCAACTCCTTGTAGGGTTTGGCTGGTTCATTACTTCTTGGTCTGCTTACCACTGGTGTTACCACTGCTTGCAGATTTTGCAGTACATCTTGATTTACAACTGGCTGTTGTGCTTGTCCCTTATAATAGAACCCATAACCGCCTGATTGCAGTTCGCCTGGATTCATTCTTCTGTCCCAACGTTCTGATACCATTGGGGCTTGCGGATAGAAAAGTTGACCGCCAACTCTTCGGAGATGCCAGCCATCCTGCATTCTCGGTGTCCATCCCAAAAAGTGAGGAGGGTGCATACAATACCCTCCAGTTCGTCCATACTCACCAATTCCTACACGATATCCATGTAGTCCCATTGCTACACGTCCGTTGGCATTACGGGCATGCACGAAGTTTTTAGGCAGATAAAAGTCATTGCCTACAACACTCGTGAAGGTGTTATAGGCTGTCTTGTTGGCATAGCTGGTTCCCCAGTCTGTCAATGCAAGCATTTGTTTCTCGGTGAGTCTGTAGGTGAGTAACGGACTGTCATGTCCCTGCACTGCCAACTGATACCCATTGCCATCGGCAATGATGTGCGCTTGCATACCATTGCGCATAAGCAGATCACGCAACTCTGGGGATATGTCCATCTGCCTTGGATTCAATTGTTTTCTTATCGCCATCCTTTTCTCGTGTTTTTAGTGATACTTCTACGCATCCCCTCGCTCCAGTGCTTTTTCCAACAATTTGTCTTTATATGCTACAAACTGTCTCGCACTGTCCTCGCAGATGCACAATCCCTTGTTTAAGCAGTACTGTGTGTATTCTTCCTGCCATTCCTCCGAGTAATGGTTGACATAATCCAACCAACCATATTCTCCTTTCTGAATTTTTTCTACCAGTACTTCCTCTGGATAATATTTGTTCTTTGCCATTCTTCTCGTATTCTGATTTTTCTATTGTTATTCCATATTTACCTACTATTCTCCGCCACGGCTTAGTCGGCTAAATAGGCTCAGAAAGGCCTATGCCTAACAAGCCCTCAACTGTTTTTATTCTGTTTATCGTCGTATCTGTTTTCCGAGTGGCACATCGTGCCATAGCTTTGCATTCAGATAAAGCAGTCGAGAGTTTACTCTCGTAAGGCTTTAGCTGGATGTAAAGCAAGTCGAAGACTCGGAAAACAGATACGGGGTTTTTATCGGTTTTTGTCTAACTTCCACTCAACATCAGGTTTTTGTCTAAGCCCACCCATCGGCACACCCCAAATGAACCCTACATTATTTAATGATGTCCGATTCTCGCAATATGTCCCTCTCGTTTCCGTGACAACTCATTCCACAACTCTTCCGTATAATCATCCTCACTGACATAGTCAAGATTACCGTCATCGTCCATCACCCAACAGCCATAACATCCGAATGTGTATTTATCCCATTCTCTTTTGGTCTGCTCTTGCCATTTCCTGTCATCACCTTGGCATAGTCTGATGCCAGTGCTTTCATTCAGGTCAATGCCAACTGTCACGGGGTCTTCGTCCATTACGAATGTAAGCGGTTCACCATGCTGGATGACTTTTACTTCTGCTGAACTCAGATGCATTTCTCCTGACAGAACTTGCAGGTTGCGACCAATGACTGGTGTGGGGGCATACATCACTTGGTTGGTCTCTGCATCCAACTGCACGAATGCTTTGCTCTGTTTTCCGTCCATCATCATGTCTGCAAGGATGGCTTTTCCTGATAGCAACTGCTTCTGTTGTTCTTGGTCATATTGCGCCAAAGGTGCTTGGCTCAGTACTGGATAGAACATTACGTCTACCTTACCATCTTCCATGCGTACAAAAGCGAAACGTGTTCGACTCTTGATAACATTCTCATTTTCATCCTCCACCTGTATGGGCAGTACAGGCGAACGTCTTCCCTGACCGATGTCTTCCAATACATGCATGGGCAGGTCTTCAATCATTTCTCGTGTCAATCCGTACTTGGCAAGTGTCTCATACGGCACTTCATGTTCTTCTATTCTTGCTTTCATATTTGATTGTATTTATTGATTTCCAACTGTGCAGCCTTTTGCCTTCAACGCAAACATACGCCACACATCAGCAAAATTATATTGGAATGCGGCCATTACAAGAATATCGCTCATTCTTGGAGCTTACATTTATGCTAATTTATAGTTCAAGTATGATAATCAATGAATAATCATACTTGATTCTTATTTGATGTTGTATTTTCGTTCCTTCAATCTTCGCAGTTTTGCCTTTCCTTTTCCTAATACTACTTTTGTCTACATGAAAAAGTTTTTATTGGTCTTCATAACTGCTGTCGGACTCTCTGCTTCTACAACAGTTCATGCACAGTTCTACTCAGTAGATAATCATAATCGTCGTTACAAGGTTAAGGTAATAACACCACAGACAAAAAAAGAGGCACCACCTTCTCGTGATACCTCTTCTATTAAGCAGCCATCAGTCATTGACTCGACGGCTACCAATGATTTTAGAACAAATAAGCCTGTTACTGCAAGCTCACAAATCTCGTTTCCTCTTCAAAATATTTATATTACGTCACCATATGGCTACCGCAATGATCCATTCACTGCCAAGAGAAAGTTTCATAACGGTATTGACCTGCGTGCCAACTATGAACCTTGTTATGCCATACTTGATGGTATTGTAGAACGCATCGGCAATGACAAACGTTCCGGCAATTTCATTACTCTTCGGCATGGTAACTATACCATCAGCTACTGCCATCTCTCGCACATTCTCGTTCCCAAAGGTGCATCTATCCAGTCGGGCACTCCAATCGCCATTACTGGTTCCTCTGGTCGATCCACAGCCCCACATCTTCATTTGTCCATAAAATACAAGCGTAAGTCCATAGATGTCAAGGTGTTATTGGACTATATCGTCCAATCCAAATAGCTCAAGATTTTGGTGTCAGGGTGTAAATCCGCTAAAAAGATTTTGGTATTAGGCAGTATTTTGGCAAAATAAATTTTGGTATCAGGGATTTTCCATGTGACCCAGATAGGTTTCAACTCGATTATGTGTTACTATCGAGGCGACATTTTCATACCATACCCCCATAAATTGAAAATCTTGGGAATTTTAAATTGAAAATCTTGGGAATTTTAAATTGAAAATCTTGGGAATTTTGTAATTTTGCAGAAGCAAACGTAAATAGGCATTTTATGTATTACAATAGACTAGTAGAAAAAGAAATCGAGTTGAAGTTAAAAACTTCAGGAGCTGTCGTTGTTGCAGGACCTAAGTTCTGTGGCAAAACAACTACATGTATGCTTTATCAAAAAAGTTATGTAAAACTTAATACGAAGCAGTCCATTACCATGGCACGAATGAACCCTAAAGGAGTGTTGGGTGGTGAGAAACCAAGGCTTATAGACGAATGGCAAAAAGCTCCAGATATTTGGAATCAAGTGAAAGATGATTTGGATTTTGAATATCAGTTTGGCAAATATATCCTTACGGGCAGTTCTACTCCTGCAGACAAAACGGAAGTTCACCACAGTGGAGCTGGCAGAATAACTCCAGTAAAGATGAGACCTATGAGTTTGTGGGAATCTAAAGAATCTAAAGGAACTATTTCTTTAATGGATTTATTTGATGGAAAGAACAATTACCCATGGGATATGAATGACGAAATATCTCTTAATGACATAGCTTTCCTCATATGTAGAGGTGGTTGGCCTATATCTGTACAGGCTCCTAAGGAGATTGCTATAGAAATAACTAAGAATTATTATAATGGCTTGTTCGTATTTGAGGACTGCGAAAATGAAAGATTCAGGAACAAACGTCCTGATGTATTAAGAATGATATTGAGAAGTTATGCTCGTCATATTTCAACAGAAGCTGCTGTTTCCACTATCATAGCTGATGTTCGTCAAAGTAATGAAAGGACAATGGATCCGAAGACTTTTGATGATTACATGGAGGCATTAAAAGATTTGTATATACTTGAAGATTTACCAGCATGGAATCCAAACATTCGTTCGAAGACTTCTATAAGGGGAACTCCTACAAGACATTTCATAGATACGTCTATTGCTTGTCGTTCATTGGGAGTAAGTCCGAACGACTTGATGCACGATCTGGAAAGTTTTGGATTGTTCTTTGAAGATTTTGCTGTAAGAGACCTCTCTATATACGCTAATTCTATTGGTGGCTCAGTGTCTCATTACCGCGATAATACTGGTTTGGAATGTGATGCAGTACTTCATCTTGAAGACGGAAGATGGGGGGCTATAGAAATCAAATTAGGGGGTGATGATTTGATTGAACACGGGGCTAATTCCCTTAAGACTCTGCGAAATAAAATAATAGAAAAGAGTGAGGAACAAGCACCTTCTTTCTTGATGGTACTTACTGCAACTGGTGGTGCTTATCAGCGTGAAGATGGTGTATATGTAGCTCCTATTAATTTGCTTAAACCATAACATAAAACTCAAAGGCGGATGCCCAATACTCTCCATCTTGAACATCCGCCTTTGCTGTACATTGTCAACGCCTTCTACAATTCATAACTTTTCTTCCGCTTCTTGAAGATTGGTGGATTCTCTCCGTCATAATACATATCATAGAGCGCGTCACATTCTTCCACTTTCTTATTATCACTCAAAATAAACCGCTTGCCGTCAACATAACGTCGGTAAATAAAATATCGTGACCAGTATTTGGATTCTATCAACACTGTCTTGTTTCCCAAAAAGCAAATGCCATTCCGCATTCTTATTTCGTCCCTTCGATATGTTTTTCTGTTGCTTGGACTCATTTCCACATAGACATCCTCTACTTTAAGGAAATTCATAACGCCGATGCTTACCATTTCTGGTTTCTTCGAAAAGCATACATGATTTTCCAAGTATGTCCAGTAGTCATTTCCTTTCTCCACAAAATGCAAGATGACATTATCTTGCAACTCCGCAAATTCGTATTCGTGTTCTGGCGTTTCTAACGGCTCAAACATTCTTGTTCGCACTACATATTTTCCGTTCTGTTTCTGCACCACACGGATTCCGTATGCTTGTGGAAATACCTTTAGGTATGCTCCAACGGACTTCCACTTGTCAAAGCTTAGTTCACGGCAATAAGTCTGGTAACTACCATCGGCTTTGCGTTCAAGCCTAATGTCCAGTTCTTTATTGTCCTTCAGCAATCTGTTTCTGAACAGGCTATCGATTTGTATTTGGGGGTTGAAATGCCATATATATTGATGTACATCCCTTGCGTATTTCTTTATCTCATCCGAATGTTTTTTCTTTCGTGCTTCCCATTCGTCTTGGTTTGTCGGATGCAACGATGTCTCAAACTCTTCTTTCCATGCCAAGTTTCCATTCTCGTCCTCCCAAAGTTGGACATCATCCATCTTCTCTTTAAAGGAATACAGTTTGTCTGGCTCTGATGGTTGTACATAGAATGTCTTGAAGCGCAATCCATAGTCTATGCCATGTTCTAACGATTCCGCCAATACGAAACAACTTTCGTCCATCTGCCGTGTCCGAACTCTGGGGTAAAAGCGCAGTCCGTCTGTTGTGGAGAATTCAAGGAATCCGATCTTTTCAATCTTAGGGCGTTTTATAAACCTCACACCATTCAGCAGGTCTATCCACGGCCGTTCTCGGTCTATTTTCTTTCTGGAATAGAGTGTAGCAAATCCGTATGCTTTCAGTTCTACCTTATTATATATGCAGGGCAATACGTTGTTCCCTTCTTTATCTACTACACCTAACAGACCCTCTTCATTTTCTACGATTTCATATCCGTATGCCGCTTCCAAGTCCATACGCTGTCCGTCATGCGTCATCACGGTTATCAGCTCTGTCTGGTTGTCTGACGTTATTGACACCGTTTTGTTGCGAATGGAATAGGCGACATCGTATTGTTCTTCGGTTTGAATCATATTGCCTTTTCCTGCAATCTTACCTTCAAACATTGCTTGCCAGTCTCTGTCATCCGATGGCAAACCAAACAGGCGGTATAGTCCTACGTTGTCTAATATCAGACAGTATTTCTTGCCTTCAAACACACGCATACCGCGTCCCACTTGCTGTAGGTATTTCGCCAACGACAACGTTGGTCTTGCCAACTGGATGAATTCCACATCGGGGCAGTCAAAGCCTTCACCGAACAAATCGACATTCACCAGCACTTGAATGTCGTTGGTCCGCTCCAATGTCTTATCCCTCACGTCTGCCTTATAGTCTGCACTCAAAGTTTCACCTAATGGCTTAGTAAGGCCTAATGAGGCATAGTAAGGCTTATCATTACGATCTCCCATACCAGTTCCCTTAAACCTTTCAATGATTGCCTTCCTTTCTGCAAGCGGTGTCTTGCTACTTATCGCCACAGCTATTATCCCATGCCGTCTGTATTCTTCCGCTATATGCTCCGCATGAGTAATGTCTATGGCGTAAGTGATGCCTTTCTTATCTGTCGCATAACGCAATATGGTTTCGCACAATCGTTTTATACTCGGTCTGACATCCAGTTTCTCGCTCATCTCTTTAAGCGAAAAGTCTCCGTCTGCACCTCGTTTCGTCAGTCCCAATATTCTGCGTTGGTCTTCACTGTCAGCCTTGATGCTCATATAGTCATACAACGACAAACGCCCTATGGCAATAAATCGTTTGGCTGACCATGACATCAGCAATACATCAAACAAATCGGTGAATCCTCTCTGGGTCAGTCGGCAAGGTGTGGCGGTCAATCCCAACTTTTTCGCCTCTGAAAAAGTATCCATCACCTCCTTGTAGGTCTTCGCTACGGCATGGTGTGCCTCGTCAATCACTATCAACGATGGACTCTCTTCCATTTCTTGATAGTGTTTCGAAAGCCATTGTATCGACATTACCTTTATGCGAGAATTATCCGATAAGAGGGATGTGGTGACATCAGAAGTAGAGGAGGGGCTGCTTAGCATGGTATCGAGCGTTTCTCTTATCTGCTCTACCAACTCACGGCGATGAACAACAATCCACACACACGGATTTTTCATTCTTCGTTCTTCACTCTTCACTACTTCTGAAAGAAGTACCGTTTTTCCCGTACCTGTCGGCATCTGTACCATCACAGATTGATACGAACGAAATGCTGTATCAATCCGTTCCTTCATTTCTGCCTGGTAGTCGTAAAGTCGTATTTCCTTCATATCAACTTCGTCTCGGCAACCACATCGAGGGTATTTCTTTATGAGTCTTCGAGTTGGCATTGGTGATGTCTATCAGTATCAGATACCACTGTCCCTTTCCTCGGCGCTCTCCAGATATATAGTAGACTTTATTGGGTTGGTCTCTTAGTATCATATACAGGTCCAAAAACTGGAATATCCTGTCATTTGCCACGCATTCCCGATGATGCATCGGTATGCCTGCCATATCTCTGTTTTTATAGAAATAATAGTTATAGCCAACTCTCAGCACGTCCATAAATCCCATATGCTCTACAACTGGACGCTCATTAAACTCCTGCATGGTGTACAGATTTACCCATGTGGTTTTGTCTTCTCCTGCAAACACAACCTCTGCGATATTGTCATCTGAGAGTTTTACGCTCTTTAATCCTTCCAGAATGATATGGTGGTCATTGTTGCTGATGGCATACTCTCCTGTCTGATAATGCTCACAGACGTATGCATCCTTACTATTGTATTCCTTTCCTCTGTTCTTGTTGATAGCATAATAGGCGTATGTTACAAGGTATTCTTCTCCATTGATGGTTTTATAGATGCTGTTGCTCTGCTGTTTGCGTTTTTCCCCAGTAATATATTCTCTTCCATAGGTTGTCACTTCCTGCATCGAGCCTTGCGCATTATCCATATAGAGATATTGCTCCTTGGTGCCTACTGTCAGTGGTGACCATGGGTCTTTTCGTCCTACGTATTCAATGGCTTCATTTTTATTGTTCAGCAGGTAGTACTTTGTTATGTCACCTTCTGTCTGACTGACTAATTGCCAGTTAAAACGCATATCATTGTAGGTCTTATATATCCCATGCATATTGTCACCAATACGGATATAATTCCCGTCCTTTATATAGCCAAATTTTGTTTTTCGCATAATGTAATTAGATAATCGAAATAATCTAAAATGGCAGTTCCACAAATTATTATCTACGCATCAAATCAATTTCAAGCGCTTTATCTCTTCCATGTTTTCCTTGATGAACTCACTGACTTTCTTGCCGTTGTTGGGGTATATCACGGTTATTCGGATGCTGTCATCCAATGCCCCATACACCTCGTCCATCAATTTATTGAATGGGCTATCTTTACATATATCTGGCAACCATAGTATTACGTCTCCACGCTTTACGGTTACATGATAGTCCTTTATCAGATAGTGTCCCACCAATTCCCTAATCTTCTTTTCTATTTCAACACTATTCATAATTTTTCATAGATATATTTGATTCATCCAATATTCAGAGTGATATAATTTGGAACTTATAGAGTGATTTGTAAGCTCCAACAGCTTTTATTCTGTTTACTATCGTATGCTGTTTACTATCGTATGTATTCTCGATGCACAGTTTAAGAGCCCCACAGTTTTTATTCTGTTTATCGCCGTATCTGTTTTTCTAGTTTTTGTCTATGACCACCCGATAGTAGGTTTCAACCAACACCCACAGCCCACTAAAAGGGCAAAGCCCCTCTCGGCACCCCATAATCCGTACAACTCTCCATTCCCTCAATCTCTTTCCACGCCTCATGCAAATAAGCATTCACATCCTCAGGCAGTTTTCCTTCCTTCGCCAACTTCTCAAACTCCTCTGTCAAGTCTCTTATGGCATATTCTGGACTATACATATCATCAAAATACTCCCAGTGTCTGTCTATCACAAAGTGTATGCACATGGATTTCGTCAGTTGCAGGAACATCAATGCTGCCGTCTGGTATTCTCCAACAGCAAGCAACTTCTCGATATTCTTGTTCTCTTCCAACATCAGCTGTCAGATGCTATAACAGTCCCAATCCACATTTCTTCTGTTGAAGATACGCTGTTCGTAGTCCTTGTTCAGTGGTATCAACGACTTGGCTTCTTTCTCTGCCTCCAGCATCTGTCTCTCTTTCTCCCGTCGTCTCCGTTCAGCCTCTCTTGCTGCGCGTTCTTCTTCGTCATTCATCTCTCGCTCGATCTTCACAGGTTCTCCCGTGAATTTCTTGCTTGGTGCCAACATCTGTATATTGTTCTGCACTCGTTTGAAATCATCAAACCGTGACAGATGCGTAAAGATATAGGTGAAGACATCTTCTCGCTTCTCCTCGTTGTTCCATGCTGCCACACTATCCACCAATGCAGCAAAGCTCGCATATATCAGTTTGCCGATACGTAGCTTGTATTCATTCAGATAATCTCTAATGTCATCCCTGAATATCAGCAACGGCAGATGTTCGCACAGTCCCATAGCAATGGCATACGCTGCGTCTGGTCGTCCTTTTGCCAACACTGCTGGTATCGATTTCTTCTCCCAACGTTCCAATAGTCGTAGCATATACATGAAGTCGTCTTTGTCATCTGGGAAGAAGGTCACCACTTGCTGGAAGTACTTGGCGTATGCTTCCTCAAGGTCTATATACAACCCCTTGGGCACATAGTCTATCTTCGGACGTTCCATACAACTTCGTCGTCTGCGCACCTCGGCTGCTTCCTCCTGCCTTTTCTGATGGGCAAGTTGTTTTTCCTTGTCTCTACGAACCGCCTCCAACTCTTCTTGAAACTCTGCAGTCTGCATGGTCTCCGCACATAGCAGCTTGTCTATCTGCTTTGACAGGTATCTGCTCCATGCCTGATAACTGCTTTCATCCACGCATTCGGGGCAGGGTATACCACTCGTACTCCATGTATTTTCAGACAAGTAGAAAATCCTGCTATATCTTTTCTTTTTGCTCATATTCTAAATACTTCTCCGCCAAACAGTCATACCCAAACACAAACGTGTCTCTCTTAGCATCCCCATACAGAAAATCCTCAAAACTGGTAAATGATGACTGAAACATCTGCCCATATAGCATATTGATCGTGTTAATATGCCAAACCATAGCATTACTATATCGCTGCTCTGTACGCTTGTCTTTCATTACGAGTGTCAGGATATGGCATACTGCCTCCAACAGAAACTCATAATACGAGCAATGACTCTCTCTGTCTGGCTCAAAGTAATCCACATCCTTACAGTGTAGCCTTGCAAGTCGTTCAAGAAGATAAAAAGCGTTTCCTGCAGCTTCTTCTTTCTTGCCTTCTTCATTTTGCTTCATAAAGACTTTAAGCAATGGAACAAATGCCATAGCTGCCTTTTTACCATCATTCCATGTGTTCGGTTCTATCCAAACCTTGTCGATTTCCTCACGCATGGTTGGAGTGAACCCTATAAAACTGTAGTTCTTCCATGACTTCACCGTGCGCATGGCAGCAGGATATTTGTTTGGATGATTACATTTGATGTCTTGCAGCATGTGTCCAAGTGTTTCTGCCATACACTTGACATGCATATACCGTTTTTCATCCGTCTCACTGGCTGCATAGTCGCAACAGTCTGTGTACCATTCTTCATGCGGAAGGTCACTCTCCACTACATATTTACGGCTGTCAATAGCTTCTGACCAATAGGTCAAGTAGCGGATTAGTACGTCATGAGGCAATGCCTTCAGCTCTTCTACGACTTTCTGTATTTTCTTGTCTACAACCAAATCGTAATAATCGCCTTCGGCGTTGTAGACGAAATCGAATGAGTCTTTGTGCATGTCCTTTATTCTGTTATTGCTTTAAATAAAAATATTATCACCAAAAGGATATTAAGAGAACAATAGCTATTTATTCCATATTTTCAGTAATCGTTCATTAACCTTTTTATATGGCGTAAATGTTTCAATTGATTTTACCGACATATTACATTGCTTTAGATAGTCAACAAGTCCTTGACTTAGAATCTTACATTTATCCCATTTCTCAATCTTATAAGAAGATGATGTATAGCTTTTCAGCTTATTCCAGATTTCATCACTCATCAGATTCTTGCTTAATTGCTTATAGATATGCAGAAAACTATGCTGCAACAAAGATATGGACATCTCATCTGTCCAATTGTGTGCAAGAACATACAGATAGACATAATAATCAATATCCATCGAGTTATTATCCATTTTTATCAGCACATTCCAATTTGCAGATGAAGTACATTTAAGTAATGCGCTATCTGGTTTCACTTGATGGATAAAAAACAGTTCAATACGCCTATTTATATTCGATTGTGCTCTTAACCATGCCAAGAGTTCTTCCATCTTATTAAGACCACTTTGTAGTAGGGACGGAGATACCAATCGGTATCTGTCTGAATTTGCTGCATCAAAGATGATGTCTATGGAATTTTTTGCATTATCCACAATTCTCAGAGACAAAGAATCCTCTACAAGTGTTTCTGTTTCTATGATTCGATTTAGAAGCGTATTCCAATGAGCAAACTCATTAAAGTCATTACTGCTATATTTTAACAATAACGTTTGGAATTGTTCAACTGGCAAATATAACCATATACCAGAAATAAAGAATCTTTTATTTATTACAAGTAAAGGAAACATTACATTCCAATTGAGTTTTACTAAACTCAACAATTCCTGTTCTTCTAATATGTCAATAGAATAAGAGAGTGCTTGACAAGCATATTTATTAGGTTTCTCTAACTTAACGATTTCATTTATCAGTGAAAGAAAATCGGACTTGTTCTCCTTATGCAAAAGTTGCACTCTACTTTTATAGTTAATTATACCAGAAGCCAATCCTGCGACATTGTTAAAGACTGCTATTTGATACAATATATCTTTTTCAGTACCAAAATAATGAGATATTTTTTGAGATAAAAAGTTGTATTTTAGGACCATGCCATCTTCTATACCAGGAAAATATTCTTCAAACAAATGCAAGATATCAGCATATTGCTCAATTTTGGCATTCCCCTTGATTGCCATATCCAATCTTTTCATTAAAATGGCAAAACCAATTAGTTTGTTTTTGTCATCTAAAATATCATCACTAAACAGTCTGATTAAGCTGGGCAGTTGGTCATTTTCCTTTTGTGATTCTTCATATATATACCTGATTCCTTCATCAAAGTTCTCAATGGTCAACTTCTCATTCCAAGGTGCTGTAGCCAAGTCCACGCTAACCTCATTATCTGTAAACTGTATTGAGAAATCTGCTTCTCCACATTTTCGGTAAGAAGAAGACCCTGTACTAAAAGAGGTGGTTTTTAAGATACCGAGTGGAATATATTGAAGAAAATACAAGCATAGCTCTGCGTAAATATTCTGACTCTTATCTATGTGTATCACAAGATTTTTATTGCCACATATCAAAAAAAGATACATAACCAATAAAGAAACGCTATCAAACACATGAAAAATGCAGTTCGAGTTTCTTTTATCGAATGTATCTATCTCTATTTTCTTTTGATAGTATTCATATTCATTCTTCTTTGGTCTTTTGAAATAATTCGTCAATATTCGAAAATCAAAATTCCTATCAATATCATTCAAATCTACAATCAATGTATGCGTCCATACACATCCTGGACGTTCCATTTCTGATGCGTACCATGATTTGGCTATAGCATATTTCTTTCCACTATCCAGTGGGTAAAATGTCATATAGGCATCTTCATCAGATTCATCACGATACCCTGTCCAATCACTGAGCGTGGACATCAAAGAGGAATCATTAGATGGTTTCATTATAAAGGAACTTGCCAACAAACCATGTCCTTTGTAATACCCGTGTAATGTTTGTTCTATTATCATTATTTCAATAGTAGATATAATGGTATAGACAAATCGTAGAGGATAGATGTTTCGTCTTCTACAAATGATCTATTGCCATTCTGCATTTGCTTCCTTACTTCTTTTTTTATTCCATTGTAATTTTCTGGATTTTCATTTTGAGGATATTCTCGTCCTTGTGCGCTAAGCCCTATGATTTGTGCGTTATTTATATTGTGTTCTATATAGTTGTATAACGCCGGAGATTCCTCTTCAAGGTATTCTTGCGGATTTTTTGGTGTTCGGCCATTTTTCGTTTGCTTGTCCCATTGGGACAGAACTATTACGACCCTATTGAATTTCTTTTTACTCATCAAGAATTTCAGCACCATGATATTCATGGCAGCTGGTGATATGTCTGTTGTTTTGAACGGCGGAATATCTGTCGCAGGACTTTCTTTATCATCATCTTCTGTTCCAAAGTCATCCTCAAATTCGCCAACAGACACATCACTGATAAAGTATACCAAACTGTCTGTATTATCCAACCATTCCGTCAATAAGTCGGATTGATTCAGCTCTATCAAATCTCGAAATGTTTCGCCAAGAAAATCTGGAACTTCTACTTGAATCGTTTCTCCTGTACTGACCACTCTTAGATTTAGCTGTACTCGCTCATTTTCGTTTGAATTTGTGCGATTAATAGCCCTCATATCTTTGTAGGCATCACTGAGCTTGTTCAATACGCTAATATCCTCTGGCAGGTTATTATTGTCTGCTACCAATTTCAAATCTGCATTCTTGGCAGGATGCCTCAAACAATACCACAAGGCTCCTATATATGTAGACTTTCCTGAACTCGGTAGTCCCGCTATCATACATTTTGTCATAACCTCATCATTTTTCTTTCAATAATGTTTGTACCCAATTCACTTCTTTGCATTCTTTGTAATCTTCCTTGTCCAATAGGCTTACGATATAATTAAAGGCTTCCAACATTCCTTTATCATTCATGTCATTCGATTTCGTTTCAAATGTATGCGCAACTTTTATTGAAAAATCGGATGCCAACTTTTCTTCAAAATCCTTACGATTGTTTTGGTACAATTTGTCCTTTTCTTCTGCGTCATTGGTGTCTATTTTGTTGTAGAGAATGTCAAATTGCTTTGGAATATCAAAAACTTTTGCAGAGGACATTCGACTAAGTAGCATCTGAAACTTGTCGTCAAAGTCTATGTATTCATCATCATTATTCAAAACGCTACAGTCAATAAAGAGCAGTATGTGCTTGCTATTGATAAGCCCTTTGTCTTTTTTAACATCTGATAAATTATCTACATAGTTATTCTTATATATTTCTCCTGCTTTGTCGGATATTATAAGTTTTTTCTTTATTCCATCCTTGTACAAAGTTAGAGTCAGGAATTGTCCTTCTGTAGTTACTGTCCGAACATTTCGTTTGGATGTTTTAAAGACTTCATTTCTGACATGTGCTCTTCTCTCAAACCCAACAAAAGTGTCAGAGTCTATTATCTTGTATCCATTGATTTCTCCTTTAAGCATAAAAGTATGATATAGAGAAGCGACAAACGTGGATTTTCCTACTTCTGAAAAACCAACCAATGTTATCAAATGAGTATCTGCGTCTCCAAGAACGTCGTTTATGTTTTTATCATTTAAAGCATCGCAATAATATTGAGAAACAGAGCTTTTATTATTCAATTCTAAGCCTGCTTCCAAGTTCTTTGTGACACTGGAAATTGACTCTAATAAATCTTCTTTGTTTTCCATTTGCTATTTCAATAATTTTTCCAACAATAATTCATGATAGAGGTACACAAAGAATTCCTTTGGCTTTAATCTTATTTTATTTAAGTAATCAATATTTTCACTATTCATAAGCCTATTAACTCCCATTAGAATCAATGATGATTCAGAATTTATTTCTTCAGACAGGACTACGCCACTGTCAGCAATATTTCCCAAGATATTGCTTATTTTCTGTCCTTTCCCTTCTTTGTCGATAAAAGTAATAGACATGAGTCGTTTGAAGTCATTTAATGTCGGCAGTTGGGGCATATTCAAGAAATAGTGTTCCAATATGCTAACAACACGCATAAAAGGGTCTTTCTCATCAAGTTTTGAAATAAATTGTTCCATTTCTGCATCAAAAACCATTAGGACAAGTGATTGAATACTCTCGGACATTTCATCATCAATATCTTCATTTACGCGAAAGTCATCTTTGAACATTGAACGTGCAAATTCACAAGGGTATTCTTTTTCTCCTATTGACAAGTTACCCAAATATACTGTACTTTTAAAATATAGAGTACATAATATATTGCTATACTTTAGAGCTTTCCATTTCCCATGAACTACCAACATCATATTTTGTAACGCAAGAGAACGGATAGTTTGTTCTTTTCTGTCTTGACATTCTGCAATCGCCAAGTAAATACAGAAGAAAACTAAAGCATGATTTACACGTGTTGGGTATGTTGATTTTCTCTCTCTGTTTTCTACATAATTTTCAATGAAATTATTTAGCTTTGGCCATTCTTTGCCTTTGATATAGTAAATGAGAAGTGATTCGAAGGTCGAGAAGGAAAAAGACTCACTTTTGACGAAGTTTGAGCAAGCCCTTGCTAATTGCTCTATTTCGTCTGTATCAAGTGGTATTATTAGACCACTTTGCATCAATATATTATTTAGAATTTTATTCATTCAACATGATATTATATAGTTCTAACCATTTGTTGTCTGTTCTTATTTTATTCAAGAAGGCTTGGTTCCTGATATAAGCCGAACCATTACAGTCCATATCGGGATATAGTTGTTTAATGATTCTCTTACCTTGTGGATGTTTGATAAATTTATGACGGACATCACGTTTTGTTACACCGTCTGGTAAATCCTCTTGGTTTACACTATGGACATTATCATTTTTTTGCCATGTATTGTGATTCTTCAATACAACACAGAATCTCTTGGATTGTTTCTTATCTTCGTCAAAAAAATCCCCATTATAGATACGAACTTGTAAATTTATGTTTAATATATCTTCTCCGTCTTCATGCTTGTCTATACTGAGTTCTATGATATTGTAAACAGGCTGATAAGTATCATCATTAATGTCTCCAGGATTCAAAGCTCCAGAATACACATGAACGGCATTGTTTAGCATATTGCTTTCAGCTAAATGGACATGACCGTACAATTGCAAGGCATATCTTTTGTCCAAATCTTTCTCTATGGATTCTTTGTTCAATAGAAAGTCTAAAGGGTGATGACACATTAATATATTTATAACTCCATCATGAATTTTTGCTTCATGATAAGCTAACTTAGGCAAATACAAAAGATGCCCCTTTTGCCTTTTGGGGTCTGTATCGTAATCTTGAAGGTCGCTTGTCAATGCAGAATTGATTCCATATAGATTGATTTTATAACCATTAAGTTCTTTATCAAATTCATAACACCAATACATCTGTGAATTGTCGTATTGTTTTATGTCTTCATCCAACGCAGATAACATGAATGGTTCTGCGCAATCTCGTTCATTATTACAGAACTCATTATATTCTTTGAATGGAGTATACAGTTTCTTGATAAAGGTAAAGTCCTCTGTTATCATGTTTAGCCATAACTTGTCTATGTATGTGCCGTGGTTGCATAAAGATGCATGTACAAATTCTCTGACACATTTAGGATGTTCATTTACATTTTTATCATGGTTTCCAGGAACTGTATACACTTCATCTGGCTTACAGTCTATTTTAGTGCATAACTCATTTATGAAGATACTGGCACGTTCATATTCATCTTTTGAACCACTAAAGGCTATGTCTCCACAAAGTAGAATCTTATCGAACTTATTGCCTGTCTCTTGGCAATAGTTTTCCAAATCTTCTATCATACTATTGCGTATGTCTGTATAATCGTCGGCAGCATTGGGCTGCTTTGTCCAATGTATATCAGACATTTGTAATAATCGTATAACTTCCATATACTCCATTTTCAATTAATGTACTATATCCTTCATTACCTTCTCGACCTCTTCCAATGGCACATTCAACATCCGCGACACATAGAGCGGAGTTATGACATCCATGCTTCCCGATTGGCGTTCCATGCCAATTAGATACTCGATGTTCTTTTTCAAATCGCCAAGACTATTTGAGAATGTAGCTGAAGCCTGTTCCTTGTTTTCCGTTTCCTTTGCTTTGAACGCATCAAACGTCTCACTGCCGTCTTCACCATATTTTCCGTCCTTTGCTTCGTATATAACCGATGGTTCCAGTACTTCCACTGTATGCCATGCACCTTGTGGCACAACACAGCCATAATTACCAATGGTAGGGTCAAGATGAATACGCTCTTTCTCGTTTCCGTTTTCATCACAGATAACCTCCACAATCTTACCGCACAGGAGAAAAACATTCTCCGTACTTTGTGGATGTCTGTGAATAGGAACAACGGTTCCTGGCAGCAGGGCATTCAGCATGCGTTGCGAATTATCATTGGCAGATGTTCGCAAATCCAAATTTTGACGTAATCGAGGATTAACAACAGCTTGCTCAAAGAGCTTACCTAAAAAGTCTTTATTAATTTCCATTGTCATGTTCTTTATATGATTGAGATTGTTTAGTTATATGCTTACCTTGTTGCGGCCAACATAAGAAAGATATAAACTTCCATATATTCTTTACTATTTGCATATTTTTATGTTTTAGATTATTCAGTGATAGTGCAATCCAATATCCAATGATAGCCCCAAGTGTATTGTGAAAAATATCATCAAATTCACCCAGTCCCCTTTGAAATATGGATTGTGAAAATTCTATACAAGTAGATAGCAATAATCCAATAATCAAGACAATCCACCATCTATTAAAACATTCAAAAGTGGATAGTAATAAGCCTAGTGGAATAAATACGAAGATATTTAGCAGATTCTCAGCAATCAATTCAGTCCTACCATTTGTTATAGCAAAATAACTCCAAAACAACTCTGTTTTATAATGAATACCAGCACTTTGTGTACGCATTATTATGGTAGAACACAATAGTAAGGTGACATATTCAATTAACAATATTGAGAATAAAACACGCTTGATAAGCCGTCCTTTCTTTGTGAAGATACAAGTTAATGCCATTGCAAAGCATAGAACAAAAAAACTTAATCCCCATAGAAAATCTGGAATTTTCGGATTGGCAAAAGACCACAAATAATCCATTAGAATTTTTTTATTCTATTTAAAGTTGAATAGAAGAATGAAGAAAACAAACTTTCATCATACACTATAGAATACTTCCATCTATTATGCCACATTCTACAAGCTTTCGCCAAGCCATAACTAATTTTGTTGTTCATAGATGGTATTTCCCCTTGAAATCCAGAATAAAGAATATCTTCCAATACTCTGTCACGTAATTCATCATATCTTTTCTCAATACGAAACGCTTTAGAGTCATACCCTAAATAGTCGACACAAATACTATTTATCGCATTCAAGAATTTATGCATATTTGCCCGATGCATCACCTTATAGACGAAGTTCCAATCAATATTATTTTTAGCTACAAAAGTCCCCCAATCTAATACATGGCGCAAAGTTGTTTTCACTGTTGCAAAATCATTAGCCATGTGGCGAAGTAAGTGTATGGAATTGAATTCAACAGAAGGCAAAACCATTCCATTTATTCGTTGTGATGTTAGCAAACAATCTGATGCTAAGGATTCCAATAGTTTATTTAATACTGCGCTTGATTTATGCGTGTTGATATCAAGTATACTTTCATGGTTTTCAATCACGAATTTTCCGTATTGAATAACACTATGATGGTCGTTATCATGAATAAATGTCCCTTTGTTACTTTCTGTTATGGCATTATTTACTCGCTTAACCATATCAAAAGAATGTGTCCCATCCTTCGCCATTACAAAAATATCAATGTCTCCACATGGCCGTCTATGGGGTATTGGATAATTCAGACTGCAACCATATCCTTTCAATACCAACATTGCAAGATCTTCTGCTTTTATTATATCAGCAATTTCTTGAATTGTACTCACATACGCAGCATAAGTCCTCTCCATTACAGTAATATTCGCTATCCATTTTAGTAACAAGTCTTTAGGCGGTCGCATATCATAGTGAAGTTTTTCTAAAGAATCAAATACTATACCTTGAACACCTTGTTCCAATGCCAATACATACAATTCTTCCCAATGAGCCCTAAAACACTTAAAGTCCACATTGGTATTTCCCAATGCGGACCCTATGAGAGACAATAATACTCGATGATTATCCGTCATGTTATTATTATGGTATATCAAAGTTTTACACACCCATTATATCTATCATATTTCTATTAATAATAGAAATCTCGTATTTATTTCGGCAAAGTTCAAGGCTCTCTGCTCCCATCCTTTCTATATCTTCTGGATGTTTTATGAAGTGAATCATCTTTTCTGCACAATCATTTGGCGAATGTATATCTACAAAGAATCCATTAACACCATCCTTTACTGTCTCCTTGCAACCAGGAGTAAATGTTGTGATAATAGCACGTGCCGAAGCCAATGCCTCCAATATTACTCTTGGCGTTCCCTCGCGATAAGCCGTAGGCAACACAAAAACGGAAGACATGGCATAATACTGGGCTATGTTGTCTGTCTCTGGGAACAGCTCAACAGTTCCGTCATTCACATACGGCATCAAGTCCTCGGCAGTAATTGCGTCAGGCACACTTTTGTCTATCTTTCCCAATATCATAAAACGTGAATTTGGATATTTCTCTTTTACAATCTTTGCAGCCTTAACAAAATCCATTCCTCCCTTGGCATAAACCAATCTACCAAGAAAGAAGAATGTTGGTACTTGGGGGTATTCAGCAGGGGTAAACTTAGTCATGTTTACTCCAGAACCATTCACCACATGACACTTCTCCTTTCTTACCAATCCATGTTCCACAAATTCATTTAAGTCGTCAACATTTTGGAAGATAACTTTTCGCGCAGCTCCAAGTCCTAGTTTGTATAGTACAAATGAGATAGAACGAATGATACGTGCCTTCAAACTTTTGCTTGCAAACAGATATCCAGCACCTGTCACCATTGCTGTACGATTTTTTACTCCAGCAAGCCAAGCAGCTATAGATCCATATATCACTGGCTTTATTGTGTAACCAAGAATGGCATCTGCCTTTTCAGCCTTCATTATATTTTTCAATTTCAAGCAATAAGCTATGTCTGCAAAAGGATTCACTCCATTCTTGTTGACAGGCACCTCTATAAACTTCGCTCCAAGTGCTTCAATTCTATCAATGCCTTCTTTGTTAGGGCCTGTAACCACTACATCATAACCTTTCTTTTGGATTTCTTTTATCAAGTCTCCTCTAAAGTTATAAGCTGAGCGGTTTTTTGGTGAAACTAATATGAATTTTTTCATTGTTCTTCTGTTATAAAGTTTTTCAAATTACGATACATCACATCAAACATTCTTCTATTGTTTCCGTCAGATACAAAAGAATTATGAGGTGATAATGCCGCATTCTCCATATTCCATAGAGGACTATCCTCGGGTAATGGTTCTTTCACAAAAACATCTAATGCGGCAAAAAGATCTTTTCGTTTAGACAACACTTCACACATTGCTTCCTCATCAATCAATCCACCACGTGCGATGTTCACCAAAACTGCATTCTCTTTCATACAGTTTAATACCTCACGAGATATTATGCCCTTAGTTGTAGGAAGCAAAGGAGCTGTAATAACAACAACATCAAACTCACCAATCAAATTTAATAATTGATTGGTCAACATCATATGGTCAAAATACGGAGTTGTATTCGTATGAATATCAAAACCTGTTATTTCTGCACCAAAAGTTTGAAAACGTTTAGCTACCTCTTGTCCTACATTCCCAGCACCAACAACAGCAACCTTTCTTCCTGATATTTCTCGTAACCCTCTATGTTTAGTCCATTTGCCACCATCCTGTTCTTTCTTGAAGAACCATCCTTGTTTATAATGTTCTAATACACGGAACACTGCCCATTCTGCCATAGGTATACTATAAACGCCACGAGCATTGTACAGTTCTATATTCCTTTCCTTGATTGTATCTACTGGCACGCGGTCGAACCCAGCACTTGTCAACTGAATAAATTTCAAGTTCGTAAACTCAAATATATCATGCGAGAGGAACAAACCATTGCATACAGTTGCATCTACATCAGAAGCACACAATGGCAAAGAATCCTTTTCTTGCTGCATGAAATGAACCTTATACCCCAATTGCCCTAATAGTTCAAATTGTTCTTCTGAGTATTTAAAACAACCCGTTAGTAATAAATTCTTCATTTTTTTGCAATAATGTTATGTACACTACCAATTACTGCTGTTCTGTTATTTGTAAAATAACTTGCAGCTTCAGCAGCCTCATTTTCCAATCTACGGATATCTGCAATACCTGTATTAAATATATCCTTCACCTCATTCAAGTCAGTAATATTATCGGTATTACAGAAACTGCGACTGACTATCACCATTGAGCTTCCCAATCTGTAATGTTCTTTCAGAACCATACTTCCTGGCATTGCGCCACCATCCAATGTAGCAATACCTCCAAAGCCAAACGGAATGCCTTTTGCTTTTATCTTAGCTGCAAGTCTATCAACGGTTCCGTCTGCCAACAGTTCAAACATAAACTTCATGCCAAGAGCCAAATGCAAGTCATTCAGACCGAGATGAATCATGTCTATTCCTGGTAATTCCAAAATATCGTCTATCAACAAAGCAGCTTCAGGAGTCTCAACCAATAAACAAGTTTTAGCCCTACCATTCACATAGTTTATAAACTTGCGCACTTCCTCTACTGTCTTGAAAAAAGGAAGCATCACAATATCTGCTCCTGCTTCAATTGTTGCGTTGATTTCATCTTCTGATGAGAAATATCCATCAATGGCATCATGAATAGGATTAACACGCACAAGCACTTTTGCCTTTGTTGCAGCCTTTTTAATATTGGCAACATCCTCTATAGTATGGTGGTTCTGTACTGTATCCAATCCTTTTTGGCGCACATCCTTTCCTATAAACTCCATGTCTACGAATATCCAGTCTACACCAGCTCCTTCTGCTATGCGAGCTATCTCAGGACGATTCGTTATATACATTAAATTCAGCATATTCTCTTCCTCCTCTGTTTCTATTTCTTCACTCCAGTTTCTCCTACGTTTTCATTATTTGCATTGGTAGCAACCTTGAAAATTGTCATAAAGAAAATCTTTAGATCCAACCACAACGACATATTCTTGGCATACCACACGTTTAGTTCAATGCGCTCAGGCCATGGCACTTCCTTACGCCCATTCACTTGTGCCCATCCTGTTACGCCAGGCAACACATCAAACATGTGTTTCTGATGCTCAGTGTATTGTTCATAAGGCCATGGATGATAAGTCAATGCAGGACGTGGACCTATCAAAGCCATGTCACCTTTTAAAATGTTCACCAACTGAGGCAATTCATCAATACTTGTGGCACGTATAATCTTACCAACTTTAGTGATACGCGCATCACCTTTGTAGGAATATACACCAGTTCCTTGCTTCTCTGCACCTACACACATCGAACGGAACTTCCAAATCTTGAAAGGCACCCCATTCTTTCCCAAACGTTCCTGTTTGAAAATTACTGGTCCCTTGCTATCAAGTTTGATTAGTATTGCTGTTATCAGCAAAAATGGTGATAATACTATCAATGCAACTCCTGCAATGATAAAATCAATTGTTCTTTTAAATATTGAATACATAATACGTTTTGTTTTTATAATTAGTAGATTAAACACTTATTCTTTTTCTTTCTTAGCTTCTTCATTGTCATTGTTCTCAAGCCATCTGTCCACAACTTCTTGATAGTTGATACTATTGCCATTCAACCAATTCTTAATGAATTCTGGATTGTTGCTATTTGGACGTGGCTTGGCTGTATTCATTCTTGCTACAACAGGAGTTCTTACACAGTCTCCCATTATGATTACATGCTGTTGGGGAAGTGTCGGCAATTGACTTAGTATTTCCGAATTGGCTGATGATACCAGTTTACGTATATAAACTTGGTCATCTGGATTTTGAATACGATGGACAATAAAGCTATTACATTGTGACAATACTGTTTTCGATAGTTCCGATGGACGCTGGCTTGAAATCAGCAACGATAGCCCATACTTGCGACCTTCACGGGCTATTCTTTCAAATACTTTTTTAGATATAGATTCTCGGTCTTTTCGGTTAGTCTCTGGAATATAGTTCTGTGCTTCTTCCAATGCTATAACAGTGGGCATTTTACCTCGATTACCCTTGTCAAATCTTGAAAGGAACTCCAATATGATTCTTCCAGTAAGACCTGTAATGGTTTCCAATACTTGAAAAGGGAGAAGCGACATATCTATGATTGTTATTTGGCTATGCATATTATCGCCCTCACTATTACCATAATAATCATCGTAGATTGTGTTTTTCCCATCTTCTTTTGTATATACCTCACAAAAATCGCCAAGAATATATGCTAAGAACCTGACCAACACATTTTCTATTTCTTTGGGATTGTCCAATAATAGGGGTTGGGCCAGTCTTATATCGTCAACAAATGATTGCATCCTTAATTTCAAGGTAGAAACGTATTCATTCAATTTGTCTTGTGATGCTGCAGATTCCTTGATGGCCATATCGAAACAGACAGAAATCAACTCTTTGAAATCATAAAATAATGGTGTATCTATGTTTCTGTTTTCACAAGTCACATTCTCCACAACACTTCCTTTATATGTCTCAATTTCAATGTTTATCGTTTCAAGAGCAGAAGCTAAAATGTCTGTGTCAACATTACCAATTATATAGCCATTTTTGTTCAGTGACAACTTATTTTTTTCTTTGACTATTTTCTCGAGTTCATTACAAATAACAGACAAATCAAATTCTACGCAAGCCTCATCCTTTAGTTTTACGAAACCATTCAAAACAGATTCCGATTCTTCAAAAATGGCTTTATTTGTTTTCCAATCCTGTGCCTCTATATTTATTAAGAACTGCGTTAATTTGTTGAGGTATATATTAGGGATGTACCTACCATTTTGAGCAGCGACACGGCTCTTCGCCAACCCCAAAGCTCTTTTCAGAACAGGTCCTTGTGTACCGGACGTTGGTTCAAATAGATAGTCCATGTCATCATAGTTCATAAACCAATATGGTACTTTCAGCCCTTCGTCATTAATCCAGAAAGGATTAACTTTATATTTGTCTCTTAATTTAAAAGCATCCTTATATTCTCCATTGGTATCAAATATCACAATGTGGGCATTCTTTAAATTCTGTCCATTATACTGAAATTTAAAAAGGCTTTGTAGTATAGCTGTCAATGTACATGATTTACCTTGTCTTTTTTTAAATAAGGTTGACACCCTAAAGTCAACAATTATGAAAAAGAAA
>OGJE01000096.1_pt1 | contig 52560 bp, 36 predicted proteins | sample 1571981 | NCBI WGS metagenome assembly OGJE01 (sample SAMEA2582118, study PRJEB24529) | metagenome | biome: Human gut stool | place: China | collected 2011
CTTAAAATGAAAATAATGGTCAAAACATTTGGATATTAACATAGAAAGCAGATTTTCACAGATGTGACTTATACAAAGAACTCCCACAAATTCCACGGATTTACACAGATGGGACTTATACAAAGAACTCCCACAGATTCCACGGATTTTCACAGATGGGACTTATACAAAGAACTCCCACAGAATTCACGGAATTCACAGAAGTTTAGGTGCATTTATTGCAGTGTGAGTATGGCAGGAATGCCATACCATCCTATACATCTGTGTAAATCCGTGAAATCTGTGGGAGTTTTCTCTATAAGTATTTCCGTGAATTCCGTGAAATCTGTGGGAGTTTTCTCTATAAGTACTTCCGTGAATTCCGTGGAATCTGTGGGAGTTTTCTCTATAAGTACTTCCGTGAATTCCGTGAAATCTGTGGGAGTTTTTCTCTATAAGTACTTCCGTGAATTCCGTAGAATCTGTGGGAGTTTTTCTCTATAAGTACTTCCGTGAATTCCGTGAAATCTGTGGGAGTTTTCAGTTCCCTCTATTCTGTGGGAGCGTTAGAACTTGAGTTTCACGCTTGCACCAGCCATAACCCAGATGCCCGGCTGCTTCACGTTGCCAAGGTCGTAGTAGTGGTGGTTGGTGATATTGTCAGCCTTTACATATATATTGTATGTAGGCGCAGACCACTGCAAGCGCACATCCACCTTAGTGTACGGATGATAACCGTTCATGCGCTCCTGCCAACGCAGCGCCCACGACGCTGTGAGCTGTCGCCAGATGCGATGATCCAACTGCAGCGTTGCCTTGTGGCGCAGATACTCTAAGGCGTATAGCGAACCGAAGACATCACCGTCGGTAGAGTGCTTCTGATGGATGAACGCATAGCCCGCCTTTATGCGCGTGATGAAGAACTTCGGCAACAACTCCTGCAGGTGCAGCGCAGCATCTACGGAGTAACCCATGTTGTCGAGCTTACCGATGTTCATAGCCTGATACTTCTTGCTCTCAGCCGTAGGGTACACCCAGTCGATGATGTCCGTACCCTTCGAGTAGAACCCACTCAGCACTGCCTCGAAGCCGTGCGTGCGGTAGCGCGTGCCCACCTTGAACGCCTCGTTCTTCTCCGGTCGCAGCGCAATGTCGCCCTGCTGCACCGAGTTGCTGGTATAAAGGTCGGTGTACGTAGGTACGCGCAATGCGCGGTTCCACGAAGCATACACCTTCCACTCGTCGTTCGGGCGGTAGCTCACGTCAACACCTGGGTAGAGGCGGAACTTGCCGTCGAGCGCCGTGTTGCGGTTGGCGAGCAAGCCAGCCGACAGCGTGAAGCCGCCCACGATGACGTTATGCTCGAGGAAGAGACTCGTGTTGGTGCGCTCGCCGAGTCGGTTGTATTTGCGGTCGGTACCGCCGATAGACACCCATTTGTCCTCCGGCTGCACATCGCCGTACGCCGTGCTGAGGATATGCTCGCGGCGCACGTCGACGCCAGCCGCCGTCTTGCCGAGCAGCCACGAAGCATGAGCGTTGAGCGAGCCGCCGTAGGTGTCGAGACGGTGATAATTCTCTCCGGCAGCAGCACCCTCCTTGCCCTTTATGAGTTGGTAGTGGTCGACATCCTTATGCCAGTAGACCATCGGCGTAAGCACGAAACGCTCGTCAGCCCACGGCTTTATCTCCGCCTGTGCCGACGCAAGGAAACGGCGTGTAGCCTCAAACTGATTCTTGAACTTCGCACTGTAGAACGTAGACGCACCGAAGTCCTGCGACGAGAAGCCGCCCTGCCACTGCATGTCTACGTAGCGCGACTTCCAGCTGCCCGTGTAGTAGGCGCGACGACGACGGAAGTCGCTGTTCTCCGTGCCTCCATCGCTCTGCGTGTAGCCACCGCTCAGCTTCTGACGCACCGCACCCGTAGTAAGATTAACGCTTGCGTCGCCACCGAACGTGCCGAACGAACCGCCCTCGGCAGCCACCGTTACGTTGTTCTCGGCATCGGCACGCGTTACGATGTTGATGGCACCGCTGAACGCCGACGAACCGAACACACGTGCCGAAGCACCCTCGAGAACCTCGATGCGCTCAATGTCGGAAAGCGAAACTGGAAAATCGGCAGCGTTGTGACCCGTCTGTGCACTCGAAATATTCATGCCATTCAATAGAATGGTGATCTGGTCGAACGTGCCGCCGTTGATGGAGATGTCCGTCTGTACACCAAAGCCCCCGCGCTGACGGACATCCACGCCCGGGACTAACTTTAAAATGTCGTTGACACTCGCTGCTTCCGCACGCTGAATGTCGTCGCGCGAAATGACAGCCACAATCTTTGCCGACTGCAATGCAGTGAGCGGAGCACGCGAACCCGTTACGAGCACCTCGTCGAGCTTCACCTCCTCACGGCTCAGCGAGTCGAGAGCCAGAGCCGACGCTACCGGCTTCGTGCTGATGCCATCTGCCTTGGCGTTGGTGAGCGTAGCCACACTGAGCGTGCAGATGAGCACCTCGCGACCCAGGCAGCTGAAAAGAGCGTAGCTGCGGTGCGTGAAGTGCTTGAAATGCAATGCCACAGGGCGTGCGTTGAAATTGTTTTTGAACATAAAAAATATAAATTGTTAATGATGAAAGGGGTGTTTTGAGCGTGCAAAGTTAGTATAAACTCGGCAAATTACAAAATAAGCAGGCACGTTTTTCACCTACTCGTACACGCCGTACACCATGTAGCTGCCGTCGCCACGCAGCGTGATGCTCTCGCCCGTCGCCTCGTTGAGCGTGCCTTGCCACATCGCTGCGAACGTATACGGCTGCCAGCGCAGACCGTCGCCCTCAAGGTGCGAGCACGTGAGGTTGAAGATGCTCACTTGCTGTCCGGCAAAGGTGGCAAGTTCCGTTGTGCCGGAAGCCGAAAGGAACACGCCGTGGTCGGTAGCCATCAACGCCGCGATGTGCATCTCGCGACGATAGAAGTCGAGCAGCGATATGTTGCCTAATGTGTGGTCCTCGCGCTTGCCCGTAGCTCCGACGTAAGCAATGCGGAGGCATCCACGCTCTGCGCAGAAGCGTGTCGCCTTCGTAAGGTCGTTGTAGTCCTGCTCCTCCACCTTATATATAATGTCGCGGTGCGCTGTCAGGAACTCCTGCGACATCGAGTCGCAGTCGCCTATAATCGCCGTCGGCATGTATCCGCGTCGTATCAGTTCTTCGCCAGCCGAGTCGCACGCCACCAGCATCCTCGCCTGTTCGACGAGCGTGAGCGGCACGGTATGAGTGGGGAAGTCGCCACCGGCTACGACGACCGCATCGAAGCCGTCCGGCTGTAGCGATGCAAAGCTTTTATGGATGTATGGTTGATTGCACATAGTTGTTATGTTTTTATCCGACAGAGTTGGTCTGCTGGATGAGTGTTGTGTTTCAGCGGATAAAAGTACGAAATAAATGGGAGTTTTAGTGTGGTGTCGCTTTTTTTATATATTTTTGCAGCAAACAAATCAAACTATTAATCTGTTATGGCAGAAACCTCGAATACTCCGCACGTGTTGAAATCGCAAGCCAATTGGGATGCGCTTTATTTCTATCAGAAGTCGGATGTGATATATCAGCTTGCGTTCGCCTTCTGCGATCGCTTCATACACCTGTACAAAGACCGCACGCGCGACCAAGTGATACAGGCAGCACGTTCGTGTAAGCAAAATATAGTGGAAGGCTTGGCGGATGGTGTCGCCTCCACGGAGATGCAACTGAAGCTACTCAACGTGGCTCGCGCTTCGCTGAAGGAGTTGCGCGAGGACTTTGAGGATTATATAAAGTCGCGTCACCTACAGTTCTTCGTTAGCGGTGAACTGCGCTACGCTGATATGCTCAACTATTGTCGCTATCATAACCATCTGTCCGATTATGAGCCGTTCTTCGCGCAGTGGACTGACGAACAGATGTGCAACTATGCCATCACGCTCTGCCACTTCATCGACCGGATGATGATGTCGTTCTTGAAGAAGCTGGAGCAGGAGTTTATCACTGAGGGCGGCATAAAGGAGCGTATGCACCGCGCTCGCACAGGTTATCGCCAGCAGCAGGATGAGCGCTTGAAGCAGCTTGAAGCAGAGCTGCCATGTCTGAAGCAAGCCCTCGCTGAGGCGCAGGCGGAAGCTGCGAAGTGGAAGGCAGCCTTCGATGATTTAAAGCAAAGAGCGCTAAAGATGTATTATGGAAAGGAAGAGGAGATAAAGAGGCTGAAGGAATTGCTGGGGGAGGAGATGTAGATGCTCTAGATATTCTAGATTTTCTAGAAGCTCTAGATGTTCTATTTGTTACATGGGCTGCGCCTTTCTCGCAAGCCCCTTCCACTTCCAATATCCCATGACCGCTATCACCACATACAGCCCGTAGAGCCCAGCCTTGAACGGTATGCCCTTGACCACGTACAGATAGCAGCAGACTACGTCGACGGCTATCCAGAAGAGCCACTGCTCAACATACTTGCGTGCCAATGCCCATAAGCCGACGAAGCTCAGAGCGTTGGTGAAAGCATCGAGCAAGGGAACCGTACTGTTGGTGTAAGCCACCAAGACATAATATGTGGCAGCCCAGGCAAGGAAGAAAAAGCCGAGCGTGCGCAATATGAGGTGGCGAGGAAAAAACGTTATAGGAAGCTCTTCGGAAGAACTGCTAACCGCGCTTGCAGCTTCTATCTTATCATAGCTAACCGCGCTTGCGCCTTCTTTCTTGTCAGAGCCTTTGCGTTTAATCATTGCCTTCCATTTCGCTCCGAACTTCCACACGGTATAGCCGTATATTGCGGCAAGCGTGTAGTAGACAGCCATGCCGGCATCACCATAGAGACCGTGGCTCCAGTAGAGGTAAATGTCCATGGCTGGCATCACGATGCCTACAACCCACAGCGCAATGCTCGCACGGTATTCGAGAACGAGATAAATGAGCCCGAGGATTGTTGTGACGATGTCGAGCCAATGAGTGGAGAGAAAATATGTCATTTTATCAAAAAAACAGCCCCTCCCCGATGGGGGAGGGACGAGGTTTTAGAACTTCAGTGTTACGGTTCCCATGCAGTTGAAGCCAGCCATTGGGATGTAAGCCACGGTAGAGTTGCGCTTACCCTGGTTGTACCAATCGTAGTAGACGTAGCCAGAAGCTGCATAGTGACGGTTGAAGATATTATTGAAGTCGGCACCGAGCACAATCTGCTTCAAGCCAAGCATACGCTTCGCGAAGTTGAATGTGTACGAAGCGTTCACGTTAGTCTGCGAATAGCAAGGCAGTGAGCGCTCAGAGCTCTCGGTGTTGTCGAGATACTGCTTGCTGACGAAGTTGGTGTGCCATGTGGCGCGGAAACCAGCGAAGTGAACATCTACGAAGCCGTTGAGGATAGCCGACGGCGAGAAAGCAATGGTAGAGCTCTTGTATGTGTTCCATACGGCAGCACCATCCCAGCTCTCGACACACTCCTTGAAGTTATGCAGACGGTTGCGGCTCAGTGCGGCGTTACCCTCTACAGAGAGCCATGAGAGTGGGCTCCAGCCTGCTGACAGCTCAGCACCGAGACGATAAGAGTCCTTGATGTTGCGTGTCAGTGCCTCGCCGATGTCGCTCTTCTCACCAGTCATCACGAACTGGTTGACGTACTTCATGTAGTAGAAGTTGACACCTGCGAACCAGTTCTCGCCCTGATACTGATAACCCCACTCGATGTCGAGCAGACGTTCAGGCGACGGATTGCCGTAGCCGATGTTGTCGGTGAAGTTGTTGCGCTCCGGTTCGCGGTTGGCGTAGGCGATAGAAGCGTAAACCTTATGTCCGTTAGCATCGTAGCTGATGCCAGCCTTCGGGTTGACGAAGAAGTAGTTCTCGTTGATGTTGATGCTCTGGTTCTTGTATTTGCCGTCGGCACCCTGCTCGAAGTGGTCGTTGATGCCGTCGGTCTGATAGTTGACATAGCGCATCTGCATATCGAGGAACCAGTTCCAACCCTTGCCGAACTTGCGGTTAGCCTTGAAAAACCAGCTCCAGTCGTTCTTATCTGCGTCAGAGTCGTAGTACTTGTAGCGACCGTTGGTGAAGTACTTTTCCTCGAGAGTCTTGTCAGCGATGTATGTCACCTTGCCCCAGTGGTTGCAACGGAAGAGCTGCATACTAAGACCGCCCGTAACATCCCACAGAGCATCCTTATAGTTCACGTTGTAGAGAGCGCCATAGTTGTTCTGTGTGAGTCCTTTCTTGCGTATAGCATCCGACTTCACGAGCTTCAGTTCGCCGTCCTTTACGTACATCTCGTTGATGCCAAACTTAGAAGCCAACTTTGTGTTCTGCTTGAACTCGTTATAGTAGCCGTAGCCGTATGTGTAGTGAGCCGTTATGGAGTGGCTCCAACGGTCGGTAGGCTGCCATGTGAAGTTGAGGATGTTGTGGCTCTGCTCGAAGTTGTCAGTAGTCTGATCCCAGTATGAGCCGTCGCGCATCTTGTAACGCTCTGTTGTAAGCGGCTGACTTGGGTCGGGTGCCCAGTTAGCGTCTACCGGGATGTTGAGCGACTCGTAGAGTGGGTTGAACTTGCCAAAACCATGCTTCCACATATCCTTATAGCTCTTGATGCCCCATGCCTTGAGGTCGGTGTCGCCGTCGTAGTTACATGCCGGTACGCCGTTCCATGCCTGACCTGTGTGCTCGAAGTTGCCGATGTTCTTATACGAAATCTTGAAGCGGTCGCCGAACCATGTCAGTCCGCCGTAGTACGAACCCGAGCGTCCGCTTGTGCCGTGGATGTATCCGTCGGTATTGGTCTCGTGGTAAGCACCGTCGAGTACGAGGTGATCCCAGAGCAGACCCGTTGAGAACTTGCCGCCAAAGCGGTATGTGTTGAACGAACCGTAAGAGCCCGTAACCTCTACAGTTGGCTTCATCGACGGCGCAGCTGTAGCAAGCGACACCGCACCACCGAAGGCTCCGTCGCCGTTGGTTGATGAACCGATGCCACGCTGAATTTGTGCGCTACCCATGAGGGCTGCATAGCTGTTCATGTTTGCCCAGAACACGCACTGGTCCTCAGGCGAGTTGAGAGGCACGCCGTCTACCGTTACGTTAATGCGGCTACCGGCAGCACCACGCATACGCATATAAACAGTACCAGTACCCACGCCGTTCTCGCTCCATGCAAGCACGCCCGGTGTGCGGGCGAAGAGCATAGGCAACTCTCTACCAGAGGTAGCGAAGCGCTCAAGCTCAGGCTTATTGATGTTTTCTACTGCAAATGGTGAACTCTTCGGAGCTCTTACAGCCTTTACTACCACCTCGTTGAGGTTGTTCACACGGGTAGTGTCGAGCTTGTTCTGCTCGCCAGCAGCTTGCGAAGGGCAAGTGCACGCAGCAGCCAAGGCTACTCCAATGATTTTCTTCATCTTTTTTAAAGTTGATGTTGTTATCCAATAATAAGACTATAAGGGCTTTTGAAATAAAGAAAACCGTTCGTATCTGTACCTTATCGCTACGCCGGTATTATCCGGATCAGCTCTGAGGGTATGTTCTCAGACGGTAAATATTCCGCCACCCCTTAGTCTACACTATATAAACTGGGTGCAAAGTTAACTAAATTTTGCATATTCAAACAATTTGTTTGTATAATAAACCCTAAAAAATGTGCGTAGCGGGCGGAATATGAAAAATTTGTAGTAAGTTTGCAACACTGAAAAGGCGAGCCGATAAAGGGTTGATGCGCCTTTCGATATTCACACATTATATATAATATAGAACGAAAATGGGGCGTTTGAAACTCGTTTTGGCTTTGATAAGCCATTATAAATATGCCATAACCATAATCATCGGCGTGCTCACCGTGGGCTTTGTTGATGAGAATAGCTTCCTGCATCGTTTCCAACTCGAGATGCAAATCAGCGACCTGGAGGAGGAAATAGCGAAGTATAATGCGCAGAACGAAAGCGATCTGAAGAAGCTGAAGGAGATGCGACAGGGTCCGCAAGCGTTTCAGAAGATAGCACGCGAACGCTACTTTATGAAGGCTGACGACGAGGATATTTATGTGCTTAGCGACGACCCCCAACCTGAAAAAGCAAAAGAGTAAACTACAATGAAACAACTAAATACTATACAAAGCGCGCTATTCCTCATCGGAGGCGTATTAATGGTGATAGGAGCTGGCTGCTTCGTCTTTATGTTCGCACAGCAGATTGTATGCTGGATATTCCTTGTCGGAGCATTACTGTTTGCAGCGATGCAGGTGAACCAGGCATACGAAGGACATAACCCCACCATCAAGCGACTCAAGAAGATAATGACCTTCGCCGACATCTTCTTCGTATTGGCAGGTCTGCTCATGGTAGATAGTGCTAACATGTGGCTCAAGGACTACTTCGCCGACACCATCACTTACTTCAACGTAGTTTACAACAAATGGGTGTTGCTATTGCTCGCTGCAGCCATACTCGAGATGTACTCTATGCACCGCATAGCATCGGAGTTGAAGAAAGACGCAGTGGAGGACGAAGCCGACAGTGAAGAGCAGGACGATGCTCCAGCCACAGACAGACAATAAGAAAACAATAAGAACCCAATAAAAACTCAAGATAATGAAGAAGCTACTTTACGCTTTACTCTGTATAATAGCATTGGCATCATGCTCCAGCTCGTACAACATACAAGGCTCCTCGAACGTGTCCACACTCGATGGTCGTATGCTCTACCTGAAGGTGCTAAGCAATAACGACTTCAAGAAGATTGACTCCTGCGATGTCGTACACGGACAGTTTCAGTTCAGCGGAACGTTCGACACCGTGCGCCTCGCCAATATCTTCATGGACGACGAGAGCATACTGCCACTCGTAATCGAAAGTGGCGACATCACTATAAAGCTCGACAACACACAGCAGAATGTGAGTGGCACACCGCTCAACGACGAGCTCTTTAAGTTCTTCAACAAGTACAACCAGCTGAAAAATCAGGAAGCCGAACTGCTGCACACTCACGACCGCGCCATCATGGACGGTAGCGATATGGAGGCAGTGACACGCCACATCAACGCCGAGGCAGTGCGACTCATGGCAGAAGAGGACAAGCTCGTCACAACATTCGTCACCGAGAACTTCGACAATGTGCTTGGTCCGGGCGTATTCTTCATGATGACCATCGGCTATCGCTATCCCGAACTCACACCGTGGATAGAGGATATCATGAGCAAAGCCACCGACAAGTTCAAGAACGACCCATACGTGAAGGACTACTATCAGAAGGCTCTGGAGAACCAAGCCATTATGAACGGCATGAAAGAAGTGAACGCTGCGCCTGCCGACGCTGCTACCGTTCCTTCGATGCCCGACGGACCGACACCGAACGAGCTGGCACAGCCCGCTGCCAGCGAATAGCATACGCTAACAACGATCAGTAACTATATCTAAGAAATATGAAAACATTAGTATTTGGTGGTAAGCTTGTCAACGAGGGAGCTACGCGCGTAGCGTCCATCGTTGTCGACGGTGACACCATTACAGACATTATAGAAGGTACAGAAACACCTCGTGGCGACTACGACAGCATCGTAGATGCCACGGGGTGTTTTGTTATGCCCGGAGTGATCGACTGTCATGTACACTTCCGCGACCCCGGACTGACCGAGAAGGCGGACATGGAGACCGAGAGTCGTGCTGCGGCTTACGGCGGTGTCACCACCTACTTCGATATGCCGAACACCAAGCCACAGACCACAACCGAGGAAGCACTCAATGCTAAGTTTGAGGACGCTGCCACAAAGTCGCACGTCAACTACAGCTTCTTCATCGGAGCTACAAACGACAACATCGACTGCGTCACCGGTATCGACCCACACCGCGTGCCGGGCATAAAGCTCTTCATGGGTTCGTCTACGGGCAACATGCTCGTCGACAGACAGGACGTGCTACACGAACTGTTCAGCAAGGCGACCCTGCCACTGATGGCTCACTGCGAGGATACCGACATCATCAACCGCAATATGAAGCACGCACAGGAGCAGTACGGCGACGACCCCGCCGTTGAACACCACCCTGAGATACGCTCCGAGGCAGCGTGCTACGAGTCGACAAAGCGCGCCGTAGACCTCGCTGAGCAGACAGGTGCGCGTCTGCATGTGGCACACATGACCACAGCACGCGAGCTTGAGCTGTTCGGCTCTTCGCCACGCATCACGGCAGAGGCAGTCGTGGCTCACCTCGTATTCACAAAGGACGACTACGCTCGCCTCGGCACACGCATAAAGTGCAACCCTGCCATCAAGACCGCTGCCGACCGAGACGCACTGCGCCACGCTCTCACCGACGGACGCATAACAACCGTCGGCACCGACCACGCACCTCATCTGCTGAAGGACAAGGAGGGCGGATGTGCACGCGCTGCTTCGGGTATGCCTATGGTGCAGTTCTCGCTTGTCACGATGCTCGAACTTGTGGACGAAGGTGTGCTCAGCATGGAGCGCCTCGTCACACTGATGGCGCACAACCCTGCTACGCTCTTCGAGGTGTCGAAGCGTGGCTTTGTGCGCAAGGGCTACAAGGCAGACCTCGTCATCGTGAAGCCCGACGCTCCGTGGACCGTAACGCCGGAGACGATACAGAGCAAGTGCGGCTGGAGTCCAATGGAGGGTCATACCTATCAGTGGCAGGTGCGCACCACGATGTGCAACGGACAGATTATATATAACAACTGGGCGTTCGATGCGTCGAGCCGTGGCGAGGCGGTGCGCTTTAGAGAGTAGACCGATGATGCTGCAATACACCGATTATAACATTTCCACCCTGCGTCCGTACATCAACTGGCTCTACTTCTACTTCGCCTGGGGGCTCTCGGGCAAGCCGCAGGAGGCTAAGGACCGAATGCGGGCGGAGGCAGAAAATATGCTCGACAGCTTTGAGACGCGCTACCAGACACACGCTGCCGTAGGCCTGTTCGAGGCTAACAGCGACGGCGACGACATACTCATCGGCGATGTGCGGCTGCCTATGCTGCGTCAGCAACATCCCACACGTGAGGGCGAGCCGAACCTATCGCTTGCCGACTTCATCCGTCCGCTATCTACGGGCATCAAAGACCGCATAGGAGTGTTCGCCACTACGGTCGATCTGGCGTTGGAGCACGACTTCCTTACCGACGACTATCAGCGTATGCTGGCTCAGACGCTTGCCGACCGACTCGCCGAGGCTACGGCGGAGGTGCTTCACATGGAGGTACGTCGCTCGATATGGGGATATGCACCCGACGAAAATCTGTCTGTAGCCGAACTCCTACGCGAGGATTTTCAAGGCATACGTCCGGCTGTGGGCTATCCGTCGATGCCCGACACGAGTGTCAATTTCATCATCGACCGACTCATCAATCTCAAGCAGATTGGCATCCGACTCACCGAGAGTGGTGCCATGAAGCCCCACGCATCGGTGTCCGGACTGATGTTCGCCCACCCGAAGGCGCATTACTTCGAGTTGGGGCGCATCGGCGAAGACCAGTTGCGCGACTATGCGCATCGTCGCGGACTGCCCGTGGAGCTCATACGCAGGTTTTTGAAATAGATGAAAACTCTGTAACAACACTATCGCAAGTTTATAAGAAACGTTTTCGTTAAGCCAAATGAGCAGAACCGAGCTTGCTCGAGTTATGCCATGGCGAGAAAACGTGCCATAAAATGGAACATAATGATTGCAAGGATATCAATACTCATACTGCTGCTCACGCTGCTGCCCGACCTGTACATATACCGACGCTATCTGCGCTGGCGCTTCGACATGACGCTATGGATGCGTCTGCTGTGGTGGGTGCCGGGAGCCGTTATGATAGCATGTACCGCAGCCTATTCGATGATGCGCAACTTCGCGCCCGATAACCTCACGCTCTTCAATGTGTATCTGTTCATGCTCGGGCTGCTCATCGTGCCGAAGGTGGTCTTCACCTTGTCGTCGCTCGCCGGACTGGCTGTTAAGCGACTGCTGAAGTTGCGCACCAACTGGGGCAACCACACCGGACTGGTGTTTGTGCTCGGATGGTTCTATGTGCTGTTCATGGGTACGATGGTGGGTCCCGACCAGCTGCACGTGAAGCGCGTTACGCTCGAGTTCGACAGTCTGCCGAAAGCCTTCGACGGCTATCGCATCGTGCAGCTCTCGGACATGCACCTCGGCTCGATGAAGCAGGAGTTTGCTCAGCGCATGGTGGCACAGGTGAACGAGCTACATCCCGATGCCATCCTCTTCACCGGCGACTTACAGAATATGCGCCCACAGGAGTTGGTGCGTCATACGCCCACGTTGGTTCATCTGCATCCGGTCGACGGTATCTTCTCCGTGCTTGGCAATCACGACTATGCCGACTATGTGAAGACAGCCACGGCGGAGCAGAAGCGCAGTATGGAGCGTATGACACGTTCGTTCGAGGCTTCGCTCAACTGGGACTTGCTGCTCAACGAGCGTCGCATCTTGCGCCGCGGAGCCGACTCGATAGTGATAGCCGGAACGGAGAACGACGGTCGTCCGCCGTTCCCCTGCAAAGCCGACTATCGCAAGGCACTGCACGGCATATCGCCCGAATCGTTCGTCATTATGATGCAGCACGACCCGTCGGCATGGCGCCGCCACATACTGCCACAATGTACAGCGCAACTAACGCTGAGCGGACACACCCACGGCGGACAGTTGTCGCTCTTTGGCTGGCGACCCACAAGTCTTGTCAACAGCGAGGATGCCGGACTGTATAGCGAGGGCAAACGCTTCCTCTTTGTGTCTACGGGCGTGGGAGGCTTCCTGCCGTTCCGCTTCCACATGAAACCGGAGATTGTGGAAATCACGTTAAAAGTAAAAAAGTAAAAAGGTAAAAAAGCAATGAAATATCTGTATCGTATATATCAGCTCTTGATAGCTCTCCCCTTGATAGCTATCTACACCCTCATCACCAGCTTGATGGTTACAATCGGTTGCACCTTAGGCAACGGCCACTTCTGGGGCTACTACCCCGGCAAGTGGTGGGCGCAGTTCATCATACGCATACTCCTGCTGCCGGTGAAGGTGGAGGGACGCGAGAACCTTGTGAAGGGCCAGTCGTATGTGTTCGTAGCCAACCACCAGGGAGCGTTCGACATCTTCCTCATCTACGGCTTCCTCTCGCGCAACTTCAAGTGGATGATGAAGCGCCAGCTACGCCAGATGCCGTTCGTTGGCAAGGCGTGCGAGTCGGCTCATCACATCTTCGTCGACAAGCGTGGCGCAAGCAAGATACGCGAGACCTACGACCGCGCCCGACAGACGCTGCAGGGTGGTATGTCGCTCGTGGTGTTCCCCGAGGGAGCACGCTCGTTCACAGGACACATGGGCGTATTCAAGCGCGGAGCCTTCATGCTCGCCGACGACATCGAGCTGCCCGTTGTGCCGCTCACCATCAATGGCTCGTTCGACATCATGCCACGCACTCGCGATATGAAGTGGGTCGTTTGGCATCCGCTCCGTCTCACCATACACAAGCCGATACTGCCTGTTGGCAAGGGTACGGACAACATCAAGTATCTTGAGGAAGAGAGCTACAAGGTGGTGATGGGCGGACTGGAGGAGCAATATCAGGGATTTGTGGAGAACCCCGACCAGTAAAACTCCCGAAAACACGTTTTTTAACGCTACGGCGGCACTCGTATCGAATACATTTAGTATATTTGCATATTAGTTGACGAGTTACAAGTTACGAGTTACGAGTTGACAATGTAAAACCATTCAATAGCAAAACTATGAACAAAAGCGACAGTATAGTAATCATACCGACATATAACGAGAAGGAGAACATCGAGAAGATCATACGTGCGGTGTTCTCACTTGAGAAGTGTTTCCACATCCTCGTCATCGACGATGGTAGTCCCGACGGCACTGCAGCCATCGTGAAGCACCTCATCAGTGATGAGTTCGGCGACCGCCTCTTCATCCTCGAGCGCAGTGGCAAGTTGGGTCTTGGCACGGCGTACATCACAGGTTTCAAGTGGGCGCTTGAGCACGGCTACGACTACATCTTCGAGATGGATGCCGACTTCTCTCACGACCCCAACGACCTGCCACGCCTCTACAGTGCTTGTCACGATGAGGGCTACGACGTGGCTATCGGCTCACGCTACGTGAGTGGTGTGAACGTGGTCAACTGGCCTATCGGTCGCGTGCTGATGAGCTACTTCGCGTCGAAGTACGTGCGTATGGTTACGGGCTTCAAGGTGCACGACACCACAGCCGGCTTCAAGTGCTACCGTCGTTGCGTGCTCTCTTCTATCGACCTCGACAAGGTGCGCTTCAAGGGCTACGGCTTCCAGATAGAGATGAAGTTCACGGCTTACAAGATGGGCTATAAGATAAAGGAGGTGCCGGTCATCTTCGTCAACCGTCGCGAGGGTGTCAGCAAGATGAGTGGCGGCATCTTCGGCGAGGCGTTCTTCGGCGTGATGCGACTCAGATGGGACGGCTGGTTCAGAAAGTATCCTGAGGCGAAACACTAAAAAACTCTATTGCTTAAGACCGCATCAGCTGCTTTTCTGCATCTTAAGGGGGTGCACTTGTCTCAAGTGCACCAACAAAGCAAAAGGTCCGCAACAGGCGGTTTAAGCACTAACCAGACCTATGGAAATAAAAAGCATAAGCAACGTATATACAGCCCTGCCACAGTGCGGGGCTTTTTTGAAAGCTATCAGCGACGAGTCGGTGAGACACGTATTCCTCGGTGGACTACTTGCCTCATCGGCTCCTGTGTTTTTCTCCGCCGTAGCCGAACGCTTCAATTCAAAACTCAAAACTCTTACTGCCGTTTTCATCCTTCAAGACAACGACGAGGCAGGCTACTTCTACCACGACCTGACGCAGATACTCGGCACCGACGACGTGCTCTTCTTCCCGTCGTCCTACCGTCGTGCGGTGAAGTACGGACAGCGCGACGCAGCCAACGAGATATTGCGCACCGAGACGTTGAGCCGTCTCGCGGCTCTTACCTCTGTTGACACGCAGAAGGCATCAACGGGCAAGGGCGCAGGCAAGAATGCAGACAGTGCTGCTGAAGCTCTCTACGTTGTGACCTGCCCCGAGGCGCTCAGCGAGCTTGTCGTGTCGAAGCGTCGCCTCGACGAGCGCACCATCAACATCGCCGTTGGCGACATCATCGACTTTGCCGACCTCGGACGCCAGATGCGCGAGTTCGGCTTCAAGGAGGTCGACTATGTCTACGAGCCGGGCCAGTTCGCAATGCGTGGCAGCATCATCGATGTTTATTCCTACTCGTCGGAGCTGCCGTTCCGCATCGACTTCTTCGGCGACGAGGTAGACACCATACGCACGTTCGAGGTAGCCGACCAGCTCTCGAAGGACGCGAAGCAGCAGGTGCGCATCGTGCCCGAACTGGCGCAGCTCACCGAGGAGAAGCAGCCGTTCACGTCGCTACTGCCCGACGACGCGCTGCTCGTGATGAAAGACCGCCTCTATCTCTGTTCTACCATCGAGCAGATATACAACGACGGCTTCTCGCAGCAAGCCATGACCGAACGTTTGGAGGGTGCCACAGAAGTGGAGCAGCAGCAGATAATGCGCGACATGCGCAAGGAGAACAACCTCGTGTCGCCCACGCGCTTCCGCGAGGAGATATGCCGCTTCCGCCTCGTGGAGTTCGGCGCAAAGCCTACGGGCACACCGCAGGTGTCCATCGAGTTCCACATCTCGCCGCAACCGCTCTTCCACAAGAACTTCAGTCTGCTCACCCAGACCCTCGACGACTATCTCTTGCAGGGCTACCAGCTCTATATTCTCGCCGACTCGGAGAAGCAGACGCAACGCCTGCGCGATATTTTCGATAGTGAGGAGTTGCAGCAGATGCGCAGGAATTCTCAACACCTCAACACCTCAACACCTCAACACTTCAACATTCAACATTCAACCCTCCCCTTCACTCCCGTAAACCGCACTCTGCACGAGGGCTTCGCCGACAACGACCTGCGTCTGTGCTTCTTCACCGACCATCAGATATTCGACCGTTTCCACAAGTACAACCTTAAGTCGGATGCTGCCCGAACGGGCAAGATGGCACTCACGATGAAGGAACTGCAGGAGATGGAACCCGGTGACTTCATCGTGCACGTCGACTTCGGCATCGGCAAGTTCGGCGGCTTGGTGCGTGTGCCTGTCGGCGACTCCTACCAGGAGATGATACGCCTCTACTATCAGCGCGGCGACATCGTCGATGTGTCTATCCACTCGCTCTACAAGATATCTAAGTATCGCCGCAGCGACACGGGCGAACCGCCCCGACTCAGCACGCTCGGCACCGGCGCATGGGAGAAGCTGAAGGAGCGCACGAAGAAGCGCATCAAGGACATTGCGCGCGACCTCATCAAGCTCTACGCCAAGCGTCGCCACGAGAAGGGCTTCGCCTATTCTGCCGACTCCTATCTGCAGCACGAGCTTGAGGCGTCGTTCCTCTACGAGGACACGCCCGACCAGCAGCGCGCCACGCACGACGTGAAGACCGACATGGAGTCAGCCCGACCGATGGATCGACTGGTGTGTGGCGACGTGGGCTTCGGCAAGACCGAGGTGGCTATACGTGCAGCGTTCAAGGCGGCGTGCGACTCGAAGCAGGTGGCAGTGCTCGTGCCCACAACGGTGCTCGCCTTCCAACACTACAAGACGTTCTCAGACCGTCTGAAGGGTATGCCGGTGCGTGTCGACTACCTCTCGCGTGCCCGCACGGCGAAGCAGACGCGCGAGGTGCTTGCCGACCTCAAGGCTGGCAAGATAGACATACTCGTCGGAACGCACAAGCTGATAGGAAAGGCTGTGGAGTGGCACGACCTCGGACTGCTCATCATTGACGAGGAGCAGAAGTTCGGCGTCTCTACAAAGGAGAAGCTGCGCACGCTGAAGACCAACGTCGACACGCTCACCATGTCGGCTACGCCTATACCGCGCACGCTTCAGTTCTCGCTGATGGGCGCACGCGACATGAGCATCATGCGCACGCCGCCGCCCAACCGCTACCCCGTACAGACCGAGCTGGGCGTGTACGGACATGAGATAATAGCCGATGCCATCAACTTCGAGATGTCGCGCAACGGACAGGTGTTCTTCGTCAACGACCGCATCAGCAACCTGCCCGAGATTGCCTCGCTCATAACGAAATACGTGCCCGACGCGCGTGTGGCTATCGGACACGGACAGATGTCGCCCGAGGAGCTGGAGAAGATTCTCATCGGCTTTATGAACTACGACTACGACGTGCTGCTCTCCACGACCATCGTTGAGAACGGCATCGACATCAGCAACGCCAACACCATCATCATCAACGATGCCCACCGCTTCGGACTCTCCGACCTCCACCAGATGCGCGGTCGCGTGGGTCGCTCCAACCGCAAGGCGTTCTGCTATCTGCTTGCACCGCCTAAGTCGGTGCTCTCCTCCGAGGCGCGCCGCCGACTGGAGGCTTTGGAGAACTTCTCCGAACTGGGCAGCGGCTTCAACCTCGCCATGCAGGATCTCGACATCCGCGGTGCCGGCAATCTGCTCGGTGCCGAGCAGAGCGGCTTTATGGAGGACCTTGGCTACGAGACGTATCAGAAGATACTCAATCAGGCGGTCACCGAACTGAAGAACGACGAGTTTGCCGACATGTACGCCGAGGAGATAGCGCAGGGCAACAACCTCACGGGCGATGCTTTCGTAGAGGACTGCGCCGTGGAGAGCGACCTCGAGATGTACTTCCCCGATACCTATGTGCCGGGCAGCGCAGAGCGTATGCTGCTCTACCGCGAGCTCGACAACATCGACAACGACGACGACGACGAGCTCGACGCTTACCGCCAGCGACTCATCGACCGCTTCGGTGCCATACCGCACGAGGGCGAGGAACTGCTGCAGGTAGTGGCACTGCGCCGCTACGGCAAGAGCCTCGGCTGCGAGAAGATAATACTCAAACAGGGACGTATGCAGATGCAGTTCGTCAGCAACCCCAACTCTGCCTACTACCGCAGTGCCACCTTCGGCAAGGCACTCGACTTCATCGCTGCCAACGCACGCCGCTGCAACCTCAAGGAGGTGAACGGCAAACGCTCAATGGTGGTGAGCGGTGTGCCGACAGTGGGCGAAGCGGTGAAAGTGCTTTTAAAAGTAAAAGAGTAAAAAGGTAAAAAAGTAAAAAGCCCCTCCCAACCCTCCCCGTCGGGGAGGGCTTGAGGATACTTCGGCTAAGGCTTAGAAAGGCTTAAGAAGGCTTAGCAAGAAGGCTAAGAAAGCCCTAAAAGTCTTAGTTAGCAATGGCTTAGAAAGGCTTAAGAAGTCTTAGTTAGCAATGGCTTAGAAAGGCCTAAGAAGTCTTAGTTAGCAATGGCTTAGAAAGGCCTAAGAAGGCTTAGTTCGGCTTAGTAAGTAACAACAACAACCACAACATGACAACACTTCTTCTTGTGCGCCACGGCGAGACCATCGACAATGTGCGCCAGATTATGCAGGGGCAGACTCAAGGCGAGCTGACCCCGAACGGCATCGAGCAGGCACGCGCCCTCGCTGCCGAGCTGAAAGACACGCCCATCGACGTGTTCGTGTCGAGCGACCTAAAGCGCGCCTTCGACACGTGTGTGATACTGGCGGCTGCGCACGGCGTGGCGCCCGATGCCATTGTGCAGACAAAGCTGCTGCGCGAGCGCGACTGGGGCAGCTTCACAGGCAGATTTATACCCGACCTAAAGGATGCTCGGTGGACCGACGACATCGAGTCGCTCGACGCTCTGAGGGCGCGTGCCGCTGCGTTCCTGCAGTTTGTGAGGGATAATTATGAGGGAAAAACCGTGCTTGCCGTGGGACACGGAATAATGAACAAGGCAATAAGAAGCGTGCACAACGGCACGCCGATGAACGAAACGCCACGCATGGCGAACGCCGAAGTGGTCACGATGCAGCTGTAAAAAGCGTTGCTGCACACCCCTAAGCGTACCCTTTTTGAGTACTACCGCAGCAGTACTGGAGTAATCTCACTACAGTACTGGAGTAATCTCGCTGCTAAACTGGAGTAATCTTTCTGCGAGTACTGGAGTACTACCGCAACAAGTACTGGTAAGAGTAAAAGTAAAAAAGTAAAAGAGTAAAAAAGTAAAAAAGTAAAAAAGTAAAAAGGCACTTTTGCCTCTTTACTTTCTGATCAATTCGCGTGCGAACTCGATGATAGTATCCTCACCGCGCAGCCAGTCGGCTTCTTTCAACGCAACATTATGGTCGGGCTCTATGCCGAACTCCGTTGAGTTCTTATCCTTGTCGTACATAGGGCAGGCAGAGAAGCGCACGCTCCAGCCGTTAGGCAGTTCGGTAGAGTAGGGCATACCCGCTCCACCGCCTGTGCGGTCGCCCACGACGGTCACGTTCGGGCAGCAGCGCATGTACTTCACGAACTCGTTGGCTGCGCTATATACCGCGCGGTTGGTCAGCACCACCACCCGTTTCTGCCATCTGATGCCTTTCGACGGCTTCAGGTATTGGCTCTTCATCTCCGAGAACGCCGTGTGCGCTTTTCCCGTTTTGTGCTGTATGTAGCCCACCAACATTCGCTCGTTGGTGAAGCGTGCCGCCAACTGTTCTGCAGCCGTTAGCTGTCCACCGCCGTTGTCGCGCAGGTCGACGATCAGTCCGTTGCACGGTGCGAGGTAGAGCATTATATTGTCGAGGTTGCCCTCGCCGAAGTTGTATGCGAAGGTAGCGCAGCGTATGTATCCCGTGTTGTCGTCGAGCACGCGGTAGCGCAGTCCGGCAGCGATGCGGTAGTCGGTGCCGAGATACTTCGAGAGCAGCGTGTCGCTCACGTTCGACGGGTAGTCCTCGTGCCACGACCAGTTGCGTGCCACGTCCCACGCCGAGTACATGTTCACGTGTCCGTCGCGCAGCTCGCCGAGCATATTGCCTAACACCTCGAACAGCTGTCCCGTCGTCATGTCGTCGGCTATCTGTCGGCTGTACCGCTCGTGCACCTCGTTCCAGTCGAGTCCGTACTGCTCGTGCTTGTAGTCGAAGAAGCAGTAGTGTTCGTCGATGGCACGCCATAGGGCCTCGAAGTTGCCGCGCGGATTGTCGGCATACTCCGTTTCGTCGACGCACGCTGTGGTCAGCAGCAGTAGCGATGCAAACAGTATAGTGATTATTCTTCTCATTCGCATTTGTTTTTATTGTTATACTCTTTAGGAGGGTATGGCATCTTGCCATACCCACTCCGCCCTCTGAACATTCTAAAGGGGGTGCAGCGGTCTCCGCTGCACCAACCGAGATAGTATCGCCATTTTCCCACAGGTTTCATGGGAGTTTGGTTGCGTAAGTCCTCCCACAGATTTCACTCTAAGTTTGCAGAAGTTAGGTTGCATAAGTCCTCCCACAGATTTCACGGATTTGCACAGATGGCTTGGTTGCGTCTGTTCTCCCACGGATTTCACAGATCAACACAGATGGTTGGTTGCGTCTGTTCTCCCACGGAATTCACAGAATTCACAGAAGTTTTGGGGTGCTGTTGGCTGCGTGGGTATGGCAGGATGCCATACCCTCCTAATCTGTGCGCATCCGTGCCAATCTGTGGGAGGTGCTTCTCTGCCAGAAGGTTCCGTGTGTTCTGTGGGTTCTGTGGGAATATAGTCTCCCACGGATTTCACAGATCAACACAGATGGTTGGTTGCGTTAATTCGCCCACGGAATTCACAGAATTCACAGAAGTTTTGGGGTGCTGTTGGCAGCGTGGGTATGGCAGGATGCCATACCCTCCTAATCTGTGCGCATCTGTGCGCATCTGTGGGAGCCACTTCTCAGCCAGAAGGTTCTGTGCTTTCCGTGCGTTCTGTGGGAATATAGTCTCCCACGGATTTCACAGATCAACACAGAAGTTTGGTTGCGTTAATTCGCCCACGGAATTCACAGAATTCACAGAAGTTTTGGGGTGCTGTTGGCAGCGTGGGTATGGCAGGATGCCATACCCTCCTAATCTGTGCGCATCCGTGCGCATCTGTGGGAGCCACTTCTCTGCCAGAAGGTTCTGTGCGTTCCGTGCGTTCTGTGGGAGGTACTTCTCTGCCAGAAGAGTGCCAATCTGTGGGAACCTTCACTCAGCCTGTGAGTTCCGTGGGCGACTACAGTTTCTCGATGCGGAAGCGTCTGACGATGCCGAAGACGAGAGCATGAGTGTAGGTGTGCTGCTTGAGGTTGTTCACGCTTGCCTGGCGCCAGTCGCCGAGGTAGCCGATGCGCCACGTGGTGTGCAGCGCACGGAAGTCGAGCGTGAGCATCTGTCGGAGCGACGGCGTGGAGGCGATAGTCGTAGGCACGCAGTTGTGGTCGTAGTTGCCACGTGAGAAAATCTCGTAGTACGATTGTCCGTAGTTGGGCGAGAACATCAGACCGCAGAGCGGAGCCGATGCCTCGTAGTGCAGTGTGAACGGTCGTTGTTGGCGGCGAAACAGTCGGAAGTCGAAGTCGGCAGCCACGGTAGGCTTCAGCTGCAGTGCCAGTCGTGCCTGTGCCGGGTTGTTGCTGCCCCGTGTGTTATACAGAAAGCCCACGCTCAGCTCCGCGGTGCCACCGGCGAGCAGTCGCAGATGACAGCTGCCCACGGGCATCTGCCACTTGCGCAGCAGCGAGTAGGCAAAGGTGTATCCGCCCCCTATCTCGCCCTCATTGCCCGAGCGGTTGTCGGCGGTGGCGATGCAGCCCTCGTGCAGCAATTGGTGCACGAGGCAGGTGGAGTCCTTCTCGCGGCGCGTGTGCGACAGGAAGCGCAGGTCGGTGCCGCGGTACTTCTCCGGCGAGAGGTAGGTGTCGAGAATGTCGGTGTAGCCTACCCCCAGCATAAGAGCATTCTCCCTCAGGGGGTGCAGTTGTCTCAACTGCACCGACGTATCTGTATTTAAGTAATCTGGTGCAGTTCTTGCTCTGGCAAGCGGCAAAGCCGAGCGGAGACAACTGCACCCCCCTGAGGTACACCATAGCATGGCGAGCAATAGACTACAGATCCTCATGCTCGGTGAAAATATTAAGTTGTCCGGTCATTTCGTCAATCACCTGCTGCTGACTCTTGCCAGCATCAGGGTCGAGGTTTACCTCTTCAGCTTCCTCCTCGTTCTCCTCCGCTTCGGGTTCGGGGAAGCGTGTCGGTTCCAGCTCCTTCACCCCCAGCACGTCGAACGTGGTGACACGCTTGCCCTTCGCCTTGAAGCCCTTCACGGCGATGAACTCCTCCGCGTCTATCTCCAACGACGGGCGTTGCGTCTCAGAGCCGTCAGGCGCAGTGGTCGGTGCGAAGTCGACCTCTATGCGTGGGAACGGCGTGTCGGTGAGCAGCAGTAGCTCGCTCTTCGGGTTCTCGCCGATGTAGTTCTGCCAGCGTTTCGTCGCCTCCATGCGGAAGCGTTTGAGGTAGAGGTTGTTGGCGTTGTCGGCATCGAACAGGGCCGCTGTCCATACCTTGTCAGGGTCCCACTTCTCGATGAGCTTTATGTTGTCCTCATAGTGGTTGTTGGCATCGAATGTAGAGATGTAGAAGTTGCCGTCGTCGAGCACCACGAGTATAGAGTCGTCGTCGAAGAACTCGCCCAGGAGTCGTCCGTGCTCGTCGTAGTTGAGTCGGTTCACGTCCGGGTCGTACCACACCTTTCTGCCACCAAGCGTAGAGTGGCCGTGACTCTTCAGTCCGATGCGGTGGATAGGGTTGCGTGTGAGCAGGTTGCCCTTCGAGGCGCGTCCCTTGATGGCGATTTCGGAGAAGTCCTTCTCTATGAAGATGCGCTTCAGGCGTGGGTTCGCCTCCAATGTCACCTTTATCACCTCCGCCTCGCCATTCGGGTTGGCGGTGAAGTAGAGTATGCGTGAGCCGGCAGTGCCCTGCGTGCAGTCGTACTCGCGACCGGCAGTCATCGTCGGCACGAAGAAACGCTTGATGTATGCCGCGCCAGCCTTGCCGTCGCGGTACACCACATTATATATAGTGCGCTTGTCGTTCTTCTTGAACACCTGCACGTGCAGGATGTTCTTGCCCACGAATATCTTGTCGGCAGCGTGCACCATCTTGTACTTGCCGTCCTTGAAGAACACGATGATGTCGTCGATGTCCGAGCAGTTGCACACGAACTCGTCCTTCTTCAGACCCGTGCCGATGAATCCCTCGGCGCGGTTGATGTATAGCTTCTGGTTCGCCTCCACCACCTTCGAAGCCTCGATGGTGTCGAAGTTGCGTATCTCGGTGCGGCGCGGATGGTCCTTGCCGTACTTCTCGCGCAGAAACTCGAACCAGTGTATCGTTACGTCGGTCATGTGCGCAAGGTCGTACTCTATCTCAGCCAGCTCCGCCTTGATGCGCGCTATCAGCTCGTCAGCCTTATCCTTATTATATTTAAGTATGCGCTGCATCTTTATCTCGAGCAGGCGCAGGATGTCGTCGCGCGTTATCTCGCGGTGGAACGAGTACTCGAAGTCCTGCACGCGGAACACCTGGTTCTTGAACGGCTCCAGCTTCGAGTCGATGAAGTCGACCACCTCGTCCTGCGACTTCGCCTGCTCGAACTTCTTCTCCTTGTAGATGCGCTCCTCGATGAAGATGCGCTCGAGCGACGAGAAGAACAGCTGCTCCTCCAGCTCCGACTGGCGTATCTGCAACTCGCGGCGCAGCAGGCCCATGGTGGAGTCGGTGGAGTGGCGCAGCACGTCGCTCACGGTGAGGAAGCACGGCTTGTTATCCTCTATCACGCAGCAGTTGGGCGATATGTTTATCTCGCAGTCGGAGAAGGCGTAGAGCGCGTCGATTGTCTTGTCGGACGATACGCCCGGCGCCAGGTGCACCTGTATCTCCACCTCGGCAGCCGTGTTGTCGTCCACCTTCTTCGCCTTTATCTTGCCCTTCTCGATAGCCTTCAGGATAGAGTCGATGAGCGTAGACGTGGTCTTCGAGAACGGTATCTCGCGGATGACGATAGTCTTCTGGTCGAGCTTCTCTATCTTCGCACGCACCTTTACGGTGCCGCCACGCTGTCCGTCGTTGTACTTCGCCACGTCGATAGAACCGCCCGTGGGGAAGTCGGGGTAGAGGTGGAACTCCTCGCCACGCAGATAAGCGATAGCAGCATCGCATATCTCCACGAGGTTATGCGGCAGGATTTTCGAGCTCAGACCCACGGCAATGCCCTCCGCGCCCTGCGCTAACAGGAGCGGGAACTTCGCCGGCAGCGTAATCGGTTCCTTGTTGCGTCCGTCGTAGGAGAGCTGCCAATCGGTGGTCTTAGGGTTGAACACCACGTCGAGCGCGAACTTCGAGAGTCGTGCCTCGATGTATCGCGGTGCAGCCGCACGGTCGCCCGTGAGGATGTTGCCCCAGTTGCCCTGACAGTCGACGAGCAAGTCCTTCTGTCCCATCTGCACAAGAGCGTCGCCGATGGAAGCGTCGCCGTGAGGGTGAAACTGCATGGTGTGTCCCACGATGTTAGCCACCTTGTTGAAACGGCCGTCGTCCATGCGCTTCATCGAGTGGAGTATGCGTCGTTGCACAGGCTTCAAACCGTCCTCGATATGAGGTACGGCACGCTCTAAGATCACGTATGAGGCGTAATCCAGAAACCAGTTTTGGTACATACCACTGAGGTGATGCACTGCTGAAGCGTCGAAACGGTTGACAGGTTTGTAGTCGGAGTGATCGCTTGGCATGATGTCTTTTTTCTCGTCGTCCATGTTTTTTATTTTTTTAGTTGACAAGTGTACGAGTAAACGGGTACACGAGTGGATAAGTTGACAAGTAGACGAGTAAACGAGTGTACAAGGCGTCTATTTTTGTTCAAAAATCTTGTCAACAGGCAAAAGTACAAAAAAAAAACAATTATTGAGTTATGCTCCCGTCTTTTTGTTGAAAATGCCGTATTTACGAGGGGTTTTGCGTCCTATGACACAACGAAATGGGGGGGTAAATGCGCTTCTGCAATAAAACATTAATAGGGGTAAGGTGAAAAATTAAGTCTAAAAATTAGGTTTAATTGAAAAAATAGTTAAACTTTGCAGCCGTGACATAACTATTTTTAGTTATAATTGATGAAATAGAGTTGTTATAATGAAAATCAATGCGGTTTTCGACGTGCTAAAAACTTGTCGAGACGGCAATTTTTAAAACCATCAATAAAAATAACGTGACTAAGACAACAAAAAACTGGCTTTACGCTATATTTTTGCTAATTGCGGTGCTTTTCCCGGAAATCGGCAAGGCTCAGATATTCGAGAGCAAGACCGGTGTGGATACGCTTACATTTGCTGAGCGTATCTCACTGCGCACCAATGCTGTCGATTGGACTTTGCTGACTCCTAATCTGGGTGTAGAATTCGATGTGAAATCGACCAACTGGAACCGCTGGGCTGTTGGACTTACGTTAAAGACAAAGTGGAATACACCAGCAACATTCAAAAACCGAGTTTTCTATAACATCACGGAGGTGCGTGCCGACTTCCGCAACTATTGGCGTACCCGTCAGATAAATAATAAGGTACCCGCGCATACCGGCTTCATCGACCGTCTCTTCTCATGCCGTCGCCGTGTGGTGAAGCATCCGAAGACTACATATTATAGAGGTGCGTACATGTCGTTCAGCGATTTCTCGATAAAGTTTGGCAGAGAAGGACATCAAGGCAAAGCATTGTCGGCTGGTATTACATACGGTATAATAAAGCCTCTCTACGCTTTTCGCACAGGTAATACTCTCGACCTCGACCTCGGCTTCGATGCAGGCTTCGTAGCAGTCAACTCGGAGAAGTTCATATACAATCGTGCCGACAACTGCTACACACGCACCAAGCAAGGTTCGTGGAAGGTTGTTCCGTTCCCGATGCCCACTGCGGCACGTGTAGGATTCGTATATCGATTTGGCAGCTATCCAATCACGAAGAAATATCGTTGGCGTTACGATGCCGATGCACAATATCAGTACAGAATTGACAGTATCGCTAACCAGCGCGTTGTCGATGCTATCAATCAGCACAACAGAGACTCTGTTGAGTCTGTTATCTATAAGGAGTTCTGGCAGGTTTACGACTCTGCGGCTGTTGTCAATAGTGCTAAGGCTGACTCGATGCGCATAGTGAACGCTAAGCTGAAAGCAGAGGCTGACCGCAAGCAGGCAGAGATTGATCGCCAAAAGGCTATCGATGAGAAAAAGGAGAAGGAACGCCTGAAAGCCGAAAAGAAAAATAAGGACAAAAAGGCAGAAGAGAAACCAGAGCCAACCGAAGGTGCCGAGGCTACCGAGCCGAACGCAAACACAGAGCCTACTGGGGAGCAGACCCCAGTAGAGGGCGAGGCTCCTACAGAGGGAGGAACTCCTACGGAGGAGCAGCAGGCCCCTGTAGAAAGTGAAACTCCTGCAGAGAGTGAAGCTCCTGCAGAAGAGCAGACTCCAGTAGAGGAAAACTCAACATCTCAACAGACAACATCTAAACAGGAAACGAATCAGCCTTCTGCTGAACCAGGAAAGGAGGCAAGCAATGAATAATAAGAAACTATTATACACACTCCTGCTTGGAGCAACGCTCACCTCATGTGCTGAGGTGGAGATTTGTGAAATAGATCACCCACATCAGGGCGATGTCAACTTCACATATACATGGAATAAGCCAGAGGACAAGCCGAATCGAATGGGTGTGCTCTGCTATCGTGTCGTGGGACAGTGGAAGCAGGTGGCAGAGGTGAACACCGACGACCTCACACTGCGCCTCATCGGTGAGACGACCATCACACCCGAAAACCGTCCGAACGAAAACCCAGACGAGGGTGACAATACGGGCGGTGACAACACAGGCGGCGGTGACAACACAGGCGGCGGTGACAACACAGGTGTTGCCGAGCCAAGCGAGCCAAACGAACCGACCGAGCCGACTGAACCGACTGAGCCAACCGAGCCGACTGAGCCAACAGAGCCAACCGAGCCGACCGAACCGACAGAGCCTGGTACTGGAACGACTCCCCCTCCGTTTACACCGACTGTAAAGATTCCGCGCGGCTACTATAAGTTTGCGACATTCCCGCTCGACAATCCATCCATCGACTACTCGGAGCTTGAGCAGTTCATGAAAAATGATGCTAAAGACTACCCGTTGCAGAACGTAGGCTTGAGCTATAAGGTGTATGACATAAAAGACCCAAAGCTCAACAAGCCATTAGCTTGGCAAGACTTCAACCCGTACGCGAAGTACATACAGCCCGATGTGGAGCCACTCTATTACGACTCAACAGTAGTGCAACGAGTACGCGCCGACCGTCAGACAACCTTCGAGTTCAAACCGAAGATACTCTCGCAGAATATAGACATCAACTTCAACATCGTAAAGAACACGGATGAGGTGCAGTTCAAGGTGACGGAGGTATGGGCAGAGATAAGTGGTGTGCCTACTTATATAAAGATGAACACAGGCTATCTCGACATAAAGAAGACAAGCAAGATGTTGTTCAAGACCGACATCAAGCCGAACAACCCGGACGACAACGGCAACGACACCAACGAGAACAAGCGCATAGCTTGCCACGGCAATATCAATGTGACGGGCGTGGTGAATGTGCAGCGCGCTTACGGAGAGACTTTAGAGGATGTGCGCAAGAAGATATACGGTCCTGGTATTATGCAGGTGGTTATATACACAGAAGTGTACAACCCGAAAACAGGACAGACCTTCCCTCAGAAGTGGCAAGGCATCATAAACCTCTACAACACTCTGAACAAGGCAAAACTGATGACTACGACATCTGATAACAAGTACGTGTACCGCAATGGCGAACACGGAACAATAAACATCAGTGCCGAAATACTTCTTGATGGAAAAACGGTCGGTAACATAGACAAGGGCGGCGACGCTCTCGATTGTTGGATACAAACGGATTCCGATATAAATATCGACATTTAAAAAATAACCTATAAGATGAAACGAACGAAACATATTGTTAACATTTTGACAGCTGCAGTAACACTGCTGCTCACGGCGTCGTGCAATGTCTCTTATCCAGACTTGGACCTACCGCAGGGAGAACCGCCAACAAACGATGAGGATGTCAACATCGACAAGACATCGATTTTGCTATATACCAGTAATCCGGCATACTTCTCGGTAGTGTCCGACACACGTGGCTCTGTGGGCACACGTGGTACGGGTGCGTTCGAGCCAATGGAGACCGTGGCATACAACCGCGACAAGTACTTGAATGCTAAGTTCCACATCTTCGCATTCCGTGCTTACAACGATGCCGATCCAAACGGCGGACAGGGAGTGCTTACGGAGGAACCCTCTATGTCGAGATACCGCTATGCTCAAGATGCGAGCGAGGGCAACATGGACGAGTACAACACATCGTGTCTGCTCGACGGACCAGAGTACAAATTGGGTATGCCGTTCAAGTTCGAGCCCGACCAGTTTATCGGCACAATGAATGTGCTCACCAAAGACTATCCTGAAGACATCTATTACAGCTCTCGTTATCAGGATGTGGGCTACAACTTCTTCGGTTATTTCGTAGACGATTTTGATTTGAGTAACTATACGCGCGAAAAGGATAAGATAACTTACGACATAGAAATCGACGGCTATCAGGATGTGCTCGTGGGCGCAGCCAAGACTCCGCTTACGGAAGCCGACTTCGCCGAAGGTGGTATCTACGAAAAGGCAGCCAGACTGACCGAAGAGGAGAAGCAAAAGATACTAAACACACCTGGTAACTATAGTACGTTTGCGGCACACCGAAACGTGCACCCAGTCGTAAACATGAAGCATCAGCTCACAATGCTGAAGTTCTTTGCTTACCCAGGCGCTTCGTCGGCTAAGGACGTAGTGATAAAGGATATTTCGGTGATGACGCTGACAAAGGGCACACTCACCGTAGCAAGCCGTAACATTGACGACTGTAAGCTCGTGTTCAAACCCGAGAATGCGGTTGATGTGCTGCAAAAGGCGGTGAAACTTGGCGAGTTCCAAAAGGAAACCGATGAATCTGGAGAGACGCACAATGTCTATGGAAAGATTAAACCTGGGTTGAGAGATGAAGGCTATCAGGTAAAATGGAAGGACGAGTGGGCGGACAACGAAAGTCAGGTGGTGCCAGGTGTTACACACGTGCCTACTACAAAGGAGAAGATGGACGAGGCATCCGTCGAGCTCGGTGCCGGTTTGCTCGTAGCTCCGCAAGAGTCGTACGTAGTGACGCTCACATACGAATTCCCCGACGGACCTCGTGGTCAGATGAAGGAGCACAAGACCGTATACAAAATCACGCCAGTTAAGAAAGAGGGCGAGCAGGCAAGCTTCGAGAAAGGTCTATTGTATAATATAAAGATAGGTGTCTTTGGCTTGGAGAAGATCCATGTCAGCGGAAGCGTAGACCCTTGGGGCAAGGGTGAAGATATTGATATCGACCAGGACAAAGACCCTAACAACCCTGACATCAATGGATATTAAAATAGGAATAAGACAATCTTTTAAAAATAACTTTTTTATTAATTTAAATTTTTCACGACTATGAAGAAAATGTTTTTCTTTGCATTGGCTGCAGCAGGTATGCTGACAGCATGTTCAAATGATGACACTCTCGGTGGAAATGGCGAGCAGAACGTATCTGAACAGCAGATCCGTCTCGGCGTTGCTTCGTCTAAGGTTCAGACCCGTGGTACAGGTACCGTAGGTGGCATGACTGACGACGACAACAAATGGGCAGGCCAGACTCTCTGGGTGTACATGCTCCAGAAGGGTAGCATGGATCTTGCTTTGTACAAGGCTCCGGCTGCTGGTGGTGTAGCAACTCCTGATGTTGAGGTATTCAACAACAAGGAGTTTAAGGCTCCTACTACAGCTGACAACACAAAATCTGGTTTGGCTACTACAGCTGACGGCACTATCGCTTACTACCCAGTTAGCGGCAACTACGACTTCTGGGGATATCGCGTTGACGATGCTGCAGTAGGAGGTACACCTACTGTAAAGATTGTTGATGACAATGGTGATGAGGTTACTGCGGATCATATGGATCAGGCTACAAAGCGTGTTGTTGATATCAAGATTGATGGTTCGCAGGACATCATGGCAGGCAAGGCAGCTCCTTCTGCTGATGAGGTTACTAAGCTTGGTGGCTATGCTGACAACTTCTACTCTGCTTATGCAGCACGTAAGGGCGTTCAGCCGAACATCACATTCGAACACCTCCTCACACGTTTCACATTCGAGGTACGTGCAGGATCTAAGGCAACAGCGGGTCTTCCAGCAGGTGGCAATACAGACGCTGTTAAGGTAACAGGTGTTTCTGTAGGCTCAAAGACAACTGGTACTCTTACTGTAGCTTACACAGGCGCGACTAAGAAAGCTGCAGAGCTTCTTACTTTCACTGGCGATGCTTCTCCTCTCATTTTGAAGCAGCGTGATGAAGCTGTAGCAGATAACAATGCACCACTCGTTGCTCTTAAGCCTGTTACTTTGACATGGACAGATGATGCTGCAACAATAGGTGATGTTCTTAAGGTAGGCGAGGCTCTCCTCGTTGCTCCTGGTGAGACAGAGTATCCTCTTACAATCGCTCTTTCTCAGGATGTTCTTCAGAAGGTTGGTGAGAATAAGGTTACTATGCCTCTCGAGCAGAAGGCTACTATCAAGATGGACGGTACAAAGACATTTGAGCCGGGTAAGTCTTACAAGGTTACTATCACTGTTTACGGTCTTGAGGACATCAGAGTTACAGCTACTCTCGTACCTTGGGCTGACGGTGGTTCAATCGATATCGACGACGACCGCGATCCGAACAACGGCAAGTACACTGAGCCTACTGTAACTCCTGCTCCTTAATCAGAGCATCTGATAAGAATCTCTATTTGAGTATGCAACCGCGTAAGGGGGCATATATAAAGCGTAGGGGCTTGCCCCTGCAGAAAGGGATTGGAGACACATAAACTCTCTTCCTCGCTGCAAAAGGCGAGGAAGAGACGAGTGTTTCAACAGTCCCAATGAATAAACGTTTTTTTAGAAAAACAATAAATTCAACAAACAAATGAATAAGCATATATTCTTAATGGGAATGGCTGCTGCCATGTTTATGACCAGCTGCACAAACGAGGACGACCTCGCTGGCGGTAGCAACAATCAGCGACTGAACTCTGATGTGCCTATCGTGCTTTCTGCTGGTCAGCAGGCAAACAAGACCCGCGCATCGCTCGGCAATGTTAACGATAAAGGCGAATATGACGGCACATTCGATACACCTGCCGACAAGAATCTCGGCTTCTTCTGTCTTGCTACTGGCAAGATTGCAGCTAAGCAGGAAATTACTTGGCAGGAAGGCATTGACAACCCTAACTTCCTTTGGTTGAAGAATATTCAGGCAAAAGCTGTGACTACTGACGATGGCGACTTAGGCAAGCGTGTTACAAACCTTACACTCTTCGACGAGAATGGTGGCACAACAGAGACTAAGCACTATTACCCGATGGGTAGCCAGTATAGCTATACATTCTATGGCTATTATCCTTACTCAGCGAATGTGGTGCACAACGGCAATAAGTACAGCGTGAAGGTAACAGGTCTGGACGGCACAACCGATCTTATCTGGGGTAAGTCGTTCGTAAAACCAGATGATCCTGACAAGGCGGACGCTTACAGCGCAAAGTATCTGCGCGACAAGAAGAAGCGCGTAGTGGAAGGCGGTGGAACATGGGATGATAAGGCACACAAGGAGAACCGTCCGCAGCTCACCTTCGTGCACAAGCTCATGAAGTTCAACATCATCCTCCAAAAGGGCAGCGGCGAAAATACTCGTGTTGCAAAGTTAGGTATCAAGTCGGCTAAGCTCCTCAATGTGGCTGACGCAGGTACACTTACTATTGCTGACCTCGACAATCGTCTCGATGCTTTGACTGACGATGTTAAGGGTAAGGAAGGCGAGTTTGTTGTCGATTGGACTACTGCTAAGAACCATAACAAAGAGGCTACTGCCTTCGATTTGAAGGACAAGGACGGCAATACTATCGGCAAGCCAGCTAACGGTCCGTACCTCGGCGATAACACAAAGGTTACTGTTGGTGACGGCTTCCTCATCCCTGTACCGACAAAGATTGGTACTAACGATGACGGCTCTGACAAGTATGAAGACAATGGCTACCTTGGTACAGACGCTGCAGAATTAGCTAACAAGGGTATCTTCCGCTTGCGTGTAGAGTACTACCTCTCCGACGCACCCGACAAGGTGTATAAGGCAGCACAGTACGAGATTAAGCCAGTATTCAAGACTACTGCTGGTGTTGCGGTCGATGGTGAGCCTTGGCAAGCTGGTTACGAGTATGACATCGTAATCTCAGTTTCTGACCCAGAGCAGATTCAGACATATGGCTATCTCACTCCGTGGGGAAAGCGCGTAATCGAACTCGAATAAGCATTATAATTATAGAGCGGGTGTGGCGTTAAGCCATACCCACTCTTAATGATTTCTCAGACAAAAACACTCCAACACCCAACAAACACCCTAAAACATACAACCGGTGTAGCCCACGGCAGGGCAGCACCCACTAAAGTAGAAATATCAAAGCCCCACAATATATAAAGCAACACGCTGGTGCAGCGCGATGCCGCACCTTTAAACATAACATAGTAAAAATGAAGAAATTACTCTTGACATTCTTGATGCTCTCGGCAGTGTTCTCCGCTCGGGCGCAGAAGCTCGCCGTCAACACCGATGTGCTTATGGATGCGTGCATGATACCAAGCGTCGGTTTGGAGATGACGGTCGGCAACTGGTCGACCCTCGGACTCAATGTGCTCGGATGTAATAAGCCGTATGGCAAGAACATAAAGTTGTTGGCAGCACAGCCCGAATACAGATACTACTTCTCAGGACGTCCGATGCACAGCTTATTCGTTGGCGTCGGAGGCGTAGGCGCAATTTACAATGCTTCTATAAAGGGAAAAGTGTATAAAGGAATAGCTTACGGTGGTGGCATCACCTTTGGTTACGTAATGAATGTCACGAAGCGACTCTTTATCGACTTCCACGCTGGAGTGGCTGCTGTGGGCTACAATCGTAAGGAATACTTCGCAGGAGATAACTACGGCGACTATGTGGTAGGCGGACTCAACAAACCGAACGCATCAGGATATTACCTCATGCCACAACGCATAGGCATCTCAGTGGCTTACATCCTCAAATAATATAATAACACACAATAACAATGAAACGAAACTTTTTACGACATATATGCTTCGCGCTGATAGCTATACTGCTTGTCACCTTCACCGCTACGGCTGCCGTCCTGCAGCCGGAGGACGAAGGTGCGCATAGAGTGAAGGTAAAGGTGTACACCAAGCAAGGTGATAAACAAAAGTCGGCAAAGACTGTGCTCTATTGCGTTTGCTCTTCGTATAAGAGGGCTGAATATCTGAAGAAAAAGCTTGATGCTGCACAAACGCAGTACTTTAGCGGTGACGACCGTGCCATAGAGAAGGTTCTGAAAGAAGAGGAAATCGTCTTGAAGAAGTCACGAGGAAACGGCGAGTTTGAAGAGGCACTGGTAGCAGGTCGTGGAGTAGTGGTTTTTCATCAGGATTATGGTGCGGTTGCCGTTGAGGTAAAGGAGGGACAGACCCTTATACCAGCGGTGCTTGTGAGCAAGGATCAGATTCTTGACGATACAGTCGTTTTTGGTTCTTATGGTGATAACGGACCGGAGCTCAAGCCCGTGCCCGGTATAGATACAGGTGACCAGGTTACGTTTACTGTAGACATTAAACTTCCGGCAGGACTTGTTACGGACAAGTCGCGTATTATCTGTCAGCCGATGGCTGTAGATTGTCAGACGGAAGACACTTTGGCTTATTTGAAGCCTATCATTCTGGAATCTGCCGACTATCATAAGAAGCAGGATAAACGCATGGGATTCGATTATATGCAGAACGATTCCGTAGCGTGTGGCTATGACTCGTCGTATGTGCTCAAGAGTGACAAGATGGTGAAATACATAGCACAGGTGACATACAAAAAGCCAGATAAGGAGAAGATATACAGGGGTAGCTACCGTGTTGTGCTTGAAGACTATCATCATATTATATGGGATAGTGGCGAGCAGACTACGGGTTCGTGCCTTGCTTTCAAGCCTTTGAAATTCCTTGATTTGTCTGTCGCTGCTGCAGATATGGAGCTGACCGATGACTTCATGGAGCCTGCAGAGGAAAATACAGTGCCGATGAGTCGCGACCTGCCGTTGCGGTTTGAACAGGGAAAAGACATTCTGACAAACGACTCACTGAACACAGTCATCCAGAACAACATCGTTGCCGAGCTGAAGTCATACGGCGACCAGCTTTGGAGTGTTTCGGTGCAGGGTAGTTCTTCGCCGGAAGGTTCTGTAGAGCGCAATACGCTGCTTGCCAACAAGCGTGCGGACTACGCGCGTAGATTTCTCAACAGCAAAATAAAAAGCGGTGTGCCTATTGCAACGCTTGAACCGCGACTTTATATCTGGGAGGATTTTCTTTTTGAGGTGCAGAAGTTGGCAAATCAAGAGATGTATGACCAGGTAAAGGCTATAGTTGACGCAAATCCGAACAATGTAGGCTATAAGATGTTGAAGGACTTACCTTATTGGTCTACTTATCTGGAGCCGATATTTGAAAGAGAGCGTGTCATGGTTTGTAAGTACAAATACTTGAAGAAGCACATCATGACTGCCGATGAGGTTGTAGAGACATATTTTGCAGAAAAGCCAGATTATGTTTCTGGTAAGAAGACCCTCTCAAATGGTGACTATTTCAATCTCTTTGCTAACGTTACAGATACTTTGGAGCTTGACACCATCACGATGCTTGCCTATAAGCACATCACATCGCAGTCGGATTACACCTCATTCAGACTCGCTCCGTATGTGGCAAATCGTATGGCACTTATAGCAAGTCGCAATGGTATGCCAGATGTGAATATTCTGAAACCGTTCATCGACATGCGTAAGCCTGTGAATACATGGGACAAGAGTGATGCCATGAACCCCGTGATGTTGAATCGCGAGCAGATTGTACTCAACCAGGCAGTAATGTATTTCCAGGAGGCAAAGCTCGACTCTGCCATGCTCTTCATTGAGATGCTGGAGAAAAAGAACGCACAGGTAGAGGCAACGAAACGTATGCGCAAGCTTGTCGTTTTCCAACAGGGTTATGCCGCATATCTGCAGGGACTGATTAAAGATCCGAAACTGGTAGCCGATATAAAGGCGGCAGAACGCTATGTCCTCAATTCGGGAGACTTCAACCGTGCCATTATCTGGACAGAATTACACGCGCAGCTTGGCAAGTCGCGTGAAGAATGTGAGCGCCTGCTCGATCGTATGCCCGACGACAATCCGAAGAAGTGGTATCTGAAGGGTATAATCTGGGCAGACGAAGCTGGTAAAGAACCAGACGTTGAAGGTTATGCTCCAATAAATTCAAACGGTTTTCATAAACTCTCTGACGAGGAAGAGTTTGCGCTTATGCGTACTGACCCCCTTAAATTCGAGGAGTACAACAAGAAACTGGATGAGTACAATGCCAAACTGGAGAATGATGCAGATCTGATAGACACGAGCAAGGTGCCTTTCTTTCTTGCCTATTTCCAGCATAGCTTCGATATGGAGAAGAAGTTTATACGCTATTACCGCAACGAAGGAAATGTCAACGACAAGGTTCGTAAGGAGTATAAGTACTCGCGAAAGGATATTCCTGCTTACCGACAGAAGTTTGAGATGATAAAAGCTTACCACGACCAGCAGATAGCTGAAGAAACGGGTACGGGTTTAAATGAAGAAAACACACAGGAGCAAAACTCGTCGGACAATCCGGAGGCAGACGCTCCTTCAGAAGATAACAAATAAGACCAAGAACAATGAGCATTAACATCATACGCCTTTACGCAACAGCGATTTGTCTGATAGGTGGCTTGAGCTGTAGTGCTGCAAGTGCTACAACGTTCAATGTCGCACCACGTGCCATTACGGAGGTGCCCGACTCATTGTGGGATGAAACGCTGGGCGAAGACACCATTGGCAAAACTCGCCACAACTACGCTACGGAGTTCAATGCCCTCAAGTACGTGCTTGAGGACCGCTATCGTGGCTATGACGACACCTTCAGAAAGAAGTGGTACGACCACCTCTTCTTAGGCTTCGGCGGAGGATTGCATAAAGACTTGGAATATGCAGGATATAACCTCTCGCCAATCACGATGGCGCACGTGAGTGTGGGTAAGCAGTTCAACCCTTACCATACTGTGCGCCTCACAGCCGGATTGGGATTTGGCTACTATGAGGGTAACAAGAAGAACTATAAACAGTGGCAAGGTTCTGTCGACTGGATATATAGTCTGTCGACGTTGATGGACGGCTATCGTCCGTCTCGACTGCTCGATGTGTCAACAGTGTTTGGCTTTGGCGTGCGTCACAACACAACAAACATAGTTGACAACCATCGCACACGATACGAAATACGTGGAGGTGTGCAGGGAAAGATATTCACCGGTCCGCAAGGATACCTCACAATAGAGCCGTATGTAGGTATCAAGTCAAGACACCTGTATAATAAGTTCGGAGGCTTCTATGGCGTAAACATCGGTATGGTGTACTATCTGCATAACAACCTCTCTATCGAGGATCGTATGCGCTACATGAAGAACCGCCCTGAATATGTGGACAGCACAATGCAGTGGCATCCGCAGAAATGGCGTACACCATGGTTTGCCGAGCTCTCAGGCGGCATGGCATGGTGCGTGGGAGGTAAAGGTGTGAGCCCAAAGATGGGACACTCTACGAAGATGTCTGTAGGTAGATGGTTCTCGCTGTCGGTAGGTGTGCGCCTTAGCTTAGGACTCACCTCCGCCACATGGGACAAAACCCATGAGGCAATGGGCGAACAGGACGAGGATAGACGCGCTATGCTAAGCATACCAGTGCAAGACGATGCTGTGGTCGACCTGCATGATATGACCGCCGATGCAACGGCAGAGGCTCTCATCAATCCGTTAGGATTTATGAAGAACTACTCTTTCGACCAACCATTCAACGTGGCTTTGGCATTCGGTGGCGGTCTTAGTTGGATTATGCGAGAGCAGAAGACCCATCTGCGCACCATCAGTACGTTCTACACGGCAGGCTTACACCTCTCGTATAACCTCAGCAACGACTTGCAGGTGTTCCTCGAACCGAGCTTCACCAACTATAACTACCGAATACCGTATCGCAACATAGACGCAGTGAAGCGTTTCAACGCCCAAAGAGTAGTGGTTCGTCTTGGTTTCACAGCCTATACGCGTGCTACAAACTATCGCATGAGGAAGCAAGATGACTATGAGGCACCACGCATTCCGCTTAGCTTCGGTTTGGGCGCAGGTACGATGCTGTTCAACACCAAGAAGACATACGAGGGAGCAGCGTTCAACTATAATGCACAGGCCTTCGTTGAAGGACATTTCGGTAAGGTGCATGGCGTACGTGCTTCGTTCGAATACTTGTCTATCAATAGCGTTGCGCCGGACAACTATACCGGCACAACCGAGTATGGCACAGAATACACCACTACCGGACTCTTCAAGAACAACTACAAGCGAGGCTTCGTGGCACTCAACTATTTGCTGAATGTCACCAACCTCTGCTCAGGCTATCAGAGCAATCGTATGTTTGAGGCGGAGTTGTTCGCTGGTCCTGCATTGCTGCTGTCGTTAGGCAATAGCACAGAACCTGATGGTTCGATAAAGGTGAATAGTTCGCACACCATGTCGTACTCACAAAGAAAGTACAACACCCGCCCGCTTATGGGTGCCAATGGAGGTATCAAGATAAAGATGAACGTGGCTAAGCACATCGCTGTGACGCTCACACCGCAGCTCTACGTAGTGCGTTATGACCCGAATATGCTTGGCGTTAATATGATGAAGCTGCGCACGTTCCAGACACTCAACCTCGGTGTGCAGTACACACTGTAATCGGTGTGCAGTACGTATTATAAGTAAATAATAGGGCGGAGGAACAAACACCTCTGCCACTCTTAAAGCTATACAAGATATGAACATGAGAAAAATCGCCATAGGCTTGCTCGCTTTCGCACTTGTTGCGCCTTCGATAGCTTCTGTCTCGCTGAAAGACAAGAAGGAGAAGAAACCGAAGACCGAAAAGAAAGCAAAGGTTGGGAATAAGACAAAGACTAACAAAGCGTCAAGTTCCAATTCGCCACGCAAGGTGCAGACCATCAACGATGTAGAAGCCGCAATTTTGGGTATAGAGAAGATTGTGTCGCACACACTCGTTGAGGTAGAACCTATTGTGCAGCAGATTTGCGAGTCGCAACAGACCAAGAAAAGCGTGTGCCCACGTATCTACGTAGGCGCAGCCAATGCCTTTTGGCTCAAATCGGGTGTCAGCGATACCACATACGCTTTGAAATACATAGACAAAGCAATAGAACTCGACCCTCATTATGGTCCTGCCTATATGCTCAAGGGCGACATCTACAAGTGGGCTGATGACACTACTGTAGCTGTAAACTACTATAAGAAGGCGATAGAGATGGCTCCCAACGACTTCAGAACGTATCGTAAGTATGCAAAGTTTATAGGTTCTGGTTTGGATAAGGTGACAGCGCGTGCGTTTGCGGGCGATACAGAGGCTCAAGAAGAAGTGCGTAAACGCCGAGCAGAGATGGAGGCTGTATACAAGACAGCAAAGGATGCTAATCCGACATTCCCCTACGAGTTGGAGTGCGCTCGCCTTTATACATCCCTTTCGCTTACGACCAACGAGACACAGAAGGGTATTCAATTCTTTGAGGCAGCCGATCAGGATTCTTTGAATGCCGACGATTATGCGCAGCGATGCAACATGATGTACCAGTTTATCATTGATGCACCTAATGGCAACGTGAAGCTGAATAGATATGGTAGTATCGTGAATGTCCTCGATAGTGCGCTTATGAAGTTCCCAACCGATTACTATATCTTGGCAAATGGACTCGACTATCTGAATCGTGCTTATACACTTGTGAAGCGAAAGAATGGTGAAGCACTTGCCGAGTATAAGAATAAGTTCTCAACGAAGGCGCTCGAATATGGCGAACGTTTGATGGCAACCAAGGATACAATGATAAATAATAAGGATATTTATCGTTATGGTATTGCCTTGATGAACCGCTATAAGCAGCAACAGGGTATTGACGTTTTGCAAGAACTCATGGCACGTCCTGGTACCGATGATAATACTGTCTCTGACGCAATGAACGCTATCTGTGAGGCATATAGAGATTTGGGCGAATACGAGAAGGCTGAGAACGCATACGAGGAGTTGATAAAAACACTTGATGCTAAGGGCTCTTTGCAGGCTGGTCACTATCAGAACTACGCAATGATGTTGGAATCGCAGGCACAGGAAAGTTTCGGTCAGCAGATGATTGATACTTATCTTAAGGCTGCTAAGGTGTATGAGCGTGGCGCAGAAAAGTTCCCCGAGAATGCTCCAAGATTCTACTACTTCGCATGGGAGATTTGCAAGAACGATGTGCTTGACCCAGAAAAGACAAATGAGCTTGCTATTGGACCTGCGAAAAAGGCATACGACATCTTGAAGAACAGAGACACTTATGAGGGTGAAGATGCTACCATTATGAACTCCGTATGTTATTGCCTGTTGGATTATTATTTTAATAAGAAGAAGGATTATCCAGCCGCTAAACAATATGTGTACAAGTACTACCAACTGGTTAAGGGTACGCAGTACGAGGAGTCGTTTGCAGGTATCCTGCGTAGACGTTATAAGATGAAGATATAACTTCGCATCAGATATACAAGGCTATGGCAGCAATGTCATAGCCTTTTTTGTTCATTCGGAAACCCCTTTTTATATAGAAGCAATATATCATAGTAAAGTATCAGTACGCGAAAAAATCTACCATATCTCCCAGTGTCGCTGCAACTTACAGATTACGAGCATGTTAAAGGCTGGCAGATATGCTTCCGAGAGCTATATCTGCCAGCCTATCTACCAGACATCTACCATTCATCTATCATTCTATCCGTTGTCTAATCTGCTACGTCGTTCTCATTAGTCTTCTGCGGCAACATTGTTGTCCTGCTGCGGCAATATTGTTGTCCTGCTGCGGCAATATTGTTGTCCTGCTGCGGCAACATTGTTGTTCTGCTGCGGCAATATTGTTGTTCTGTTGCGGCAACATGAGAAAGGCATGGAGCAATATAAGGGAGATGTATTATTTACAGGACAACAATAAAAATTAATTGCTTCATGCCGTATTTTCAGAATAATAATTGTAACTTTGTAAAGTAGCATTAAACCTATTGTATTATGGGAGGACTGAAAGATAGATACATACGTTTTGACTGGGCTATCAAGCGCTTGCTCCGTCAGAAAGCCAACTTCGACGTGTTGGAAGGTTTCCTTACCGTGTTTATCGGTGAGGAGGTGAAGATTGTGGAGATACTCGAGAGTGAGGGCAATCAGCAGACACCAGATGATAAGTTCAACCGTGTGGACATCAAAGCACGAAACTCGAAGGGTGAGATAATACTTGTAGAGGTGCAGAACACAAGCGAGCTTTATTATCTGGAGCGCATCCTGTATGGCGTAGCGAAAGCCATCACCGAGCACATCCATCTCGGTGATACATACAAGGAGGTGAAGAAGGTGTATTCTATAAGCATCCTCTATTTCGATATCGGTAAGGGTGCCGACTACCTGTATGTAGGACAGAACAAGTTCATCGGTGTGCATACAAACGACCAACTCGTCATAACCGCTAAGGAAAAAGGCGCTTTCGTGCAGAAGAGTCCGGCAGAGATATTCCCCGAGTACATTCTTGTGCGTGTCAACGAGTTCGACAAGGTGGCAGTGACTCCGTTGGAGGAGTGGGTCGCTTACTTGAAGAGTGGAGTTATAAAGGAAAATACCACTGCTCCTGGATTGCAGGAGGCACGCAAAAAACTTCAGTATTACTCGATGACCGATGCCGAGCGCTATGCTTATGATGAGCACCTCAACGCTGTGATGATACAGAATGATGTGCTTGGCAATGCACGCGAAGAAGGACTTGCCGAGGGTCGTGCCGAGGGTCGTGCAGAAGCAAAGAAGGATATTGTTAAATCTATGTTGAGCAATGGTCTGTCGGTAGAGCAGGCTGCAAAATATAGTGGTCTGACTGTAGAAGAAGTAGAAAGTATAAAGTAAAATCACGATATGGGAGAATATATAGTATCGGCGCGTAAGTACCGCCCGATGACATTCGACACGGTGGTGGGGCAGGCTGCTCTCACCGCCACGTTGAAGAATGCCGTGAAGAGTGGCAAATTGGCGCACGCCTACCTGTTCTGCGGACCGCGCGGAGTAGGCAAGACGACGTGTGCACGCATCTTCGCGAAGGCAATCAACTGCATGAACCCTACTACGGAGGGCGAGGCATGTGGCGAGTGCGAAAGCTGCAAAGCGTTTGCTGAAGGACGCTCGTACAATATCTTCGAGCTTGACGCAGCCAGCAACAACTCCGTGGAGCACATCAAGTCGCTCATGGAGCAGACACGCATACCGCCGCAGGTGGGCAAGTACAAGGTGTTCATCATCGACGAGGTACACATGCTCTCGCAGGCAGCGTTCAACGCTTTCCTGAAAACACTGGAGGAACCGCCTGCACACGTGGTGTTCATTCTTGCCACAACCGAGAAGCATAAGATTTTGCCAACCATCCTCTCGCGTTGTCAGATTTACGACTTCGAGCGCATGAGCGTGGAGAACACCATCAACCACCTGAAGTATGTGGCAGAGAAGGAAGGCATCACCTACGAGGAAGAGGCATTGGCACTCATCGCCGAGAAAGCTGACGGCGGTATGCGCGATGCCCTTTCTATCTTCGACCAGACGGCAAGCTTCTGCCAGGGCAACATCACATACGCAAAGGTGATTGAGGACCTAAACGAGCTCGACACCGACAACTACTTCAAGTTCGTCGACTATGCGTTGGCGAACAAGGTGAGCGAGTGCATGGTGCTCCTCAACTCGATAATAGAGAAAGGCTTCGACGGTGGTAATCTTATCAACGGACTCGCTTCGCACGTGCGCAACGTGCTCATGGCTAAGGATGCGCAGACGCTGAAGCTCCTTGAGGTGAGCGAGAAACAGCGTGAGAAGTACAGCGCACAGGCAAAGGCGTGCCCCACGCAGTTCCTCTACAAGGCACTGAAGCTGATGAACCAGTGCGACCTAAGCTATCGTCAAAGCAGCAACAAACGTCTGCTCGTAGAGCTGACACTCATCCAGGTAGCACAGATCACGCAGCCGGAGGATGCCGACAGTGCGGGGCGTAGCCCCAAGCAGCTGAAAACCCTGTTCAAACTTCTTGATTTCACCCGGACGAAAGTGGCTCAGCAGGTGGCTGCTCCGGTGAGCCATGCCTCGGTAAGCCATGTTTCAGCTGAGGCTCCTACTTCGCAGACCGCCGCATCGGGTTCGGAAGCCGTCTCCGACAAGTTGTCTGCCGGTGTACCACGCTTGAAGCTCTCGTCGCTCGGCATGACCTTCCAAAGCTTGCAGCGCAAGGATGCGGTTGCGGCAAAGAAAGAGGCGGAAGAGACAAACAAGGATGAGAACGAGCAGTTCACGCAGGAGTTCCTCGATCTGCAATGGCTCTCGATGTGCAACCGTATGCCGCAGAAGATGGTGGGGCTTGCTTCCCGAATGAAGAACATGCAACCGCGTATCACCACCTTCCCCGATATCGAGGTGCTGGTAGACAACCAGATATTGCTCGACCAGGTAAACGAGATAAAAGGTCGCATACGCGTCACGCTCGCCAAGGCACTGCACAACGGAAATGTGTCAATATCGCTCCGCCTCGCTGAGGCAGAAGAGATAAGCCGCCGAAAGACAAAGAAAGAGGTGTACGACGAACTGATGCAGCAAAAGGAAGTGCGAGCGTTCGTCGAGTCGTTAGGGCTCGAACTTGTTTAAAAGTAAAAAAGTAAAAAGTAAAAAGATAGGAGGTATGGGCATCTTGCCCATACCACGCTGCCTCAAAAGTGTTTAAAAGGTAAAATATTTAAAAGCGTTACTATTCAAATCGCATACTAAGTGTGTTAGCTCTCAAGCAATGCATATTGATAATCCGCATCGACCGACGCGGACTATTTCTCTACGATGCTTTCGATGTACTTGCACACCATGTTGATACCCTTAAGGTTGTCTCCACCCTCTGGTATGATTATGTGTGCGAAGCGCTTTGTCGGCTCAATGAACTGCTCGTGCATAGGTTTGAGCACCTTCAGGTAGCGGTCGACAACCATAGACACGGTGCGTCCGCGGTCGATAGTGTCGCGTTGTATGTTGCGTATGAGTCGCTCGTCGGGGTCGCAGTCGACGAAGATGCGCAGATCCATCATGTCGCGCAGACGCTTGTTGAGCAGTGTCATAATGCCCTCCACGATAATCACCGGCTTCGGCTCCACGTGTATCGTCTCCTTCTCGCGGTTGCACTTCAGGTACGAGTACGTAGGCTGTTCGATAGCTTTGCCCTCGCGCAGCTCGTTAATCTGCTTTATCAGTAGCTTCCAGTCGAACGCATCGGGATGGTCGAAGTTGATAGCCCGGCGCTCCTCTTCGGTCATGTGCGACGTGTCGTTATAGTACGAGTCGAGTGGTACGACAGCCACGTGGTGCGGCGGCAGTGCCTCAACAATCTTCTTCACTACAGTGGTCTTGCCGGAGCCTGTGCCGCCGGCAATACCAATTATTGTTATCTTGTTGTTTGTCATATTCTTAAGCTTGGTCGTATAATGTGCTGAACATGCGGCTGTAGAACTCTGCCTTGCGTTCGGGCTTCATGGGGTAGGCGCGTGAGCTGCTCGGCATACGCCATAGACGCAGTGTTCTGTCGTCGAAGCCGAACTGCACGTTCTCGCCAACCTTCGGCTGCACCTTTATGTCGAAGCACGCGCAGAGCACGTCGGTGGCTTTCTGTCCGGTGGTCACGATGTCGGTGAGCGAGGGGAGGGAGCGCACCATTGCCTTCAGGTCTGTTGCTTCTACCACTTCTAAGTCCTTGTCCGATGCCGTGTTCTTCAGTCGGCGCACCACCGTCGCCGTGTCGTACATGCCGATGCGACGCTCGTTGAGGAACGGGATAATGCGGTCGAGTCGGAACGTCTTTGCTTCGGTGTCGACGAAGTGCAGCTTGTCGTTGAAGAAGCATAGCCCGAAGATGCGCCACATGTCGTTGGTGAAGTTGGGGTAGTAGAACCGCATCGACCAGCGCTGTTCGCCCGGCGGAAAGCTGCCGAGCATGAGCAGCCGGCAGCCGTCGGGGAGAAACGGGGTGAAGGGATGGCGTTCGGTATTCATTACTTCTGCTCCTTCACCAGATACACCACTACCGGCAAGTGGTCGGAATAGCCATCGAGCCATACACCGCCTGCGGTGGTACGCTTCGGCGAGCCCTTGTACTTGCCCTCGCTCTGTATGAGGTACGGGCGGATGTGGATTTGATGCTGGAAGTACTTCAGAGTAGAGAAGTCCTTCACGCCCTTCGGGTTGAGCAGGTTCGGAGTCATCACGATCTGGTCGAAGAGGTTCCACGATCCGTTGTAGAACAGTGTGCCCTTGCCCTGCTTTGTGAGAATGTTATACCACGGGTTATACATGTCGTCCTTGCCCGTCTTCTCGATTGACGGCTTGCAAGAGAGTCCTTCGGTCATCGACTTGTTTGTAGGGTCGTCGTTCATATCGCCCATCACGAACACCTTGCAGTTGGGGTCGGCGTTCAGCAGTGAGTCCTTCACCACGCGCACCTGTCTGCCAGCCACCTCGCGGTAGTAGGATGTGGCGAAACGGCTCGGCCAGTGGCACACGATTACAGCCACGTGTTCGCCGGCGAGCGTGCCGCTAACGGTGAGGTAGCCACGTGTCACGTAGTTAGAGTCCTTCTTCTCCTCGGGAACGTATGGCACGAGGCGCACATCCTTCACGGTGAAGAAGCGAGGGTTGTAGAGCAGCGCGCAGTCGATGCCGCGGCGGTCTGGACCCTCTACATGTACATATTTATATCCGCGCTGCTTCAGAGCAGGCTGTGCTGTGAGGTCGTCGAGTGCCTTCGAGTTCTCCACCTCCGAGAGTCCGATGAGGGCGCATCCGATGCCCGGCAGCTTGTCCGTGCCAAGGTCGGCTAATGCCTGCGACATATTGCGTAGTTTGTGGCTATATTTCAGTCCGTTCCATTTGTATGCGCCGTTAGGCAGGAAGTCGTAGTCGCGCTTGCCCTCATCGTGGCAAGTGTCGAAGAGGTTTTCCTGGTTGTAGAAACCTACGGCATAGAGATTGAATTTCTTCTGAGCCGATGCTCCCAATGTCATGCATAGGAGTAAGGCGAGGATAAAGAGATTTTTTTTCATTTGAGTTATTTGTTTTTTGTTTTTATTCGTTACACACTGCGTGTACGTGATACACGCCTACAAAGTTACAGTAATTTGTTATCATTGTGCCCTATTTCGTGTTTTTTTTGCATGAAATTGCGATTGTTTTCCAATCCGTTGGCATGTTCTGCATTGAAACATATACTTAATAAAAATTAAATATGGAAATGTTTCATTAATTGAATAAAAATGTGTTACTTTGCAATCTATTTCTTAAACTACCCTAATCGAATGAAATCAAAAATCGTAGTAGTTGATTTAGAAACGAAAATTTAAAACTTAATTATAACATTACATGCAAAAGAAGCTTAAATTAGCAGTGTTGGCAATGTGCTGCGCTCCGTCTGCTTTCGCTCAGACACAGACCGACTCTATCGGTTATCATAGCGAAGCTGCAAGCGAGGCTGCCTTCACTTTCACTGAGGCACAGCTCGGTGAGGACGACGACATGACACAGAATGTGACAATCGTCAACTCCAACTCCGACATCTATGCCAGCCAGGTGGGCTATCTGTTCTCACCGGCACGTTTCCGCTATCGTGCTTTCGACCAGAAGTACAACGAGGTTTATCTCAATGGCTTGCAGCTGAACGACATGGAGAGCGGACAGTTCCGTTACTCTCAGGTAGGCGGTCTGAACAACATGACCCGCAACCAGGAGTTCGCCCTTCCGTTTGAAGGCAACAACTTCACCATGTCGGGCATGGGCGGCTCCAACAACTACAACTTCCGTCCGTCGGCAATGCCTGTAGGTCATCGTATGACCCTCAGTGGTGCTAACCGCAACTACACTCTGCGTGGCATGTACACCTATAGCACTGGTCTCTCAGAGAAAGGTTGGGCGTTCACTGGTGGCGTGAGCTATCGTTGGGCACGCAACGGCTACGTAGAGGGCACATTCTACAACTCGCTCTCTTACTTCCTCGCCGTGCAGAAGGTGATGGGTAAGCACAGCCTCTCGCTCTCTACATGGGGCAACCCGACCGAGCGTTCTACACAGGGCGCTGGTACAGACGAGATGTACTGGCTCGCCAATAATCGCTACTACAACCCTTATTGGGGCTATCAGAACGGTAAGAAGCGCAACTCGCGCGTGGTGAACGACTACGCTCCGAGTGCAATCCTCACATGGGACTGGAACTTCAACGAGAACTCGAAGCTCACTACATCGTTCTTCGGCAAGTACTCTATGTACAAGAGCACAAAGCTCAACTACAACAACTCAGACAATCCACATCCTAACTACTGGAAGAATATGCCGTCAAGCTACTACGACGTGTGGAACAGCGAAAACTCTGCATATCGCACAGAGCAGGCTTACGAGGATTGGTTGACATCATACAACTATTGGCGTGCATCAAAGGCTAATCGTCAGATCAACTGGGATCGCCTCTACTACTCAAACAAGAACGCAGCAGCACAGGGCGGCGACGCTATGTACTACATCCAGGCTAAGCACAACGACAACCTGATGCTCTCGTTTGCCTCTACATTCAATCACCAGATTGACAAGGATAAGAAGGTAAACGTAGGCGTACTTGCAGCTACCAATAAGGCAATGCACTACCAGACAATGGAGGACTTGCTCGGTGCTACCCAGTTCCATAACATCAATACATATCTTATATCAGATAAGTACACAGCTACTTCGCCCGAAGCACAGTACGACCTCAACCATCCTAACGCAGTCGTTAAGGAAGGCGACCGCTTCTGCTACGACTATAACCTGCTCATCAACAAGGGCAAGGTATGGAGTTCGTACACCGAGAACTTCGGTTGGGCTAACTATACTATAGCAGCTAAGCTCGGCTACACCTCTTTCCAGCGCGACGGCAAGATGCGTAACGGTTTGGCTGCCGACAACTCGTTCGGCAAGAGCAAGCGAGCAGAATTCGTTGATGGTGGCTTCAAGTTCGGTTCTAACCTCACACTCGGTCGTGGCAACGTACTCTCGCTCGGCGTAGGCTATGAGCATCGTGCACCGGAAGCACGCGCAGCGTTCATGTCGCCAGAGATTAACAACGACTTCGTTCAGGGACTCAAGAACGAGCGCATCTTCAGCACGGAGCTCGGCTACATGTACGAGAACTCATGGCTCCACCTCAACGTGAAGGGCTACTACAGCCGCATGACTAACGTATCCGACTGGCAGAACTTCTACAACGATGATAGCAACTCGTTCATCTATGTGTCTATGACCGATATGAACAAGTCGTACTATGGTGCAGAGCTCGGCGCTAAGTTCAAGCTCGCAAGCTTCCTCGACATTAAGCTCATCGGTACAATCAGCGAGGCTAAGATTACGAACAACTCTAAGCTCTGCTACATGAAGTCGACAGACGCCACACTGTACGGCACCGCCCAGACAGGTGACAACTACGACTATATCCACAACAAGGGTATGCGCGACAGCGGCACACCGCTCACCGCTCTCAGCCTCGGCGTAAGCTATCATCAGAAGGGTTGGTTCATCGACCTCAACTGCAACTACTACGACCGCATCTACCTGTCGTACTCGCCTAACTACCGTTTCCACAAGAACGTGGTGAACCGTAACGATGTGATGAAGGCATTCGGTCAGCCGATTATCAACGACGTGACCGGCGAAATCGTTTCAGGAGCACTCGATCAGGCAAAGGGTCACGGTGGCTTCATGCTCGACGGCTCAATCGGTCGCAGTATATACCTCAAGCACGGATCGCTCTCAATCAACCTCATGGTTCAGAACATCCTCAACAACCGCAACATCGTTACAGGCGGTTACGAGCAGAGCCGAAGCGGCTACACACAGAGCCTGAACGTACGTGGCTACTCATTCGAGAAGAACCCGTTCAAGTTCTACGCCTTAGGTACAAACGGTATGCTGAACATTACTTATAAATTCTAAATCACAGAAAGAAGATGAAAAGTATAAAATATCTGAAACTTGCGCTCTTCGCGCTTGTTATAGGTCTTTCTGCTACATCATGTATGGATGAGGACTGGACCGACCCTACTGGCGAGGTGGCACCGTTCGGCAACAACCAGCTTCAGGAGACCAATGTCGTTTCTATTGCTGATCTTAAGGCAAAGTACGGTGCACAACTGAAGGATGTAGTGAACGACACAGTGCGCATCGCCGACGGTGTGCAGATCAAGGGTCGCGTCACAGGCAACGACATCTCTGGCAATATCTATAGCCAGGTTATGATCGAGGATGCTACAGGTGGTATAATCATCAGCGTTGCTCAGGGCGGCATCAACGGTCAGCTGCAGATTGGTCAGGAGATTCTCGTTGACCTCGGCGGACTCTACTATGGCGTATATCGCACACAACCACAGCTGGGTATCCCGTACACCGACTTCAAGAAGAACCAGACTTACCCGAGCCGCATCAGCCGTGCAGAATGGCAGACACGCTTCAAGATTCTCGGCAAGCCCGACGCTTCGCTCGTGGTACCTCACGTGTTCGAGACTTCTGAAATCAGCACACTCAACGATGAGACCGTTGCACAGAAGTACTCTGGACAGATTGTGACACTGAAGGGTGTGGAGTTCGACACAGCCGACGGCACCGTCACATTCGCTCCTGAGGCAGAAGGTGCCACTACAGGCCACGGCGTGACACGCTACTTCAAGGGTTACACTGGTCAGAAGAAGCAGATCGGCATCCGTACAAGCTGCTACGCTAAGTTCGCTGCCGAGAAACTGCCGAAGGGCAAGCTCAACGTAACCGGTATCCTCACCGTTTACAAGACCAGCGCAACATCGTCTTACGGCACAACTGTGCAGCTCGTGCTGCGCACACTCTCCGACATCGAAGTACTCGAGCCAGAGAAGAATCAGCCGGCAGAAGAGAAGTAAGGCTATCTTACATTATTATATATTATATAACAAGCAAACAAACAAAAGAATATGAAAAAGATATTTTTCTCAATGCTCGTCGCAACAATGACAGCATTCTCATTCACAAGCTGCGAGGACGTTCCTGCTGCTTATGAAATTCCAGGCGGTGGTAACGGTGGTAACGGTGGTTCAACCGAAACGGTTGGCAACGGTACTGCAGAGAACCCTTACACTGTAGAGGACATCAAGAAGCATGGCGCAACAGGCAGCAATGTCTTCGTAAAGGCTTACATCGTAGGTTTCGTTCCTGAAAAGGCAATCGACGACGCAAAGTTCACAGCCGAGGGTTGTGAGGCTGTAAGCAACGTGCTCATCGCAGCTTCTGCTGACGAGACATCAGTTGATAATGTAATGCCAGTACAGCTGCCTGTCGGTGATGTGCGCAATGCTATCAACCTCAAGGACAATCCTACAAACATCAAGCAGGAAGTAGTTCTCTGCGGTAACATCGAGACTTACTTCGGCAAGACCGGTCTGAAGTCGGTTGTCTGGGCTAAGCTCGGCGACAAGGAGTTCGGTGCAAAGCCTGGCACAGAGGGTGGCGGCGATACCGGAGTTACTGGCACACCGAAGGGCACAGGTACAAAGGACGATCCGTTCAATAGTGTAGCTGCTAATACAGAGGCAGCCAAGCAGGCTGCAAACGCAGTGTCTGAGCAGGGCTACTACATCAAGGGTAAGGTAGTTTCTGTGAAGGAGGCTTTCTCTGCACAGTATGGCAATGCTTCTTTCTATATCTCTGACGACGGCAAGGCAGACGGTCAGTTCCTCGTGTTCCGCTCACTCTACCTCGGCAATCAGAAGTGGACAGAGGGTCAGCCTAACATTCAGGCTGGCGACGAGGTTGTGGTTTACGGCAAGCTCACCAACTACATGGGCAACACTCCTGAGACAGCTCAGAATACTACATACCTTGTGTCTGTAAACGGTAAGACAGAGGGTGGTTCTACTGGTGGCGAGGACAAGCCGGGCGAGGATAAGCCTGCAGGCAATGGCAATGTCGCTATCGACGGCACAACACTCACACTCTCTAACCCGAGTGTTCAGGCTGGTGCAACAACAGTAGAGATGGTTCCTGGCGACTTCTATACAGAGAATGGTACTGAGGTTACAACCATCACTCTTAAGGACGGCACAAAGATCGTCTTCGACGCAAACGGCGAGAAGAATGGTCCGAAGTATTACACAGGTGCTAACTACTCTAACATCCGTGTTTACAAGAACAACACTATTACTTTCGAGGGTCACAAGGCAATCGCTAAGATAGAGTTCAGCTGCGATGTAGACAAGAACAAGAATGTCAATTGCGTTGGTAACGAGACAGCTACTGTTGTTATCGACGGCAAGAAGATGGTTTATACAAACGTCTTCAAAGAGGCTTCTGGCGGTGGCGTTCAGTTGCGTATAACCAAGATCGTAATCACATACGCCAAGTAATAGGCTTATTTATATCGTAAGTAATACGATTCTTTAATATTCCAAGCCATTTCAAACGATGAGGTGGCTTGGAATTTTTGTTTTCAAAAATTTGTCGGTCTCATAAAAAAGTCGTAACTTTGCATCCGCTAAGCATTTGAAAGCGAATTATTTATTTAACACTATAACAATTTAAACAAAATGAAGAAGGGAATTCATCCAGAAAACTATCGCCCCGTCGTATTCAAGGATATGTCCAACGGCGATATGTTCCTTACAAAGTCTACATGCAAGGCTACAGAGACAGTAGAGTTTGAAGGCGAAACTTACCCAGTGGTAAAAGTCGAAATCTCAAGCACATCTCACCCGTTCTATACTGGTAAGAGCAAGCTTGTCGATACTGCAGGTCGCGTAGATAAGTTCATGAACCGCTACGCAAAGGTTCGCAAGTAAGGAAAAGAACGAGATATATACTTCAAATAGACACGCTCTATTTTTGAAATAGAATATTGAGAGTGTGTTCCATCCGTAGTTGCATATACGTATGGAACATACTCTCTTTTTTATTTAAGAGTAAAAGAGGGACTTTTAAAAGTAAAAGAGTAAAAAAGTAAAAAGTAGGAGGTATGGGCATCTTGCCCATACCACGCCCCCACAAAACATATTTTTTAAAAGTAAAAAAGTAAAAGAGTAAAAGGGACTTTAAAGGAAAATAACGGATGAAACAATGTTTTAAATACGCGCTGCGCTATGCAACTGTTGTTGTGATGATGCTCTCTGCGCTCACCTTCACCGCTTGTGGAGGCGACGATGATGAGGGCAGCGGCAGTCAGAGCAGTCAGGTTGATAAGAAGAACAAGAACGCCAACATACCGTCGGCTGCCAACGGCTACAACAAAGCTATTCGACGCACGGAGTTCCCGGCTCTGAAGAAGACGGGCAAGCAGAAGGTTATCGTCTATCGCATGACATCTACATCTTACGATAAAGACGGTGTTAACTTCTCGGTGGAGTGGGACTGCGACAAGCGTTCGCAGCGCTGGACGTGCTATCAGATGCACAAAGGCTACTCGGGCAAGTATTCGCGTGAATCGAACTTCTTCTTCGATGCTACGAACCTCAATAGCAACGAGTATTGGGGCGAGTACACTCGCTTCCCGGGCTACGATCGTGGCCACATCTGTCCGAGTGGCGACCGCACTGCTTCAAAGGAGATGAACTCTCAGACGTTCGTAATGACGAACATGCAACCGCAGTATCATAAGTTTAATGGTTTCGACGACAGCGGTAACAATGGCTTGTGGGTGCGTATGGAGAACCAGCTGCGCAAGTGGGCTGACAAGCTCTCTGCAACGGATACTATCTTCGTCTGCAAGGGTGGCACAATCGACAGCGAGACGAACATCATCACGCGCATCGGAGGCAAACTCATCGTGCCGAAGTACTTCTACATGGCTATCCTGCGCAAGAGCTCGTTCGGATATGCAGGCATGGCGTTCTGGAGCGAACAGACAAATGCGTGGCGCACGAACGAGACGTTGGGCTCACACGCCATCTCTATTAAGGAGCTTGAGGCGCGCACCGGCATCGACTTCTTCTGCAACCTCCCTGATGATGTGGAGGCGCAGGTCGAGAAGACGTTCAACCCGAGTGTCTGGTCGGGCTTATAATCTTTCTCTTCCCACAGATGTATTGTAGGAGGGTATTGTAGGAGGAGGGCGTGTCAAAACTCCCAATATAAATAACTAAAAACTCGTTGCACGTTCTTATATGGATGTACAACGAGTTTTTGTTTTTCTACAAAAAAGAGCCTTA
>OGJE01000097.1_pt1 | contig 52344 bp, 60 predicted proteins | sample 1571981 | NCBI WGS metagenome assembly OGJE01 (sample SAMEA2582118, study PRJEB24529) | metagenome | biome: Human gut stool | place: China | collected 2011
TGAAAGTCAGGGCTTTGTGATTTTTTTAGAATAAGGGAGTTTTGACACACCTCCCTCCTACAAAAACTCCCACAGATTGCATTGCCACGCTACAACAACAAGATTGCCACGCTACAACAACAAGATTGCCACGCTACAACAACAAGATTGCCACGCTACGATAAAACACCGTAAACGAACAAGCAATCAAGAAACGAACAAACAATCAAGAAACGAACAAACAATCAAGAAACGAACGAACCCCTACCCTACATATTAGCAGAGAGACAGATGGAATATGAGCTGGAAGATGCGCTGGGAGATAGGCTGGAAGATAACCCCTATTGGTCAGGTATCTTCCAGCCATTACTTCACTGATACGCAGGAGGTTATGTGCTGGCTGGAAGATATGGTAGATATTTTCATCTACTCGATTTTATTTATAGCTTTGTAGCACCATACACAACCCATCCTATCCAGTTCTCGGGAGTCACCACAGCCTATTCACTCACATCATACGCTGTTAGTAACGAAGAAGAAAATTGAGTATTGGCACGACATGAATTCCACTTCATCGCAAAACAATGCTAACCATAGGAGGGTATGGCATCCCTGCCATACCCACGCTGCCACTAAACTATCTCCACACAGAACGAAGAACGAAGAAGTTATTGGCAGAGAAGAAAAATCTGTGAGCATCTGCGAAATCCGTGGGAGGCTCTTCTCTGCCAGAAGATTCTGTGAATTCGGTGAATTCCGTGGGAGGATTGTAATGTTGGTGCAGCGTTTGCTTGGTTGGTGCAGCGGAGACCGCTGCACCCCCTAAGAGGGTGGCGTGGGTATGGCAGGATGCCATACCCTCCTACGATGTGTCTGTGGGAGGGGAGCAACGAAAAGAGGGCATGGCGGAATGCCATGCCCTCTTATGAGTGTATTCAGTGTGTACACCGTTTGCTTGGTGCACCGTTTGCTTGGTTGGTGCACTTGAGACAAGTGCACCCCCTGAAAGATTACTTAACGAGTACCTTCTTAACCTTGCCGTCAGCGGTGCGAACGATGTTCAGACCCTTCTGGAGCTTGTTCAGCTTAACGCCGTCGATAGTGAAGAGCTGTGCCTCACCGTTAGCAGCCTCAACGTTGATTGTGCTGATGCCGTCAACAACTGGCTCTACAACCTTAAGAGTTGCATCCCAAACACCACCACCGTCTTCGAGGATAGTGCTTGAACCACCAGGGAGGATGCAGTTCCAGTCGAACTTGAAGCGGATACGATATTCGCCAGCCTTAGCAGGAGCCTTGAACGAAGGTGCAACATAAGTATTGCGAGCATCTCCTGTAAGTTCATCACCTACTGAGTTGTAACCAGATGCATCGTTCTTTGGATTAGAGTCGAGAGAGTAGAAGCTGAATGCTACCAAATCGGTGCCAGTCTGATCCCACTGTCCCTCCTTATAAGAGAAGTCGCCGTCGTTGTCGAAGTCGATGTAAACGAAGCTATGCATCCATTCGCCTGTATAATCGAACGAAGCTGTCAATTCGCTGCCAGCCTCAACCGTGAACGGCTCGTCTGCTGTATGATCCTCGTAAGCAGCCTTTAAAGTCTTAACGCTCTTTGTCTGCTTTTCCTTGCCTGCCTGCTGGAGAGAGAAGCTGTTGAGCATACGTCCATGAGCACTTGTATTGAGAGCTGTCTTATCGAAGCTAACAGGATATTTCTCATCTGGCTGACCTGGATCAGGTGTCTCTGCCTTCTCACCGTATACGAACTGACCGTTCTCTGTTGTGAACTTGCAAACGAAGTTCTCGAAGCCGTTCTCGCCAACCTTTACAGAAGCAGAGAAGTCGGTGAAGCCGAGTTCTGTCTCGTCAGCGTCGTTCCAGAAGCCGCTTGTGTCAGATGTAGTGAAGGTTATGTTACCATCTTCGTCCTTTGTCGGCTTGAGGTTGAGGTTTTCGATCGTGAAGTCTTCGGTCTTAGTGCCTAAAGTGAGTTTCTTAAACTTAACCATATAAACGTCTTCCATGTACTCTGTGAGCACTGCCTGAGCGTCCTCGAAGTTAGTAACCTCATCACCAGCCTTAACATAAGCGTTGCTTGTGAAGTTGTAAATGTTCGGAACGTAAACATCATCACTGAACTCGTAGCTGATCATGTCGCCGTTGCCGACAAGGATAGTGAGCTTAACAGATGCGGAACCCTTGCTGTCTGCATCAGCAGCAGGTGTTGCGTCAATCGTACCACCCTTAATAATCATAGACTTGCCATCGTACGGTGAGTCAGGAGCGCTGATTTTAATGGTGCTTTCAGGAACATCAATCTGAACTGTGCCCGCATTCTCTGTAGCCGTAAGACCTGCGATAACGATATCGCCAAGAGATACACGGTCTTCGCCTACTACTACGTCCTTGAGAGTAGCTGTGTATGTGCCGTCAAGTTCCTTAACGAGCTGAAGTTTTGCGCCCTTAACATACTGGTGGAAATCAAGGTAGTCGCCCTCAGAAATTTCTTTCCAGTAAACAGTCTCTACATTGTTTGTAAACTCGTATGTAGCGGTCTCACCAGGTGTTGTACCGCTCTCTGTTACGAGCTCTACAGACTTGTATGTAGCGTACGGATGATCACCGCGCAAAGAACCGAAGTAGAGTTGGTTAGCACCTTCCTTGTAGAGTTGCGGCATAAGAGAAGCCTCGAACACGAGTGTGCCATCAATAGTAACGCCATTCTTGTCCATTACGATAGTGCAGTTAGAAATGTCCTTCACCTCGTAGAAGCGGTTGGTAGCACCGCTATCGCCTTTATAGCGATATTGTACGGCAAACTTATGAACGTCAGTAGTTGTAGAACCCCATTCTGTAAATTTCTGTCTATAGAAGAAGTGGAGTGTGCTTCCGCTGTCCTGTTCCCAATTTGCGATATCCGCACTGTTAGTAGAGATAGCGAAGATCTGCTCGTTGGTGCCGGTAAGACAGTTTGTCAAATCTACATTCGCTACAATCTTCTGGGTAGCCCAGTCGACTGTGATTGCTTTAGGTGTGATGGTACCGCCGTTAGGCTGAGTGCCGTCGGGAATAATTTTCTCGCTTGTGGTCTCAGCGAACGCTGTCAACGTCACCACCAACAATGCGATCAGAGATAAAATTTTCTTCATAATAAATCTGTTTTGTTAGTTATTAATGTTAGTAAATTGTATTATTAGCTTTTACTTCACGAGCAGCTTCTTTACCTTACCGTTGGCTGTGCGCACGATGTTGATGCCACGCTGGAGGTGCTGTATGCGTACTCCGCCGAGGTTGTATATCTCGACGTAGGTGTTGTCGTCGGCAGTGGTTAGGGTGTTGATGGCAGTGTCGATTTGCTTGCCGAACACCACGCTCACGTCCGAGCCCATTGTCATAAAGTTGAGTTCTGCTACAAACTTCGACTTATCGGCAGAGAGTGTAGCCGTAAAGGAGGTGAGTGTAGACTTGCTTCCCTCGGTTACGCCTCCGATGGCAGCTGTAGAAGTAACATTTACCCATTTGCCCTCGGTGGCCGAAGTGGCAAAGGTAGTAACGCCAGTTTCTGCATCAACCGTAGACATAACGCCATCAATTTCAAAGTCGCCAAACGTTTTGTATGCCATGGGGGCGAGTTTCTTAAATGTCACCCTGTATCTACTGCCACTGCCAGCCACTCACTTCAGCTCCACTTCCTTCTGAGTGTAGTCGGTAGTTCTGCCTGCTCCACTTGTAACATGCAGATCGTCGGTAAACACCTGACCAAATGTGCAGAGCGTGGTCATCAGGAAGAATACTATAGAAAGAACTTTTTTCATATTAACTTTAGTTTAGATGTTCAAATATAGCAATATTATTGCAAACGGGGTGCATTAAAACAAGTTTTAACATCATCAAAACTCATTTTAACACACCCCGTATAGTTGTTTGTTGTATCGTGTCTATATTACTTCAACACCTTAACAGTCTTGCCGTCAGCGGTGCGAACGATGTTCAGACCCTTCTGCAAGCCGTTCTGACGTGCGCCAGTAGCGTTGAACACAGCCGCCGGAGCAGTCTTGCCTGCTACTACACCGTTGATAGCTGTCTCCGACTTCTTGCCAAATACGCAGTCAACCTTAAGCGTTTCTTCACCCATTGGAACAGAGAGTGAAATCTCAGCATAGAGCTTACCACCTTCTACTACAGAGTGGAGTGTAAGAGGAATTTGGTGTCCGAGAGCTTCCGCAAGCGTTGTGTTGCTCGGCAACTTTGCAGTGCCATCAAAGTCGTAAGTTGTAGCGTCGCCATTCTTTACGCCCTTAATACCCTCAACTATTACATCACCTACCTCAAACATTCCGAAAGTGAAGTTCTTGAGCATGAATGTAGATGTACCATCAGCTTGATGCTCAAGCTCAACTGTTGTTCCTATAACAGGTTCCTGTGGAGCACCGTTGAGCGAGATTGCGAGATCGTCGGTGAACTGTTCTTTTGTCTGAGCGTTAGCTGTTGTCGCCATGAATGCTGTCGCAGCAACGGCGAGTGTCATAAAAAACTTCTTCATTTTTTTATTTATTAATTAATAGCAATTTACTTCTTCAAAACCTTCAGTGTTCTGCCGTCGGCTGTGCGCACGATGTTCACGCCACGCTGGAGAGATGTAACCTTCGCACCAGTGAGTGTGTAGATGTGCTTAACTGTGCCGTCAGCTGCTACTACTGTGTTCACAGATGTTTCTGTCGGAGTGAAGCTGAATGTGTAAGAAACCGCTTCATCATAGTTATCGACAACAAACTTACCTGTGCAACTTGTCACCTTCTTCTCTGCGTCAAAGCCTACGACAAACTCGAAGTCAGTATAGTGAAGCTCTGTGTACAATGGGTGTGCAGCTGTTGTCTTAGCCTTACCCTTCTTGCTTGTGAAGCTTGCCTCGCTGTCGCTGCCAGTGCGCTGAACGCCTTCGAACGAAACAGTGCCGAGGTCTACGCCGTTAGGAATAGCAACGTTGGTGAGCGAAAGGGTATAAACATCCTTTGCAGTCTCGGTGAATGTGACTGTTGTCTGTTTGTTGTTCATCTGTTCGCCATCATTATACGTGTAGCCAACGAGAGTACCATTTACTGAGAACGGATCTGCCGGAACGAACGGCTCCTGATAGTTGAACCACGCTGTGAGCTTGAACGAAGGCTCGCTCTCGTCTGTGAACACGATTGTAGCATAGAGGTCACCACCTTCGTCAATACGTGCCTCAACCTTAGCCTTGAGGTTTACGTAAGTGTCGTAGAAGTTAGGAAGAGTTTTGATCTCTGGCTCTACAACGCCAGTGTATGTCACTTCGCCGTCAACTGTCTTCTTCTCCAGACCCTTCAGGAGTACGCCTGACATAGTGCCCTTCTCGGTGTCGATGTGCTCAATCTCGATGCTCTGCGCACCGTCGCTCCACTCGCAGACCTTTGCCACTACGTTAGGATACTTAACGTTGCCTGCCTGACCGCCCTCGAATACAGAAACCACATCAGCTGTGAACTGCTCTGTAGCGGTGATTGTCGGTTTGTCGTCGCCACCGGTGCCGCCACCGCCACTGCTTGTGCGTGTGCCTTCAAACACTACGTTTCTGTACTCCTTGGTTGTGTTAACCTGGAAGTATTTGAATGTGATGTAGATCTTCTCGTCGTCGATAGTTGACTTGCCGAGATAGTCAGACAACTCGAAATAGTATTTTGTAGCTGCGCCGAGGTTGCCGCCTTCGTTAGAGAAGGTGAAGCTGCCGCCGCCTGCCCACTTATAGTTCTCAATTCCGGCGAATGTACACTTTCCGAAGTCGTCGTTGCCGAAGATTACGCTCTCGAACACGAGTGTGTACTTGCCGCCCTCGCCCTGAGTTACGGCTACAGTTGTTTCACAATCACTAAACTCGTTCAACTTAGAGTAGAATTTTCCTTTGTAATACTGCTGTGCAGACACACAAAGTGTAGTCATCAAAAGGACTAAAAGAGTAAAGATTTTCTTCATAAGCTTGTAATTTTAAAAGGTTTAATTAATTCTTGTTGTTATGGTGAGATGGTGAGATGGTGAGGTGGTGTGATGGTGAGGTGGTGTGATGGTGAGGTGGTGTGATGGTGAGATTTGCCATTAAGTTGTAAACTAATGTCAACATCTCAACATTACAACATTACAACATCAACATCTCAACACCTCAACTTACTTGAGCTTATACATCACACCGAGCGTAGCGTACACGGGGTACATGGTCTGCTCGATGGTCTTGAACTCCTTGCGGAACACTCCCGACATACCCCACTGCACGTCGGCATAAGCGCCGAAGCGATGCGAGAAGTACCAGTCGGCACCGAAGTCGAAACCGAAGTGCCAGTGGCGCATATCGCTTGAGAAGTCGTAGTCGCCACGCTCACCCTCGTTGTGTCCGAGTTCCACCTTCTGTCCGGTTGGGTCGCCCTCGCGCAGATAGCCATCGTAGGCGTAACCCGAGAAGTCGTTGTTGAGCGCGTAAGAGAAGTAAGGTCCGAACTTCAAGCGCACGGCATCCGACACGTTGAACGTAGCCTGCAGAGGCAGCGTTACGACGAGTTGTGATGTCTTCGTAACGACATTGCCGGTGAAGAGTCCGCTGAGCGACTCGCCGCCCTGACGCATCTCCATTGAGTAGCTCTTCACGCGAGCGTCGGTCTCCATCGCCTTTGTCTGGAAGTGGAAGCCTGCCATCATACCCCACTTCTTGGTGAGAGGCTTGTAGGCATCGAGCGCGAGAGTGAAGCTGGGCCTCGGCTTATAGCTATCGAGACCACGTATAGAGGCAGGCATACCCATCGGCATTGTGCCACCGATGTTGTAGCCGAGACGTGCTTGATAGTTCAGATTGTCGAATATTCCGAATGCTGACGCACTGTGCGCGCCGAAGAGCAGCGCAAGGGCTGCAGCTATTATTGTTTTCTTCATTTTGCTTGTTTTCTTACTTCTTGTATGCAATGCTTACCTTGTCGATGAGCAGTGTGCTACCCACAGCGCCCTCGAAGGCCGCGCCCTCGATGCTTGAGGTGAATACGACCGCCATGCTATAGCCCTTATTGGCAAGGATGGCTGCATCGAGTTCGCGAATATAGTTGAAGTCGACTGCGAACTTTTTCCATCCGCCCTCGGTCTTCACCACGTTGGGCACTCGTGCCAATGCTACTATCTGCGGCGAGGTGAGCACGTTGTCGCCCGTGAGATAGAACGCCTTGCCTTCGCTGTCGACGTTGCGGAACACTACGGCGTAGATGTCGCCTTGGTCGATGCGTCCTTCTACCACCTTGGCGTTCTTGTCCTTGAACGTTGCACCCGGTGTGTACTGGTAGTAGCCGGAGAGAGTCACGGGGCGGTAGTTGATCTGGTTGTACGATCCGTCGCCGAAGTGTGTAGCCATAAGCGGTTCCTTGGTAGCCGACTTCGAGTCAAACACACCGGTGAAGAGGTTGCCGGCAGCGATGCGCATGTTCACAATGACGCCGAACGGTCCGGTATCGCACGTCTCAAGCTTCACGGCAGCTCCGTCGTAGCCCTCAGCGAGAGGTGTTGTCGGATACTGGTCGGGCTTTGCAGAACCTCTGGCTATACTAAAACCAGGGTTGCCGGTCGCCCAGTTGTATCCATTCTCGTAGTCGCTCCACATATAGAACTTTGATGTAGCAGGGTCGAGCGAGTAGTTCTCGAAGTCGTAGTGTATGTATGCAAGCTGATCTTCTGGCTGATCAGGATTTTGGGTAGCCTCTTCAGCCTTGATAAACACACGATATGTACGACTGTACTGACCGTCTTCTGACGTTACGACGTATGTCACAGGACCGTTAGCGAAGTTCTGCGCCGAACCACTTTCGGGAGAGACTGTCGCTCCAGGGGTTGTCTTGAAGTAGACCGGCAGTGCGGTAACATCACTGTTTGGGCGCAGGTCGGGGAAGATAAGGTCGGTCTTTGTCGACTCGATGCCCAATAGTTCGGCGTTTGACTGCTGAAAGAACACCTCGTCGGGGTTCTCTACCTGGATGCGTGCTTCAACGATATCGCACTCGTTGTTGGGTGCTTCGTCCTTAAAGCATGATGTGAGCGTTGTGGCGAACGCCACGATAGCGATAAGTGAGAATGGTTTTACCATTAATATTCGTTTTTGTTTATTACTCATAAGCCCATATCTAACTGAATTCAAGAGGGCTATAGTCGGCACAAAGTTCGGTAAAAAAAGCGACAAGCGCAAGAAAATACTTGCTTTTTTAACAATGCGCCTTAAAAAATGGTAATTTCCCGAACCTTTTGACAACAACAAAACCCATTAACACCATTTGTTTGTAAAAGAATGAGTAACTTTGCAGTTCGAATTTTATCAGGTAACGAATAATTAATCAGAGACACTATGCTTGGATTACCCAAAGATCCGATGATGCTGCTGAGCGTCATCAACACGCACTTGCGCGACACTTACCCCTCTTTAGACGCTTTATGCGACGACCTAAACGTGGAAAAACAACAGATAATCAGTCAACTTGCAGCAATAGGATATGAATATAACGAAGAGCAGAACAAATTCTGGTAACAGCACCATAAGCATGAGCCAGCACTACCGCACACTGCTCTCCATCGGCATACCCATCATGATTGGTCAGATGGGCATGATTGTCCTTAGCTTTGCGGACACAATGATGGTGGGACACCACAGCACTACGGAGCTTGGTGCGGCATCGTTCGTGAACAACATCATCAACCTTGCCATCATCACGGGCACAGGCTTCTCCTACGGACTGACGCCAGTGGTGGGTGCTCTGTTCGGTCGTGGCGAGCAGGCTGAAGCAGGTCAGGCATTGCGCTGCTCACTGCTTGCCAACACGCTGGCAGCGGTGGCTATGATGACGGTGCTCTTGGTGCTCTACTTCAACCTCGGCAATCTCGGACAGCCCGTAGAACTCTTGGGATATATGCGCCCCTACTACATGGTGCTATTCGCGTCGCTGCCGTTCGTGATGCTGTTCAACGCCTTCAAGCAGTTCACCGATAGCATCACGCTGACGCGCACATCGATGTGGATTTTGCTCTCGGGCAACCTGCTGAACATCCTCGGCAACTACATTTTTATATATGGCAAGATGGGCGCACCGGAGATGGGCGTTGTGGGTGCCGGCGTGTCGACGCTGCTCTCACGCATCATCATGGTGGTGATTTTCATCGTTGTCTTCATGCGCTCACGTCGCTTTGCTGCGTACCGCGAGGGTTTCTTCAAGCTCGGTTGGTCGCGTCCGCTGCTGCGCCGCCTCAACTCGTTAGGCACCCCGATTGCGCTGGAGATGGGTATGGAGACAGCATCGTTCTCGCTCTCCATCATCATGGTGGGCTGGCTCGGCACCATTGCCTTGGCATCGCACCAGGTGATGACAACCATCTCGCAGTTCACGTTCATGGTCTACTACGGACTTGGGGCTGCGGTGGCTGTACGCACAAGCTACTTCCACGGTCAGCGCGACGTGCAGAACGTGCGCCACACGGTGACGGCTGGTCTGCACCTGATGGTGATGCTCGAGGTGGTGCTTGGCGGCACCATCTTCCTGCTGCGCAACCACATAGGTGCGTGGTTCACCGACAGCACGGAGGTATCGTCGACTGTGCTCACGCTGCTCCTGCCGTTCTTCATCTATCAGTTTGGCGACGGTATGCAGATCAACTACGCCAACGCGCTGCGCGGCATCGCCGATGTGAAGCCACTGATGCTCATTGCGTTCGTCGCCTTCTTCGTCATATCGCTGCCCGTGGGCTACCTCTGCGGCTTCGTGTTGGGCTACGGACTGATGGGCGTGTGGATGGCATTCCCGTTCGGACTGACATCGGCGGGCGTGATGATGTGGTGGAGGTTCAGAAAGTACAAATAGCACTTGAGCATGTGTGCCTACTATGTCACACATAGTATGGCACATATGTCATAAGTTTCTTTGCCACAATATCAGTATTAGCCACTTTTATAAGACCTGCTTCTTGCGTATCTGCAATAATCCTTGACGCTACGGAAGATTGTGTCTTTTCAAGCATAAAAGTACATATAAAAAGTGTTTGGGAGAAGAATGAGGAAAGTTTACTGGTTGTCAGTTACTTTCCTCATTTTGATTAAAAGTGGCGAGGACAGACGAAGACGGGAATACGCCAAGATGAGACAGAGAAACGTTACCTATCCGTAACCTATACCCCAAATGGGAAATGTTGAGGTTCGGAAGAATAAGGAAGGTTACGAATTGAATTTTAATACTCTGATTTATAGTGAGTTACTGATGAGTAACGTAAGATTTTTGGTTACGAACCAAATTTGCCGTGTTCTGCCGTGAAATGCGTAGCAAGAAAAGACTCTTCATGTATTAATTTTGAACGCAAAAAAGAATGACGTTATGAAGAGTACATTTTCAATTATCTTCTACCTCAAAAGACAGGTAGTAAAGAAAGATGGTACAGTTCCGGTTATGGGACGTATCACTGTGGACGGAACACAGGCACAGTTCAGTTGCAAGATGACTGCGAATCCCAATTTGTGGGACACCAAGGGCGGACGCATGACTGGAAAAAGTATGCAAGCCTTGGAGGTGAACCGCAAACTGGACAAGATGCGTGTGAGTATCAGTAAGCATTATCAGGAGATTATGGACAGAGACAACTTCGTTACTGCCGACAAGGTTAAGAACGCCTTTCTTGGATTGGAGTATCGCTGCCATACCTTGATGAAAGTCTATGAGCAAAGCAGGGATGAAATGGAAAAACAATACAAGGCTGGCATGAAATCTTTGAGCACATTCACAAAATATAGAATCGGTTGTGCTTACGTGGGCGAGTTTTTGCAGTCGCATTATCGTGTAAAGGACATTGCCTTGAAAGAATTGTCCCTGCCGTTTATTACGAACTATGAGACATTCCTTAGAATATACAAACAACTGAAGATAAATTCCGCAATGGTGTTTGTCCGTAATCTCCGTGCCATGATTTTTCGGGCGATTGATAACGAGTGGCTCGTCAAAGACCCTTTCAGACGATACGAGTACAAGAACGAGGAAACAACAAGGGAGATTCTGACAAAAGAAGAAATTCACCTGTTGATGGAAACTCCTATCACCAGAAAACATATGGGGTTGGTGCGTGACTTGTATCTATTTTGCTGTTTCACAGGTCTCGCATTCATTGACCTGTACAACTTGAAGGAAGAGAACATCAAGACATTTTTTGACGATGGTGAGTGGATTGTTATCCACCGACAGAAGACAGGAACGGAAGCCGACATCAAGTTGCTTGACTATCCCAAGCAGATAATGGAGAAATATCGTGGATTGTGCAAGGATGGCAGAGTCTTTCCTGTACCACCTTATAGAAGTTGTCTGCGTTCGCTCAAAAGATTGGGAAAGAAATGCGGTATCACCAAGCCACTTTCCTGGCACGTTGCAAGGCACTCGTTCGCAACCTCGGTTTGCCTCTCCAATGGTGTACCAATAGAAACAGTAAGTTCCATGCTTGGTCACAAAGACATCAAAACCACGCAAGTGTACGCCAAGATTACCAAGGAAAAGTTGAGCAAGGATGTAGAAAAGTTGTCCCAACAACTCAATCACATTGAGGAATTCACATTCGGGAATATTTGCAGCGATAATACGAACACAAAAAAGGCATAGTATGAAACGACAAGTGATAACTATACAGGAAAGCATGGTTATCTACGATCCTCATCATGGTGAGGTGTGGATGACTGTTTGGGAGATTGCCGAACTGTTGAATGTAACAGGGACAACAGTGAACAATACAATCAAGCGAATTTGGAAGCAAGGTGTCCTAAAGGATTTTGAGCATTCGCAATACATCAAACTTGACAATGGATATTCTGCCGATGTCTATAGTTTGGACGTTATTATCGCCATAGCATTGCAAGTGGATACCTACCAAGCATTGCTTTTTAGAAGATGGCTTGTTGAAAAGATAGGAAATCGCAAAGAATGTCAAGCTACTCCAGGAAAGCAGGGGCGAACGACGATTATCGTGATGAATGGAACGATGCCGAGAGGTATCAGTTAAGCATTACACCTTAATTATATAATAGCGTACAGAGAAGAAATACCAAATGGTTGTATCACTCTGTGCGCTTTTTGCTTTCTATTTGTAGCGCAGTTTGCATATTTTAGAATGTTTGTCATCTATTACGGTGCGCTTTCTTACACAAAATAATCGAGATATTCAAGCGAATTGGCTTAAATAGTCTTAAATTTGCATGTCTATATTGATATTTCCTGTCATTTCTTGTCTTTTCTCAATAAATTTTCGTATTTTTGCGGTCGGATTGTATAGCCAGACCGCAGTTGTCGCTGTAAGACGAGTTCTTTCATGATAACCGAGTCGGCAGCCTACGCCGTGCTGAGTGTAGTGAAGTCAACCATGACATATCTATACGAAAGCGGGCTTTGGGTGGGAAGACAATCCAGACATAATGGAAGGCGTTTATCGACGCTGTGTTTAAGACAGTCTGTAAATCTAGCAAGTTCACAGTATTCATAGTCTTGAACGTGGTCAACGGTAGATGTCCCGGGTGTGATTACATCAATCCCGTGGAGACCTGTAAACATGGATTGTACCCTTTGGGGCGCAGTCTAATGTATTATATAGGTCTCTTTACGGTAATGATTTTCATATCGGCGTGGGCTCTGACGTTGTCTGTTCAACTATGAAAGGCAATTGCTAGAGCCTCAGACTGTGGAATGGACAACAGGACGATTCCACGCTTTTTTATTTTCTAAAGAATAGAATATAAAAACGATATGGACGCATTGCCTAATGCTGACACCCGACGAGGCGGTAAAAATCCCTCCAGTGCTGGATTTACCTCTTGCACCTCCCCCGAAGTTCAAAGTCATGAGACTAAGAACTCACAAACAGGGGTGTCCTCGGATTGTGTGTCCGAAGGTAAGAAGCAATGGTTTGTTCTACGTGCTACTTATGGTAGAACAGAGAAAGCTCATGACTATCTTCAAGCTAAGAATATTGAGACATACTTGCCGATGCATTATGTCATTAAAGAAATAGATGGGAAGCGGAAACTCGTTCATGAGCCTCTGTTTCCCAATATCATTTTTGCATATATGACTCGTGAAAAAACATACGAGTTTATAAAAGAACCTGCAATTACTGCCAAATGGCTAAAATACTACACGGACAAGACCAAGCCTATAGAACCAGAAACTGGTAAAAATCCTCCTGTCATCATTCCCTATAATGAAATGGTTAACTTCATCAAACTAACAAGCGTGAATAGTGAGCATATCATGGTATTGCCACTAGAACGTTGTCATTTCAAGAAAGATGAATTGGTGAGGATTATAGATGGACCATTCGTTGGAGTAATGGGGAAAGTAGGCAGAGCCTCTGGTCAGCAACGTGTATTCGTGGAATTGCAAGGTTTTAATAGCATAGTGGCAACAGCTTATATCCCAAATGATTTTATACAAAAGTTGCCAACATAGGAAAATTTTAGCCTCTAAATGAAAGAATCTAGATTGATTTTCCTCTCTTTGTCATAAACAAATAAGAAATAAAGCATGGAAACATCATATATCATAGCACCATTGCTAGGCGGAGTGATTGGTTACATCACCAACGACATCGCCATACGAATGCTCTTTCGCCCCCATACTGCAAAGTATGTATTTGGCATACACATTCCTTTCACTCCTGGAATTATTCCTAAGGAGAAAAGACGTATTGCCGAAGCTATAGGAGGTGTAATCAGTGAGAATCTGATGAACAAGGAGGTATTGGAAAAATATCTTCTGTCAAAGGATATGATTGGGAAGGTTCGCTCTGCTGTTGAAGAGTTTATCACCACTCAACAGAAGAATCAAGAAACTGTGGCTTGTTTCTTAGGACATTATTTGTCCAAGGAAGAAATTGCAACCATAGCACAGAACATCAACCAAAGTATCACCAAGCAGACTTACGAAAAACTTGCAGACTCTGCCGTAGGGGAAAAGGTTGCTCATATAGCCATTGACCATGTAGCGCAGAAACTGACTATTGACGGTGCACAAGAACTGCTTTCGGGCCTTGGTGGAGCTTTGGGTGGCTTAGGTGGTATGGCAGCAGGACTGTTTGGCGGCAATATCGTTGCCAAGTTCTTGGGAATGCTTCGGGAACCAGCCGAACACTTCCTTGCTAAGAATATCAATACGATGCTTCGTGACAATGGCGAGGAGATTGTATCAAATATGATTGGTGGCGAAGTTGACAACTTCTTGAATAAGCCTGTAAGCAATTTGCTTGAAGGACATGAAGAGCAGTTGGTGCAAGCTGTAAACACTATAGAATCCATTTATCGTAGCATCATAACCGAACATCTACCAAAGATTCTTCAATCTATTGACATCAGCAAGATTGTTCGGGAACGTATCAACGAAATGGACGTAAACGAGACTGAAAAACTCATCTTCCAAGTCATGGATAAAGAACTCAAAGCCATTGTGTGGTTGGGTGCTTTACTGGGATTGGTGATGGGAAGTATAAATTGTTTAATCTGAAAATATAAAACATTTTAACTTATGGGAATTTTATCAGTTGGCAAGATTATTCATGGTGCCGTTAAAGTAGTAAAAGGAATAGCAGAAGGTGATGGAGAAGAAATTGTAAAGGGGACTACAAAAATCATAAAAGGTGGTGTTGGACTTTTTGTAGGCTCTGAAGCAACAGATAATGATGACGATGATTAGGAAATGAAAAATCGAAATCGTATAAAGCATCTGTTGCTGTGGAATGATTATAAAAGAAAACTGTGCAAAAAAGACTCATTATGAAAATAGATTTAAACAAATATCCATTGAATATTTATAATAATGAAAATTCAAAGGAGATCCTTAAATCAATAAAGGATAATATTAACGGTTATGGACTCAGTAATACTTCATTGGGTCAATCTATTTTAACATCATTTATCCGAAAAGCCTCTGGGATGCAATTGCTGTCGTTAATTGATAGCGTTACCATAGGTATGAAAGGAGATAAGGCTCGCAAATGTTTGGCAGAATTAATACAAATACAAACCAACTCTATTTTAAAAGACCCGTCACGATTACTGAAAGAAGCGCAAATAAACCTTATGGCAACATCATGCGTGACGGATTATCTATCGTCGTTAGAGTCTGGATCTTGGGAAAATGGCGCAAAAAACATGGGAAAAGCTGTACTTGGTCTATTACAATTTAAAAACCCACTAAATGTAATATGGGAGTCTGTGTTGGAAACATCTAAAAAATATGATGATATATGTCAAGTGTATCATGTGGCATTTCTTCTAAACTTATACAATACCAACGTGTGTCGTGTAAGTCTTATTAAAGATCTAATCTCAGAAACGTTATGTAACGATGTGCATGGAGAATCCTCTTTTTCTAGTAAAAAGAGAGTAAAGTTGTTTGCTGATGTTCAATATAAAACATTAGAGGACAATCTTAGAAACAGATTAAGCATTTTGTCCCAAATTGAAAAGGAAAATCAGTATCTATCCGATCCCTTTATTAATTGGAGAAAGGAACTTAACTCGGGTAGATCATAAAAAATAATATTATATGTCACAAATAAATCATCAAATACAGCAGATTATAGATAAGCGTAAGCTTACTCGTCTGCCACAGATAGAGAAGGAAATAACCTTCTTGAAAGAGGTAAAAGCCAAGGTGGATAATCTTGACTCAGTAATAAACACGGTTTCGCACCAGATAAGCACGAAGCAAGGTTCGTACTATATCATGCTTCAAGCAGACCCTACGATGGAAGCACGCTTTATGGCGGTGTCAACATCAGAAGTTAAGCGTTTGCTGAATGAACAACTACAGACGTTGGAGAACTTGAAGAAGCGTTTTTCTCGTGATGCCGTGCAAATAGCTTTCATTGGCTACGAGCGTCAAGGAAAGAGCTGCTTCCTGCAATCTATTTCTGGTCTTAATAATAAGGTAATTCCTGCATACAGTGGTACAAGTTGTACAGGTGCTGTTTCTGTGATACACAATGTTGACAAAGACTTAGAAGTACATATTGAATTTTACGACCATGAGGCTTTCCTCAAAATCGTGCAGGAAAAATTACAAACATTCTTCCCGAACAAACAATTTGTAGTTGATAGCATTGGGGATTTAAGACATATAGACTTGTCTGGATTTACTTGTGATGACCCACAATTATCTTTGGAGTTCAACAAATTCAAAGATGCATTCATTGACCATATTGATGTTTATGAAACATTGATAGGACATGGAAAGGTCATAACTTCAGATGAAGACCAGATAATTCAGCATGTGTCTCAGTACGAAGAATTTGATTCTATACCTACAGGTGATAATCCTTCATTGTTTACTCAAAAGGAGAAACTGGATTCCGAAGGCAACAAAATTGCAGTTTGGCAAAAGAACTACTATAAATATATAGCTGTAAAATCTGTTAATATCTATACACGCTTTGTTGACCCACGTATTGGAGATTCAAAGATTGTATTGGTTGACACCATTGGTATGGGAGATGCATCAAATGCAGAACGCATTGAAGATGAAATGTTCCGAGTATTGCGTGAGGATTGTGATGCCGCAGTCGATGTATTCAAGCCTCAGGCTAATGGCGATTCGTTCAACAAACAGCAGGTTGAGGTCTTGAAAAAGATTGGACGCAGACTTTCAGACTGCGAACCACAGCGTTGGATATATTATGTATTGAACCGTGTTGAAAGTGGCAAAGGGTACAACAAAGAAGTAGTTCCTGCTATTATGCAACAGGTTAAGTCAAGTTTCCAAACCATGACATCAAAGCCTGTGGCAGGTGTGATTGACATCAATGCCATCGATACAGACGAGGTTAATGACCGCCTAATAAGCCCACTGTTGGATCTTATCACCAACAATCTTGATGATATAGACTCTAACCTTGTTGCAGAAGCCAACAAATCAAACGAATTGCTTTATCAAGAGTATAAGTTGTTGGCAGATGCCGTAGGTAAGGTTGTTTCTGGCAGCATGAAACAAGGCTCTAACGAACTGAAGAAGTTCCGTGAGTTATACAAGACTGATTTGACATATTCAAAAGAGTTGAAGGTTTTGGATAACCAGTACTATGCAGAAAAGGACAAACCGTGCCCAGAGGTAAAAGAGAAGATAGATGAGGTTATCAACAAACTGACAAAGTTGATAGATCGTCCAGACGTGATTGTTGTGGATGTCGAGAAAGGTGAAAAAGCAACCAACGATTTGTTGGAGAAATATTGCAATATATTCCGTAACAGAATTTATGCAGCATTCGATGAAGTAACTATAGACGTATTGTTACCACTCCAAAACAAATTGAAAGATTCTATCATCAATATTCTTTTTGAGAATGCACGATTGGGAAGAATACCTTTGCAGGATTACGCTGTGGAGGATGGTGCTTCACAAGAATGGCTGAAAGTGTTTATTGCTGAGAAAGTAGATAAGGAGGCATATCCACACATGAACTATATGCTCAATTTTGTACTTGACTATCAGATAAGCATTGAAGGATTGATGGAGTACAATGTGGCACGTTGTCTTGATACACTCGATAAACATAGTCCTGCTTTCAAGACCATGTCTCCATTGACAGGCATACCTGATGCACAACAAGCCAAGAAGATTTGGAGCGAGATTGTGAGTCGCACATCAGCCATCCAAACTGAAATGCGCAAGTGGCGTGATGATTTCTCTTTGATTCCAAGTCATTCGTTCTATGCTCGCACCAGTATGTTCAGAGACTTGTTGGTAGATGATACAGACACTCACATGTCTGAAGAACTGTATAACTTCTATTCGGAAAACCGCATGGCTATTTGGCGTGACGAGTTTGCTGGAATGATGCAGGAAAAGGAAGCCTTTGGCAGTTGGAACGAGGAAAGTGCAGCAATAACCAATCTTTGCAAGAAGAATTCATTTATCTTTAAACTTTAAGGATTATGGGATTATTTGATAAAATAGGGAAAATGATAACTGGCAATTCATCCAGTGCAACTCCTACCCTAAGCATTTGCATGATGGGACCACGCTCTGTGGGTAAAACGACAGTACTGACTTCCATCTTCCACGAATCACAATCGCAGATTTGTGAAGGTTCTTCTATCTATCTGAAAGCCCTTGATAGCAATACCAACATGCTGAATGATTATCATACAATGTTGGTGGATGCTGTAGCAAAGAAGAACGCTTCAAACTTACCTGCTTCAAATACCATTTCTGAATTTCAGTTCGGATTGGGACTGGCTGGACGTTCTGAGTCTGTAAAACTCGCTATCAGAGATTTTCCTGGTGAATATCTCACTTCCACTATCAAGAGCGACCGTGAAGAAATATACAACTTTATGGCAAATGCAACGGTTATATTAATAGCAGTTGATACTCCTTACTTAATGGAAGAAGATGGGCGATACAATGCAGAAAAGAACAAGGTGGATATTGTAACCAATTACCTCAAAGACAATGTGGCTGCTGTAAAAGACAAACTTGTATTGTTTGTTCCATTGAAATGTGAGAGATACTTGCATGACGGAAAGTTGCCACAGGTGTCTGAGAGAGTAAAGGAAACGTATAAAGAACTTACAGATTTCTTTGGACAAAATAATATTGCCAGTTTCGTCACTCCAATCATAACTTTAGGTGGTATAGAGTTTGATTCGATGAAGAATAGTAATGTACCTGGTGATGTTTCCAAAGTATCTGTATTCCGTTCGTGGGATGTAAAACCTGAGTACAAACCTTTGTTCTGTCCTCAACCACTTTACTATCTGTTAACATACGTAACAAACTATTACGAATGGCAGAAGAAACAAAAGAAAGGACTTATTGATAGTTTCATGGATTCTATCTACTCATTCATCAAAGATGATTCTAAATTCTTTGAAGAGATGAAAAAACTAACACGTTTTGTCATCTACAATAAGAATGGATTCATTCCTTTAACTACGAACACAATTATAAAAATCAACTAATAGACAATAAATATGACAGAGTCTTTAAAAGTGATAATGATGGGAGGGCGTCGATGCGGAAAGACATCTGCGTTGGCAAGTCTCTTTGACCAAATGGTAAACGGTCCTGTAAAGGATTATTTTACCGTTGCTGATAGGACAGTTTTGGAAACAAAGGGTTTTGAGAAACAAGACTCTTTGAATGACAAGACATTGGAATTGATAAATAAACTTGAACAAAATGCAGGGAATAGTAATTTGTTCTTAGTTGACAATAGCCCTACTTATAATGTATGGCATTACAACTTACATCTCCAAATTCCTGGGAAAAAACGCGAAATGGATATAGATTTCTGCGATATACCAGGTGAATATTTTGAAAATTCAGCAAGTCAACAGCTCAAAGACGAAACAGAAGCCTTAATAAAGGCTAGTGATGTGTTCGTAATTGTAGTTGACACCCCATACCTTATGGGAAGTATTGAAGAAACAACAAAAGACATCTGTTCTGAGTCAATAAATTTGGGAACTAACAGAGTTAAAGAAATACAGAATTTCTTAACCAATATAGACAACAAAGATGGCAAAGATGCCAAAATGGTAATATTTGTACCATTAAAGTGCGAAAAATGGGCAAAAGAACCTAATGGGCTTAATAAAGTTACAGCACGCCTAAAAGAAGTGTATGAAACACATATACGTAATCTTTCTGCCTTTGAAAAAATGAATATTAGCATTATTCCAATGCAGACATCTGGTAATATCATTTTTTCTGAATTTAAAAAGGCATTTATTTACAAAAGTATTGAAGGATCAGTACGTTGCTGCAAGATTGACGAGGAAACCATAAGAAAAGAAGATGGTGAAAATGATTTACCAATGGAAGGAGAAAGTGTAGTAGAAGACCCAGAATCTGTTATTTCAGGTACAAAAATGCTTCGCCCATATTCTTGGTATCAAATCAATCCTACGGACAGTAATTTTACTCCCCAAAATTGCGATCAGCTACCGTTGCATATCATTCGCTTTATGTTGATGAAACTTATGGATGCTGAAGCAAGTGTAAGACATGGAGGATTATTAGGAGGTATCTATGATTTCTTTAGAGATGTTATTAATGGCATTAGAAAGCGTTTCGGTACAATGGATACAGAAGAGCTAAAGCATATTATTGGTAATATGCAACGCAATGGGGTTATCAAAGATACTGGTGACGGAATAGAAATCATAAAACGATTCTGATTATGTTGAGATATTATTCTTATTATTCTGTTGGTGGGTATAAGGACTTTATACTCGGCACAAGCGAGGACAAGCAAGAGGCAACTTATTATTTACCTCTGCTACCTGTGTTGGAAGAGCGTGCAAAAACTGATGCTAAAGCAGCCAAACAATTAGAGCAATTAAAGGATTTGCCACGAATACATCAGTTGTCAGCTGAAGAGACGCACAATCTTCCAAAATCTGCAAGAAAACTATTCTCTCATGCAGGTTATAAACTTATCTACAAACATTTGGAAGGAGACTACTACGCATTAGCTCTAAGAAACATATCAGTCAAAACAAAAGACGAACATGGACGTGTTATTCCATTCATGTTTGTTATTCTTGGAGACAACAAGAATGACCTGAATGCCTTGGACGTGCTTGCCACTTATTTTGCTTGCAACATAAAAGGGGTAGAAAAAGTATTTTCAAAGTTTCTCTTCATGGACATAGATACAAATGGCTTGAAGTTTGAACTTAATAAATTCAATGCGTGGATAAAAGAAATTGTCGCAAACAACCCATCAAACATTTTACCAACCTTGAATGGCGGTATATCTATTCATGCCAAAAATAATAATGTTGCTTTATTGGTACTGCCAGAAGGCATTTCTGAGCAGAAAGCCATAACAGAACAAAACTTGGAAACTATGGAACTTACATCGGTAAAAGAAATTGAAATACTCTCTAAGGAAGAGCCAGAGAGACTCGTGAAACAGATTCTGTCAATTGCAGAAGAGTTGAAAGATGAACGCAAGAAAAATGCAGCCTTCAAAAAAGGTATGATAGCAGCAGGTGCAGCAGGTTTGTTAGTTGGAGCACTCATTGCAAGTTGCTGCCATAAATAATTTATGCTATGGCTGATGTCTTGAAAGTATTGATGATGGGCGGTCAACGTGCAGGTAAAACTTCCATGTTGGCTGGACTGATTGAAACCATGACACATGGCAAAGTCAAAGACATAATTGACGTAAAGGATATAACAGAAAGTAAACCTGCAAGTTTAAAGCTTATTAAAAGCATAGAATGCTTAAAGTGGAATTTGCTTAGCTCGTATGGTAAAACATACCTTATTGACGAAGAAAAATCAGGGGAGTTCGAGGAATTTATGCTTGAAATCAGTATTCCCAATACTGATAACAAAATGAGCATACAATTTTCTGATGTCAGTGGTGAGTACTACGACATGGGAAGAACACATGATGAAGAAGTTCGAAAAAGAGTCAAAGAATATGATGTGTTTCTGATAGCCATTGATACACCAAATTTAATGGAGGCTATAAATCCTGATAATAGACTATGCAACGAAGCCATAAACAATTCATACAATCATGTCAACGATATTTACACATTTTTGTCTGAGTTAGATGATAAAGATGGGGCTGATGCAAAGCTAGTTATCTTTGTTCCTCTCAAATGTGAGAAATGGGCAAAGGAAGGAAAAATTAATCAAGTAGTTGAGCGTGTAAAAACGGTATATGCGCCTTCGCTTCATGCCTTGTCACAATATACAAATGTCGAGGTGGACATTATGCCTATACAAACAGTAGGAAATATAGTGTTTCAAGAGCAAGCAAAGGCAATGTCATGTATAATCAATGGAATAACGCAAAGAAAATGTGCCATCATCAATAAAAAAACGCAAGTGCGTTTTGAAGACGGTACTATTGAAAACATTGATTTTGCAAAACATAGATTTCAAGAAGACAGCAATTCTGTTATCCGAGAGCATTCGTCACTTGTTGTTCCAAACTCTTGGTTTACTACAATTGGAAAGGAATACGAACCCAGGAATTGTGACCAATTGGCATTCTATATTTTGCAATTCTATCTTGCAAAGGTTCTTTTTGCTAAAGAAGTAGAAAATCTTAAAGAGAAGAAAAGAAACTGGAAATGGGGAAAAAGAATTGCTATTGGCGCATTTTGGTTGGCTTTTGGAATTCCTGGTGCCATTGCCGCCTATTTCACATCAAAGTATCTTGCAAAGAAATTCGGTACTATTACATTGGAACAAATGCTTACAACTGTAAAGAAACTACAAGATGGTGGCTTTATTAAAAAGAACAGTGATGGAATAGAGACTATTAAAGAGTCAAAATTACATGCTATAAATGAGATACAAGTATGATTAGATATTATGCCTATTATAACCACGGCGGCTATAAAGATTTCTATCTTGGCAATCAAGAAGAAAACGTAAAGTCGAAATTCTTTTTGCCTTTGTTAGCTGTCCATGAGCAATCATTAGAGGAGAATTCTGACAATGACGAACTCAGAAAGCAAGTAGAACATCAAATGCAATTGCCTAAACTCGTTGTACTTTCTGATACAACGGCTGAGTACAACAACCCCAAAGAAGCACGAGTATTGATGTCTCATGGTGGCTATAAGATGCTTTATAAGTGTCTTAATCATAAATATTATGCATTAGCCATAAGAGATATTGCAGGACCTAAAGATGTTTATGGTCGTCAATCTCCTTTTAATATGATGTTTGTCGGTGAGCAAGAGGATTTGATGAACTTAGACAAGTTTGCAGAATATATACGCAACAATTACAGTTCTTTTTTGGAATTTATAAGCACTCTGTTTGTAAATGACCTAAATGAAAATGGTTTGCGCTGTGATATTGAAAGATTGACATCTTTTCTCCCCTCTATTATAGAAAAGGAAGAACCTTCTTCATACTCCGAGAGTTCCAACTTACCTGTACGTTTGCTTGTTGTGCCAAGTTTATATAACTTGAATACGGCATTAAAAGAACAGAATTTGAACAGGCGAGACATCAACATCTGCTTTGATGAGGTTGGTAATAGACTTCTCAAAAAAAATGAGGAACAACCAAATTTTAATGAGGCTATATCAAACACGACAAGAGGTAAAGAAAGTGTCAATTCACAATCAGAAGCAACAGAAAAGAAATCTCTTTTGTCTTTGCATGCAATGACAAATACCCCCAAACTCGAAGATATTGAAAAGATTTGGGATTACATTAGAGGGATGGAAAGGAATAATGTGCAAATGAGTAAGCACATTGAAGAACTTGAAAAAAGAATTACTGAACTTGAAAATATAAAATAACGATGAATAAAAAGAAAATATTGTTTGGACTTGATTCAAAGTCATACGAACACGATTTTGACAAGACTGCCTTAAAGACGCTAAAGGCTCTACCAGGCTTTGACAAAGTAGTCAACTTCTTCTTGAACTGGACATATATCAAGTGGCACATTGTCGAGTTGCAAGGTTCAAATTTCCTTGTAACAAGAGAGTCTTGTCCAGAACTTTACGACTTGGTACATGATGTGGCAGACACGCTTGACGTAAGACCACTACCTCGTTTTTATACCCAATGGGGATATAATATCAATGGTTATACCACAGGTTACAAAGAAGATACCATCTTGGTATTGAACAGTGGTACGATTGATTTGCTTAGCGAAGATGAGCTTCGTTATGTGGCAGGACATGAAATGGGGCATATCAAGAGTGGGCATGTTATCTATCACACTATGGGTGAGCTATTTAATAACGCCATTAGCCAAATCCCTGTGGTCAGTTCATTTACGACACCTATTTATTATGCTTTGATGTATTGGATTCGGATGTCTGAGTTTACCGCAGATAGAGCTGGACTCTTAGCTTGCCAAGACATAGATGCTGCAATTAGTGGCATCATAAAAATGTCTGGTCTTCCGATAAAGTACTTTGAAAATATGAATAAGGATGCCTTTATCAAACAAGCAACCGAGTTCAAGCAATCTTTCAGTGGGTTCACAGATAAGGCAATCAAGAACTTAACAATAGCAGGAAGCACTCATCCTTGGACTGTGCTACGTGCTGCAGAATTACTCACATGGTATGAAAGTGGAGAATACCAAGATATTCTTAACGCTAATACATCATCAGAGTGCAGTGCTTGCCACATGCAGATACCTGCAGGGGTTAAGAAATGTCCATACTGTGGAAATGAAGTGTAGTAAAAAGATTACATAAGACATAGAAAACAATCTAAATATGGGATTAACATCAATGGCGGTAACAGCAATTGCTTCTGCTACAAAATATTATATAAAAGAGAGTTCAAGAGTTGAATACTTTCCAATTGAGGCAAAAAAACAGTTGGAATTGGCATACTTGTATTTGGACAACGCTGAAACAGAAAATCAAATTAGAAGTGCATTGGTGCATATGGAAAATTCTGCATTAAAGATATTTGATTCTGGATTTGATTCAATTGTAGCTAATGGTACTACTAAAGCAATAAAATACAATACCTTATGTTATGAAATATCTTTATTGCACAAAAAATTAAATGACGCTTATGAATTAGTAAAATATTGGGCGTTCAAGAATGAATTTAGTCTTAAAAATACAGACGGAGATTATAGATTACATTATAAAAATTTATTGTCTGAAACTGATTATATAACGTACATTGATAAATTTGTTGCAGTAAGAATTGATAATAGTGAACCAGAATGGGATCCTTATGTTGGGCTCTGGTCTGATTGGCCCTAAATACATACAGGTATTTTTATATAGCTCATTGTAAGTACCTAAAGATTTTAAAATCGATTTTACATGTTTATCCTTATTTCAACAATTTCAATCATAGCATTAGGTATATGTACGGGATGCTATTTTTATAAACGAAAATTTGAGAGATCTATTAATGAGTTCTTTAACAAAGCAGAAACTATTCCTGTTGAAACCTCGGAATTAGAAGATGAGTTTGACCGGATTGAAGAATTAAAAGACAACTTAGAGGAAGTCCGCATAAATGTTGAAAATTTGGATATTCCCACACCAGAGTCTGTCTCTTCTTATGATGACACGCAATCAGTCCTTAATAAACTTTCAAGCTATTTTGAAGAGCATTCATTGGCTACTGTTGGTACGGAACAAGTCATTCTTTCGTTGTTACCTACATCTCAAATCGGGCAATCGTTGCAAGCTATGGCTGAAGTATTACCTCAAAATCTCGGTCATGCAATATTTGGTCATGCTTTAGAATCAGTAAAAGATAACATTTGGAGTATTCCCACTATGGATGGATTAGAAAAATTCATCCATGGTATGGTACATCTAAATCATTATCAGATGTTGTCTGTTGCAAAGGCATTAGAACATCACCAAATATCAGATGCGTTATTAACCCCGATTAAGCATGGTGCCTTAGAAGTTTTTGGGGTGCATGATGTAACGCATGAACTCGTCAATTCACTATCAGAAATAGGTAGTAATATGGGGGCGGCTGTTGAAGCGAGCACAAGTATTGGTGATTTGACAAATGCTTCAGATATTGACGTAACAGGACATATACCCGTTGTAACAATTGCATTGTCTTCTTTTAGAGAGTTTCAGTTGCTTTCTGATGACAAGACTGATTATATTTCATCTTTGAAGAATATCGCATTGGATGCAGTTGGTGCTGGCGTTGGAGGTGTGGCAGGAGCTAAAGGTGGAGCCATAATTGGTAGTTTTTTCGGTCCTATTGGGACTGCGATAGGTGGTGGTATTGGTGCTGTAATCGGAGCTATAGGAGGAAAAATGGCAACAAATAAGGCCAAAAGGATACCATTGGATAACGCTATTAAGGCTTATGAAACAGGGTATTATCAGATGAAGAACGAAACAGGAGCAAAAAGCAAAGACACGTTGGTTTCAATTCAGACTTTTGCAGAAAATAAACGTGAAGAGTTTAAAGAATCTGAAATTCTTGATGATATACCTGTTTCTGATTGCTCTTCCGTTGCAGAACAGATAGCTTTTATTTTATACCAGTTTATTGTAAACGAAGTTGTTGAAATGAGAAAAGGTGTCTCTCAAATCAAAAAGTCAATATGGTATTCAGCAAAGAAATATGATGCTTTAGTCTTTGAGTACGAGCAACAAATAGAGGACATTGAAAATCAATTACCAACTCCTCAATTGATTAGTAGCAATCCTCGAATTGTTATAGATGTTCTAACAGAAATAGAAATGCCTAATAGAAAAGCATATTCAAAGTTTCAAGATAAGATTAATGATTGTAGAGAAGAATTGAAGAAAGCAAATGACAAGAACGATTCTTCAATACTGATGTGGTCTTACATGGTAAATAATCTCTACCAAACGACACTTAATGACATTGCTGACTTTTCAAATGAGAAAATGGGGAGTCTTAACCGACTATTTTCTGATTGGAAAGATAAAATGACTGAGCTTGAAAATACGGTAGAAAAAGAAAAAGGGAAATTAGGTATAGGTTAATATCAAACAATATATGACCCATGAATGAAAACTTCGATACATTCAAACAAAACGTGGCAAACATTGTTAAAAGAATTGTATTAGACCAAATTGAAAGTCATTGTTTGTCTATAGAACAATGTCATCAATTGTGTGAAGCAGGATTTCCCTATTTCACTAATAACATGTTCTTATCATCTACTGCCTTAATAGTCTATCACTGTAATCATGGTAATATTACAAGTCTTATGGACAATACAAAAATATACGATTACCTTGACAAACACTATCTGGGTATGTACCAAAAAGCTAATCAAAATATAGAGAACATCTATAATGATGCAATAAACGAAGTTTGGAAACTTTGTTTCCATTCTATGAAAGGTATTGTTGATTTTCGAAATTCTATCGATTGGGATAGACAATATCCAATGATTAACAAAGAATGTCGAATATAAAAAATGAATTATGTCACAGTTAGAAGAAGATATAAAAAAGTTAGGTAAAGAAGCTATAACAAAAGGCGACATTAAAGCTGCCTTTAAAATTAAGGGAGAAGTAACAGGCGGTCTTGCAATTTTTGGTTTGGCGGCAACAGCTTTAACTGTTTGGATACCCGGTCTTGGCATACCTATAAGTGCTGGTCTTGCAGGAAAGTGTCTCACAGAAATGGGAAAAGCATATGCAAATTTACCGACAGATCAACGACGCGTTATTGCGAAATGTGCAAAGTGGTTACACGGCATTGTAGATTAAAACTTTTCCTTTGATAATTTTTCCATCTAATGATAGAAAATGATCCGAAACTTACTCTTTGATTATAGTAAAAAGATAAAAACTATGGTAAAAGAAATCAGAGGACTAAAATGTCCTAATCACGATTATGTGAGAGACAATCATCACTTTATGTATCAAGAGGCATATCCTGGTGCAAGGCCTACTTCATGTACGCGTTGCATAAAGTGTGGATATACTATGTCACTTCATAAAGCGCAAAAGGTCTAACCTTTAAATAATTGCAAGTATGAAATGTATCAACACATCTTGTCAAAGTACAAGAATTAAAGTTATAAAGAGCGCCGATGGGAATGTGTTCGAGAATGGTGCGAATCTCGTTGGAGCTGCAATATGTGCCATAGGTTGTTTAACCCCATTCCATTATGCTGCTGGTAAAGCTGCCCAATCGCTTTGGAAAGAAGGAACAAAAAGTGTAAAAATCACATATAAGTGCCAAGATTGTGGTTGCACATGGGAAGAAACAAAATGGACATAAGAAGACACTGATGTTCAAATATTGGAGCCTCCTTATAAGGAAATGTGCAAAAGCATAAACGACCATTTGTCAGGATTATTGGCAAGCCAGTGTGATGGTCGTGTTGCAATACATTAATTACAAGCCATTGGAAGAATTAAATACGCACTGGTTTAGTTCGCCAATGGTTAACAGAATTAATTATGGGAGTAGTAGGTAGTTTATTCCATGCCGCAAAAGCAGGTGTGGCTGCAATACAAGGAGATTCTGACAAAGTCAACAAAGAACTTGACAAATCAATAGAAGTTCTTAGACGTCCTCCTTTGTCTGAATTAGGGGATGCAATATCTGATTTATTTGACCGCTAACAAATCGATATTTAAGTTTTAAGTACACATTGCATAAAGTGAGGATATACAACATCTCTTCATAAGGTGCAGAAGTAACTGGTTCAAAACGTGTACATAATTGTATGCTTATGAAATGTATCAATACATCTTGTAAAAGTACAAGAATAAAAGTCATAAATCAAGCTAATGGCAGCGTTTTAGAAAACGGTGCAAACCTTGTAGGCGCAGCAGTGTGCTTCGTTGGTTGCTTCACTCCTTTCCATGGAGCTGCGAATAAAGCTGCCCAATCTTTTTGGAAAGAGGGAACAAAAAACATAAAAGTAACTTACAAGTGTCTTGACTGTGGATGTACATGGGAAGGTACAAAGTGGATATAGAATTTTAAGTTATGTTTTCGACAGCCCAGCTTTTCAATTCTTCAAGCATCCTACAATAGATGATTTCTTGAAACAATGACAACAACGTTTTCAATATAACCAAAATGATAGATTTAATAACTGAAGCATACTTATTGTTGCCATATTTGCCTAGTAGAAGAAAATACAAGATAAAGTCTGTTGCTATACGATATTGTCAAGGTGACAGATCTGCACTATATAAAATTATTCATGAAATACTGGTTTATTGGCATGCACAAATAATCTTGCCAATAGATGAAGCTATTGATATCTATGAAGGACATCCAATATTTGGACACTTAGACAAAGTATGCGATATAATAGGAAGTAACAATCAATATACGGAAACAATAGTGTTGTTAGAATCAATTAATGATTGGTGCTCATACGAAAGTCCTTTAGCAATATCATTTGACAAGGAAGGGTTCTTGATGTGTATGAGCCATAAAACAGGAAAAGCTTATTTGAATGAATATGAAAAGCTTATTTGAATAATATATAAAATAGTAATCGTATGTATGTCAAACATTTTCGATAATCCAGCTTTTCAATTCTTCAAGCGTCCTACAATGGATGATTTCTTGAAGCGATGCCAACAACGTTTTCAACGGTTTGGTCTAAGCGATGCAGATGTGTATGAAGCTATCAAGTCTGCGTGTGACTTCTTTAACATTCCTATGCCAAGGATGATACAAGATTTGACTAATGTTCAGGATGGTCAGACCATGTTCGTGAATTGGGATCGGGGTAGCTATTACGATGATGTCCTTTGCTTTAATATGCAACAGCTCATTGACATGAAAGTTGACAGCAAGGATGCGTTCTCGTTAGTTATGACTCACGAGTGCGGCCACAGAGTTCTCCAGAACACACAGTTTCCAGGTGTAGCCAATGGACAATGGGAGTCAGAATTGTGCCCTGACTTTTTTATGGGATGTCGTGCAGGTTTGTGGAATATGAATGCCATTGACAAGGTTGTGATGGGATTGATACTAACAGACGGAAGTCCAAGCCATCCTGAAGGAACCTTGCGAGCATTGTTCATCAGACACGGAAAATACATCGCTCCAGAAATGCATCGCAGGGATATTCCACTAACCATACAGAACTTAATCAATGAGTTCATAGCTTTCAGACAGCAGAACCTCAATGAAATATTAAACCAACAGCACAAGTATTACAGATTTTGAATATGCAAGCATACGACCATCAGCAATGGATGAAATACATGCGTCGTCACGAAGCAAATGTATTCAATGCTATCTTTTATGACAAAGAAGAAGTCACGGAAGATAACATTCAGCGTATCATTGCTGATGTGGCATCGTTTTTCAGCTTGTCTGTACCTGAAATAAATGGCAAATGTGAATCTTTTGCGGAGGTATTGCTTGGCGACAAAGCTGGGGAATGTGAGCTTTCATACAACTTGGAAATGCTGAGAACTGCGGGCATCAACAACAAGGATGCTTTCACGCTGTGCTTCGTGCATGAAATGGCTCACCAGGCTCTATATCGACACCAGTTTATGCTGTTTTGTAGTGAGAGATGGATGCAAGAATTAGCAGCAGACTTGACGGCAGGACTTTATGCAGAACGACATCATTTGGCAACAGGAAAGTTCAAGTATGCTCTATCTACACAAAAATACAGCATCACCCATCCTGATGGACGTTTGAGAAAAGAGATAGTTGAATGTGGACGTCATTATTTGGAGCAACAGTTTGTGGATGGTGAAAAGATGATGAGTTTGGTGTTACAGATGATGCCGTCTTTCGTCTTTACTCACAAGAATGAACTTAAAAAAAACTGGTATCAACTGCTTGATGACTTGGAGGCTCCGTCACAAGCTCCCATACATTATAACATAGAAGATTTGCCTGACAGCAATCTGATAAAGCAAGCCGTCTTGAAATATAAACAATCAAAAGCACAATAATATGAAGTTGATAGATAATGCCCCGATAGACAAGCCTTGTATTGGCGAGTTAATAGAAGAAAAATGTGCCGTTGGACAGTTTGCCGACAACTGTATCTATCTGATAGCGGATTCACAAACGGACATGGGTAAGAATGCCGTGGACATCATGGAACAATACAAGCAACGGATGGACAATGATGACTACTACAACACATACGAGTTGGAGGTTGTTCAGAATGTTGAACTGAAGAACCACCCCAAGATAAAAGAACGTGTGGAGCAATATGGTGACAATCTCTTGATACAGTTATCCTCACGCAACAAGGAAGGAAAGAAACGCTTCATCGTTGCTAAAACTGATACAGAAAGATTGTTCAGCAATATTGGTCTCATGATTTATGCAGCGGAAAGAATCGCTAAGTTTGAGATGGTTGCATTGCTACGCTCATTCGTAGAGGACAATACGGATGAATTTGTAGAATTGGCAAAGAATGCCATCAATGACAAGCATTTCCAATCCAACTACTTTGCAGGACTGGCAGAGCAATCGATGCATCCGTCATTTGGCATGGCTGCTTCCACGGCTTCCATTAAAGAACGATTGGAAATAAAAGGAGTCATCACACACAAGCAAAGATTAGAAATGTATGACCACCTTTTGGATAATCTCAAAAGGTACCATAAGACCCATGACCCGAAGATTGAAGCTGAACTTGATTTCATATTCAGCATCATAGACCCTGTGACAATGCGAATGTTCTTTTTGAAACAGTCGCCCAAATTACAAGAGAAAATGAATGATTTTGTCAACCCGAAACGATTGGCAGAAGCATCCACAATGGATTTGGAGATTTGCAAAGCAAAAAATGTAGGGGTAAAACGAAAGAACGATGGTCATTATCGCCTCTATCTTAGCAGAGACGATGAAAGACTGATGGTACATTTCAGTCGTAGTGCAGGTTTTGTGCTTTACCTCATCTATCTCATAGACCGTAAGAAGAATGGCGAGAAAGTAGATACGCTGAACATTGTGCAGTACAAGCAACTCTTTGGCAAATTGTATGAAATGGTATATGGCTATAATGGCGAGACGGTATTTACAGATATGGTGAAGAACTATAATGCCGAAGGTGAAATGCGTCAAAAGGGATTATATACCGTACTGAAAAGCATTCGGGAGGATGTAGGTAACACCTGTGAAAGGATGCAAGAGCCAGCAGAGCCATTCCTACTACAAGACACAACTGCACATCTTGCAGTGTTGCCAGAACACATCATTTTGCCAGATGAGATAATGGCATTAGTTTAGTGTTAAAATTATTAAGATACAACTTCTAACATATTGATTATCAAAGATAAAATAATACATATACTGTTCACATAACAAAGAACGGCTTACCTATCAAAATTCCCCGACCTTTGCATTGGAATTTCCGATGTAAAGGTCGGTTTTTCGTATGTACAAACTAAAGAATTTTGACAGGTATGAAGACAAACGTTTTTACAACAAAAGAGACTATCTTCGGACAAGTAGAGGTTGTGCGCTTGGAGATTGAAAGCAAGCAAAAGAGGCTTTCTGCATGTGATGAAGAACTGGTGCAGAAGATATTGGATAAGGTTGTTGCTGACAACCGTGAGTTTGCCACGGAAAAGGAGCAGCTCCGCTATCTGAGTGCATTGACACGTGAGTTGGTATGGCAAGAAGCCAATACAGAGGAGTCCGACGAAATCATCAGTCGTTTGAAATCGAACGACCAGTTGTTTGCGCAGAAGTTCTTCTACGGAACGAATCCATACGGATGCAACATCAGCCGTTTCCGCTCAAAGATACTCTCAAACATCAAGCAGACCTACAAGGTGGATGTGCCTATCGAAGAGTTTGGGGATATACTCTATACTTTCCTTTGGAACAATGGCACATGGAGCGTACTTGACAAATACTCACGAAAGAGCAGTTTTTTCTGTTGGCTTGCAGAGGTCGCACAGCATGAGTTGATAAGATACCTTGAAGAAATGAAGATTATCAATGTCAACCGTGAGCGTACAGCAGGGAACACTCGTCTGCTTGGGATGTCTGTTGCTCCTGAAATGTGGGAATACATCATCAATGACATGATGCCAAACGGATTGTATAAGGATGTGCTTTATGCAACATTGGTAGAGCGCAAGGATGAGAAAATTATGGTGAAGAAGTTTGGCTTGGATGCAGAAGATTTGCATAAAATGCAGAAGAAAGCAGAAGCCGACTTGAAAGATCGTCTTATCCGTAGCGATAGCAACTATGAGGAGTTGGTGTTGCGTGACAAATCATCTCGCAATGTCGAAGTTTCCGAGGAATTTACTAAAGAGTTCTTCCAATGGCAAGAATGGAAGAATGAAACCAATCCTTTGGCTGATGTATTAGGGGTTGACTTGGACAAGAAAGAATTGCAAGAGAAAGTTGTCGAATTTCTCTACGCCATCCCAGAGAAATTGAAATGGACGGAAGAAGAGCGTATCGTTTGGACGTTGCGTTTCATAGAAGATACTGCTCCTGCGGAGGTTGCAGAACGTGTGGGAAGAAAACGTTCATGGGTGGACACGAAATATTCAAGACTGAATGTCCGTTTCAACAAAGCAATCAAGGAATGGTGGATTAAGAACGCAAAATAAAAAAGATAAAGTTTGGTGCCTACAATGATAGAGCACCAAACTTTTACACCTCTTTTATTACAAAAATCAGATATGATGGATAGAAATATTATTATATGCAATGGTACATCAGAATGTCTGTTGCATAACATCGAAGACTATACTAAGTTTATTAGTCAAGTGCTGCATGACGAGACATTCCTCATGGAGTTAAACAAGACCATGCCATTTGACAAGATGGTCAATGCCACAAAGAATATGGGGACTCATAATGGGGCGATTAAGAAAATGGGCATCTCCGTTATGAGAATGGACATAGAACCATCTTTGTATTCCCTTGCTATAACGCTTATGTTTAAGGGTAAAGATGGAATCATGCAGAACCATTCTATTTTCGTAAAGGCTTGCAAAACCATAGAGGAACTTCAGCGATTAGTAGCAGAAGAGAATTTCAAGAAAGAAATACTCTCTGTATGTGAAGAAAAAATTTTAGGGAAACAAATGGCTTTAGCAGATTAGGAATATGGTACAAACGATAACTAAAGAGTGGAAAATCACCAAAATGTACATCTACGAAGTGGTGTTGCGAGACGGAGTAATAAGTCTTGATTGGGATGATTTTGAAACATTTGCAGAGAAACATCGCCCTGAGGTTGCAATTAGGAATGAAGGTGATGCTCCTGTCAAAGAACTTGTCAAGGAAGCGATGGACAAAGTTCAGAGAACTTGTTCTGGCAAACCTTCTGGTATCATCATTTCCATATCCTACAAGAAAGGAGACGAAATTAAGATGGATGAAATGTTTGGCTTAAGCGACAGCATGGATGAGATTGCCAGTGAGAACGTAGAAATCAAATGGGGCATCAGTCAAGGTGAGAGTTTAGAAAGTAAACGTAGTGTTTGTATTTTTATTTTCGGATAACATGAGTAAGGACAAGAATACAAGACTCATTTCTGCCCTTCATAAAGTGGCAGAGATGGTTGGAACAAGGAAAGAAGTCAACGGTAATGATATTGGATTAGGTATGCAACTTCAATATAACCGCTGTATGGAAGAGGCACGCATAGTGACGGATGGATTATTCAGAGTGGTTGTCATGGGAACATTCACCTCTGGTAAAAGTACGCTCATCAATGCCCTATTGGGTAGCAGGATTCTTCCAGAATCGGCTTTACCAAGTACCGCAATACTCACATTCATACAATTTGGATATGATACTGATGATGTAGAGATACATTACAGAGACATTGTTAATGAAGATGGAAATGTCACCAAAGGTGCGGTGGAACATATCAGCAAGGAGAATTTCATGCAGACCTATCACTATGACATTGCAGACACCGAAAAACTGTCACAGACGGGAAGCATTCCTCGTTTCAAGAAAGTGGCTTACTCAATCGTAAGATGTTCTTTACCATTGGTACAATACGGAGTGAGTATCGTGGATACTCCAGGATTGGAGGACAAAGATGTTGCGACGGAGTTGGCTTTGGATATAGCTGCTAAAGCACAAGCAATCATTTATGTATGTGGAGAACGAGGCTTTGCGGAAGCAGACCGTGAGTATTTCGAGGAAAATTTCAAGGGAAATCCTGGTAATGTATTCTTCATCTTAAACAAGCTGGACAATATTACCTCCGACATACAACGCAAGCAAGCCCTTGACAGAGTTCGCTATGACGTGAAAGGATGTTTCGTGAAAGCCGATGGATCCGTAGATGAGGCATTGATGAGCAAACGAGTTTTCGGGCTATCATCATTATTGGCTCTGGATGCACGTAGAGGAATGACTTTTGACGAAGACTTACAAAAAGATGTTCCTCTATCAGAAGAGAAGCAGACTATGAAACTACAGCGTAGTCAGTTTCTTCCTTTCGAAGAGGCGTTACAGGAGTTTCTTACCACGGACGAACGTTGCCTAGCACAATATGGAAAGGTATTCCGTACATTATTCTGTACTTACAACGATGCAGTAGAGAAAGTACGTGAGGATTGGGCGGTTTATGAACATGAGGATAATTTGACTAACGAACAAAAGGCAGATTGCCAACGCATTATCAACGAGATAGAAACAGGCTTGTCTGCAACCGAAGCGGCTTTCGACAATTGTACATTGAAGTTGCAAAACACCTTAGCGTTGCTTATCCGTAATGCGATTGATAGCGTGGACAGTACATGGGAGATGGATTTGGCTACGTTGCATGAGAAGATACGTTTTGGTATGAAAGATTATCTGTCATTAGCCGTGAGCAACATTAATGTTTTCAAGTCGAAAGACGAGCGCACGGAAGATATGAAACGTTTGCTGCAACCGTTCTCTCAAATTATAGCAGAGCATATCTCAGACAAGATAGACCGGTTTATGGAGGCAAATAAAACTGTGCTGCAAAACGCAATTATGGAAGCTGAGCAGAATGTGAACACGAATTTAGCCAATGTATCAAACCTGTTTTCACAGTTAGGTGACACGCTCACAGAAATGCCTGAGATGGGCAAGCAAGAAGACCAAGATTGGTTGCAAGCAGTCATTTCATATTGTGTGGGCGATGCCAGTGCCATTGTGAAGAATTGCGCCGGAGGACATACTGCTTGGTTGGAGTTTATCCGCAAAGCCGTGTTCAACGGAGTATGGCAGTGGATGGTCATTCAAATTGTTACTGGTGGTTGGGGTGTTATAATCTGTGGACTAATAGAATGGTTGCAAATCAAAAACGGCAAGAATGAAATGGTTGACCGTATGCTCACAGACAGCAAGAATGCGGCTTTAAAGGAGATTCATGCAAAGTTGGACGAACGTTTACGCAATATGAATACAAGCATTGCCATCAAAATGAATGAAGTAAAGAACGCAAAATGCGGAGAAAGCCGACAGCGATTGAATGATGAAAAAGGTCGATTGGAAGAGATTGAACGGAATATGAACGACAATCAATTCAACGCTGAGCAGGAGCGTAAGCGCACGACAAGTATATTGGCTTCTATGGCATCAGAAATAAAAAGTTGTTATTTGGATGTCTTTGGCATTCCCTACGCTGAAGAACTGGCAACAATATAAAATAGAGCATCTATGGAAAGAAAAAAGATATTTAAGGAACAATGGCACGGCATACAAGAAATAGTCTTGTCTGACGCAAAACGTCAAATCAAGTTCTATGGAAAAGTCGATGTAAGACGACTATCTGCCAAAATGCAAGAAGAAATCGCCAAATGGCCACAAGGTGTATTGGCGCAAGGTGTGTGGTTTCAGGCATTTCATAATTCCGAGCCCAATAAAGCATTGGACTTTATGACGATAGCCATGGAACAAACGATAAAAGAGCCAGAGAACAATCAAATGCCATCAAACAAATGGTATTTTGCACTGGCATTTGTATTGACAGGGCTTCTTGCATGGTTGCTGCATAGCCAAACAAGCATGAGTATAGTGGAAAAATGCTTCTACCCTACTTTGTTCTTTGTGGTACTAAATGCGTTTTATGCACCCATCAAAAAGAAACGCATGGAACGTGCAGAGGATAGAATCATTAACAACATAGCTTGTCAGATGAATGAAATGGAACGTCATTTAGAAAAAACAATAGAATGACAAGAAGTTGGTTACTTCTATCTCGTTGGATGCATAAACAAAAGAAGAATGATGGTTGCTGCTAAAATTATCCGCAGAATTAAATGATCTGTTGATATAATCAAGTCATTCTTCCACTCCTTTATAATGAACAATAAAAAGGTATGAGATTATGGACAGAAATTATGAAGACAAGATGCAAGCCGATGTGAATGCAATATTCACATTAATGGAGCAAAGAGTGGATGAGAAACAAATGTTGCTGATACATTCGGCATACGAACTCGCCAAGTTTGCGCATAAAGACCAAAGGCGCAAGTCGGGTGAGCCTTACATCAGTCATCCTGTAGCCGTGGCACGAATTGTAGCCGAGGAGATGGAACTTGGTGCAAATCCTGTAATGGCAGCATTCTTGCATGATGTAATCGAAGATTGCCCTTATACGATAGACGAGATACGTGAGCGTTTCGGTGACGATGTTGCCTTCTTGGTTGGCGTTGTTACCAAGCAAAAGAAAGCGAAGTATGACCAGTCGAAACAAGTGGACAACTTCCGTCAGATACTCTCTTCTGTACAGTTTGACGTGCGTGCAATCTTGGTAAAGTTGGCAGACCGTCTCCATAACATGCGTACATTGAGCAGTATGCGTCCTGACAAGCAGATGAAGATAGCCTCGGAGACCGATTACTTCTATGCTCCATTGGCTAATCGACTCGGACTATATAACGTGAAGACCGAACTTGAAAATCTGTCATTCCGTTACCGTTGCCCTCGTGAATATGAAAAGCTCGAGAAACTGTTGACTGAACTTCAACAGACGGAAAAGGCAGATGTGGATGCTTTCATCGCCAAAGCACAAGAGATATTGGCAGACAATGGCATAGAGGCACGTATCGAATTGCGAATGCGCTCACCGTATAGTATATGGCGAAAGATGCAGACAAAGGAATGCGACTTCCAACATGTGGACGGCAAGCACTATATCCGTATCATCTATAAGACCGAAGGATTGCAGGACGAGAAGAGAGTCTGTCTGCATATATACGCAGTTCTCTCCGACTTCTTCAAGGAGCGTCCATGCTCGGTGGTCAACTATATCAATGCGCCCAAGGAAAACGGCTACCAGAGCTTTCATGTGAAATTGCTCAACATGCAAGGCAAGTGGGAAGAAATACATATCTCGTCGGAACGCATGATACGCAATAATCGCCTTGGCTGTACGGCAGAGCGAACAGAAGATAACGTGAAAGCATGGCTGGAGAAATTCAAGGCGGTGCTTAAAGATATGGCATACCATACCAACGAGATGGACTACATGGATGGTGTGACTGCTTCGTTCTACTACGACAACATCATGGCTTTTACACCCAAAGGCAAATGTATCGTGTTGCCAAAGAATGCTACGGCACTTGACTTTGCCTTTGAAATACATACGGAGTTGGGAATTCATGCGGTGTATGCTCGAATCAACGGAAAACTATCCTCAGTGAAGACGATTCTGCATCGTGGTGACTGTGTAGAAATAGGAACGGCTGATGATTCCATGCCAGAGTCTGATTGGATTCACCACGTGCTGACATACAAGGCAAAGCGTAGTTTGGGTAGCTTCTTTGCGAACCGCCCTGTCATGGAGTATAAGCGTTGCACCTGTTGCCATCCATTGCCAGGCGATGAGGTTATCGGTTTCAAAGATGCCGAAGGACGAATCACACTTCACAAACGTAATTGCCTTGCTGCCATCAGACAGGCATCCGAACAGGGTGATTCCATAGTGGCAGTAAACTTCGATGAGAATGAGAATTTTCTTTTCCCCGTCCGCATCAGAATCCAAGGCATAGACCGCCATCATCTACTCAATGATGTGGTGAATTGTATCACGGAACAGCAGAACCTCTCCATCTCCAGACTTGTGACAGAAACGAAAGACCGTATTGTGGAAACAATGGTGGACTTTGAAGTACATTCTTCGGAAGAATTGCAAAAAGCCATTGACAATATTGGAAAAATCAACAACGTGGACGAAGTGGCAAGAATAGATATAGAATAACATCAAAGAATAGACAACATGAAAGCTACAATATACATGATAGTGACAATGCTTATCTTTTCCATGAGCATTGTCGCTTGCAAAGGCGGCAAAAGTGAACATGATGCCAAAGAAAGTGATTCTGTAATAGCAAACAGCGACTCCAGCCATTTTGTGTTGAAACATTTGGATGTGGACAAACAGAGAATTACTCCATACGTAACATGCTCAGAACAAACCGTTGATTCATTGTTGGCTATTGCCGATACGGTCTATTCCAAGACTAAGAATTATAAGTTGGAGGACTTACATTTGGGTACAGAGTTCTATAACAAAGATCTTAATAAGGCTTACAATGATACTATCCCGACTGTCATAGCCTTGATTTCCTCGTATGCAAGTATGGTAAACTCAGGTATGGATGAGGCAGATGTGTCATTCGTATGGCATGAAGTGGCAAAATTACAAATGAAAAACTTCTACGAAACAACTGGAGGCAAATGGATAGTTCCTGATGGTTATGAGAAGTTGTTTCATGTGATTGACGGCATTATGAATGTTTACAGCGGTGGCAACCAATCTGATATGAATTGTGCAGCATGGCATTCTGTTATGCCAACAGACTATCGGTTAATAGAAGCCTACAAGCAGTTGGCTGACTTGTGCAACGATAGGGAAATCGTCAAATTAATTCATGATGATTATACGTTCACCTTGACAACCTATCGTGAGCATCGTGAGGGAATAGATGAATGGTATTCCGATTTGCCACGTGAACAAGGAGTGTTATTCAACTGGTTACTGGAGGTTAAACTTAATAATATCAGGAGACTTGTCAATGGCTACAAGAAAGGAAAACTGGGAATTTGTGCTGTCAAGAAGAACTTAAAAGAACACATGTGTATTGCTGATAATAAAAGCAAGAGACTGACCAAAGAACTTTTGGATAAAACAAGAGACGAATTTTAGAAGTTGCGCCCGACACAAATAAAGGGTATTGAAAGATGAAGAATTGGTGTTTATACATAATAATGATGTTGGCCTTTGTTAGTTGCTCGGAACAGCAGACGATGGAAGAAACATTGGCTTCACAAAAGTTGTCGGAAAAGAAAAGTGTTGTCGTTGCTACGCCACAAGACTCTATTGCCTCTTTGCTTCATCAAGCACGATGGGGAGATAGTAAGGCCTATTTGAAACTGGCTGACTGTTATCGTGACGGCTTTGGAGTAAAGAAGGATTTGTTGGGTATGATAACAATGACGGCTATTGCAGAGGAACGTGGTGGTATTCAAACAATGGAAGACTATTTCAAAGATTTGCCTAATGAGCATGAATACAAAACTTTGTTCATGTTGATGGAAAGATATAAGTCATATATTCCAGAAAGTGCAGACAGCGTGATACAAGTCCTTCGTGGAAATGACAGTCCAGAAGCCCAAACGCTTCTCGCCTTTGTCATGATGGATCAAGGTGACACTATCACGGCAAAAAGGCTTATCAAAGAGGCTGCGGATAAAGGTTGCTCATTGGCGGAAATCTTCTTGATAGTTCCCGATAGAAAACCTGTGGTAAAATCCGATGCTGACAAATTTGCCATTATTGCTGAACAAGTGCCGATTATTTACAACCTTCTTGGCAACCTCTATTATGAAACAGAGGAAAATGGTGAGACAGAGGAACAACTTGCCATAGAATACTATATGAAAGCTGAAGAGCATGCTATGCTTGGAAGAAAAGGTGCAGCACGAGTACTTAACTATTATCATAGCGGTGGAAATGTTCAACTGACAGAGGATGATATTAAACGATTGGAGTTGATTGTAAAACCACAACAAATGGAAACAAAATAAGAATCAGTAAAATGAAGAGTGGCATAGTTATGGAGAAGATAATGAATACGATGCATAAAAGTTCAAAAATACTCGGAGTTATCTGTATGCTGACAATCATATTGTCAGGATGTACGGCAAATGGTAGCACAGACAGCAGTAATCAATACGGCGACAGTATTGCGACCATAGACTCTATGTCTTATTTTTGGCAACTATTAGGAGACGATTCTGCTAAGATAATTGCAGTCAAAGACAATCATATAGTCTCTGAGTGTATAATAAAAGGTCCAATTGTCGGAGCAAAACAATTTGACGATGGAGAGATATACATAGTGTGTCGTAATGAACAATTATGTTGGTTCGATGTCAGAAATTTCCCTAACGAATTGGACTTGCTTACAGATGAAGATATGGAAAATGATGACATATCACAAGAGAATGCTGATTCAATTATAAACTTATAGTTATATAATGGCATAATAAGCGATGACGAACAAAAATTTTCACATTGTATTGGCGGTAATCGTGATATACCTGTCCCTATTGTCATGTTCGGATTTGAAAATAGGTGTCGGTCTAAAGGGAGCAATAGTTGACGACGAAAAAATGACGCTTGATGGTGATACTTTTGATATAAGGGAAAGGATTGGCGATAGTCTGCTTATCGTCTGGAACTATACTAATTTAGACGATAGAACTCCCTGTTATCTTTTGAAATATGAGCGTAATGGTTTCTATTATCCTCTAATTGGAGCATCGGATATTACTTCTATTGACAATACAACTAACTATGTGAGTCTGGATGACAAAGAGATTTACGACATCAAGAACAAAAAGGTGTTGTTCTCACCTCCTTGTAGTGCAACAGGACTATACTATCTTGGCAAATGGAACAACTTACGTCTTTTTGCAAGTTCTGATACTATTTGCTTCTCAGATGGAAAATGTATAGGTCTTCAAGAAGATGTGTTTTGCCGCAAGCCAAAGGATGAAGACATGGTTATTTTGGTAGCAGGAGCGCAAACAATAGACGTTTCATTCAGCGACCTATATTATGCCCAAAAGGAAGATAAAGAAAATGACGTGTCTGTTGAGAGGTTGATAAAAGACTACCATATCAAACCAAGGAACAAGTACGAAAGAATGGATGCTGGATTTAGCGTGGATTTGGAGATTCCCAAAGACACAACAGAAGCAGATAAGGCTATTCGAGAATGGATGATGGCTGCTATTAGGGACGATGCGTTTTATCAGTTGGAAAACAATAGGGACATTCCAGTTGGTAAGTGTACTTCGTCAAATGACATGCTGCATTCTTTGGATGAATATGGTGTGTTGTGGGAAAAACTCTGTCGGGCAGAATTTCAAATAGAAGATACGTTGGAGGTAAGGATGACTTGCGATATAAGAGTGAGGAAAGTGGCAGATTGTAATGACTACACTACCTACAATTATAGAGCAAGCCTGTACAATGGTGGACTTCACGATTTACCTCGTGAATATTATATCACTTACGACAAGAGAAGAAGTGGATTGTTAGATGTCGGCAATTCTGTAAAACCATCCCAGATGCAGTATTTTCGACATTTGGTTTTGGAAAGTTTGAAGAAGGAATATGATTTCTGCTATGAACGAGAAAGTTCGTGGGAGGATTTTACACATTGTATATTCTCTTTCCATTGTCCTATGGTTGATACAAGCGGAATGGATGAGGTCATGCAGTCATTGCTTGTTCATAATTATTCTTGTGACGATTGGGCTGGATGGAAAGGGTTCAACGAAAAGCCATTCACGGAGAAAGACTTTCCTTTGACTCACTTTGCTGTATTACCAGAAGGCATTGTCTTGACTTATCATCCATATCAGATAGATTGCTTTGCGGCAGGTGAATATCATGCGGTCATACCTTTCAAAGAAGCTAACAAGTATTTGGTGTTTGACTATTCCAAGCATGAGGACTTGAAACCAAAGTTGGAAAGATTCATCAAGTGGTAAAAATGACAACATCAAGAATAATATAATAGAAAAAACTACGTTACAGATAGATAAGAGGTTACATTTGCCTCTATATTATCATAACCTCAAAAGAACGTGATATGAAGATAAAATATGCAACGATAAGCAAGACTGGAAGAAGGCATAATAATGAGGATGCCTTCAATGTCATTGATATGTCCGACAATAATCGATTTATGGGAATTGTCTGTGATGGTATGGGTGGTCATTCTTTTGGAGAAACCGCCAGTGAAACAGTATGCAATACCATATCTGACTTTTGGAAGAAACATATCGGTACGCCCGATTGTGATTCAAAAGTAAAACTTGCTTGCAAGAAAGCAAGCTGTGCTATTGACAAAAAAGCATATGAACTTCATCATGCAGAGATGGGGACAACAATGGTTATGGCAAGCATAGAGGATGATGTGGCGACCATTGCACACATTGGCGACAGCCGTTGCTATGTGCAAAGACCCGAAGAAGGACTGTTCTATCAGTCGAAAGACCATGTCCGCCTTGACTTTGGATGGGAAATCGTTACCAAATGTTTCTTTTCCTATCGCCCCGAAGTAGCTGTGCCAGACATCCAACAAATCAAGCTTCAAGCAGGTGACAGAATATTGCTTTGTTCTGACGGACTGTATAAGAGCATGGCTCCCGACATCTTGCAAGCACGGATGATGGATGACAAACCATTAGAAGATATTCTTGACGTGTTCGATTTTCTTTGTGAGAAACAAGGAGATGATAACTATACGGCTATACTGATAGAATGTGTATAATTTTAGGGAAAAGGATTATTACAACAAATAAAACATAGAAGCTATGGATAAGACTAATTTCAAGGATGCCTATGATATAGGTGAGAATATGGCTGTGCTTAGTGGGAAAGGTAGAAGTTACACCATCATCAATAAAGAAACAGGCAAGGCACGTCAGCTTGTTAGTGAAGACGGAACACTTCTTGTCGCAGACAATGAGATTGATTTTGATGCGACCAATAAGGGGTGTCCTGACTTCAATGGTTGCAAATGGGTTCGATATTGGTTGGGCAGATATGATAATTTCCGAAATGGCGTTTGCGCAATCTGTTGGACAGTATATCCCGATGGACGATACTTTGCTGACGAAGATGGTTTCGGCATGGAAGACAATGACGAAGAAAAGATATATTGCATCATCAACAAGGACTTGGAGATTATAGTTCCATTCCAGCCGATGAATGATGTCAAGGAAATATTGAGGAAATACGAGAATTTATAAGAAAAATGGAAGTAAAGACAGTTTATGGCATTATGGACATTCATATAGGTGCCATATTTGCAGAGGTATATGGCTCTATATCACGACTGGGGGTAGTTATAATATGGGAGGTAATTAGTGAACCAGAGGTTGAGGAATATTCCGACGGTTCAAAATTCATATCATGGTTGTCGAGAAATACCAAGACAGGAGAAGAAAATAGGCATAAATGATCATGCCATTCATTATTCGTCTCATATCTATCCTATTAACCACCCCAAAATCAAAAGATATATTGAGTCGTTAAAATAGCCTGATATAGAATGTTCATGTTCAAATAATGTAATCAAATAAAAATTATGATAGGAAGTATTATAGGGGACATTGTGGGAAGTATATATGAATTCCACAATATAAAGACAAAGGATTTCTCGTTGTTCTCAGATAGGTCTGGCTATACAGATGATAGTATATTGACAATTGCTACAGCAAAATGGATTCTCGAAGGTGCAAGCAAAAGTGACAGCGGTATGTATTATTATAGGTATGGGGCAAACTATCCACATCCTTTGGGAGGATATGGTAGTGGCTTCCAGAAATGGCTATGGCAAGCTGAAAATGGAAATTTTGAACCATATACAAGTTGCGGTAATGGTAGTGCAATGCGTGTCGGACCTGTAGGATGGGCTTTTAATACCATCGAGGATGTCCTTGAATATGCAAAACACTCGGCAGAGAGTACCCATAATCACCCTGAAGGTATTAAGGGCGCACAGGCTACAGCGATTTGTGTTCTTTTAGGCAGGAAAGGGTTTGGCAAAGAAAAGATAAGGAGCGAAATATCTACACGTTTTGGTTATAACCTGAACTTCACCTGTGACGAGATTCGTGATACGTATAAATTGGGAGGAATCTGCCAAGACACAGTACCACAAGCTATCGTAGCATTCCTTGATGGCAACGACTTTGAGGACTGCATACGTAATGCTGTAAGCATTGGTGGTGACAGTGACACTCTTGCCTGTATAACTGGCTCTATTGCCGAGGCTTACTTTGGAGTACCAGAAGAAATGTACAAAGAAGCCTTCAATCGCTTGACTCCGCATTTTAAGAATGTCGTTACAGAGTTTGAGGAAAAATTTGGCAATAAAATTTTGAATAATGGGAATTTGACGAAGAAAGATGTGTAACTGTAAAGTGTGTTTTGAAAGAAGTTTAATTGTATGTTAGAAGAGAATTATAAGGCAACTTCACGCAATGGGCATGAGTTGAAAGATATGTATAATCCTGAGACTAACACTTTGGATATACGTTCAAACGGTGCTTATCCTTCTAACGTATTGAGCAACCTGTGCAGCAACAGTTTTCGTTTCGACGGCATGATATGTGGCAGCATGGAGGGATTTCTTCAATCGTTGAAGAGACAAGACATCAATAAGCAGCATCAGATATGCAGCATGAAAGGTGGTAATGCCAGAAAGATGAGCGTAACATCGTGGCAAACAGACCAAATAGTATGGTGGAAAGGACAGGCTATTGACAGACAAAGCGATAAATACCAAGATTTGATTCATCGTGCTTATAGAGCCATGTTTGAGCAAAGCGAACGATTCCGTACTGCATTGATGCAGACAAGGGGAATGTTGCTGGCACATTCAACAGGTGAGAACAATCCATACAAGACTATATTGACACCAACGGAACTGTGTGGAATCTTGACTGAGTTACGTGACAACTATGACAAGCGGGATAAGACACAAGAACTTATCGAGAAGTCTGTCACATATGAACATGAAGACTTGGAACAAGAGAAACCAACGAAGAAAAAGATAGTCTATGTTGACATGGGCGGAGTGCTGATGGATTTTCATGCAGGATTGGAACTAATTGGCGATGAGCTTCGCAAGCAGTATGCTGGAAGATATAATGAAGTGCCAAACATCGTTTCTTATTTAACACCGATTAAAGGTGCGGTCGAAGCAATGTCTGCCTTACAGCAAAGTGGCAAGTATGACGTTTATATCCTCTCCACCTCTCCTTGGAGCAATCCAACCACATGGTCAGATAAAGTGGAATGGGTAAACCGATATTTAGATAAGTACTATTGCAAACGTCTCATTCTCTCGCACCATAAGAATTTGCTCAGAGGCGACTATATCATTGACGATAGAGGGAAACATGGAACAAGTGGCTTCAAGGGAGAATGGCTTCGCTTTGGAAGTGAAGAATTTCCTGATTGGGACAGCGTGCTTAAATATCTTCAAGTGAGTCAATGATAGAAATGTTTGTTTATTCCTCTCTATGTTCATAGATAAAGTTAGTAATACAAAAATCATATAAACATGGAGACAAAGAAGATAACGATTAAAAGAGCGATAGTCCTGTTCTGGAAAGGATTGACTGGCATTATTGCTGCTACGGCAGAATGGTTTACGACAATCCTTGGAATGCGTGACGAATCAAGGTATGGGAAATTTATCCGTCGTGTGGTAGGTGGAAGTTTTGCGACACTGATGTTACTGTTGGTTGGAACTGCAATATATGGCTGCATAGACAACATCTGTTACAAGTACAAAATCTATAGCCGCTTTTATCCATCCAATTATAAGTAACTAATCAAAATTAAGCGACATGTTTAGAGAAGTTTATACGCAACCCCTTTCCGATATCCGCCAAAGCTCTGTTGGTGGTATAGAAAAGCATGTCAGAAGTTATAAGTACCGTTGACGGAATATTGTATAACACAGACGAAATACGCTATACGGCAGCAGAGAATTATGACGATGAGGGGAAACTGACAGGTGAGACGGCGGAAGCTGAACCTACGACTTGTCAAAAGACAGCAAGTTGTAAGTTGTATGAGGCAGAAGTTGGCTGGTTCGGGTTGATGTCATCAAGTGGAAAGATTATCACTCCTCCAAGAAACCGTGATATTACAGCCATTGGATATGACTTATATCTCTGTAAAACAGACGATGTGAGAGGTGAAATATTGAATAGAAAAGGTATAAAAATGAAATTGAACAATGTTAGTGATTCATCCAGAAGATAGAACAACAACTATACTTCAAGTTCTTTACAAAGGACTTGGAGCACAAGTTGTGACAGAAGATTGTTCTAATCGTGAAATCGGGCATCTATTGCATCATACATCTACTACCAATAGAATCCTGTTGCTCGGACATGGGTCAGACAAGGGTCTCTACTATCGTGAAGATGACACAAAGAATGAGTTTGACAAGATAATTGTAGGACACCCACATGCTTTTTATCTACGCAAGCACGGCAGTAACCTTGTCGGGATATGGTGCCACGCTAATTTGTTCGCACAAGCAGAAGGCATACATGGCTTATTTTCTGGCATGATAATCTCTGAGCAACATGAAGCGGATGAGTATGGCATCATAGCAACGCAAGAAGAGATAGCGACATCCAATCGAACGATGTTTCTAAAATTGCGCCAACTGCTTGATGAGAATACGTCATTTCATGAAATACCAGAAAGGATGAAGGCTATGGATGAAGAAAAGACCCCATTGTCTGCATTCAACTATGGGAATTTCTACTATCTCTAAAAATACATTTATGGACATAAGAAATTGCATATTAGCTGTTTGGAATCAGTTAACGAGAAAAGGGGCTTGGCGTAATATTTTCGTCACGTACAATGCTTTTGGTATATTCAGCCGATACAGCCATATATCCCGACGCACGGGTAAGCTAAAGATTTCCTACCCCACAAAGAAAGTTGCATTACATGCAGCTGAAGCGATGGGTAAGAAACATGGCGTACACTTCTCCGTATATAAGTGTGCATGGTGCAATGGGTGGCATATTGGTAAGAACAAGGAGAACAAAATTGTAAAATCATAAGGGAATACACGAACAACTATAAAGACTAAAATTATGATAACATACAGTAATGGTGGCGTGAAGATGCCCAAAACTTTCAATATTATATGAACAAATTCAACACGTATAAAGTTTGCTTTGTATGCACAGGTAATGCCTGCCGTTCTCCATTTGCTGAGTGTGTGACAAAAGCACTTTTGGACAAGGAGGGTATGAAAGAAATTGAAACCTTCTCGCTTGGAACATTGGATTGGGGCAAGAATCCTCGTGATACGGTCATGGTAGAGACGGCACGACGAATGGGCTATAGTCTGTCAGGTACCACGACGCACATGACTCTTGAGAGCCTGATGGATGCAGACTGTATTATCGTCTTTGAAGGGCATCATCGAAACTCAATCACCAAAGAACTGGATTATGACCATTGGGATAGAGTTGGGCTATTCAATAAGATGGCATTCAATATAGACGAGCCTGTGGAAGATCCTCATTGGCAGTCGGCAGCTGTGTACGAACGTGTTGCACACCACATAGAAGAAGGATGCAAACGTCTCGTAGAACAATGGAAGCGGACATTGGTAAGGGATTAGTTATCGGTGAAAAGATTGACAGGACAACAAAGACTATCCTCCATCCCCTCAACATCAATTGATACATATTCAAATGAGTTGAGGGGATTTTTATTTTCAGTCAGTGATAGATGGAGGTTACTTTCCACTCTCCTTATACATAGAAATAAAAAGGTATAACAAGATAAATGGAGGACAGACAGATGGAAACTTCAAAGACTGAAAAAGAATGGTTCCGTCGCATCAACGGACAGCATCCTATGACGACAGACGATAAAGAAGCAAAAACAACAGACGCATCCGTTCAACATGACCAGAAAACAATGATTAGGAAGCAAGGACATGGTTTCAATGATGTCGCAGGAATGGACAAATTGAAACAGATGGTGAGAGAAGGATTTGTCAATGTTCTCCAGAATAGAGAACTGGCAGATGTTTACGGCATCCGTCCTCCATCCATACTCTTCTATGGTCCGGCAGGATGTGGCAAGTCGTTCTTTGCAGAGAAAATGGCAGAAGAGGTCGGGATTCACTTCATAAAGGTGGTACCTGATGATTTAGCTTGCACATGGGTACATGGTACACAGCAGAAAATAGGCGAAGTGTTCAAAGATGCCGAGAAAAATGCTCCTACCTTACTCTTCTTTGATGAATTTGATGCTATGGTGCCTCGGCGAACAGGAGATGAAGCCAATCAGCATTATGACAGTGAGGTGAACGAGTTCCTTTGCATGCTCAACAATGCTTCTGACAAAGGCGTTTATGTGCTTGCTGCTACAAATCACCCAGAACGTATTGACAGGGCTGTGCTAAGAACAGGACGCATAGACGAACTTATATATGTGGATATGCCAGATAAGGATGCACGTATGAGCCTGTTCTCATTGGAGCTGTCGAAATTACCGCAAGACGAAACTATAGACACTGAACGGCTTGCCAACCTGACGGAAGGCTATAATTGCAGTGATATTACCTACATCGTTAAATCAGCGGCACGTAAGAAGTTCAATGAAGCCATAAACTGCCGAGACGGAAAACTGCGTCAAATTACGCAAACGCAACTTGAGGAGATTATCGCAAGGCGTAGCCCATCGGTAAACAACCGTGACATACGTGAATATGAGCGTTTACGCAGCGAGTTCTCTCCGAAAGACGAAGGTTGTAAGCACGTCAGCATCGGTTTCAGATAAAATTGTAAAACATTAAAAACAGACGATTATGAAAGAAAAAATCTTAGAAGCATTTGCCAACCTTGGTTTTAAGTTGGAGGATGCAGATGGCATGGGGTATGTATTTGACTATGAGGGTATACACTTTCTCTATATGTACAATGAGAATGACGAGAATTTCCTGTCCATTGCTCTTCCTGGTTTTCATGACTATGACGAGAACAATGCCGCTCAATACTGTATCTTAGAGGAAAAGATAAACTCAACATTAAAATATGTAAAGGCATATACTTTAGGTGGCGGTATGTGGCTCTTTTATGAGCGTGAACTATTTGGAGGGGAGGATTTTGAAATAATCATACCTCGTATGATTTACCAATTGGAGGCAGGACTGGTATTCGCTCGTAACACATTGCGCGAGATTGAAACTTCATCCGATGATGATACGGAAGGTTGCGAGTCAACAACTGACGAAAGTAATGAATGATAGATGGAGGGCAATATTATGAAGAAAAGAGACTTGGTAAAATCCACGCTTGAAGTCATGGGCTACAAGCCTAAGGTGGATGATGATGGCGACATAGTGTTTTGCTGTCAGATGAAGACTATCTATGTACTTGGAACCCAACAAGAGGAATCCAAATATCTGGTGGTCATGCTTCCTCAGTTTTACGATATGAATGAGGGAGAAGAAATCAAGACGCTCACCGTGTGCAACAAACTGACACGAGATGTAACCTTGGCAAAGGTCTTTATAGACAAGACGTTGAAAAGTGTAACAGCCAGTTGCGAGTTATATTATTGTGATGAGGAGTGTCTCTATTCACAGTTTGAACATTCATTAGACATCATCGCTCAAATACGTTCTGTTTTTTACAAAGCAATGAGAGAGATTGAAGAATAACAATAACACAAAAACAACTATATATTATACAAAATGGAGAATAAACCAACCAATCAGAAGACTCAGGTCTTCAATGTGATAATCCTCGACCGCAGCGGTTCGATGGAATGTATTCGCAAGGCTGCCGTTGATGGTTTCAACGAGACTCTGGCAGGAATCAAGAAGGCGCAAGAGAAATTTGCCGATACCCAAGAGCATTTCGTGTCATTGGTAACATTCTGTAGTTGCGAGATGCGAAAGGTGTTTGACAGAGTACCTGTTGCCAAAGCACATTCCTTGACAATGGAGGATTATACTCCTTGCTGCTGCACTCCACTTTATGATGCCATGGGATTCACAATCACAGCCATGCGCAATCATGTCAAAGATATGGATGATGTAACCGTTGTTGTAACCATCATCACAGATGGTATGGAAAACGCCTCCAAGGAGTACGATGGAGGAAGTATCAAATCTCTTGTAGAAAAGCTCCGCAAAGAAGGCTGGACATTCACTTACATGGGAGCAAATCAAGATTCAATGGAAGTTGCTATGTCGATGTCTATCCGCAATGCTCGTAATTTTGATTATAGTTCAGAAGGAACACGTGCTTCCATGCGCAAAGACACCACGACCCGTATGAATTTCTTTTCTCGTCTTTCTCAAATGAAACATGAGGCTGCTTTTTGTGCAGAACCGATGTCAAAGGAAGAACGTCTTGGTTGCTATGGAAGATTGGCAGATGAAGCCTTTGATGAGGAGGAAAATAAGTAGAAGCTTAAAATAAGGTGCATATGAAAAGAGCTATTATTTTATTTTGGAAAGGGCTGACAGGTATTATTTCAGCAACAGCAGAATGGTTCACCGTGATACTTGGAATGAAGGATGAATCTAAGTATGGCAAGTTTATTCGACGTGTTGTTGGAGGCTGTTTTGCGTTCATCATGTTTGTGTTTGCATGTGCTGGAGGTAATGCGCTATACGAGTTTGTTTACAAGAAAGTGAATGCTGCGAAATATTTGGATGACTCCTACTATGACTCGCAGTACCTGTCAAGAAATGCCACTTACTATAGCCGTACCTATGAAACGGATGGGTATGTTGAAACTCGTGATGGCAAGAAGACTGTCAAGGGCATACATTGGATTTCAAAACCATTGGGGGACGACTCGCTTGTCTGTTATAGTAACGGCGATGCTCGTGGTTACTTCAATATGCTGACGGGTGAAATAGCTATCAAGCCTCAGTACAAGCACGCATGGGTGTTTTCGGATGGCTTGGCTTCCGTAGATGACAACGGTAAGATAAAATTTATTGATGCCAAAGGCAATGTGGTTATCGACTTGAATATTCCATACATCACTGGTGCAGAAGGATATGTTTTCCACAATGGGCATTGCGTAATGCACGGCAACAAGCGAGACAAATATGGTCTGATTGACAAGAAAGGAGAGTGGATGCTAAAGGCTGAATATGATGCGATATATCCAAAGGATTCTTTCTTCATTGTCAGCAAAGGTGGAATGCAACGTGTTCTTTCTGAGAATTTGAAAGTAGTATTGCCACCAATAGAAGCAGACCTTTGGGTGTCTGATGGCTGTATCACAGCAACGATGAAAGACCATACGCTTCGCAAATATAATTTACAGGGACAATTAATAGATGATTTCCTCATCAGCAATGTGGAAGGAATGATGTACGATACCGATGAGATACGATACACCACGGCCAAAAACTACGATGATGATGGCAAACTGACAGGTGAAACAGCGGAAGCGGAACCAACGCCTTATCAAAAGACAGCGAGTTGCAAAAAGTATGAGGCGGAAGTTGGTTGGTATGGCTTGATGTCGCCAAATGGCAAAGTCATAACACCTCCAAGATACAGTGACATTACAGCTATTGGCTACGACTTGTATCTCTGCAAGACCGATGATGTCAGAGGTGAAGTACTAAATGGAAAAGGTGTAAGAATTAGATAAGCCTTTTCTTTGGTTCATGGAGAACAACTGGTTGCCATAAGACTTCTCCATGAATTGTAAAAGGATGGTAGGATTAAAACTCTTGCCATCCTTTTTTATGTTCATACCAAAATGGAACAAGCGGTGCATATAGCTATGATGGAACCATACAACATATCGGCAGATTGGAACATGGGGAGCCCGACTTCGGAGAGGCTACCAACCCGGCAGGGCAA
>OGJE01000121.1_pt1 | contig 43643 bp, 30 predicted proteins | sample 1571981 | NCBI WGS metagenome assembly OGJE01 (sample SAMEA2582118, study PRJEB24529) | metagenome | biome: Human gut stool | place: China | collected 2011
TTCCGTGAATTCCGTGGGAGAACATACTGCAAGAAGAGTGCAATCCGTGGGAGAACAGACATAGCAAATAGAAATAATCATTAAGAAACAAAACAGAAATATGATACTCGACATTGAGAATATACTTGTCTCGTCTGACATCATCACCGAGCAGTTCTGCTGCGACCTCGATGCCTGCAAGGGCATCTGCTGCGTAGAGGGCGATGCCGGCGCACCCGTCACTCTCGAAGAAATTGGCGGCATCGAAGACGCACTCGACACCGTATGGGGCGATATGTCAGCTCAGGCACAAGCCGTGGTCGACAAGCAAGGTGTGGCGTACACCGACCGCGATGGCGACCTCGTGACAAGCATCGTGGGCGGCAAGGACTGCGTCTTTACGTGCTACGAGGGCGACTGCTGCCTATGTGCCTTGGAGCGTGCGCACCGCGCTGGCAAGACCTCGTTCATCAAGCCTATCTCCTGCGCCCTCTACCCCATCCGCGAGAAACGCTTCGCCAATGGTACCGTGGCACTCAACTACAACCGATGGGATGTGTGCAAGGACGCTGTGAAGAAGGGTCGCGAGCTGCAATTGCCCGTGTACAAATTCCTCGAAGGTCCGCTCACCAGACGCTTCGGCAAGGAGTGGTACGCTGCGCTTTGCGAGGTGGCTGAACATTTCGACGAGCTTTGCGAATAACGCTGTCGCCCACCCTATCCACTGATAGCAATACGAAATATACAATTACATACAATTAATACTATACAAATAATCGCATAAATGTCAAAGAAACTAATTGCGTTTATTACCACCGTAGTGGTAATGCTTGCCGTTGCCTCACCAGCCACAGCACAGCGCATAAATGTAAAAACGAACGCATTGTATTGGCTTGCCATGTCTCCCAACCTTGGGGTTGAGTTCAGAATTAACCGCCACATGACGTTCAATCTCGAAGGTGTAGTCAACCGAGTTAGTGGCTTCAAACCATATGGTGTCTCCAACCTCAGCACCAAGGGCTTCGCATTCGAACCCGAAGCACGCTACTGGTTCAGTGCTCGTCCGCAGGCGGGTCATTTCGTTGGTCTAACAGCCGTTGCTGCGAACTACGATTTACAGTTCAACGATAAACGTCACGACGGCGATCTCTTCGGTGGTGGTATCACCTATGGCTATAGCTTCGTACTTAGTCGCCACTGGAGCCTTGAGACTACGATTGGCGTTGGTGCCGTGTATCGCCAAGAGAAGTACTCGCGTAACGAAGAGGAGCGTGCCGCTCTTGACAAGCCGAACGTAAGCACCGTCAACTTCGCACCAATCAAGGCTGCTGTCAGCTTTGTGTACATTATTAAATAGTAGGAGATGGAAACCATTATTAAATAAACAGATATGAAAAGCATTATATCACAATACATCACCCTACACATCAAACGGCTACTCATAGTGCTCGTTGCCGTTATCAGCTTCTCACTCGAAGCCGAGGCTCAGGGCGTGATACGTTTCACGGGTCGCGTGGTGTCTAAGCAAACCGGCGAACCGCTCATTGGCGTGAACATCACCGACATCAAACTGCGCCGCGCTCTCGCCGTCACCGACGAGGACGGACGCTTCTCCATGAACACGCAGATTGGCGCACAGCTGCGCTTCTCTATGATTGGCGCGAAGCCCGAGATACTGAAGGTGAAGAACGACAAGTTCACGGAGGTGAAACTCAACGAAGACGACATCACTCTCGGCGAGGTGGTGGTGAAGACAAAGCGCATCACCGACCGCATCATGCCCGAACCAACCGACATTGAGGTGAAGGGCAACTGGCTATACGTGCGCACTCGCGTGCGTGTGCCGAAGGAGATGTTCCGCAGCAACAGACGTCTTGTGGTGCAACCTATATTAAACAATGTGACGGACAAGCAGCTCACCCTCTTGCGTCCGATGGTGTACGACGGCAAAAAGTATAACATCACACAAGACCGACTCTACAACTACGACATTAAGAACAGCGACAATGGCGATCCACTCGCTAAGTACATAACGGTGAAGAGTCGCACGCTGCGCGAGAATGGTCGCGACAATGACATCCTCGGCTACACAGATTCTATATATGTCGAGAACCTGAAAGCCGACTACTCTTGCGACGTGTACATGGCTATAGAGGACTACACACACATACTCTACCGCGACACCACCATCATTGCCCGTGGCACGGTAAACCCTCTGCGATGGCTCGACTGCTCCATCATGGGCAATACGCTTAACGACGAGGCCTACTACCCCACACCCGAGAAGCAGATGCGCAACAGCAAGGGTAGCATCAACTTGAAGTTCCTCATCGGCAAGTCGACGCTGAACACCGACGACCCACAGAACCACGCCGAGATAGAGAAGCTGCGCCGTCAGATTGATGCCATACGTGCCGACAAGGATGCGACGCTACTGTCGTTTGAGCTTGAGGGTATATCGTCGCCAGACGGTCGCCTCTCGCGCAACCAGACACTCGCACGCCAACGTATGGAGTTCGCCTTAGGGCATATACGCAGTCAACTGCCCGACGACCTTCGCAACGACATGGAGTTCGGCACGAAGTCGTCAGTAGCTACATGGAGCGACGTGGTGACACTGCTGCGTCGCGACTCGCTCTTCAGCGAGGCTGACAAGGTGCAAGGCATCATCGACCGCTATGCCGACCCCAACGTACAGAGCGGACGTATGCGCCGCCTGCCGTTCTACAATAGTGTGCTCGAAGCACGCTATCTGCCTCAGCTGCGCCAGGTGAACTACACCATGAACTATGCTATATTCCGTCAACTCACGATTGACGAAATTCGCCAGCTATATGCCGACGATTATCATAAGCTCTCACGCTACGAGTTCTTCATGCTCTACCGCAACGAGTCTGACCCAAAGAAGCGCGAGACCATCCTGCGTCAGGCGTTGGAGATGTTTCCCTCGTTCATGATTGCAGCCAACGACCTCGCTGCCCTGCTCATCGAGCGTGGCGAGCCCGACCCCGAGCTATTGGAGAAATTCGCAGGCGAGAAGGCACCGGTGGCTGTCAACACCAACCACGCCATCGCGTTACTCAAAGACCAGCAGTATGGCGAGGCAGACGAGATAATGAGCTACGTACCCAAGACCGACAATACACGTCTGCTACACGCCGTGAACGGTGCGTTCAACGGACGCTACGAGGACAACTACTCAGTCATTGCTGCTACGAGCAAGCGCAACAACCTGCTCATGCTGCTCGCCATGAAACGCAACAGCGAAGCACTGAAGCTTAGTCGCGAGTTGCCCGACGACGAAGCACTCACCCATTATCTGCGCGCCGTATGCCTCAACCGTGCTGAGGATGCTGTCGGAGCATACGATGAGCTGAAGCGTGCTTTCGAGATGGATCCATCGCTGAAGAATATAGCGCACGTCGATGGTGATGTCAACGATTTATTGGTAGAAAAACACAATAAGGAGGGGCTACAATAATATGAATAATATGATACGAACGGCAATGATAGCACTCATTGCCACTGCTTATACCACAACAGCACACGCACAGATAGACGGCGGAGCTCTCGAATACATGCTTCAACGCCCACGTGTGGCAAAACAATGGCAGCACAAGAAACCATTCGACCATCTGTTCGTCGACGGAGGCATAGGAACGAGCGTCATGGGAGCGCGAAAGCCTGAGTTCGGTTTGAGTGGAGGGTTCAACATCGGCGATTGGATTACACCTGAACATGGTGTACGCTTAAATATAAACACCGGCGAGTGGAGCACACAAGGAGTGAAGTCGAAGTACACCACCCTTGGACTCGACTATCTGCTCAACATCACTGCGATAGCACAGAGCGGACGCTACTACACGCCGAAACGTTTCGAGGTGTACGGCATAGCAGGCGCAGCTCTCGCCATAGCACACAACGCCGGACCAGCCGATTATGGCATCGACGTACACCTCGGTCTGCGCGGACAACTTGCTTTGTCGCGCAATGTATATGCATACCTCGAACCGCGCTTCGGCTTGGTAGAGGATCAAATCTCGCAGGTGAACAACTGGCATGGATGGCGACCGTTCACAACCCTCACCATGGGCTTCGGCTATCGTCTCCCCGTTGTGCGCAAGCATTACGCCGCACCCGACAAGACCAAACACAGCTTCGCCGACGGCATCTTCGTGAGCGGACTGGTAGGTGCTACGTTCCTTTCTAATGCACACAACGCATCGTGGGGCGATTATGCAGGCGTTCGTCCTATGGCGAGTGTGGGCAAATGGTTCGACCCGTACAACGCAGTGCGCCTCTCACTAAGTGCCGTCACCATGCGTCCTACTGACCAAAAGCGCACTAAAGCACTCAGTTCGCAGGTGGAGTACATGCTCAATCTGAGCAATGCGCTCACCGGTGCTTACCCCGAGCGCACCTTCTGGCTTAATCTGTTGGGAGGTGTCAGCTTCAACCGCTCCAACTGTCAGCCTTACGGACTGAAGAACAGCTGGGGTGTGAGCGGTGGTCTGCAAGGCAATGTGCGCATCTCGCGTGGTCTCTCCTTTGTCATCGAGCCGCGTGTAGACATCTACAACAAGCACTTCATACAACAGAATGGTCACTTCAAACCATACAACGTGATGCCGTCGCTGCTCACTGGCTTCGTCTATACTTATCACGACAGATACGCTATCGAGCGCCGTGCTAATGGCGACCGCGGCACAAAGAAGGTGTCTATCAGTATCGCTGGCGGTCTGGCATCTACGTCTACGAAGATGAAGCAGAGCGACTACTGGATGCCGACAGCGCGTCTGAGCTATACGCAGTGGTTGCGCTCGGCAAATGGTCTGCGCTTCAGTCTTGACGGCACAATGCGCCGTTATACTGCTGAGGGTCGCTACGCTAAGGCGGTGGCTGACTTCGACTGGCTTGCCGACCTCACCGCAATGAACTATGGCACAGAGAACCGCGCGTGGTTATCGCTGCGCTCAGTGGTGGGCTTTGCTATCGGTGCCGACTACGGAGCACATAAGGCATACTTCGCTCCTGACGTACACGCAGGTGGTCAGGCTCGCATCCGCCTCTCTTCTACCACGGGCTTGTTCGTAGAACCGACCATGGCTTATGAGCTGTCCGATCGTTTCAAGGGCAAGAACTGGGGACGCGTTACGCCGCGTGTGCTCGTTGGTATCGACTATGTGCTGAACCGCGAGAAGCACACAAGCGAACTGAACGAGGCTCCGGAGCAGAAGAACGTTGTGGACGTGAGTGGCGGAATGGGCTTCTACTCAGGCAACTTCGGCAAGGTGAGCGGAACGAAAAAGCTGACTTACAACGTGCGTGCCGGATATGGTCGCTGGTTGAACGGTGTGCATGGTGTGTATGGCAGCGTGAGCGAGACGTTCCTGAAGCGCGATACGGAGCACACTAACCACATCACCACCGTCGCCGCCGACTACATGATGAACATACGCAACGCTATCACCGGCGAACAGAACGACGACCGTCTCTTCCAACTTACCGGTTTGGCTGGTGTCCAGATGGGCATCAGCTCGGGCGAGGGCAGGAAGACGAAGGTGGTGCCTGGTGTGAACGTTGCTCTACAGGCAGGGTGGCGTTTAAGCCGCCACTTCGAGATATACGCTGAGCCGTCTGCCGTTGTGCATGGAAAGGGCATCGAAGACTCGAATAGTCCTGCTCACGGCGAGCTTAAGTTCAGCATCGGAACGAAGTTCCACTTCTAAGCGATATTAAGGTGTGTCATAACTTGCGAGTTATGACACACTTTTTTTGTATCCATCCGTTACAGAGGCTAACAGAATGAATATGCATATCTTCATATTTATTGTTATTTACGTTGACGTTTACGTTGTTGTATGTTGATGTTTTGGAGCGTCAATGTTGATGTTTTTTCATCGGATTGCGTCCGCCACCCAATCGGATTGCGTCCGCCACCCAATCAGATTGCGTCCGCTGCCCGATTGGACGGCGTTCGGTGTACGATGACGAACTGTAGGAGTAAGATGTGTCAAAACTCAATTAGTGGGGGCTGAAAGGCGTGAAACGCATCCGATTAGAAGGCGTTAATGCGGCATTAGAGTTTTCTAATCGAAAAAAATATCGGCTGTTGGCGTGCGCCGTTCAATAATTATTCATATCTTTGCGACTGGTTATGACGGTTGCAAAAGTCATCAACCGTTTATCTACAAACTATTAAACGAACACCTTATGAAACAGAACAATTCTAAACGCAAAACACTCATCCCGAGCGGTGTATGGTGCATAACCACAGTAGTAGTACTCTTCGGCTATCTCGGCATGGTGATGGGTGTACCGAACATGCTCAACACTATCATGCGCACAGCGCACGACCTGCTCCTCAACACTGTGTTCTACCTGATGAGTATCTGCGTGATAACCGGTGCCATAGGCAAGGTGTTCGTAGAGTTCGGCGTGGTCACGTTGCTCGAACGCACGCTGCGACCGCTGATGCGACCCATCTTCAATCTGCCCGGCGTGACATCGTTAGGTGCGGTTATGACTTTCCTTTCGGACAACCCGGCAATCATCTCGCTTGCGCACGACAAGCGCTTCGCAAGCTACTTCAAGAAATATCAGTTCATCTCGCTCACCAACTTCGGTACGGCGTTCGGTATGGGTCTGCTCGTCATTGTGTTCATGGCGAGTCAGGGCTACTATGCCGCACCGTTCATCGGTCTGCTCGGTGCGTGCTTCGGCTGCGTCTGCTCCACGCGACTGATGCAGCGCTTCGTGCTGAAAGCCTATCCGCAGTACGCTACGGAGGACGCGGTAGCGAAGGAGGACATCGAAGAAGAGGAGAAGGAGGAAAGCGAGAGCGAAGAGAAGACCGTGTTCATACGTCTGCTCAACGCCATGCTCGACGGCGGACGCAGCGGTGTGGAGGTGGGCATAGCCATCATTCCGGGCGTGCTCATCATCTCTACGTTCGTGATGATATTCACGTTCGGCGCGTCTGCCGACGGCTCATACACGGGTGCTGCCTATCAGGGTGTGGAGCTGCTGCCGTGGCTGGCTAACAAGATCGACTTCGTGTTCGAGTGGCTCTTCGGTTTCCACGACCCGCACCTCGTGGCGTTCCCCATCACGGCACTCGGCGCGGTGGGCGCTGCCCTCAGCCTGATACCCAACTTCATAGCGCACGGTTGGATTGACGGCAACGCTATCGCCGTGTTCACCGCCATCGGCATGTGCTGGAGCGGCTTCCTCAGCACTCACACCGCCATGCTCGACTCGCTCGGCTATCGCGACCTCACCCCGAAGGCTATCCTCGCCCACTTCTGCGGCGGCCTCGTGGCTGCCATCACCGCCCACTGGATGTTCTTCCTCTACTCGCTGGCGGTGGGATAGGCAGTTATGATGCAGAAAGGATAAGATCCAAGACATAAACACAACATTATGGCAAACGAAGTGAAAAGATACCTGCACGACGGCATGGAACTGCCTTTTGAGGATTGGAGCAAGACGCTTCACTCCTTCAACGACTTGGCTTCGATCGTTCAGACTACTCATGATGCAGCACAATCGTCCGCAGTAAAAGCAATCAATCGTATGCAGACGATGCGCAACTGGCTCATAGGTTATTACATCGTTGAGTTTGAACAGCACGGCAAGGATAGGGCTGAGTATGGAACGCAACTGCTGAAGAAGTTGGAGGAAAGGGTGGATAGGAAGGGAGTAAATGTAACCCTGCTTCAAATGTCTCGAAACTTTTATAAGTTGTATCCACAAATGGTCAATCTATTTGTTCCGAATCAGAATTATTCGACGCTGTCGAATAATTCCGGAAGCAGTATTCAACTGAAAAGTAATTCATCTAATAATGAGACAAATCTAATTTGTGCGACAGTGTCGCACAAATTTCAAACGTCACCAGAGTTGATAATTTCACGCCTATCATTTTCTCACTTACGTGAGATTATGACTCTTGACGACCCTCTCGCACGCTACTTCTACGAGCAGGAGTGCATCAAGTGTACCTGGTCGGTTCGTGAGCTTCGCCGTCAGATAAGCACCAATCTATATGTCAGGGCAGGCATCAGCGCCAATCCCGAGAAGTTGCTTTCGCTCCCTTCTGTTCAAGGGCACGATTCTACAGAGTTGCAGATACGACAGCCGTTCACGTTCGAGTTTCTTGGATTGAAGGCGCAGGAAGTTGTTGACGAGCATGACTTGGAGGATGCGCTTATCAGCCACTTGCAAGAGTTCATCCTCGAACTCGGCAAGGGCTTCTGCTTAGAGGCTCGCCAAAAGCGCATCATCATCGACGACGAGTATTACTATCCCGACCTTGTATTCTACAACCGCATACTGCATTGCGGCGTAATCATAGAACTGAAGAACGAGGAGTTCTCCTACGAGAACTTCGGACAGCTCAACGCATACGTATCGCATTATCGCGAGAACGAGATGCAACCTGGCGACAACCCTCCAATCGGCATCCTGCTCTGCACACGCAAAGGCAAAAAGATGGTGGAGTACGCGCTCGCCGGCATGGATAACAACCTCTTCGTTTCTACCTATATGCTGCAACTGCCCGACAAGAAAACATTGGAGGAGTTTTTGCTGAAACAGTTGGAGGAAGAACATTGAGTTGATATATAAATGACAATCCCCTCGTTCAGCATTGCCGAACGAGGGGATTGCCATAGATTTTTATGACGGCAAAACCGTAGCGGAGGTATCTGGTCCCGCTACGGTTAATAGCAAATTTCACTGTATCAAAACGACAATCAGCGTCTGTGCGGTCCGCTCTTTATCAAGATTTCCTCAATAAGATGTTTCGTAAGGTCGCCCAACGGCAGTTCGATAGTCACCTTGTTCGAGATTTTGAACGCAGGAGTGATGATAGGCACCGTCTCCATCTTGTGCTCGAAAGCATTGAAGCGACGCTCAACACCGAGGTTAACGTAGAAGCTACGACTGCCGACGGTCATGTATCCGCCGTAACTGGTGGTCGGCACAAACGGGAATGCCGCCATGCTGAAGAACGGATTCATGTTGTAATAGGTTCCGAAGACGGTGAGCGCAAGGTTAGGGTTGAAGCTGTATGATAGTTGCCCCGACACGCCGTACTGCGTGAATACACGCCCGTAGTAGAGGTAACGATTGGCAGCCAGAGCACCTTGCACAGTCATGGCACCCAAACTGTACTGCACGCCGCCGCTCACCGACTGCACGTCCATCAGTCCGATGTAGCTGCGGTATGCGCCCGTGGCAGTCAGCCTCAAGTTCTTCGACACTTCCATCGATGTAGCCCCAGTACGGCTCGCGTCATATCCGTAGACAAGCGGCTGCGCTATTGCAAACGGCATCGGCACAATCGGCATATTCGGCGTAGCAAGAAGTTCAGAGGACGATAGTGCCTTCATCATCAGAATATCCGAATAGGTCGGCGTTATCGGGTGCAGTTCAGCATTTGGAGCAAGTTGGTGAAGCTCCGTGCTCGGAGTAAGCTGGTGAAGTTCATCATTCGGCAACGGCATCTGCTGCCCCGACACTTCCTGCGCCGTTGCTCCCTGCCCTACTGCCAATAGGAACATTAAAAAAGTAATCAGTTTCTTCATGCTGCTCCACCCATAATATTATAATATTCAAAGTTACACAAAATTGCCAACACCGCACGTTGTGCCTCACGAGTTTAACCTTTTTTATTGTCGGCTATGCGGAAAAACATTAAACACTTTCCTAAAGACTTCATGTTTCAACTAACTAAAGAAGAGGTAGAAACTTTGAAATGCCAAAATGGCACTTCAAGTTGGGGAGGTGATAGAAAAGCATAACGAGCAATACGAGCAGATTGAGTTCATGTAACTCTCTCATAAATCTCACGGCCGCTTTCTTATTATCGATGATAACGTATACCTAATAGGAGCCAGCTTAAAAGACATGGGCACGAGTCTTTGCGCTATTACAAGGTTGGAGATGTCTGCAGAGATTATATTGAACTTACTGAAATAATCTATGCAAAAGAGTTCAATAATAATTGAAATAAACGAACCTATATCAAAGGATTTAGAAACTAATTTTTATTTAAAAGTTCGGTAGTGTAAACAGAACTGTGTCACAGCTCTATTTTTTATTCTTCCCGTCTTCTTGTCTGAAGAGATTTCACATACGCGGTGCTTCCCAAGTTTCAGGCACATTCCATCAAAGAAAAGAAAATGGCTGTGCTGTGACTCAGATTCCTGACGGAGATAGATGAGCATACAAAGAAAGTGCTACAGGAGCTGCTGGACAATCCCGAGACTTTCAAAGCTCTGAAGGCTACGGAAGAACCCGCCATGACAAAAGACGATTGTGTTCCGTTGTATCTGATTTTTAGAAAGAAATAGACCCACTTAAATAATCCTAAATTTACATATAAGCATTAATATTCCTACATATTCTTGCTATTATCTATTTTTTTTCTGTATCTTTGCAAATGGATTGTATAACCAGACCGCAGTTGTCGCTGTAAGACGAGTTCTTTCATGATAACCGAGTCGGCAGCCTACGCCGTGCAGAGTGTAGTGAAGTCAACCATGACATATCTATACGAATGCGGGCATTGGGTGGGAAGACAATCCAGACATAGAAGGCGTTTATCGGCGCTGTGTTTGAGACACACTGAAATCTTCCAAAACTATCAGTATCAAAGTCTCGAATATGGTCAACGGTAGATGCCCCGGGTGTGATTATATCAATCACGTAGAAACCTTGTAAGCATAGATTGTACCTTATTGGATACAATCAAATGTATTATATAGGTATTTTACGGATGTGATTTTCATATCGGCGTGGGCTCTGACGTTGTCTATTCGACTTTGATAGGCAGTTGGAAGAGCCTCAGTGTGTGGAATGGACAACAGGACGATTCCACGCTCTTTTTTGTCACAATTTAGCTGATTTCTGTTTAGAAAAAAGTTAGCACCGATATGAAAATCGATGAATGTACGTCAAAAGAAGTACACACCTCAGGAGGTGGTGAACTCCCTCCCTGCGCTGGATTTACCTCCAACGCTCTCCCCAAAGCTCAAAGCACAGTTTCTGTAGAGAGTTCACAAACAGGGGTGTCCACCAGATATGTACCTATATCAAGTAGGCATAAAGAGGAAGATGTTCCTCATTGGTATGCCTTACGTACCACATACGGTAGAGAGAAAAAGGCATACGACTACATGACAGCCAAAGGCATTACAGCTTTCTACCCTACACAAAAAACAGTAAAAATTATTAAAGGCAAACGCAAAATTGTAACAGAGTCACTATTACCAAACATTTTCTTCGCCTACGGTACCTTAAACCAACTCAAGATCTTCGTTCACGACAACATAAACCTCCCCTTCCTCCGTTTTTACTATCGCCACGTTCACGTTGGACGCATAATTGAGAAGATTCCAATGACAGTGCCCGACTATCAAATGGAAAGTTTGAAAATTATCTGTACTGCCGATACGGATAATACCATCGTATCATTTGTCAAAGTTCCAAAGTTCGAAAAAGGACAGTTAGTAAAAATTATTGATGGAACATTTAAGGGAGTGGTTGGAAGAGTTGCAAGATGGCAAGGTCAACAGAGGGTGGCAGTTGTTATGCAAGATTTGGTGACGGTTGTAACTGCATATGTACCAAATGCTTATTGTGAGATTATTGTTTAAAAGTAGAAACAACATATAAAGAGACGTTTACTTAAAGACACATAAGAATATAGCAAGTAAGTTTTCCACGATTCTTTTTAATGTTGTTTGAAGTTTGAATTAAAGTTGACGTATTGGAAAACAGCGTCAAAACAAATGCATTATATAATGAAACGCATATTTTTAAGTTATTCCATTTTACTACCCTCATTGCTTGCCATATCCTGTACTAAGGATATTGTAGATACAACAGGAAATGTAGTTGGAGTAGTTAGCGATTCCCGCTCAGGAACTTTTCTTTCCGGAGTATCTATTGCTTTGTCACCAACCGGGAAAACAATTACCACTGGTGTTGATGGAAAATATGAATTTAGAGATATTGAATCGAAAGAGTATTCCATATCCGCAAACAAGTCTGGATATAAATCGGACAAGAAGACAGCCTTTGTTCAGGTGGGACAAGACACCAATGTAGACTTTCAGTTGATTCCGTCTACGGGAGACCTTGTGCTTTCCCAAAACTCCATCGATTTTGGTAACGATGCCACAACATTAACTTTTGACATTTCTAACAAAGGCACCGCACCACTTACCTGGCAACTTAGTGAAGATGCTTCATGGCTAACCTGCAATCCCACTTCAGGCACCACACAATCAGGAGAGAAATCCTCTGTAGTAGTAAACGTAGACCGTAAAGGACTTGAAAGAGGCAACTATTCGCAAACAATAGCCGTATCATCAAGCGGTGGCAGCTCTATCATTAATGTAAGCATGTCTGTCCGGAGATTGATGATAAGCCTATCACCTGAGGAGCTGGATTTCGGCTCCACCACAACCTCCATGGAACTAAACATCACAAACAATGGCACTGGCAATATATCGTACACTCTTAATCCTTCAAACAGCTGGATAAAGCTTTCGCGCAATACTGGTACATTCACACAGACAGAGAATATCACAGTAAGCGTAGACAGAACATCTTTGTCTGAGGGCGATCATTCTGGAAATCTAACATTAACAATAGGTGATGAAAAGCTAAGCATACCTGTGAGAATGAATATCCCTTCCAAGGAGAAACCTACAGTAGCATTGCAAATAGTGGATAATATCACCTATAATAGCGTCACATTCAAAGGAGCAATTGCAAGCATCGGCAGTGCAAAGGTCAACCGACACGGTTTCTGCTGGTCAACATCAGAAGACCCAACAGTATCAAGCGCAGGAATATGCAATCTCGGAGACAGTAATAAGGCAAAAGACTTCACCTACAACGCATCATCTCTCGAGCCAAGCACCACATATTATGTTAGGGCTTATGCCGAAAACGCGGAAGGTATAAGCTACAGCAACAAGAAGAAGTTTCAGACTAAAGGAACTCCACAGCTGGCAACTGTTGAAACGGGAGCTGTAAGCAATGTCAAAGCCACACAGGCTGACATTGTAGGAAATATTACGAATTTAGGCAACGTCGCCAGCATTACACAATACGGACATGTATGGAGCACGCATAATGCGCCTACTATAAACGACAATAAAACAAGCCTTGGAACTACGACCGAGATTGGAGTTTATCATTCATCCATGACAGGTCTTGCTCCTAATACCACTTATTATATACGTGCGTATGCAACCAATAGTGTTGGAACAGCATACGGCAACGTAGCTACATTCAAAACAGGTTCAACAGTAAGTGTATCAATAGATGATTATGGCAACGAAAACAATTGGACAAGATAATATGTCACAAAAAACAACACCAGTCTTTCTGTTATCAGCAATTATTATGTTCTCTTCATGTAGCAGCGAAGAGAATCAGGTTGTCAATGCCTTTGATGCTGACAATAATACAGTCAGCTATTGCAAGGCTTTCATGAACGTGTCTACAGAGAAGTATACTGATGAAGGTACGACGCGTGCATCAGAAAACTGGAGCGACGGCGCAACAATATATGTGACACTAAAAGGAGACAACACAAAGAATGACGGAAGAATTGTCTATAACAAAGACGATGACAGCTGGACACTTCATTATGACGGCATTCTCCCCAATGGCGACTACACGGGGGAAGCATATTACATAAAAGGAACAAACAAAGCTGACAACAATGCCTTGTCATTCAACTCAAAGAATCCGGTATACGTAGACACGAACATTAAATGTCAGCGCAAATCTGAAAGTGCGTGGATAACAGTAATGTTGCATCCTCAGACCGGACGCATTCGTTTTCACGGAACAGCAGACAAAAGCATAAAGATATCTGGAGTATGGAGCTATACATCCTTCGACATTCCTAATAAAATCCTGTCCACATCACAGACACCTATCAGCCTGACTATTAATGCTGACGGGTATACCCCATATTGTTATTGCTCGTTTCCGCAGACATCAAGAACAATGAATGTAGCCTACGACAATTTTCTGTTTACGACGACGTGTGAACATCCCATCCTTGACGCAGCACAAGCTGGCTACATGGAGCTACCCACGGAAGAAAACCATAACGGGTGGGAAATGACAATGATTTCGCTTCCTTCTGTTTCTGACGTGACGGTTAGCGGCGTGGGCACTCATCAGGCAATCTGCTCTTCGTCCATTCTGGACAACGGAAATACCTCCATAAGCGACTGTGGTTTCTGCTATTCAACTACGGCTAATCCAACAATAGACGACATGCGCGTCAGCTATGGAAAGCCTACTGGCAATATCTTTTCAAAGAACATAACGGGACTTACAGAAAACACCACCTATCACGTACGAGCCTATGCCATTAACGAGTTGGGCGTAGCGTATGGCAAGGACAAAGAGTTCACAACAGTGGCAATAACGCTTCCGACGCTTTCGTCAGTTACGGTTAACGGAAAAGAAGGTAAAGGCGAAGCTGATTTTTCAGCGGTAATCACTTCTGACGGTAACGGCATCATCACAGAATGCGGATTTGTATATTCCACTCATGAAATGCCCACCTTAACAGACAATAAAACACTTAGCGACTCAAAACAAAATCTAACATCTTCAGTCAAGAATCTGAAAGTTGGCACAAGGTATTATGTGCGAGCATTTGCCACTAATGAGAAAGGAACGGCTTACGGTCTGCAAATTTCGTTTATCGCAGGAGGTGGAAAGCCTGACGAAGGAGATATCAACAAACCTATTATATAACAACCGCATTAAATATATATAGCTATGAAGAAGTTTATTTTAATTCTTATTACAATTATCACTATCTGCATTAATGCCAATGCAGACTCAGGAGCAAAGTGTCTCTTACAACACAAAGGCTCAGTACAGTTCTTTGATGGCGACAAAATTGCGGCTGCCATCAAGGCTGCCACCGATGGCGACACTCTGTTCCTCAGCGAAGGATTATATCCGGGATTCACAATAAACAAAAAAATCACCGTGCGTGGTGCTGGACAAGAGTCAAAGATTGCCGGTGAAGTGAAGATTAATATAAGTAATAATCCAACATTGACTCAAACTATATTGGAGTGGGTTAATCTGGTTGAAAGCAACAATATCACCATCGAAACACCGATGAAGAAATTGAAAATCAAGCAATGTACTTTCTATACCTTGAACGCTAATGCCAGCAACATAGAAAATGCACTTATAGACAGATGCCATATTAATGGCGAAATAGATGGTTTTAAGAGTGTCAACATTGTTAATTCTAAAATATACATTGCAGGATATGTAAATAGCGGACAAGAATATCTTAATTGTAACATTATGGGAATTAGAGATAACTATGTAGGGAAATACACAAATTGTATTATTCAAAGCTGTTATACAAGTAGCTATCGCTATGAACCTATAATAAATTCATTTTTCAAAAATTGTCTGTTTATGGATAATGACTTTAGTGATTTATCCAGTTCATCATCAGCAATTAATTGTTGGTATGATACTTCTCTTAAGATAACAAGCAATACCTTTAATTGCTCTTTAGGAAAGTATGAATTGGAGGAGAAAGGTTATATAGGAACAGATGGTACAGTCGTTGGCATAGAAGGAGGTTCTGCGCCATTCACCTTGGAGCCATCAGTACCAAAAGTTACCAATAGCACCGTTGCATACGATGCTATTAACAAGTTATTAAAAGTGAACTTGACAGTTACAACCAATAATGAACAGTAGAAAATACCCAATAAGTTATGATCAGAAAACTTATAATGCTCATTCTTACCTTTATCTGTGCATATCCTGCCATTTGCCAGAACGACATTCGGTACGAATACTGGATTGACGAAAACTATGCAAACAGAGAAATACAGAATGGGCTAACCGAAGAACAAGAATTCACATTGGATCTCTCTGCTTACGAACAGGGAATACATGCGTTTTATTACCGTACTATAGGTGCAGACGGAGCTTATGGCATTCTTAACCAATTTCTTTTCTATGTTAATGAAAACAATACTTCTAAAGACTCTCGCATTATAGGTTATCGCTATGGCTTTAATGATGTCTTCAAGTATGTAAAGATACCAGAGACAAAAGAATATGAAATGATAGACGCAACGTTCCCGTTGCCGAAAATTGCTGATATTGCCACCATCAATTCAGATTGTAGCTTCACATTCAATGCTTCGTCAGACGATGTGAAAATGCAAAGGAGCACAGACGTTACATTCTCTCTACAGTTTGAAAACAACAAATCAGAATGGAGCGCCCCTGAAATATACAATTATCAAGAGGATGACGAGATTTCTCATACTGCCCAAAGCATATCACTCCAAAAGACAGTTGAGCTTGCAAAGGTAAAGAAGGGCGACTTTGCCGTACTTAAACTTGTTGCACCTAAAGCCGGAACCTATTACTTGCGTTCCAGCCAAGACTGCTCCATAGACATTTATACCGCGGCAGGTGTTAAGCGTAGTTCACTTAAAGGACAACAGTTGCTAAATACAGCAGCTGTGAATTTAAGTGAAGGAACATTCTATGCCATAATATACAATACCGTCTCTGACGCTAACAACACGGATAAGACAGTGAAGATTCGCTACATGCTTACCAACAATATTGTCCCCTTACCTGAAATAAGCTTTAAAAACGGTATGGTAACAATCAATGAACTACAGAAAGAAGCTAAGGTGTATTACACAACTGACGGGACAGAACCTAACACCAAAAGCACTGTATATTCAGCTCCGTTCAAAATGCTGCAGAATGGCATTGTGAAAGCTTTTGCCGTGTGTGACGGATATTCCGATTCGGATGTGGCTACGTACAAAGTAGACTCTTACAAGACAGCCGCACCTACAGTTATCTTCACCAATCTGAAAGTATATATAACTTGCCAAACACCCGAGTCGCAAATTTATTATACAACAGACAGGACAAGTCCGCTGACTAACGGCATACTCTACACAGCTCCCGTTTCGGTGACAAACAACTGTACGGTAAAGGCTGTGGCGAAGCGCAATGGATATAACGATTCGGAAGTTACTGAATACAACGTCGATGTGTCATCCGTTAAATGTGTAAAGCCTGTGCTGACCATTGAAGGCAATCTTCTTACGATGAAAACCCTTACCGAGGGAGCTACCATATACTATACCACCAACAACACCACTCCGACCGCTCAAAGCGAACGCTATGTGTCTCCGATAATTCTCAGCAGAAACGCCACATACAAAGCTGTTGCCATAAAGAGCGGTGAGATTCAGTCGGATATGGCGGAAGTGACGGTAGACTGGTTCCAGACAGAACTTCCCACAATGGCGTATGCAGACGGCAAGCTGTCAATAACATGCAGCACACCAGGAGCCATAATCTATTACACGATAGGCGACGAAACACCTACACAAAGTTCTGCACGCTATACGCAACCAATAACTCTGACGGACAATCGTCCCGTAAAAGCATTCGCCGTTGCCAATGGATTTAAGCCTTCAGACGTGGTAATCTACAGCCCAAACATGTTTACATGTAAATCACCAGAGATTGTTTTTGACGGGCATGCCATAACAGTAACCTGCAAGACAGCAGACGCTAAAATATACTACACTACCAACGGAACAAATCCTACCGAACAGAGCAACCTGTATACAGGAACTGTTGTTCTCGACGGACTGTGTACTGTAAAGGCGATAGCGATAAAGGAGGCAATGAACAACAGTGATGTTGTTAAATACACATTGCCTTGCTATTATAATAAAGGTGACGTATACATACACACAGCAGGAACTATGGAACATGCTTTTGAATGGTGCGGATTGCCAACATCCAACAATATGACGATAAACGGACCTATGAACGATGCTGATTTTACAACTATTCGCAAGCTCAACTCCATTGAATATCTGGATCTGAGTGGAGTAACTGTATCTGCTATACCCGATGAAGCTCTTGCAAATATGAACCTTATTTACGTAAGCATGCCTTCCACACAGTTCACGAGCGGCAGCAGAATATTAAAAGGATGCAAGAGGATAGCAGCTATTGACTGGAACTCATTAAGTAAGGTTCCTGACGACATCCTCGACGAAATGAGCTTGCCTAACATGCTTCTCTTCGTGCGAAACGCTGGTTGTGCAAGCACCAAATTTGGCAACGTAGTGATAGAGTCCATCGCGGAGAACATTGAACTGTCTGATGCAGATGGCAGCAATTTTTATTGTCCAAGAGACTTTACTGCTCGAAATATAAACTACAAGCACACATATTCTCAAAAAACAATTAAGAATGTATGTACGGGTTGGGAGAGCATAGCCTTGCCTTTCTCTCCGTCAAGCATCACGCACTCTGTCAACGGAGCGATGTCACCATTTGCTGCTAATGCCCCTTACAAGAAACCTTTCTGGCTGTGCACTCTTACAGAAAGTGGCTTTGTAAGCGCAGACAAGATGGAAGCAAACACTCCTTACATCATTGCCATGCCCAATAATGTTATCTACTCAGATGAGTATATCTTAGCAGGTGAAGTAACATTCAGCGGCAATAATGTCAAAGTCTGCTCATCGGCAACATTGAAATACGGTTCAAAGGGTAACAACATATTTACACCGAACTTTATCAATAAGCCCAAGAATGAATGTATGACGCTAAACGTAGGTAAGGAATATGCCGGACATTTGCAGGGAAGCCTGTTTGTTAACGACTATAGAGATGCCAAGCCCTTTGAAGCTTTCATTACGGTACCAGACATGATGGATACAAGGAAAATATTCTTCATCGGTGAGGAGATGACCGGACTTGAGGAGCTGGAGATACTTGTAGATACCAACATTCAAATCACACTCGATGGCAATAAAGTTGTGATAGAAGGACTGACCACATCTGGTATAGCCGAACTGTACAACATCTCGGGTAGCAAGCTTGCCTTTGTGAAGGGCAATGGCAACAAAACCGTGATTGACTGTTCGGCATATAAGAACCACTATCTCATTGTCAAAGCCACAAACAACTATAAGGATGTAAAGACATTCAAGTTTAACTTATAAATTATTAATAATTATGAAAACTACAATTCTTAGATTGTGTTTCTGCCTCTTTGTTCTGATGGCAGGAACTGTGCAAACAGTAAATGCACAGGAGGATGTTTACGGTAAGGAGATGAAACTTACCGAAGCCGAGAGTTATGCTTTGAAGAAGCCAGGAACCAGAGCTGCAGGTAAGGGAGTCAGCTCACGCGAATCTGTTGCTGTCCAAGTAGCAAGAGCTCAGGCAAGGGCTGCATTTGCAGAAGCGATCAGCTCTGCTGTAAATTCTGCACTTAAAATATCCGGTTTTGATGTCAGCCAATATGCTGGTGACGATGAAGAGGGACATGAAGTGAGTGATGGTGCAGAGAAAACAAACACCATGATAAAATCTGTCTCTAAGCAGGTAATAGAGAATACACAAGTTGTAAAGACTAACAAATTCTATAATAAAAAGACTCGTAAATATACGGTCTTTGTTTGTCTTGAATACAATGGAGACATTGCCAAGTTGTCTAAAGAGATAGCGAATAAAGTAAGTCAGAAAATATCTGACGAACAGCGTATGAAGATTGACTTTGAGCTGGAAAACTTCGAAAAAGAAATCGAAAAAGAATTAGGCAACAATACAACAGAAGAAGATGATGAATAAGACTGGTAAGAGCATTAAAAAGTGGTTGTTGGCACTTATATGTCTGACAATCCCATTGCTTTCCTTTGCTCAAAAACCTAAATGGGTTGGCAATACACCTACAGAAGGCAATAGCACTTATAAGTTTGTTGAGATTGTCTCTGCAGGAGGTAGCGTATCCGCAGCTCGTACAAATGCTTTATCTGTCTTAGCGCAAGACGAACAGTTGCATCATGCAGTAGAGGCCAACGTAAGAACAGGTATTCTTACAAGAATTGACCAAGAAACCGTAAATGGCGACATTGATGAACGAATCGAAGATGAGATGAATATCAATGTGTCGCTAAAAGGAAAAAACTATCGGCTTCAAGCTGTAAAAGTGGACGAATATGTAGCTGGCAATAAATATGGAGAAGTAGAATTGCATACCTTATTTATGGTTGCGGTCTGCAACAATCCTAAGTTTGACAGAACATATCTGACTACATCCTACGGAGCTACACCCATTGCAATGTCTGTCATTCCCGGTTTAGGTCAGTGGTATAAAGGCAGTAAGGTGAAGGGCATTAGCATGTTCGCAGCCGAAACTGCCGCCGTTGCTGGCATAATCGTTTGTGACAATCAACACGCCTCATACATAAAGAAAGCCAAGGAACAACCTAAGTATGTAAAGGAATATAGCTCCAAAGCAGATAACTGGGAAACAGGACGAAACATCTGTATCGGAGTCGCTGCAGGTATATGGGTTTACAATATTGTTGACGCTATAGTTGCGAAAGGCGCAAAACGTGTAGTAGTGAGACGAGCTGATAAAGGTTACTTCTCAATGTCTCCGTATGTAAATTCCAATAATGGTGCAGGCGTTTCATTTGCATATAGATTCTAAAAAAGACGATGAATATAAAAAGCTTAATAACTACAGGAATTATTGCCTTGATGCCACAAATGATCATGGCTCAAGGCAATAGTTCTTTTAGCCAGTATAAGGCTAAAAGACAACATAAATTTGACAATTATAAGGAACAACGAAGGAAGGAATTTGAAGAGTATAGGCGTAAACGCAATGAAGAATTTGCAAGCTTCATACGCAACAAATGGGGGAATTTCGCATCAAAACCGGTGACTCCTAAGCCTAAAGACGAGACCGTACCACCTATCGTTATCCCTAAGGACAACATTCCTCCCATCAATCCTAACCCTAAACCCATTTCGTTTGAGGACGTTACTCCAGCCCCCAAACCCAAGCCACAGCCCGAGCCTATCAAACCCATAGAGGAAGTACCGATAACGACTGTTCAACCATCAGTGTCATTCAGATTCTTTGGAACAACAGACAAGGCAAGGTTTGACAAGAAAAATTGTATTCGCTTGTCATCCCTCAAAGAAAATTCCATTGCTGACGCTTGGCTTGCCATGTCTGAAGAGACTTACACCAACCTCATACACGACTGCCTTTCGCTCAGAAAAAAATACGAATTATGCGACTGGGCTTATCTTATGATGCTTCGGAATGTTGCTGAAACTATATACGGAAAAACCACTAATGAGGCTGTCCTGCTTACGGCTTATCTGTATTGCCAATCAGGTTATCAAATGCGATTGGCTATAGACGGACAAAAACTATGTCTGCTTATAGCATCAAGACACCACATTTTCGAAAAGCCTTACTACGAAATTGACGGAGCCAAATATTATCCGTTCCTCCATGATGGAGAATCGATGAACAATCGTGTGCAGATATGTACGGCTTCGTTTCCCAAGGAAAAGTCAATGTCGTTATTGGTTCCAGCAGCACAAAAGTTTGCCATCAACTATAATGGTGAGCGACTTATTAAATCTGAACGCTATCCCAATGTAGCGGCAACTGTGAAAATCAACCAGAACCTTATGTCCTTCTACAATACTTATCCTACTTCCATGTTGGACAATAACATCATGACAAGATGGGCTATGTATGCTAACACTCCGTTGGCGCTAGATGTTGCCAAACAATTGTATCCACAATTAAAGCCACTAATCAGTGGTAAAACTCAGTTAGATGCAGTCAATATTTTATTAAATTGGGTACAAACCGGTTTTATGTATGAGTATGACGATAAGGTGTGGGGAGGAGACCGTGCTTTCTTTGCAGAAGAATCTCTTTACTATCCTTATTGTGATTGCGAGGATCGTACTATACTCTTTACTCGTCTTGTACGCGACCTCCTTGGCTTAAAATGTATTTTAATCTTTTATCCTGGTCATCTTGCAGCAGCAGTTTGCTTCACAAATTCTGTAGACGGAGATTATATACAATTGAACGGAAGAAAATACATAGTATCTGACCCTACTTACATTGGAGCACCTGTAGGACTTACCATGCCAAATATGGATAATCAATTAGCTAAAGTAATACTATTACAATAAATATGATGCTGTTTAAGAAGAAACCTATTTGCAAAACCAGTAAAGATATGTTGCCCAAAGTTGTGCAAAATATAGACGATTATAAATGTTTTTGTGACAATTGTCCCGATAAGAATGGATGTAACATCTATTCTGTTTTGCAAAGTTATGGTACAGGTGTACATAATTGGGAACCAATAGAACAGATATTGCAAGGAGTGCTTGAAAAAAGGGTTTCTATAAATCAAACATGTAAAAACAGAGTAAAGCATGATAACAAGTTTATTAAAAATTCTATCAAAAATACGCCTAGCAAACCATTCAAATAAAGAAAAAGGAAACATAATCTCTGAAGATTTGTTGAGTATAGAACCACACAAACAAGAATGTTTAAATAATCTAAGAAATGACTTGTCGTCTATCAAAAAACGCATCAACACGTTGATAGCCTTATTAATCACACTAATTGTAACAATTTTGATTGGTTTTGCGTCTGAAACTTCTGAAATCAAATGGATTATAAGAGCTGTTTTAGTTGGCAGCATTATATTAGTATCTTTTCTTTTGCTTTTTGATGTATTATTATATCTGTGGGAGACAAAACTATTTGATGAACGAAGCAATAACAAAATCTCAAATCAACAGATAATATCTCAAAGGCAAAAATGGTTAAACTATTCACATAGGATAGCTTTTCTGAAATTTCTCATTTTAGGTATCATCCTTTTTGCCACAATTGTTATCTTAATGTAAGCACTAAAATTATGGGTTTAACTGAAAAAGGGGACTTGCTGACAATAATCAGTCTGCAAGTCCCCTTATTCATTGGGATAAAAGTTTTAGCGGACAGCAATATAAGAAAATTAGATAGCAAAAGTTTTCATTTCATTTGCCCAAAATGTAAATCACATTTCGTTATAGATAACAACAATGGTGAAGTTCTTATATCTATAAGTCAGAGTAGAAACAAAAGATATAACGAAAGCACAGAACTTATGCGGTTGAGAGGTGAAGTAAATGAACTTTCAGAAGAAATGGAAAAAATAAAATGTAAATGGTGGCATAAACCTTTCAAAAAAATACGAATATTGCGGATACGCTGCCATTTTTAGAATGATTGATGGTAGACGGCTGATAGACGGCTGGAAGATACGCCCTTGCGGAGCGGTATCTCCCAGCCTTTATATTGTTAATAGTGTGAGTGTTACGGAGATACTGGGAGATATGGTAGATTTTTTACAAACAAAACTTTTCTACTCCACTACTACTTCGTCGAGGAAGAACCACGCAGGATAGCCTACGCCGTAATGCCATGAGGGACAGAGACCGAGTGTCTTGACGACGACGCGGATGTAGCGGGCTTGGACGGGAGCAGCGAGAGTGACGGTTGCGGGAACGAACTTAACGCTTATGTCGCGGTCTTCGGGGAACTCGTGTGTGCCGAGAAGACGGAAGTTCTTGGCATCATCGCTGGCGTAGTAGGCTACGCTCTTGGGTTGCAGAATCCACTGTCCGAGTTGGTGGAGGAAATCGGTGGTTATCTTGTTCACCTGCTTCTGCTCGCCCATGTCGAGCACGAAGTCGGCATCCTCACCCTGCCAGCCTACCCAACTCTCTACGAACGTGGTGCCACCATAGAGTCCGTCGGTGAGCGCCTTGTCGGCTATAGGCTGATAGCGTTCTTGCGGCGGTATGTTCCATATCACCTTCGCTCCAGCTGCCTTGTTCTTCGTGCCGTTAGGCAGGAAGCGCTGACGATATAGACGGCAATAGTCCTCCACCTTATTGTTGCGCTCGTTGAGCGTAGGCACGCCGTACTGGGCACAGATTGTGCCGAACGTGTCGAGCGATTTCTCCACCGCAGCCTTGTCGCCGCCGCTCTCGGTGCGCGCAATCTCCAGTTCGCTGTAGCGCAGCGGCAGTCGGGCTATACGCACATGTGCCAGCATCGCCGAATCGGCAGCCACCGCCTTTTCAGCCTCATCGAAGAGTTCGTTGTAAGCCTTGCGAAGGTTGGCGTTGAGCATTCCGTTCTTGTGCGTAATGGGCGAGTCGTATATCCACAGCGGTATGCCTGATGCGAGCAGCGCGCCGGTAAGCATCTGCTGGTAGCGGTAGAGATAGGGAGCGGCAGCGCCGTAGTAGCCGCGCATGAAACGCTGCATGAGCGAGTCGGCGTCGAGTTCGGGGTTCCACATCAACTTGCCGAGCATGTAGGCACGAAGTTCGGCGAAGTCGGTGCCGAGCGTTCCGTTCACCTGCTCGAAGAGCATCGTGGCGTGGTTGCGCTTGAAGAGCTGTATGTTCTTCTTGAGAATGTGGAAGTTGGGGAACGGTGCCACCACGTTGTCGAAGTTGATGCCGTAGTCCCATACGAAGATATTGTTCGAAATCTTCGCCCAGCCTTCGAGCGCCCGCACGAAGTCGCGTCCCGACTCGTTGTCGGTGAGCGGCACCTCGCGCTTGGTGTCGATGTCGCAGAGCATTATGTTCACGTTGGGCAGCGGCTTCACATGCTTCGGAGGATGCATGGTGAAGAGGTAGGCAAGCGTAGAGAACTGCTTGTCGGGGAAGCGCTCAGCCAGGCGGTTGAGGAAGCGTACGTAGCAGCCGGCAGGCGAACCCTCGTACTCGTTCACCTTGCGGCACTCTGGGCACTGGCAGTAGGTGTCGTTGCCGTCGTTCTGACTTACCGAAATCATGTTCTGATTGGGGTTAGCCTTGAATATAGAGTCGATGCGGTGGGCTACTATCTCGAAGATGTCGGGATTGGTGAGACACCACTGGCTGTGGTTGCCGGGACGTCGTTCACCATTGATGAACGAGTAGTATTCGGGGTGCGACTTGCCATAGACCGACGACGGCAGAAGGCGGTCGAACGTATGCACCCACATGTCGGCGGCGAACATCTCGCGGTGCTCCTGCAGGCGCATCCAGTCGCGGTAGGTGCTGTCGTTGTTAGAGTAGCTGAACGTCTGGCGGAAGCGGAACGCCGGACTCTCCGCCACGTGCATCTGCGGAATGCGCACGTCGGCAGACGGCGTGAGCGTGTAGAAGTCCTTAGCGAGATAGTCTACTCCGAGCTGCTTCTCGAGTAGTGCCGCAACGCCGTATATAGCACCCTTGCCGCCTGCCGTCTTTATGGCGAGTGTGCCGCGCGAGCAGTCGATTACGTATCCGTCGTCGGTGGCTTCGTTGGTCGACTCTCCAATCACAACGCAGTTCTTAGAGCGGCGACCATTGGCAACGATAGGCAGTTCGCCACCCGATGTTTCGCGCACGAAGCGCTGCAGCAGTTGCGCCGCCTTACGGTTCACGTCGTTCTCTTGAGCAAGCACGATGCGTGCCTGCGCCTTGCCCTTACTCACGAGGCACACCTGCGCCGGCAGCACAGACGGAGCCGCAAGGCACGCCATGAGAAGCATCTTTCTTAATGACTTAATCATATTGATGAATGTTGTAATAAATTGGTTTTAAAGTAGTGTACGTACAAAGTTATAAAAAGTTACGCAAAAACATTTGGTAGTTATCTATATTTGCACTACATTTGCAGCAGATAATCATAATTCTATCACAAAACAAAAATTATTGTAGCAAAAAAATGAACGAAATGACAAAAAATTTAGTTGCTTTTTTAACGTGATAGAATTATGACTAATATGCAGAACAACACTGACGAGAATTTTAACGAGGATTTCGAACGACTCATGAAGCAGTTCTTGAGCGAAGAGTACAAGGATGTCAAACTCGACGACATGCAGACTGAGGACGAAGAGGATTTTTTTCTGGAAGATGAAAATAAAGATGTAGATGTAGATGAATACCAAGCCGAGGACAACACTCCGACAGAGAAGGCTGACGACATCTGCACCGACAGTCCGCTACCTGGCGACGTCATAGAGCAGAACCAGAACGTAAGAGTAAAGGTGGAGATACTGCGCCCCATAGACAATCCGCAGGAGGAGCTGCAGAAGCTGGTGGGCTGTGGCAACATCAAGAAGCGCATGGACGAACTGGTGGCGCTGACCGCTTACAACCGCATGCTGCACGAACAGTTTCCCGAGCTGAAGCAGCACCGGGTTTCGCTGCACAGCCTATTCCTCGGCAACCCCGGCACGGGCAAGACCACGGTCTGCAAGATATTCGGGGCGCTGCTGCACGAGGCGGGAGCGCTCTCGAAAGGACACGTCGTGATATGCGACCGCGGCACCTTCATCGGCACGCTTTGGGGCGACGAGGAAAGGGCTATGAAGCAAGTGGTGGAGATGGCGCAGGGCGGCGTCCTGATGATTGACGAGGCATACCTTCTGAACGGAAAGAACGAGAACGACCCCGGAAAGATCATCGTACAACTACTCATGAATCTGCTTGCCGACGAGAGTCAGCGCGACATCGCCGTGGTGCTCTGCGGATACAAGGAGCCGATGAACGAACTGCTCGAGACTAACCCAGGACTGCTGTCGCGCTTCCCCAACCGCTTCGAGTTTGCCGACTTCAGCGTCGACGAACTGCTCGAGATAACCAGCCGCCGCATTGAGGAGTACAGCTACCGCTTCACCGTAAAGGCATGGCAGAAATACACCGATATGATAGCGCTCGCCTTCAGCGCTCGCGACACCGAGACGTGGGGCAACGCACGCTTCATAGCCAACCAGCTGGAGCGCATCTACATTCAGCACGCCACACGATGCGTGAAGCAGCCGCCGAAGAATCACAACGACCTTCTTCTGATTACGCCGGAGGACATTGTGCCCATAGAGATGCCACGCAGAAAAAACAGAATAGGCTTCGGAGTGTGACTCCAAAGCCTATTCTGCAACGTTTTATTACCTTTAAAAACATCACGGATATTCAATACATTTCTTATTTTGTTTGTTATTTTGAGGATTTTGTGTATTTTTGAACCATGATTAGCTAATCGAAACCTATTTTCTAAAAAACTGAATCCGTAAAACTTAAAAAGAATATGAAATACATGAATTTTAAGAATGTCGTGATTTTTATTTTATCTTTGACTACAGTATGGATTGTTGTAGTCTTTTTTTGTTATAAAGGATATTTAACTAATATCGAGGTCGGTCAGATTCAATTAGATGATCGTCCTTATTTTACTACACAAGATAGTGTAGTATTTGATACTGGTGCAGATTTTTCATTTATACCTTCTAATAATATTGGATCCCCTATTTTTTTATTTCTTTCCTCGGTTTACGATGGAGATGGTAATAATAAAATTTTACCCATATGTTTCACACAAAATTTTGAAGTTAATGATAAAGTAAAAATAAAAAATTTTACATACATTTCAGGTTTCAAAAACAATAAATTCAAAGCAATCATTGGAATGAATGTACTATCAAAGCTAAATATGCTTTTTCATTCGACCCAAAATACATTAGACATAAAGTCTTTTGATTTTAAACCACAGATTCCTTCATCCGCCACAATTCTTCAATATAAAGATAGAATATCTCCAAAGGTAACCTTAAGATTAGACAACGTAGTTATTGATGATATTCTAATTGACACAGGATTTGATGGTGATTTGGCGATAGATGAACATTACATAGAGAAGCTAAAATCTAATCATTCTTGCGATTCAATGATTAGAACAAATCATACGCTATTTGATACTCAAACAGTAAAGAATATAACATTTTCAGAATTATATATTAATGAAAGACTATATAAAAACATACAAGTACTTCAACTAAAAAAGAGACTTTTAGGTTCTAAATTTTTGAAACGATTTGATAAAGTGTTTTGGGATAGCAAAAATCTAACAGTTTATATGTGGAACGAAAATGATGAATATTAAAAAGTCTATTCATCAAAATTACTGAATAAAATAAAACGAGAAAGGAGACCAACATTAAAGGCATCCTTTCTCGTTTTATCAAGATTATTTCTTCAAGAAGCCATAGTCGTACACTTTAGGCTCTATGTGAGCAGCAAGTAGTTTCATGGACTGTCTGAGGTCGGCAAGCAAGGCATTATAGGTTGCATCCTCGCTGGTGGAGTTCATCTGCACCTTTCCACTCTTCATGGTCTTTGTACCTTGGAAGTGCATCTTTATGTCATAGTAAGAAGCATTAGGGTTGGCTCCTGCTTGTTTGTGATAATAACGCCATAGCTCTCTTCCGGCATCCAATACAGCTTGTGCTTCTTGTGAAAACTTCAAAGGTTCTGTTGGAGTGAATGAATTGCCATCTGGTGTCTGAGCTTCTTGCTCTGTAAATAGGTCTTGTATTGTTTCTTCTTGCTGAGGCTTTTCCTCTTTCACTTTGCCCATGATGAAGTCGTGCATAAAATGACTCTCGAAGTTGTCTTGTGCACCTACCTCTTCCTCGCTGAATGGAATCCAATGGTTAGTGCCATGTTGGCTTTGGATTTTGTTTTTTTCATTGAATAACGTGAAGACTAAGCAGTCGGATAAAAAATGTTCGTTGCAATTCCATTCCTTATTTGGATATAGAAATTGGTCTCGGTCATTTACCCATGTTGCTTCGGTACAAAGTCTGACACTGAAATAAACACATGATGGTATGACATTCTTTCTTGTTATCCAAGTACCTTTTACCTGTTTTAGGTCATTGGTAGATGGTGCTAAAGTCAAGAACACACCTCTGTTATTTTGGAAGTCAGTTCCTAAGAATCGCAGGTATCCAAGATGGTCTCCTTGTTTGTCGTAAAACTTTCTGAACCAGTCTATGATTAGTTCGCCTCCCTTATAAGAATAGATGTTCTTGCTGCCAATCGGATTGCCTTTGCTGTCGTAAACATCAGCAATGCAAGATACGAACTCTTCCTTCTCTGCTAGGTGAAATATTTGGAAACCATATGGGAAATGCCCTGTTACATTATCGAATGTGTTTGCTGGAACGATAAACATCCTACTGAGCTTTGCTTGGTATTTAGCTCGAAATCCAGAAAAGTTTGGACCTTGTAGTGCTTTCAGTGTAGAGAACAAGGCAAGTGTGCAATCAGGAATATCATTTGCTATTCTTGCAAAGAATTGTGCGAATATCTCATTGCCTGCTCTTCCAAGTTCTTTCTTGTACTTGTCTTTTGTAGAGGTGTAGGCTAATCCCTTTCGGTTGCTACCTGTTCCTGTAACTGTTCTTGCATTGCTGGCTTCTGCACAAGGTGGATTGATATAAACAATAAGTTTCTTGCGTCTTTCTTCATTTGTTATGATGTCTTTTAGACCAAGAGGTAATTTGTCGAAAGAGTCATTGAGAAAGTCAAATTGAAATACATGACTATCCAAAAGGTTGGCAGTACCGACCTTTTCCATATTAGCAATTCTGTCGTGTATAACATCCACGTCTGCTTGGTCTAATGTGCTTGCCCAAATTTGATATTTGTTAGTAAGGCCAGCAAGAAGGTTCCCTGTGCCAGCACAACAATCCCAAATGTAATATTCATCTTGCCAGTCTTCTCCCAAATCTTTAGCGATGTATTCTTGTGAGAGTTCTACCCAGCATTGAGGTGTGAAGAATGAACCTTTGCGCTCTCTGATGTCTTGCGGAACAAGTAAGTCTCTACGATTAGCAATATATTCCCAGTATTCTTTACGTGGAGGGCGGACGTAGAGATTCCAAAATTGGTTGTGTGCAATTTGGTTGTCGTTGAACTGTGCTTTCTTAGAATCGAAAAGCCCTGCGGAGTCTATCTTACGGTCAAGTTCATAATGATTCTTCTTCAGCAATACATATAGCCTATCTCTAAGGGTTGTGTTTTCCTTAGAGAAGATGTCTGCAAGAAAGAAATCTGCATCAATAATACCATTTTGTTTAGCTTTTTCCCAATCAAGTGTGATAGAAGGTTTGACCTTTTCCACCCATTTTCTGTAGATATAAGTGAAATTATTCTTTGTTATATTGATACCATTAGTTGACTGCTTCCCCAACTTGAAATTAGAGCGAATGAACTTTCTTAGCTCCTTTTCATCTTTATGTAGGTAGAAGAGCCTAATCTCCTTTTTGAGTTTCTCTTTCAGCAAGTCGGAGAGCATGTGAAACTCTTTGGTGCTATGGTTGGAGGGAGTGACATTCCAGTTGAAGTCATTCTGATAGAATACACTTACAATGTTATGATATTCGATAAAGGCAATCTTTTCTTCATCGAAGGCTCCAAGATAGCGAGGTGGTAAGTATGATTCGTGTGTATGGGCTTTACCTATGGTAATGATGAGTTGCACGAAAGATGCATAGATATCTTCCGTGTTTCCTGCTTTAGCTTCTGCCCATAAGAAATATTCTTGGTCGGATAGCTCGTCCCCACTTGATCTTTTTGTTGTTACAGCAAAGTCTATGTCGCCCAAGATAGGTGTCGCATCATAGTCTTGAAAGAATTCTTGGCGAATTTTATTCTTTACTTCCTCTTCACGTATTTTATTTGTTGCCATAATTATTTGTCATTAAGTTATTCAAATAGTTTTCTTAAATCCATGTTCAAGAAAACTTCTGGTGAGATACCTTTCTCGCCTACGATAAATATTGCCGACGGATGGAACAGATTGCGAAAACGCTCTAAACCCGTGGTATAAGCCTCTCCATTACTTTTTACTTCTATAGCTATGAATTTCTGATTCTTCTTAAGGATGAAGTCAACCTCGTCGTTGCCTTCTCGCCAGTAAAAGACTTCAAAACGATGGGTAAAAGCTTCGCTTAATATGTAGGCTCCTATGGCGGATTCAAAGAATTGTCCCCATTGCTTACTATCAGAAACGGCTTCTTGAAATGTTAAACCTAATTGAGAACTCAATAAGGCATTGTTGTACACTTGGTATTTAGGAATGCTGGCACGTTTGCGGGCTACATCTATAGAGAATTTCTGTAGTCCCGTGACAAGTCCGCTATCGCTCAAAAGATTTAGATAGCCTGCCAATGTAACTGTGTTGCCAGCATCTTGCAATATTCCCAGCATTTTTGTTAGAGAAAGTATCTTACCCGAATAAGCTACGCTCAATTCGAAAGTTTGACGAAGCAGAGCAGGCTTTCCTATTGGAGAATCCATCAAGATGTCCTTGTTTATAGTAGCATCAATGATGGCTCCGCTAACATAGTTCTTCCAACGTTCTTCGTCACCAATAAGCATGGCAGCTCCTGGGTAGCCTCCAAAATAGATGTATTGTTCAATAGTCATTCCAAAGGCTTCTTTCATTTCTGGATAACTCCAATGGCTCATTCTGATTTCCTTATATCGTCCCATGAGAGATTCTGCCAATCCTTTTTCTAATAACACCCTTGATGAGCCTAATAATGCCACTTTGATGTTGATGTGATTTAGACTATCAGCGTCCCATTCTTTCTTTACATATTCACTCCAGTTTTTAAGTTTTTGTATCTCGTCAATAACCAAGATCATTTCTTCAAGTCCTTGTGTGCGCATTTGAAGACGCGCATTATTCCAACAATCGCTAATCCAAGTGGAAGATGTTGAAGGTATGGTGTCGGCAGAATAGAAAAGAAACGGTTTACTTAAATCATCCAATACTTGCTTGATAACGGTAGATTTTCCAATCTGTCGTGGTCCCATGATTACTTGGATGAACATTCTTTGTTCACCTAATCTATTGATGATGGTATCATATATCTTTCTTTTGTACATGGTCTGTTGCTTATAGATGATAATGTGATATGTATAGTCTTATTATATTTAATTGGGGCTTTTCAAGTTGTTTTACTCAGCATAATGAATAATTTTACTCAGTCGGCTGAGTAATTTTACTCAACAGACTGAGTAAAACTCCATCTTTCGATGGCAAATATAGAACTTTTAGCTGAAATAACCGCATCTGGCATGTATATTTTTGATTATTTTACAAAAGTATTCTTTGGAATTACTCATTAAAACCCAAACAAAATCCACTCTTCTTATAACAATCTTATGGAATGATGGGGAGTTTCAGAGAATATCACAGCGAAACACGGCTAACTCAAACAGTTTGTTTACGCATTGTTTACGCAGAAACCAAAAACAGCGGCCTACGCCGAAGCGTAAGTCGCTGTAATAGAAGCGTGGACCAGCCTGGGCTTGAACCAGGGACCTCCAGATTATGAGTCTGTTGCTCTAACCAACTGAGCTACAAGTCCGACTTAACCTATGTATTAGGATAAGTTTGCGACTGCAAAGGTAGTGTTTTTCGGGAGAAACGCCAAATATTTGGAACTTTTTCTGCATAAAACAATAAGAAAGGAGTGAAAAAACACTGAGAAAGGGCTGAAAAATCATTAATAAACGTTATGTTTTAGGGAGTATCGGGTGGGTTGATGGGGTGTTTGCCATTATTTTAACTACTTTTGCAAGCGTATGCTGATGGTTCGCGGCGGTCGACGCGGATGCCCGTAACGGTCGACGCGGATACTCGTAACGGTCGGCGCGGATGCAGAAAACAAAGGAAATTCATCAAGATATGTAGCATAACAGAAAGGGTGAGAGGCAGAATATTCATATTAACCATACTATTTGTGTTTGTCGTAAGTGGCGTTAGAGCAGACAATCGCAGTTACACGCTTCAGACTATGAAGCGCGTGTTCAGTTATGCTGCCTCAGTGGACACGACAGAACACAGCCCGAAGGAGGGCTATGCCTACACAAAGTACGCCATCCGCACGAACCGTCGCAACGCTGTGCTGCTCACTGTGCCGTCGATGTTTGCCATTGCAAACGCGAGCAGGCGCGAGGTGTTCGGAGAGACATACAACCACATGAGAATTGATGCGGAGGGAACGGTTTCCGCCACCCGACTGCTTGAAAGTTCGACGACGACACGCAAGTCGCAGCCTATGCCTACCGTGCTCAACTACCTCACACCGCTCATCAGCGAAGAGATGCTTATCGACGGGCGTATCATCTCGCCCTTCTTCCAACGCAACCGTCGCTACTATCGCTACAAGGCGCAGAGCTTCACGCAGGGCACGGCACTCGTGAACTTCACCCCACGTCAGAGCAGCACGCAGTTGGTGAGCGGTTGGGCACAAGTGGACGAACTGACGGGACGCATCATTGAGTTTGCGCTCGACGGCGAGTACGACATGGTGCGCTTTCACCTCTCCACGACCATGGACGAGGAGAAGGGACGCACGCTGCTGCCAAAGGAGTGTACGCTGAATGCGCGTTTTCTGTTCCTCGGCAACGACATCACGGCAGAGTACACTACGATCTACGGGTTGCCCGACTGCGGTATCGACTCTCTTGCAGAGCGTGACGACACCACCCTACTCGCTCGCGTGCGCCCCATTCCGCTCACCGAGCACGAGGCGTACCTCTGCCAACAGAGCTACAACGACAATATTCTTAACGACTCAACGAGCAAAACGCATGGGAGCATATTCAACAGACAGTTGCTTACGAACGTCGGCGAGACGCTGATGGGACGCATCGGGGGCGACATAGGTAGGGACAAGCGCGGAACATTCAACATCGGTCCGATACTGAACCCTCTGCAGTTCAGCTACAGCAACCGACGCGGTCTGACGTACCTGCTCGACGTGCAGGCGCAGTACAACTTCACTGCCAACCAGAAGATGCAGGCACGCATAAAGGCTGGTTATGCCTTCAAGCAGAAGCAGTTCTACTTCAACATTCCGATCACATACTACTTCAGCAACCGCCACAACGGATACGTGCAGACGGAGTGGGCAAGCGGCAGGCGCATACGCAACTCGTCGGTGCTCGACGCCATCAAGGACAAGCACGACAACGCCATGAACTGGGACAGTCTGAACCTGACCTACTTCCGCGACCATAGTCTGAAGCTGTACGCCCACTACGACCCTACGCCGCGTTGGGGCTTGGAGGTGGGAGTGATGGGGCACCGACGCACTGCTATCCAGGACACGGGATTTGAAGAGGTGGGTATGCCGACGACATACATCTCCGTGGCACCGATGGTGGAACTGACGTACCGACCGATAGGCTATGCGGGTCCGATACTGACCGCCAACTACGAGCGCAGCATAAACGGCTTCATGGGGGCAAACATCGACTACGAGCGCATGGAGTTCGACGCACAGTACATCCACCGTCTGTCGGCTCTCAACTCGCTGCAGATGCGTCTGGGCACAGGCTTCTACACACATCGCAGCACGGGCAGATACTTCCTCGACTATCGCAACTTCCGCGAGAACAACATACCTAACGGATGGAACGACAACTGGTCGGGCTCGTTCGAGCTGCTCAACTCCAACTGGTACAACGCCTCGCAATACTACGTGCGTAGCAACGTGACGTATGAGACACCGCAGCTCGCACTCTACTGGCTACCCTACATAGGACGTCTGTTAGAGAAGGAACGCGTGTACGTCAGTGCGCTCTCCGTGAGCCACCTCACGCCCTACTTAGAATGGGGCTACGGTGTGCAGACACGCGCACTGTCGATAGGTGTCTTTGCGTCGCAGAAGAAGTGGAAATTCACGGATATAGCCGTGCGCTTCAGTCTCGAACTGTTCAACCGCTGGTAGGCGTAGGCGAACGCCGGAGAGGCTCGCGCCGACATAAAAAGGCACTATTCCTTTGCCATTCTCCTTAAAATCAGTATCTTTGCATATATGAGAAACGAATATTGCGCAACAATAGGGTTCTTCGACGGTGTACATCGCGGTCATCAGTTTATGATTGACAGCCTTACGACTATGGCACACGCACAAGGAAGGCAGTCGCTCGTCATCACGTTCGACCGCCATCCGCGTCAGGTGGTACATGCCGACTACGTGCCACAGCTCATCACCACTACCGACGAGAAGCTGCAGCTGCTCCACGCCACCGCTGCCGACCGCATAGAGGTGCTCCACTTCGACGCGCAGATGGCGCAACTCTCGGCATACGAGTTCATGCGCCAGGTGCTGCACGATAAGTATGGCGTGGCGATGCTGCTCACGGGCTACGACAACCGCTTCGGACACAACCGCGCCGAGGGTTTCGCCGACTATGTGCGCTATGGCGAAGAGATGGGCATAGAGGTCAGGCAGAACACGCCGATAGACATCGACGGGCTGCGTGTATCGTCGTCGCTCATACGCCGTCTCATAGTCGAGGGCAACATCACTGAAGCCAGCAACTGCATGGGCCACCCCTACTCTATCACGGGCAGCGTGGCGCACGGCTTTCAGGAGGGCCGCCGCATAGGGTTCCCCACGGCGAACATTGTGCCCGAAAGCGCAGAGAAGCTCGTGCCCGGAAACGGTGTCTATGCCACAAGAGTGAGCGTAGAGGGCGGCGAGTGGATGCCGGCGATGCTAAACATCGGCACAAACCCTACGTTCCAACGGCAGCAGACCACCATCGAGGCGCACATCATCGGCTTCGAGGGCGACATATACGGACGGAAAGTGCGAGTGGAGTTCGGCAGGAAGCTGCGCGACGAGCAACGCTTCGAGAGCGTTGAAGCACTGCAGAAGCAACTCGAGGCTGATAAGAAAGAGGTGCTGATGGTATTATGTTGAGATGTTGTTATGTTGAGGTGTTGAGATTTGTACTATTGTCAACACATCAACACATCAACACCTCAACACCTCACCATCTCAACATCACATCTCAACACCTCAACAGAACAACATCTCAACATCATATCTCAACATCTCAACATCATATCTCAACATCAAAATATGAAAAAGCGAGAATTACTGAACGTGGCGTTGTACCTCTTCGCCTTCCTTACGATACAAGCGATAACTGTAGCTGCAGCAATGCTCATAAGCCAATCGAGTGGCATGACGGCAAGCATCACAACCATCACAACACTCGCAAGCAGCATTATCACCATCGCACTGTTCTACAAGCTGCGCTGGACACCCTGCTCGGGCGCATACATCAACACACGCCCGTGGTTCACGATGTTCTGGGTGGTATGCCTCACCATAGGCACCATAGCTCCACTGGCATACCTCACCGAACAGCTCGGCGTAACACTGCCCGACACATACAACGAGATGTTCAAGGGCATCATGCAGCATAAGCTCGGCTTCATCACCATTGGCATCATAGCGCCCATCGCCGAGGAATACGTGTTCCGCGGAGCCATACTGCGCGTACTCTGCGACATAACGGGCAAGCACCGCCAGTGGGTAGCCATAGTTCTCTCGGCAGCACTCTTCGCCACCGTTCACGGCAACATGGCGCAAGGCATCGGCGCGTTCCTCTGCGGACTGCTGCTCGGATGGATGTACGTGCGCACGGGCAGCATCGTGCCCGGTGTGGTCTACCACTGGGTGAACAACTCAACAGCCGTGCTGCTCTACCGCCTCATGCCACAGTCGGCAGACATGCAGTTCGCCGATTTCTTCGGTGGCGACATGAAGCGCGTGGCACTCGCCATCGTCTTCTCGCTGATGATATTCGGTGCTTCCATGTTCCAGCTCAACCTGCGACTGCAGAAGCCTCAACAATAATCACCACCTCACCACCTCAACATCTCAACACCACACCACCTCAACACCTCAACATATTAACCCCTCAACATCTCAACACCACACATCATGCCCGATTTCAGAGACATCACCGTCAGCCAGTCAGTACGCTTCTGCGACGGTAGCCACATTGGCAACGACATACTACTACTCGACGAAGTGGCGAAGATACCCATTCCGCGCGAGCCACGCCGTATGCAGTGTCTGCTGCTTGCCATGTGCCTGCGCGGCACCGTGAGCTACTATGTCGACTCGGTGAAGCACAACGTAGAGCCCGGCGACCTCATCATCATCAACCAAGGCAGGTCGGTCTACAACTGCACGCTCTCGCCCGACTGTCGCGGCATAGGCATTCTCGTTGACTATAATTTCTTCAACGAGACGATAAAGAGCGTTCACGAGCTGTCGTCGCTCTTCCTCTTCGCACGCAACCACCCCGTATTCCGACTGCCGAAAGAGCGCTTCGACTTCATCTACGAGACCTTCTTCCGCATGAAGGCGAAGATAGACGAGCCCGAGAACCACTTCCGCCGCGAGATGGTGCAGGCGATGTTCCTCGCCATGGCATACGAGCTGTCGAACGTCATCTACAGCGTGCAGGCACAGAACGATAGTTGCAACACACGTGCCGAGGAGATATTCACGCAGTTCATAAAGCTCGTCGAGAAGCACTTCCGCTCGGAGCGCCGCGTGGGTTGGTACTCTGAGCAGCTCTGCATATCGCCAAAGTATCTCTCCGAGACAATCAAAGCCGTATCGAAGCGCACGCCCAACGAGTGGATCGACTCTTACGTCACCATCGAGCTGCGTATGCTGCTGCGCAACACGCAGAAGAGCATTAAGGAGATTGCGCAAGAGCTGAACTTCTCCAACCAGTCGTTCCTCGGCAAATACTTCAAAGAACACACCGGCATGTCGCCGTCGGAGTATCGCCGCAGCTGAGAAATCATACAACAAACAAAAATCGCCTCGCTTGGAGATGATCTCCAAGCGAGGCGATTTTTGTATTAAGGCTGTTGGGGTGGGTGCACTTGTCTCCGCTCGGCTTTGCCGCTTGCCAGAGCAAGAAGTGCACCAACAGAGAAAAGTGCACCAATGTTATGTCAGTGGACTTATTGCATTGTTGGTGCACTTGAGACAAGTGCACCCCCTAAGTTACTTCACGATCTTAACGCCGTTCACAACGTACACACCGCGCTTCAGCGAGCTGAGCGATGTGGCGTTCTTCATCACGAGTTTGCCATCGATGGTGTAGACATCAGCCGGATGCTGAGCGTCGATTGTAATGCCGTGGATATCTGTCTGACACTCGTCAGATGTAGCAGCAGCCGACTCGCCACCGGTGTACACAGCCGATACGCTATAGCGTGTAGGCTCTGCCTTCGGGTCGAAGTTGATGTCGTAATATGTTGCGGTAGCCGGAAGCTCCTTAATCATCTTGTCGTTGCGATATACGCGGAAGCCCTCAAGCTTGCCGAAGCCTGCCTTGTAGACGATATCGTCGAGCAGCAGCATGTAAGCGTTAGCCTCAGGTGTAGCGCAACGTATTGCGAAGTAGCTTGCACCCTCCGGCAGGTCTACTGTGTAAGAGTCCCACTTGCCGCCGCTGTGTGTGAAGGTCTCGAGCTTCTTGAAGTCTGCGTGGTCGGCAGACTTGTCAGAGTAGTAAACCTCGATAGTCTGCGGATAGCGTATATTCGTCGGGTCGGGCTGACCGTTGTTAGCCCAGAAGAGCACGGTCTGCGCCTCGCCAGAGAGCATCGGCGAGATGAGCCAGTTGTCAGCATCGTAGTAAACGAACTTCTTGTTGACAATCTCGCGAGCGAACATTGTCATCAGACACTTCTCGCCGCCGTGAGGCTTGAGAGTGAGGTTCTGCGAAGTGATACCGTCCTGGATAGCATCCGGGTTGAACACGATGTAGTTGTACAGCTCGTTCTCGTGCGGGAAAGGCATACCCTGCGAGCCCCACAGACCACCGGTCTCACCACTCTTGATAGAAGAGTAAGTAGTCCAATCGCCGAACTGGTTGATAGTCCAGTTGTCGTAGCTCTCGAATGTCTCGCGAGTCTGGATGCTTGCCGATGTCGGTACGCTCCAGTTCATGGTGAGCTTGCTTGTAGCCTCGTCCTTTGTAGCCGAGAAGTTCTCTGGCATCGGGATGCCCGACTCAGTCAGTTCTACTACAAATGCAGTGCTGTTGTCTGCCTTGTACTGGTCGGCATCATACTCTACGTCAGCATACAACTTGAATGTCTTCGATGTGTTGGTAGCGTTGTTCTTTACATTCACAACGAACGACTTGCTTGCGAGTGGCTGGATAGCCTCTGCTACGGTCTGCTCGAACATGATGTCGTTACCACTTCTGAGCTGCACGCGGTAGTTGGAAGCTGCCTTCTCGCCGTTGTTTATTACGGTAACGGTAGCCTTACTCCAAGCTCCACGCTTCATCTTGGCAGGAGCCGAGATGCTTACAGCGAGGTCGTTGTCGTAGGTATTGTGTACGTTTACGTCGTCGATACGCACTACGCCGTATGTGTCAGCCTTGCCTACGAAGGTGAGGATAACGTAGTCTGCCTTTGCCATCTCTGCCGGAATCTTGAACAGTGAGCGGTGCCAATCCTCTGCCTTACCGCTGAGCTTTGAATAGTCGACAGTGCCGATGAGCTTGCGTGTGCCGTCAGGAGTTTGTGCGTACACCTCAATGCTGCAGTTCTTTCCGCTTGTAGCGTTGTGGCTGAATATCACAGCCGGGTTGCTTGCACCGGCGAGAGCTATCTTACCAGAGCTAAGGTCGGCTGTGCCACCCTTGCTGAACGATGTGAACACGCGGCAGTTGTTGTCGCCGTCGCTTGAGGTCTGGGTGTTCTGCAGGAAGCCGATGCCACCCTCCTCGTCGAGTGTAAGCGACCACCAGAGGTGTGCATTCTCACCACTCACGAAGTTAGAACGGAACGGCAGAGCGTAAGGCTTACCAGTTACAACTGGCGATGACATTACGCGCTCGCTCTCGCCCTTGCTGTTCTTAGCGCCTACGGAGTAGAGGCGTACAGCCTGCTCGCCTTCTGCTGTATTGAACTTCTCGGTGTATGTGTTCTCTGTAACAGAGCCGAGGAGCTGCTGGCTTGTTACGCCGTCAGAGATGCGCACGCGGTAAGCGTTGTATGTTACGTCGTTGGTGAGCACAGCACCACCATTTGCGCCTTGTGTAGAAGCCTTGTCCCATGTCAGCTTAACGCCAGTCTTCACGTCAGCAGCCTTCACGTTTGTGAGCGGAGCCGGTTTGTCAAGACCTACGTAAGCAGCCACAACAGTCGGAGTGCCTGCACCGTCGGCGGTGTAAGCAGTGATGGTGTAGTTGTTGAAACCAGCTACTGGTGAGTTGTCATCGCAAGAGAGTGTTGCGCCCGACTTGCTTGAGCCGAACTCCTTAACGGTCACGCCGTCGCGAGTTACTACAACCTTTGTGACAGCAGCAAGTGTTTTACCAGCAACGGTCTTTGTCGGCAGGCGGAAGCTGATGTTAGCCTTCAGTGCGGTTGTCGGGTCGGGAGTGATTTTTACGTTCTCCACTGCAGCAGGAGCATTGAGGTGACCATTGTCTACGATAGAGAAGTTCTCCACATAGATATAGTCCATCGCCTTGTCGCTGATAGCGTGGATACCGAAGTAGAAGATTTGAGCAGCAGTTGTGTTAACCGTGCCATCGTATGTAGTGCTCGTAGCTGGCAGCTTTGTTGCTGCAAGGAATTTATTTGTAAGGTTCTCCACCTTATCCTTATTGCCCCACTTTGCCTCTATCTTCTCGGGGAAGTAGGCACTTGAGCTGCGTGCTGTGAATGATACCTTATAAGAGTGGTTAGCCTCAAGCTGTATGGCAGGAGTGATGAGCCAGTCGTCAGCAGCCTTGCTGGATGAAGCAGGGTAGTATGCGCTATGCTTACCCTCATGCCACTTCCATGTGTTATCATCACCGTTTTCGTCGATAATGTTAAAGAGATCCAATGACTCCTCTAAAGAGAAGTCTTCATAATAAGGCGGCACGATGTTGTCGCCGTAAGCCACAGCACCAGTGCGACGCTCTGCACCACGCTTCGCACCGTTGACGGGTATGATGCCGTAGTAGTAGTTGCGCAGGTGCTTGTCCTTGATAGTCTCCGAGAACGACAGACCGCTGATGTTAGTGCCTACGGTCTTAGCGTCGGGATAGCGCACGATGTCATAGCGCAGGTCGCCGAGGTAGCCGTTGTGTACGGCTCCTGAGGGCTTGCCCCATGTGACGGTTGCCTTGCCGTTGGTGTCAATCTTCAGACGTGCGAACGACACCTGGTTTGGTTCGTCGTAGCCTACGTATGCTGTGGTCTTGGCAGCCTTGCTCTTGCCTGCGGCGTTAGAGAGCGTAACGGTGAAGTTGTTCAGACCCTCTGGAGCTGTAATCTCCTTAGTGATTGAAGAGTTGGCAGGCATTGTGCCGGTGAGCACCTCTGTCTTTCCTGAGCGTACCGAGTAGTTAACGTCGCCGCTGAGTGTCTGTCCGCCGTATGTCTTCGCTGGTGCAGATATAGACACCGAGCCCTTTGTCGATCCGTTCTCGAACTTCACTGAGAAGCCGGTCGGTGCAGCCGGTGCTGCTGCGTCGGGTGTTGCCTCTGGTATAGCCAAACCAAGTATCTGTGCATTGTATTGGAAGTTGGCAATGAGTGTTGCTTTACCCGTCTTGAGGTCTACCGAGTAGAGCGCAGCCTTCTTGTCAGCATCGTATGCAGCCCAGTAGAAGGTGTCGTCGTCCTGGTCGATGCCACCACTCTGTGTGTAGCTCTTCTCTGACGATGGTGCTACGTACACACCGGTCGGACCGATTTCGGTCTCTTCGCCAGTGATGGTGTTCAGCTCGTAGAGCACACCGTCGGTAGCCACAGCGTAGACGCGCTCCTCAGAGCTTACACCCATTGCCACGAACTTGTGTTTAGACGGAGCGATTGTGGTGCGCTGCATCTTGTCGTAGTCGATGATACCGAACTCGAACGACGAAAGGTCGTTGGTATAGAACTGACCATACACCTTGCCGGTGAGCTGGCTTGTAGCGGTAGTTGTAGCGATTAGTTCAAGCTTTGAAACCAACTCTGGTGCAATCTCCTGATGCCATTTGTCTTCGGTATTGAACTGATAGTAGGTAACAACAAGCGAGCTTGAAGCCTGATTTCTTGTGAAGTGTACTGCGTGGTACTTACCATCGTAGTACGACCATCCGCCGTTTGGCGACATTCTGCTGTCCAAATCTTCCGTCTTGAGGTCGCGGAAGTTGCCAGCTGTAGCTGCGTCGAACTCCATGTAACCAATCTGCTTGCTGGCAGTAGGGTACTGCGTAGCGTTATTCACATAACCCCAGAGGTTGCGGCTGGCTGCACGCGCTGCAGCCTTTAGCGGACTGAGGAAGTTAGCACCCGACTTCGCAGTCTGTGCTTTGGTCTGTGCCGATACCGGACAGGCTGCCATAGCTAAAGCTACAGCAGCTATCACAGAGGCAACAGAGCGTCTGTTTCTTCTGTTCATAATATAGAATTTGATGTAAGTTGTTATGTCTTTGTCGATTAAAGCGAATTTATTTTGCAAATATATATATAAATATGTACACAGACAAGCATAAAAGGTTTATTTAACAAAATAAGCCTTGTTGACATCGCGCATATTCAACAAATCTACAACAATGTTCACAATACTTACAATCGTGAGGCATACAAGACCCGATAAGAATATGACCGCAGCGAAGCGCGAATACTGTCCGAGCAGAAGCAGCAGTCCGTTCTCTGCACCGAACGTGAAGAGTGGCTGGTCGGCAGGCGCATTTAGCATCATGGCTATCGTGCCTCCGCCTAAGACGAGTCCCAGCACGAAGGTGGCAAGCATGGCGTAGCGGTAGCGTCTGATGCAGGCCTCTTCGTGCTGCTTCAGATACTCTACGGCGTCGAGGCGCTTCTCGAGTTTCCGGATGAAGTCGTCGCTGTCGTCGAAGGTGGGTCGGGCTGCGAGGAAGAGTTCCTCAAGTGCTTTATCTTTCATCATACGTTCAAAATGGTTTTAAGATTGTCTCTGCCGCGCGAGAGTTGTTTCTTCACGGCATCTTCCGAACTACTGGTGATGCCAGCAATCTCCTTTATCGAGTAGCCGCTCATGTAGAACATCACCACCGCCGAGCGTTCCTTGGGCGAGAGTGTGGCGAGCGCCATGTACAGTTCCTGATGGCGGAAGGCGGAGTCGGCTGTGGCAGCTGATGGCATGGCGCTCAGTGCTTTGAGGTCGTCGAGCGTGCGCGTGCTCGCCTTGTGGTTGAGGAAGGTGTTGCGTGCTATCGTGAACAGCCACGCGCGGAACTTGCCCTCGTCCCGATAGCCAGCCGACGAGAGATAAGCCTTGACGAGCGTCTCCTGCGCTATGTCGTCGGCATCGTCGCGCTTGCCGCAGCAGAGGGCGAGCAGAAAGCCTCGCAATGCCTCCTGCTCGCTCTTCACCAGTGCTATGAATTGTTCTCTCGTCATACGCTGTTTTTACTCTTTGTTCATGCTCTGCTCCTCTGCCAGTATCTCCTTCTCGAGCATACGGCGACCTACGAAGTAGCCCACGAGGAAGGCGATGCCGATGGCTATCAGTGCCGCACCGGCAATGAAGAGAATTTCGTTCTGCATGCTGAGGAAGAAATAGAGCAGCACGAACGCTACGCCCATAAGGCAGCAGAGACAGCCGTGCTCGAGTCTGGCGAGCAGCTTCTCCTTGATGAGCTTCTCCGACTTCTTCATCTGCTTCACGAGGTCTTCGACGTTGAGGTTGGGGTTCTTCTCCAATGCGGCGAGGATTATCTCCTTGCGGTTGCGCTCAGATGCCAAAGCACTCTTGAACACGATTGCTACAATGGCGATAGGGAGCACTACTGCCACTCCTATCGGAACTAAAAGTTGTACTAACCAAAACATAATCTTTTGTCGTCTTTAATTGTTATACTTGTTGTTCTATTCTATCGCTTCTTGCTGAAGCGGTTCATTTATATAACAAGCGACACGGACGAAAGGTGACATTGCGGAAGCAGAAATATACAAGTGCACCCCCTAAGGGTGCGTATCGGTCGACGCAGACATCCGTATCGGTCGACGCAGACATCCGCATCGGTCGACG
>OGJE01000129.1_pt1 | contig 42326 bp, 27 predicted proteins | sample 1571981 | NCBI WGS metagenome assembly OGJE01 (sample SAMEA2582118, study PRJEB24529) | metagenome | biome: Human gut stool | place: China | collected 2011
GAATACATGCCTGTCACGCATGGGGTCACGGGTTCGAGTCCCGTACACACCGCAAACGCTTCCGAAAGTTCAATGCTTTCGGAAGCGTTTTGCGTTATACGTCATTTATATTTTAGCAAAATTCAAATCATGCTTTGACAGATTGCAGTCCGGCAAAACACAAACATGCAAACGGACTCAAGCCCAAGCGCTACCTCTAATGAGGGCGACGCGTCCCGAGGTTGCTGAAAAATACTCCGACGCGGGACGCGTCGCCCCCATTAGTGTTAGCGTTTCTTCAAGCACCAAACGCTACCACTAAGCGTTACCTCTAATGGGGGCGACGCGTCTCGCGTCGGGAATTTTTTCAGCAGCCTCGTCTCGCGGGAAAGATGCAGCTATTATTTAGTAGAGTTCGTTTTTCCCTCCCATTTCTCTATCCTGATAACGTGGGACGCGTCACCCCCATTAGTGATAGCGTTTGGTGCTTGAGTCCGTTTGTATGTTTACGTATTACCAGATACGGCAAAAGTCCCTTTACAAAGCCTTCAGTTCGGCAAGGTAGTCGTAGTGCTCGCCATCAGCCACCTTGCGTGCCACGAGGCCACATTGCTGGGCCGTGCGCAGCAGTGTGTCAAAGTCCACGTAAAGCCAGTCAAAAGGCTGGCCCTTGCATTGCTTGTAAACCATCTGATAGTCCACCTCGCCATAGTACCCCTCCGCAGGGTCCCAGTCAAAGTTTCCATCTTCGTCCTCAAACACATAGCGCAAGTCCGACGAGTCAGCCAGCACCCGTCCGCCCGGAGCCAGCAGCGCCTTGCAGCGGTTGAGCAATGATGGCAGACGGTCGAGTGTGCCAGCAATGCCAAGCCCGTTCATCAGCAGTACGATGGTGTCAAACCGCATGCCGTCCAGTTCATGGCCCCAAAAGTCGGTGCAGCGCGCGTCCCTTACGCCGCGCAAAGTGCGTGCGCGTGTCGAGAGCGGCGAAATGTCGATAGAGCACACCTCGATATCTCTGTTTTGCAGCGCCAGCGAGTGGCAGCCAGCACCGGCCCCCACGTCAAGCACATGGCCGCGGCACAGATTGAGTGCCATACGTTCAAGCGGAGGCATTTGCAGTTCGGTGCGAAACAAAGTAGCCACGGGAATCTCGTCATCGTCAAACATCGATGACAACACCCGCAGCGTGCCGGCATGTCCGGTCGAGGCATAGTCCCAAATGGCTTGCCCCATGGGGTCGAGGGTGGGGGATAGGAGCATGATGGTTGTAAAATAGTTAAACTGAAAACACAAGCCGTGCGGCATGTAGCCGCTTGCAGCGGTGCAAAGTTAGTTAATTAACTGCGAAGCTACTGCCCAAATCTTCGTATTATCGAAATACACAAGTCACATCAACGTAATATGCCATTCAGAATTTTGCAGCCGGTAAATAATATTGCAAAGAAATTATTGTCAGAAGGATATGTAGTTGAATAGTCAGGCATTTTAGTGTGTACGCTTGCACAGCATGATGTAATGGGGGAAAGCACAAACGTTGCCTCTAAGCGCTACCACAAAGCGCTACCTCTAATGGGGGCGACGCGTCTCGCGTCGGGAACAGATGCAGTTATTATTTAGTAGAGTTTGTAATTTCCCTCTTTTTCTGTTCCCGACGCGAGACGCGTCGCCCCCATTAGAGGTAGCGTTTAGTGCTTGCGTTTAGTGCTTTCGTTTGTTGTTAGCGTTTTGTGTTTGGTATTAGCGTTTAGTGCTATTGCTGAATGGCATAAATCAAAAAAACGCATCCCACTCGTCCGCAGTAGGACGGGTGGGATGCGTTGGTTATGTAAGGCTCAGAGTTGAGCCTGATGGTTCAGTGCTTGCAGGCAGCCAGGCTGCTTACTGCGCCACGTGGAACAACTTGTGTACGCGGTGGCCGTTGGGGGCGTCAATCTGCAGCAGGTATGAGCCAGTGGGCTGGCCGGCAATGCTGAGGCTGAGCTGTGTGGCAGGTGCTGAGGCCTTGACGCTGCCGAGGCTGATGCCGCCTATGTTGTAGAGGGTGGCAGTGGTGCCAGCTTCGATGCTGCCGCTGATGCTGACGGTTTGAGCATTGTGGCTCACCTTCAGTGCATCGGTGCTTTGAACTGCGGGGCTGATGGCCGTGATAGAAGCATCGGCAGTGGTGAATCGCAGTGTGCAGCTCTGTGTGCCGCTGGTGGGCGCACAATATTTGCTGAGTACATCGGGACCGCAGCTGCCAGAGCCAACACCACGCTGTGCACAGTCGAAGTGAGCGTAGATGGTGCGGTTGGCGGGTTCGTCGTCGATGGTGAGCTCCCAGTTGTGGCTCTTGGCCTTGAGTTCCTGGTCTGTCCAGTAGAGGGTAGAGAAGGCCACGTTGCCCTCGGTCTCAACATAGATGGTGTTGCCCTTGTCGTCGGCCAGTGCCAGCTTGCGCAAATCCATGCGGTTGCCCATTGACTGCGGACGCAGGTAGTACTCGTTCATGTCCCACACGGTGGTGGTGTACTGTCCGAGGTACGAACCTGTGCAGCGGTCGTTGTAGTTTTCGAGCGGACCGCGGGCGTAGTAAGTTACATTGCCAAATTCGCCAGAGAATGGTATCTGCACACCAAGACGGCGAATGGCGTGTTTGAGAGCGGTAGAGGGCTGCGTAGGCTCATATTGTGTGTTGAGGTCAACTGTACCATCGGCATAGATGGTGTATGTGTAGGTAAAGTTGGCCAATGTGCCCTTGGCTGTGACAGTGGCAGTAGCGCTCATGCCATCGTTGGCAATGGCAAAGGCAGCGGAGCGTGATGTGACGCAGTTGCCCTGAGTGTATACGGGGTCGCTACCATAGGGCGCATCATTCTCAATCCAACGGTAGTTTTCGTAGTCGGGGAACTTGGCGTCTTTCTTAACCTTGATGCCGTTCTGTATCCATTCGGCCACATTGCCGTTGTCGTTTTTGAAGGTCATTGTCACCTTGTCATTGCTGATGGTGGTGCTGCCGTTCTTGCTGGCAAGTGTGAGCTTGCTGGCCCCCGTAGTGCTGACTGCGGGCAGTGCGGCACGTTCGGCCAAGGTGAATTGTGCAGAGGCGATGGTGTAGCCTGCATCGGCATAATCAGTAGCGGCATCGCGTGTCACCTCAATGTTGAGCAGAACCTCCTTGCCTTGTGCCTTGGCTTCAGCCACGTCGTAGTTGGCAGGTACGGCTACCTCGAGCGATTTGGCAGGTGCAATGGTGGGCAGAGCGGTAGAACCCTTGGCCACTTGTTTGCCATCAACCAATATTTGAGCGTTAAGGGTATAACCGCTACCGAGTGTGGTAAAGTCATAGCAGTTGTTAAGTGCTACAGAGTTGTTGCCGGCATTGTAAGTGAACTTGATGTACTGGTACACCTTTTTCAGTTCGTCGAGCTTGGCACTCCATGCACGGTCGGCACCGATAATACCATTGTTTACGAAGTTGTCTTGATGGGGCGCGTCAGGCCAGTCGTAGCCAGTGCGGTACTTGTTAAAGCCATTCTGAGTGAGGTTGCCAGCCTTGATGTCGTCGGCCGAGATGATAGATTGGTCAACCCAGTCCCAAACGCAGCCACCGATGCCGTATTTGCTTGACTCAATCACGTCCCAATACTCCTGGAGGTTGCCCAGAGAGTTGCCCATGGCGTGGTCGTACTCGCACATGAAGTAGGGCTGTGCTGCCCAGTTGCTGTTAGCCTCACTATTGATGGGTTTTGATGAGCCTTCGATAGAAGGGTACATCTGGCTCCAGAGTTCTGTTACGTCGTTCTTGCCGGCGTTAGTGGCTCCTTCGTAATGAATGATGCGGTTGTCGAGTTGCTTCATGAGTTTGAACTCAGCCACATGGTTGCTGCCGTAGCCGCTCTCGTTGCCGAGGCTCCAGAAGATGATAGAGGGGAAGTTGCGGTCGCGCAATACCATGCGGCCCGCGCGGTCGAGGTAGGCAGCTTTCCAGCTGTCGTCAGCCGAAATGCCAGTTGATGTGCCACTGTTGTAGCCTGTGCCGTGGTCGCCCCAGTTTTTGTGACACTCGATGTCGGCCTCGTCCATGACGTAGATGCCATAGTAGTCGAACATGGCGTTCATCTTGGCCTGACGGGGGTAGTGGCTGGTGCGTACAGTGTTGACATTGGCCTGCTTCATCAGGGTGATGTCCTTAATCATAGTGGGCACGTCGATGCTGCGGCCGCGGGTGGGGTGGGTGTCTTGGGTGTTGACGCCCTTGAAGTATACTTGCTGGCCGTTGATGTAGACGCGGTGGTCGTTGTCGGGAATTTCGATGTGGCGGAAGCCGTACTTGGTGGCAAAGGCTTCTTCTTCGGTGCCATCAGCCTTGAGCTGTGCCAACTCTACGGTGTAGAGGTTGGGCGTTTCGGCCGACCAAAGTTGCAGGTCGGTAAGGCCGTCGAGGGTCACATTTTTTACCATGGTGCTGTCGCCATTGGCTGTGAAGGCAAAGTCGACGCTCTTTTCGGCTATTTGTGTGCCTGCCGGATTGATAAGGCGCACGCGTACCTGCTTGTTGGTGGCTTCACGCTCCTTGTTGGTCATGGTCAGTTCCACATTCATGCTGCCGCTCTTGTAGTTGCTGCCAGCATCGAGTGTGCTGGTGATGTAGTGGTCGCGCAGGTAGGTCTTGGGTGTGGCAAAGAGGTAAACATCGCGGTGAATGCCGCTCATGTGCCAGCAGTCTTGGCCTTCGAGGTATGATCCGTCGGTGAAACGGAACACCTGTACGCTGAGGTTGTTGTCGCCCTCATGTACGTATGCTGTGATGTCAAATTCGGCATCGTTGTTAGAGCCTTGGGTGTAGCCAACCTTTTGGCCGTTAACCCATACGTAGGCTCCGCTGTAGATACCATCGAAGTGGAGGAAGATGCGCTCGTTGTTCCAACCCTCGGGCAGGGTGAAATTGCGGCGGAGTGAACTTACAGAGTTGTAGAGGTTGCCCTTCATTTCGATGTAAGGCGGGTTGTCGAAGAATGGGTATTCAACGTTAACGTACCAGGGGTCGCCGTAGCCCTTCATTTCAACGCATGAGGGCACTTCGATGTTGTCCCATGCCGACACGTCTACGCTGTTGCCATAGAAATCGGTTTCGCCCGGTCGGTCGGCGGGGTTCTTTACAAAGTTAATCTTCCATGTGCCGTTGAGCGAGAGCCAGCGGCTGTTGCCTGCGGGGTCGAGCCAAGGCTTGTCGTAACGTGCTTTGTCGGCACGCAGTGCCTCGGTGTTGGCATAAGGCAAGTAGGCGGCGTGGCCTTCTTCCTTGTTGACTGCAAATACCTTGGGATTTTCCCAATCGTTGTAGACGGGCACGTAGGCGTCGGTGTATTCGAACGTGAAGTAGGTAGTTTCGTCGTTGGCGTCCTCCACCATTTTGGTGTCGCCTTTGCTGTTGGCCGCTATGTAGTAGGTAGTTTTATTGTAGGTGTAAGCTATGCGGTATACACCCTCCTGACCTTCGACGGGTACGAAACTAACTTGCTGGTTGGCGTTGCTGCCATTGAGTGCATATTGCAGAGGAACCTTTGTGGTGTTAATGGCAGCATCAATGGCATATTTGTATTTCTCGTTGTATAACACAGCGGCGTATTTGGTGTCTTTGCCACTTTTGTATTCTACATTGCGATATTGCCAGTGTTGTCCGTACTGTCCCTCTTTGTAGGGCTCGGTGCAGATGGGGTCTGTAGAGTTGCGGCTCTCATTGTTGCTGAGCACCCAGCCTGTATTCTTGTTGCGGAGCAGGTAGGTGTAGCCCTTGATGGGGGTGTTGATAACCTTGTCGGTGGCTTGCAGCGTGAAGTAGCTGCTGGCCGCGGTGAGGTCCTCGTCCATGTAGATGTCGCCGTTGTCGCGGCGCGTCATAACACGCGTGCCGTCGGTGTTGAGGAATTGGAACTCGTCGGTGCCAACCTCCTTGATAAGGAACTGCTGGTTGGTGTCTGTAAACTTGGCGTCCCATTGCAGTACGTGCCATTTCTCTGTAGCACTCGGTGCCATGTCGATACCCATGTCGCAGTGTGGATTGTAGAAGGCGTAGATGCCGTCGGCTGCGGATACAGGTACAATCATCCAATCCTGTCCTTCAGAATTGTTGTCGATAGCAGCGGTGCTGAGGTAAGTGTCGTGTGCACTTTGATTGCCATTGGTCACGGCCTGGCCGTTAGACTTGTTGACAATGCGGTACACAACACCGGGCTTGTTGATGTCGATGGCATGGGCAAAGCCTGCCAACAGGCTGAACAAGCACACGAGCCATACGCTGCGCTTGAAGTGTAAGTGATTCATTGTTGATTTGTAGTTTTATGATTTATATATTAGGTGTTTTCGATGTGTGTGGCAGCTATTAAGTAGGTGCTCGAATTTGGCATCAAATATGAGGCCGTTTGAGGGGATTCTATTCGTTGCTATTGCTGTTAGGTGAAAAGTAAACACGCGAACGGACTCAAGCACCAAACGCTACCTCTAATGGGGGCGACGCGTCCCCGCGTCGGGAAAAGATGCAACTATTATTTAGTAGAGCTTGTATTTCCCTCCTTTCTCTATCCCGATGCGGGACGAGGTTGCTGAAAAAAAACGATGCGGGACGCGTCGCCCCCATTAGAGGTAGCGTTTTCTTGACATCATCGGCTGCGGTTCAGCAATTCAAAACGAGCTTGATTGTATTCGCCTTGCACGATGATTTAGCCCGCACTTGCAAAATTCTGAACTTGAATTAGTAATTTCCTGTCCAAAGATGTGCTTGAAACCCCAATCTGTGAAAGAGTTGATGTAACGAGCCATGGTTGTTTGTATTACATGGTTTAGATAATGTTAGTGCAAATATACTTACATTCTGCTAATGGCACAACTTTTGTTGCTTGTTCTGTGCGTAAAGAAGGCTTTTTGTGTGAAATATAACAGTTATAGTAGGCTATATTGCTCTTTTGGCTTGTGTATGGGGCTTGGACGTTTTGTTGCAAAACAACAAAAAAACAGGAGGTAAACACCATGAGGCATGGTGTTCATCTCCTGTTAGTTTGTAATTGAAAGTCCGTTATGTAGGACTTAGGTATTTACTTACTTAGACTCGTTGATGGTGCAGATGCTTACGCGGTTCCAATCGTTCTCAGAGAACATGTTGCCTACACCCTGGCCTTCGGCGTTGATGCGGCTGGCAGCAATCTTGTACTTGTTGACGAGGATAGACTTAACAGCTTCGGCACGGGCCTTGGCAATCTTGGCGTTGATTTCGGCGCTACCTTCGGGTGAAGCGTAACCCTTGATGTCAACGGTGCTGTTCTTGTGGTTCTTCAAGAATGTAGCAACGCGCTCAACGTTGGGGAGCTGAGAAGCGTCGACAGTGCTCTTGCCCTGACGGAATGTAACGGTTTGCTCGAGTGAAGCAGAGTTCTTAGTTATAGTCTGAACAGCGGGCTTCTGGTTGCGGCAGTCGTTGAGCTTCTGCTGGAGGTCGCGGTTGTCGGCAGCGAGTTTGGCAAGTTGAGCGTCCTTGTCGTTAACCTGAGCGCGGAGGTCGTTAACCTTTGCGTTCAAACCGTCAACTTCGGCCTGATCGTATGCCTTAACGAGGGTCATGTAATTCTTGCCGTTGTTCTTGTTCTTGAAGTGGTAAGTTACACCGGCGAGGAGCTCGATGGCGCTGTTGTTAACGTTGTAAGCGTTGTAGCTCTGCTTGCGGTCAGCCTCCATGTTGTAAACGATAGAGGGCTTAACAGCGATGGTCCAAGCCTTCTTCTCGCCAACGTTGAAATTGAAGTTGAAGCCGAACTTAGAAGTGAAGTAGTTGGCGTCATCGCCGTGAGTGGCACCGCCGAAGCCGTGGTTGTTGTAGTTGTGGCCCCAACCTGCACCTACAACACCTTCAACCTCGAACAAGCGGGGCTGGCCGTTGTAACCACAGAAAAGGTTTGAGAAGTTAACCTTGCCGAGGAGGCTGAGGTTAGACTGGTCAAACACTGTGCGGCTGGCAGTTGTGTTGTTGTTGGCAAGGAACTGGCCACCGAGAGCGAACACTGGAGTAATTTGCTTTGTGAGTTCAACACCATAAGTGGCGCGGAACTTGTCGAATGAGGTGTGAGTGGTGGGGAGAATGCCGCCACCAACGAGACCTACTGACCAATTGTCAAAGAAACCTGCACCTTGTACAGACTTCTGAGCACCAGCTGTGAGTACAGTTGCGCCCAAAGCGATGATAGTAAAAAACTTTTTCATTTTGTTGTATTATAAATGAATTGATAAATAGTTTGCAAAGCCTATTCGTGGCAACCATAATAGTGGCAACCGCAGGACTTGTTGGTCGTTAGGGATTTTGTCACTCTTTGTTTTTCTGTGTGCAAAATTAAGTATTCTTTTAACAAATTGCTAATGATTGTAATGAAAAACGCGCAAATGGCATGATAAAACGGAAAAAATGCCCATTTTCTTTGGTTAATCCGATGGTTGGGCCTATATTTGTGCTGCGAAAGAGGTTTGCAGGGTATCTTGCAAATTGGATATACGCATATATAATATAGTAATAACACCATAAACGAATTATTCCCCATGGAAAATCAAGAACAGAACGACGGACAGTTGAAGATTGAGCTCACTCCCGAAGTGGCTGAAGGCATTTATGCAAACCTGGCAATTATCACTCATTCGAGCGCAGAGGTTGTAATGGATTTCATTCGCGTATTGCCTGGTGTGCCCAAGGCAAACGTGAAGAGCCGCATCATCTTGGCTCCCGAACACGCAAAGCGCTTGCTCTTTGCTCTTCAGGACAATATCCAGAAGTATGAGAAGGCTTTTGGCCCTATTAACCTTCCTGGTGCAGCAGAGGCTCCTCAGGGTGGCCGCACAGCCACTCCGTTTGGTGTGCCCGAGGGTAACGCATGATAGCCCCAATATCTTCAGTTTGAAGTTATCCCAATAACAAGGTCTGCAGAAAGCGATTTCTGCAGACCTTAAATTTTACCACTTATGCACGGTTTTGTGCCACTTATGTATCAATGCGCTGAAAGAGGGTTGTGTATGTTGAAAAAGATGTTTAACTTTGCGAATAAAGTGTGCAGATAATGCCGCGAAGATGTTAAAACAACCCCTAACAATATTAGCTATGAAGAAGCATTTTATTTACATGTTGGCAGCAAGCCTGGTATTGGCTGCGCCAGCCGTGACCTTTACCTCGTGTGGAGATGATGACCCTGAAGAAATTCCTGGAGGCGGCGGTGATGACGCAGATGTGCCTAACGAACCGTCGGCCCAAAACCCGTTGACGAGCCATGAACAGAAGCAAAAGCTTGAGGCGATAGCTAAAGGCTTTATGGCACAGGTGCCCTCAAGTGACTTTAATGGCTTGGCAGACCTGTCAAGCTATATCTACAATCATTATGTGGATAATGACCGTTTTGATCATAGCGTTGTAACGAACTGGTTTAACACGGTGCTTAAGGGCATGACGCAGTTTGTGACTAACAAGAAAGGAAGTGATGGATATGGGTGGTTGCAGGACTGTAATTACTACAACCGGCTGATTATGCTCTCAGACTTTAAGGGACATTTTACTGCGGGTGCAAATAAGTGGACTCGCACAGAGGCCAATGACTTGCAGTTTATATTTACGGACCAAGACGGGAAGCAATGTGTGCTGTCGGTAAAACAGGAGGGCAGCGTTAAGAAGGCCTATATTACGGACGACGAAGATTACAGAGACTATGTATACGATAGCAGTACGGGTACTGGTGTAGAGTATGTGGATAAGTACAAATACTACGTTAATGTGCCAGAGCGCGTGATAGTAACGCTAACGCAAGATGGTGTGACCCGTGTGAACTCTGTGACAAAAATAGACCACAGCAAGTTTAACGGCCCGGAATATGACCTGAGCCGCGATGGCGTAGATGTAAGCACAACAACCAGTGTGAACGACTACTCTTGGATAATAGATCGTGCTGGCTACTCTGCGCAAGAGGGTAAGGTGGCTGTAAAAGGCTGCATGAAAAAAGGCAATGTGACACTCATTTCGTTTGAAGCCAGTGGCGCAGGCCTTAAACTGACTAATGATGATGTGCAGAAAGTGGGCTCGGTGAATGTCAGCGTAGACGTGATGGGCAAAATGCAGATAAAAGCCACTTGTGCAAACGCTTTGGATTTTAATCGCTGGATAGAAGAAGCTTACGATAACTGCGAGAATCAGCGTAAATTTGAAAGTTGTATAGCACAAGCTAACAGCTTGTTAGATTGCAAGGTGTACTACGACGGAACCAAGGTGAAACAGGCTTCTGTTAAATTGGAAGTGTTTAAGGAATCGGATTATTACGAAGACTATTGGGACTTTGAGCCAGCTATCTACTTCAATGATAACAGTTCGTATGGCATAAGTTTTGAGGACTATTTCGATGAAACATCTTTCAGATCCGTGATAGATACCTTTGAGAGCCTGCTTAGAGGTTACGAGAAACTGGGCAAGAAGTTCGAATATTAAATGAGTATCTGATATAAATAGCAGGAACTGGTTTGGCCAGAGTGCGAAATCGGTTCCTGCTTTTTGTTATCTAAGGGTGTAGTGGCTGATGGGTTTGCCCATAAAGCCAATGACAAACCGTCAACCAGCAAGTTGACAACGCTGCTAAGTGTGTGGCTTGGCTATAGTGCTATGTTGAAGTTTATACCTTATTATATATATGTGCTGTTGTTGGGCGTGCATACAAGTATGGTTGTGCATGCTCAGCATGTTGACTCGCTACGTCAGGTTGATATAGCGGGAGAGGCGTCGGTGACGGCATGGCGAAACCGTTCGCCTTTGCGTGGAAGCTCGGCGGGACGCATACATTGGGAGATGAAGCGGTTGCAAACTTTGCCCCAAATTTTAGGTAATGCTGACCCATTACGGTATGTGCAGAGCCTGCCTACGGTGCAAACTTCGACAGAGTATGATGCTGGATTGCATGTGCAAGGTTGCGATATGGGGCAAAATGCTTTTATGATGGGAGGTGCTACAGTGTTTAACCCCTCGCATCTGTTTGGCATATTCTCTGCGTTCAATGCGAGTCATTTTGAAACGCTGGATTTTACGGCGCTTGCTGGCGCAGCCCAACCTAACAGACTGGGCGGGGTGGTGCAGATGCGCCCATTTGCCATAAAAGACGGTGGCGTGGATAGTCTGGCGCAACGCGAAAGGAAAGTGGAAGGGGCAGAGTTGAATGTAGGTCCGATGTCGTCGCAAGGCACGATACGTGTGCGGCCTAATGGCAAATTGCTGTTTGTGGCTTCGGCCCGTCAGGCGTACATGAACTTGCTTTATGGCAAGTGGCTTGATTTTGACGGGTCGCCATTGCGGTACAGTTTTGGCGATTATAATGTAACGCTGAGTTACAGGCCTTCGATGCGGCACAGGTTTGACTTAAATGCTTATTTCGGGCAAGACAGAGCCTCGTATACAGAAGGTGCACATCTTATGCACGTACGACTAAACTGGTTGAATTATGCTGCTGAGGCCTCTTGGAGGGTGATGGACAAATCGTGGCAACTGACGCAGAGGCTGGTGGCCTCGGGGTATCAGAATGATTTTAGATTGCGTCAAGCAGGGCAGAAGATGTCTTTGCCCTCACATATTCGTCAGTATGGCTATCAAGCAGAGTGGAGCTGTAACTCATGGCAAATAGGAGGCTCGTACAGCTTGTATCAAATACTGCCGCAGTCGCCGCAAATAGAAAGCACCTATACACAGACAGAGCGTGACAGACAGGAAAAAGGCGTGGCTCATGAGGCAAACGTCTATGCAGGTTGGCAATACGACTGGCATGATGGGCAATGGGTGCTGAAACCAGAGGGACGCGTGACTTACTATCGTGATGTAGACCAAAAGAGCTGGTTCTCAATTTCGCCTATGCTGACGCTGTCGTGGCAGGCGGCTCCGCAGCATCGCTTGGGCGTGCAACTGTCGGTGGCCAATCAGTATGTGCAGCAAACAGGGTTTACGTCGTTGGGATTGCCCACAGAATTTTGGTTTTCGGCGTCGCACGAACTAAAACCGCAGCGTGCAGAGGGGCTGTCTCTGTTGTATGATGGACAGACACCAAATAATGCGTGGGCATTTACAGCAAATGCCTATGTAAAACGATTACATCATCAAAAGGAATATAAGGATAATGTGCTTGACCTGATAAATGAGGCATATTCTCTTAACACGTCCTTGTTACAGGGACGGGGCTTAAATTATGGATTCGGTGTGCAACTAACACGTCAAAGTGGTCCTGTAACCGGTTGGGTGGGATATGCTTTTGGCCGCTCTTTACGAAAATTCCCAGAGTTGCGGGAAAGAAGTTCTTATCCTGCAAACCACGAAAGAGTGCATGAGTTCAACCTCGTGGCCACCTGGCAGGCACTGAAGCGTGTGACCTTTACGTGCTCGGCAGTGTTTGCCTCGGGCACCCCCTTTACGTCAGCTAACGAATTCTATTTAATGAATGGCTATGTGGTAGCACAATATGGTAAACATAATGGGTGTCATCTACCGTGGTACAAGCGTGTGGATATGGCTGTAAATGTGGATCTTAAGCAGAAGAGACAAAGGCACTTTAGGCATGGCTTTAACGTGTCGCTGTTTAATGCCTTCGGCTTTAACAACTCGTTGTTTTATCGGCTGCGAATACGCAGAGATGGTAATTTTAGGTTCGCTCCAGTGTGTTTTCTCAAATATCCGTTGCCTTCGTTCAGTTATTATATTAAATATTAGCCGTATGGTAGTGTTGTGTAAAAAGGCGTTGCCCCTGCTGGTGGCAACGATGGCTTTAGCCTCGTGTGTGGAAGATCCTTACAGCCATACTCAACCCCAGCTCGTGGTAGAGGGCTGGATTGACGATGGCGATTTTCCGATGGTATTCGTAACCACCAGTCTGCCGTTTACGACCAGTGACACGACTGATGTCGATCTTGTGCAACATGTGCTAAAGTGGGCTACGGTGACTGTGAGCGACGAGGAGAAGTCTGTGGTGCTAACGGGGCGCGTGATGAAGCATCAAACACCTCCGTATGGCTTTACCACGACGCGTATTATGGGCCGTAGCGGACATACTTATAAATTGACAGTAGACTGTCCGCCCTATCATGCCGAGGCAGTGACTACTATTCCGCCTAAGGCAGTGGTAGATTCCTTTACTGTGACACCATGCTTAGAAAATGATACGCTCTACCAGGTGATGGCGCATGTGTCGCAGCAGCTGGATTTGCCGCAGGGTGGGGGATATAAATTTTTCGGCATCAGCAAGTGTCGTGATGTGAATTATAAGTCGTGCTACATGGGGTTGTATAAGCCCGAGAATATCAGCCCGCATTCGGCGCTTCCGGTTTATAATCTGCATCGACCTGATAATAGGCATTTCTCGCCGTTTTTCTCGTATTCAGATACACTGAAGATAAAGTTTGCCACGTTAGATGGCCCCTCCTATGCTTTTTGGGATAGCTTTGAGGACGATGTGTCGCTGTCGGGCAGTCCGTTCTTCTCAACCAATAGCAATCTGCGTGGAAATGTCAGTGGAGGCCTTGGCTATTGGTGTGGTTATGGCTCTTCAGTATATTATTTACTGCCACCTAAAAAGCCGTAGTGGTGCGTAGAGAATTAGCTACTCGAGTTTCGAATTTAGCGAGTGCGGGCTGAAAGCCCAATGTAATGAACGGACTCAAGCATCAAACGCTACCACCAAACGCCACCACCAAACGCTACCTCTAATGGGGGCGACGCGTCTCGCGTCGGGAAAATAAATAAAGACTCACAGATAGCACTAATTACACTTCTGTCTGTGAGCCTTTGTCTCAAATCCCGACGCGAGACGCAGCTATTATTTAGTAGAGCTTGTATCCTTTCCTTTCATTATCCCGACGCGAGACGCGTCGCCCCCATTAGAGGTAGCGTTTGGTGCTTGCGTTTAGTGGTAGCGGGACCTTTACCATACTACAAAAACTTTACTTGCCGAGTATCTTGCATCTTACACAAACACACTATAACTCATTGACTGTCAACACTTTACTTAGTGTAAGATACTGCCAACGCCACCTACACGCATCCTACACACCCCATGTGCTGCCACGTGGCACAAACACGGGAGGGCGATATCACGGCATAGGGGAGCAGAAAAGTCTGTTGCTCCGACAGATTGTTCTACGTCCCTATGTCGTATTATCTACTGCATACGTCCAAACCGACTGCGAGGCAGCGGGGTGGGGTGTGTAAGATGTATGCAGGGGGGTGTAAGATACTTTGAACTTATCTTACACTCTTGAAACCTCTGTATATCAACTTGTTACGCTCGAAAAGTGTAAGATGGCAGAAAAAGCACACACATTCATTTATATGTAGGCTGACGGGTAGAGAACAAATATTTGTGTACAAATTGTACACTTTTTTTGTTGAATGCAATGCCTTGGTGTTACCTTTGCAGCACTTTTGTACGAAACCAAATTGTATTGACTACCATGAAACGAATACTTAACAGAATGCTGCGCTATGCCGATGCCATTGTGAAACGTGGCGTTGACAAACTGATAGACGCTATCGCGCATAGCGCGGAACCACAAACTAAAAACGCTGAAACACCCCAGCCGCAAAAAAAGCATGGGCAACAGTACTGACTGCGCATCGCAAACAACTGGCCACACCACGGACTGCAGTCTAACGGCACAAGACAACACCCTTATGGACGAGATGTGCGACATTCGCTATAATGTGCTTGACCGCACGCCCGAAGTGCAACGGCGCGACCAGGCGGACAAAGGGTTTGTGCCCGTGAACAAACTGGTGCGCAACACCATGGTATTTGACCTGCACAAACGGGGCTGCATGGTGTGGAACAATGATGTGGACCGCATTGTGGAGTTAAATAATGCGTGCAGTGCGCGGTGTTGGACAGGAGTGCAGTTGCAAGTGCCGCGCCGGCACAACAGCAATACTATATTATACTGCGTGAGGCGCAAGCATGATAAGGGCGTTGATTTTTCAATACGCGCCATCACATAGCGCATGTTGAAAAACGACGAATTATGTCATTTGATTGGGTGACGCATTGATGAAATCAGGAAAAAGTACGTTTTTGAGAAAAAAAACGGGGAAAAGTTTGGAGAGAAAGAAATAATGCCTAACTTTGCACCCGTTTCCGAGAGACATCTGCTCTAATGCTTGCGGGCATGGTGCTGATAGAAAGGGAATACGGGCAAATACCAGAGTGGCCAAATGGGGCAGACTGTAAATCTGCTGGCTTACGCCTTCGGTGGTTCGAATCCATCTTTGCCCACAACCTTAAACGGGTATGCGGAAGTAGCTCAGTTGATAGAGCACTAGCCTTCCAAGCTGGGGGTCGCGGGTTTGAGCCCCGTCTTCCGCTCACAATTTTTTATTGCTGTTATAGCTCAGCGGTAGAGCACTTCCTTGGTAAGGAAGAGGTCGCGAGTTCAAGTCTCGCTAACAGCTCACTTATTGTACAGATCTTTTTTCTTAAAGATTGAAGAACAAGAATTTCATTCAAATAAAATAAAACAGCTATGGCTAAAGAGAAATTTGAACGTACCAAACCGCATGTTAACATCGGTACAATTGGTCACGTTGACCACGGTAAGACTACTTTGACTGCCGCTATTTCTAAGGTTCTCCACGAGAAGCTTGGTACTGGCGAAGATGTTAAGTCATTCGATCAGATTGATAACGCTCCTGAAGAAAAGGAACGTGGTATTACTATCAATACTGCTCACATCGAGTATGAAACAGAAAAGCGTCACTATGCTCACGTAGACTGCCCGGGTCACGCCGACTACGTAAAGAACATGGTAACTGGTGCTGCTCAGATGGACGGTGCTATCATCGTAGTTGCTGCTACTGATGGTCCTATGCCTCAGACTCGTGAGCATATCCTTCTCGCTCGTCAGGTAAACGTTCCCCGCCTCGTTGTGTTCTTGAACAAGTGCGATATGGTTGAGGACGAAGAAATGCTCGAACTCGTAGAAATGGAAATGCGCGAACTCCTCGAACAGTATGACTTCGAAGAGGATACTCCTATCATTCGTGGTTCTGCACTCGGTGCTTTGAACGGCGTTGCTAAGTGGGAAGATTCTGTAATGGAGCTCATGAATGCTGTTGATAACTGGATCCAGGAGCCTACTCGTGACGTTGAGAAGCCTTTCTTGATGCCTGTTGAGGACGTATTCTCAATCACTGGTCGTGGTACTGTTGCTACTGGTCGTGTTGAAACTGGTATCGTAAAGGTTGGTGACGAAGTTCAGATCCTTGGTCTTGGCGAAGATAAGAAGTCAGTTGTAACTGGCGTTGAGATGTTCCGTAAGATCCTCGACGAAGGTGAAGCTGGTGATAACGTAGGTCTTCTCCTCCGTGGTATCGATAAGTCTGAAATCAAGCGTGGTATGGTTATCACTCACCCGGGTGTAATCACTCCGCACAAGAAGTTCAAGGCTTCTATCTACGTATTGAAGAAGGAAGAAGGTGGCCGTCACACTCCGTTCGGCAACAAGTATCGTCCTCAGTTCTACCTCCGTACCATGGACTGCACCGGTGAGATCCACCTCCCCGAAGGCACTGAAATGGTAATGCCTGGTGATAACGTAGAAATCTCTGTAGAACTCATCTACGCTGTAGCTATCAACGTAGGTCTCCGCTTCGCTATCCGTGAAGGTGGTCGTACAGTAGGTTCAGGTCAGATCACTGAAATCCTTGACTAATCTTCTTGTAGATTAATCATTATAATATAATAGGTTCTTGCCTTGTGCAAGTGAGGCAAGGCCTATTCTACGGGAATAGCTCAGTTGGTAGAGCACTGGTCTCCAAAACCAGGTGTCGGGAGTTCGAGCCTCTCTTCCCGTGCTAAACGACACATATATGTTCCAGAAAGTAATTGCATATTGCAAAGATTCATACGACGAGTTATCTCATAAGACCACTTGGCCTACGAGAAAGGAGTTGACTCACAGCGCAATTGTTGTGCTAACAGCTTCCATCATCATAGCAATTGTGGTGTATCTCATGGATACGGTATTTGAGTCAATCATGCAACTTATCTATCCTCAAATTTAATTCGATATGGCAGCAGAAATGGCTTGGTACGTTTTGCGTGCTGTAAGCGGAAAAGAAATGAAGGTAAAGGAGTACATTGATGCTGAAATTAAGAATGGCCGCCTTGGCGGTCATGTTTCGCAAGTACTCATTCCAACCGAGAAGGTTAAAGCACTCCGCGGTAACAAACAGGTTATCAAGGAACGTCTGTATCTTCCCGGCTATGTTCTTGTAGAGGCAAGATTGGTTGGTGAAACCGTACACGAGTTGCGTAACACGCCTAATGTGTTGGGCTTCCTCGGTGGTATGGATAATCCCACTCCTCTTCGTGAGAGTGAGGTTAACCGTATTCTCGGTAAGGTTGACGAACTCGAGAGCGAACCTCAAGAGGTTGAAATACCTTACATCGTGGGTGAAAGCGTAAAGGTTGTTGATGGACCGTTTAGCGGATTCTCTGGTGTGATTGAAAAGATCGACGAAGAGAAGAAGAAGGTGACTGTCACTGTTAAGGTGTTCGGTCGCAGTACGGGCCTGGACCTCGGTTTTATGCAGATTGAGAAGGAATAATCTGGGAGTGATGTTACGTACTCTCTCTTAATGAATTCCTCGTCACTTTTTAATTTTTAATAAACAACAATGGCTAAAGAAGTTGCTGGATTAATCAAATTACAGATTAAGGGCGGCGCTGCAAATCCATCACCTCCCGTTGGCCCTGCTTTGGGTTCAAAGGGTATCAACATCATGGATTTCTGCAAGCAGTTCAACGCCAGAACTCAGGACAAGGCTGGTAAGGTATTGCCAGTTGTCATTACTTATTTTAATGACAAGTCTTTCTCTTTCGTAGTTAAGACTCCTCCTGTAGCAATTCAATTGCTGGAAGCAGCCAAGAAGAAGAGCGGTTCTGCAGCTCCTAACCGTACCAAGATCGCTGAGATTACTTGGGATCAGGTTAAGGCAATCGCAGAAGACAAGATGCCCGACTTAAACTGCTTCACAGTTGAAAGTGCAATGCGTATGGTAGCTGGTACTGCCCGCAGCATGGGTATCACAGTTAAGGGTGACTTCCCTGGTGAATAATTTAACTTCAAATTTGAACAATGAGTAAACTGACAAAAAATCAGAAGTTAGTCGCTGACAAAGTTGAAGCAGGGAAGGCTTACACATTGAAAGAAGCTGCATCTTTGGTAAAGGAAATCACTACTACCAAGTTTGATGCTTCAATCGATATTGACGTACGTTTGGGCGTTGACCCTCGTAAGGCTAACCAAATGGTTCGCGGTGTCGTTTCACTGCCGAATGGTACTGGTAAGACTGTACGTGTGCTCTGCCTCTGTACGCCTGATGCTGAAGCTGCTGCTAAAGAAGCTGGCGCTGACTATGTAGGTCTCGATGAATATATCGAGAAAATCAAGGGTGGCTGGACAGACATCGATGTTATCATCACTATGCCTGCCATCATGGGTAAAATTGGTGCCCTGGGCCGTGTACTCGGTCCGCGTGGCTTGATGCCTAACCCCAAGAGTGGTACGGTTACCATGGATGTAGCCAAGGCTATCCGCGAGGTTAAGCAGGGTAAGATTGACTTTAAGGTTGACAAGAGTGGTATCGTACACACTTCAATCGGTAAGGCTTCTTTCTCTCCCGAGCAGATTTTTGGTAACGCCAAGGAATTTATGGCTACTATTATCAAGCTGAAGCCCGCAAGTGCTAAGGGTACTTATGTGAAGAGTATTTATCTTTCTTCTACCATGAGTAAGGGTATCAAGATTGATCCTAAATCTGTAGAAGAAATCTAAACTGAATTACAATCATGAAGAAGGAAGATAAAGCTATTATCATCGAGAAGCTCGGTGAACAGATTAAAGAATATGCACACTTCTACCTCGTTGATGTGACTGGCATGAATGCTGAAGCTACTTCAGCTCTCCGCCGCAAGGCTTTTGGTGCTGGCATCAAGATGGTAGTTGTAAAGAATACTCTTTTGCACAAGGCTTTTGAAGCATCTGACGTAGATTACTCTGCGCTTTATGGTTGCTTGAAAGGTACTACTGCAGTGTTCTTCTGCGATACAGCCAACGTTCCTGCCAAGTTGATTAAGGAAACTGGTAAGGACGGTGTGCCTACGCTGAAGGGTGCTTACGCTGAGGAAGGTTTCTATGTTGGTGCAGACCAGCTCGAAACACTCTGCGCTATCAAGAGCAAGAACGAGGTTATTGCCGAGGTTGTTGCTTTGCTGCAGTCACCTGCCAAGAATGTTATCTCTGCACTTTCGGGTGCCGGACAGACCATTCACGGTGTGCTTAAGACTTTGGGCGAACGCCCCGAATAAAATCCCGGCGTAAACTTAAACTGGCTGGGTAACCCCAATTAACTAAGAAAACAAACAAAAAAATACATTTAAGAAAATGGCAGATATCAAAGCTATCGCTGAAGAATTGGTAAATTTGACAGTGAAGGAAGTAAATGAGTTGGCAACTATCCTGAAGGACGAGTATGGAATCGAACCCGCTGCTGCAGCTGTTGCTGTTGCTGCCGGTCCCGCAGCTGGTGGTGCTGCTGCTGAAGAGAAGACTTCATTCGACGTTGTTCTCAAGAGCGCAGGTTCAGCTAAGCTTCAGGTTGTTAAGGCTGTTAAGGAACACTGCGGCCTCGGCTTGAAGGAAGCAAAGGATCTCGTTGACGGCGCTCCTTCAAAGGTTAAGGAAGGCGTTGCTAAGGAAGAAGCTGAAGCACTCAAGAAGGCTCTCGAAGAAGCTGGTGCTGAGGTTGAACTCGCTTAATAAGAAATTTCCCTTCAAGGGTTATGGTTATGAATCTTCTGGTAGAGGGTTCATAACCTTTTTGTGTCTATACATTTCGAAATGTGACACGTCTCTTGGCTTATGAGGCTGAGGGGTAGTTGGTTATTGGCTTAGCGAGTTAATGCGTCGGGGCTTTACGCTTTGCTAAAATTTTTTGATGCATCAACTCCCTAACCCTTTGACCTCCTAACCCAATCTCGTAACATTTCTTTCATCTCAACATTTTCGACGAATGTCTTCTACCGTAATAAATAACCGTGTAAACTTTGCGTCCGTAAAGAATCCGATGCCTTATCCTGATTTCTTGGACGTTCAGTTAAAGTCTTTCAAAGATTTCTTGCAGCTCGACACACCAAGTGAATTGCGTAAGAACGACGGCCTGTACAAAGTTTTTGCTGAGAATTTCCCTATTGCTGATACTCGCAACAACTTTGTATTGGAGTTTATCGATTATTATATCGATGAGCCACGTTATAGCATTCAGGAGTGTCTGGAGCGCGGACTGACTTACAGTGTGCCTCTTAAGGCTAAACTGAAACTTTACTGTACCGACCCCGACCACGAGGATTTTGATACTGTTGTTCAGGACGTGTTCTTGGGTTCTATACCTTACATGTCTGACAATGGCACTTTCATTATCAATGGTGCAGAGCGTGTGGTTGTGTCGCAGCTTCACCGTTCACCGGGTGTGTTCTTTGGCTCGAGTGTGCACGCTAATGGTACGCAACTTTATTCTGCACGTATCATTCCGTTCAAGGGTTCTTGGATTGAATTCGCTACGGATATCAACAATGTGATGTATGCTTACATCGACCGTAAAAAGAAGTTGCCCGTAACGACTTTGCTCCGTGCCATAGGTTTTGAGAGTGATAAGGATATCCTCCAGATTTTCAATCTTGCAGAGGAGTATAAGGTCAACAAGACCAACCTGAAGAAGTTGCTCGGTCGCAAATTGGCTGCACGTGTTAACTCTACAACACTTGAGGACTTTGTTGATCCTGATACTGGTGAGGTGATGTCAATGGAGCGTACAAAGGTGTTGCTTGATCGTGAGAGTGAAATTACGCCTGAGAACGCTGACATCATTCTCGATTCGGGCGAACAAACTATTTGGGTACACCCCGAACAGGGCTCTTCTACTGATTATTCTATCATTTTCAACACGCTTCAGAAGGACCCTGCCAACTCTGAACAGGAGGCTGTTAATTATATCTACCGTCAATTGCGTAATGCCGATCCTGCAGATGATGCATCGGCACGTGAGGTTATCAACAACCTTTTCTTCTCAGAGAAGCGCTACGACTTGGGTGAGGTTGGACGTTATCGCATAAACAAGAAACTGAATCTTGATACAGACATGGACGTGCGTGTGCTGACACGTGAGGACATTATCGAGATTATCAAGTATCTTGTGGAGTTGATTAACTCAAAGGCTACGGTAGATGATATTGACCACTTGAGTAATCGTCGCGTACGTACCGTAGGTGAACAGCTCTCAAACCAGTTCGCTATTGGTTTGGCTCGTATGAGCCGCACTATTCGTGAGCGTATGAATGTGCGTGATAATGAGGTGTTCACACCGACTGATTTGATTAACGCCAAGACTATTTCGAGCGTTATCAATTCATTCTTCGGCACCAATGCCTTGTCACAGTTTATGGATCAGACCAATCCTTTGGCTGAGGTTACGCACAAGCGTCGTTTGTCGGCCCTTGGTCCTGGTGGTTTGTCTCGTGAGCGTGCCGGTTTCGAGGTTCGTGACGTACACTATACGCACTATGGTCGTCTTTGTCCTATTGAGTCGCCTGAAGGTCCGAACATTGGTCTTATATCTTCACTCTGTGTATATGCTAAGATTGATGACCTCGGATTTATTGAGACTCCTTACCGCAAGGTGGAGAACTCAATGGTTGACCTTGACAATAATGACATTGTATATCTCTCTGCTGAGGAGGAGGAAGGAAAAATTATCGGCCAGGGTAATGCTCCGTTGAATGACGATGGTTCATTTATCCGCGATAAAGTTAAGTGCCGTCAGGATGCCGATTATCCTGTAGTGCCACCCTCACAGGTTGAATTGATGGACGTTTCGCCGCAGCAGATCGCTTCAATCGCTGCATCTCTCATTCCGTTCTTGGAACACGATGATGCGCACCGTGCGTTGATGGGATCGAACATGATGCGCCAGGCAGTGCCCCTTATTCGCAGCGAGGCTCCTATTGTAGGTACAGGCATCGAAAAGCAGGTATGTGAGGATTCGCGTACGATGATTACTGCCGAAGGCGATGGCGTGATCGAATATGTTGATGCTGATGTTATCCGCATTGCCTATGAACGTACCGAAGATGAGGAATTTGTAAGTTTCGAATCCAATGTAAAGGAATATAGAATTCCGAAGTTCCGCCGTACCAACCAAAATATGACCATTGACCTCCGTCCTATTTGCAACAAGGGACAGAAGGTGCAGAAGGGCGATATCCTTACTGAAGGCTATGCCACAGAAAATGGTGAATTGGCTCTTGGTCGTAACTTGCTTGTGGCCTACATGCCTTGGAAGGGTTACAACTACGAGGATGCCATTGTGCTTAACGAACGTATGGTTCGTGAAGACATACTTACTTCTGTTCATGTAGACGAGTATTCGCTCGAAGTACGTGAGACGAAGCGTGGTATGGAAGAGTTTACCAATGATATTCCTAATGTAAGTGAGGACGCAACCAAGGATTTGGACGACACTGGTATTATACGTATTGGTGCGCGTGTAGCTCCTGGCGACATACTTATTGGTAAGATCACGCCGAAGGGTGAGAGCGATCCTACTCCTGAGGAGAAATTGCTCCGTGCCATCTTTGGTGACAAGGCTGGTGATGTGAAGGACGCTTCGCTTAAGGCTAATCCTTCGTTGGCTGGTGTTGTCATTAACAAGCGTCTTTTTGCCCGTGTGCAGAAGTCTCGCACAGAAAAGGCTGCCGACAAGGTTACGCTTCAGAAGCTTGACGACGACTTCCAGAAGGACACCAACGACTTGAAGGCTTTGATGGTTGACAAGTTGCTCTCTCTTATCAGCGATAAGGAATCGCAGGGCGTTAAGGATAACGTAGGTTCTGAGGTTATTGCTAAGGGTATCAAGTTCAACAAGGCTGTGCTCAGTGCGCTTGATTATGCTTCTGTCGAACTTCATGAGTGGACTGATGACGAACACGCCAACAAATTGATCCGTCAGTTGGTTATCAACTATTTGAAGAAGTACAACCAACTCGATGCTATCTTGAAGCGCAAGAAGTTTGCCATTACCATTGGCGATGATCTGCCCTCAGGAATTATACAGCAAGCCAAGGTTTACATTGCAAAGAAACGTAAGATTGGTGTTGGTGACAAGATGGCCGGTCGTCACGGTAACAAGGGTATCGTGTCAAAGGTGGTGCGTCAGGAGGATATGCCGTTCCTCGCAGATGGTACTCCCGTCGACATCGTGTTGAACCCGTTGGGTGTGCCTTCGCGTATGAATATCGGACAGATTTTCGAGGCTGTACTCGGTGCTGCCGGACGTAAACTCGGTGTCAAGTTTGCAACTCCTATCTTTGATGGTGCCAAGCTTGAGGACCTTTGCGAATGGACTGACAAGGCTGGTCTGCCCCGCTACTGCTCAACGCAGCTCTATGATGGTGCTACGGGTGAGGCTTTTGACCAGAAGGCTACAGTTGGTGTTACCTACATGTTGAAACTTGGTCACATGGTTGAGGACAAGATGCACGCCCGTTCAATCGGTCCGTACTCACTCATCACGCAGCAGCCGCTTGGTGGTAAAGCCCAATTCGGTGGTCAGCGTTTTGGTGAGATGGAGGTTTGGGCCATCGAGGCATTCGGTGCTTCGCATGTGCTTCAGGAAATCCTCACCATCAAGTCTGATGATGTTACAGGTCGTGCTAAGGCGTACGAGGCCATTGTCAAGGGTGATCCGATGCCCACTCCGGGTATTCCCGAATCACTCAACGTGTTGCTTCACGAGCTCCGCGGCTTGGGCTTGAGCATTACGCTCGACTAAGGTTTTTAAGTTATAGGGTTATAAGGTTATAAAGTAATCCCGTCGTGCTAAGCTTGATGGTTTTCAGGCAGAGGCGCGGGACCATTATGATATAAACTTCTTAGCCTTATAACCTATAAACTAAAAACTACATAACATTCCCACTCTCAATCATTTCTACAAAAATGGCATTCAAAAGAGATAATAAGATAAAGAGCAACTTTACGAAGATTACCATCGGTCTGGCTTCGCCTGAGGAGATCATGGCAAATTCGTATGGTGAGGTGCTTAAGCCTGAAACCATCAACTACCGTACATATAAGCCAGAACGTGACGGCTTGTTCTGCGAGCGCATTTTTGGTCCGACAAAGGATTACGAGTGCCACTGCGGCAAATACAAGCGCATTCGTTACAAGGGCATCGTGTGTGACCGTTGTGGTGTTGAGGTGACAGAGAAGAAAGTGCGCCGTGAGCGTGCAGGCCACATTCAGTTGGTCGTTCCAGTGGCTCACATTTGGTACTTCCGCTCACTTCCTAACAAGATTGGTTACTTGTTGGGCATACCTACCAAAAAACTTGACTCTATCATCTACTACGAGCGCTATGTGGTTATCCAGCCGGGTGTGCTCGCTGATGATGTGGCCGAGAACGACCTTTTGACCGAAGACGAGTACTTGGATCTTGTAAAGAAGTTGCCGAAGGAAAATCAGTACCTTGAGGATACAGACCCCAACAAGTTCATAGCTAAGATGGGTGCCGAGGCCGTATACGACCTGCTCAAACGCATTGATCTTGACAGCCTCTCATACGAGTTGCGCGACCGTGCTAACTCTGACTCGTCGATGCAACGTAAAAACGAAGCGTTGAAGCGTCTGCAGGTTGTAGAGTCTTTCCGTACAAGCCGTGACCGCAATAAACCCGAGTGGATGATAATGAAGGTTATCCCTGTCACTCCACCCGATTTGCGTCCGCTCGTACCGCTCGATGGTGGCCGTTTTGCCACTTCCGACCTTAACGACCTCTATCGTCGCGTGTTAATACGCAACAATCGTCTGAAGCGCTTGCTCGAAATCAAGGCCCCCGAGGTTATTTTGCGTAACGAAAAGCGTATGTTGCAGGAGTCGGTTGACAGCCTCTTCGACAACTCGCGCAAGTCATCGGCCGTGAAGAGCGACAGCAACCGTCCTCTCAAGTCACTCTCAGACTCGCTTAAGGGTAAGGCTGGCCGCTTCCGTCAGAATTTGCTTGGTAAACGTGTCGACTATTCTGCACGTTCAGTAATTGTTGTAGGTCCTGAACTCAAAATGGGCGAGTGCGGTCTGCCTAAATTGATGGCCGCCGAACTTTACAAGCCTTTCATCATACGTAAGCTCATAGAGCGTGGTATTGTAAAGACTGTAAAGAGCGCCAAGAAAATCGTTGACCGTCGCGAACCTATCATTTGGGATATCCTCGAACACGTTATGAAGGGACACCCCGTTCTGCTCAACCGTGCGCCGACACTTCACCGTCTCGGTATTCAGGCTTTCCAACCCAAGATGATTGAAGGCAAGGCCATACAGTTGCACCCGTTGGCATGTACCGCATTCAACGCCGACTTCGATGGTGACCAGATGGCTGTTCACCTTCCATTGAGCAATGAAGCTGTGCTCGAAGCACAGATGCTCATGCTCCAAAGCCACAACATCTTGAACCCCGCTAATGGTGCGCCTATCACAGTGCCCTCGCAGGATATGGTGCTTGGTCTTTACTACATTACCAAGTTGCGTCCAGGGGCAAAGGGTTCGGGCCTTACATTCTATGGTCCAGAAGAGGCCATCATCGCCTTCAACGAACGTCGTGTTGACGTGCACGCTCCTGTCAAGGTGATGGTAGACGACATCGACGAGCGTGGTGCAAAAATCAAGCATCTTGTCGAGACTTCAGTCGGTCGTGTCATTGTAAATGGCATCATTCCCGATGAATGTGGTTTCATCAACTGCGTTGTAGCCAAGAAGTCGCTTCGCGACATAATTTCAAAGGTTATCAAGACCGTAGGTATGGCACGCGCTTGCGACTTCCTCGATGGTATCAAGAATCTTGGTTATCGCAAGGCATACGAAGGCGGACTTTCGTTCAACTTGGGTGATATCATCATACCTGACGAAAAGGCCGACATCGTAAAGCGTGGTAACGAGGAGGTTGAACAAATCACCATGAACTACAACATGGGTTTCATCACCGACAAAGAACGTTACAACCAAGTTGTTGATACATGGACACACGTAAACACCGACATCAAGAAGACATTGATGAAGCAGATGACCGAGGCCGACCAAGGTTTCAACGCTGTGTTCATGATGCTTGACTCTGGTGCACGTGGTTCTGCCGACCAGATTGCACAGCTTGCCGGTATGCGTGGTTTGATGGCCAAACCTCAGAAGGCAGGTGCCGAAGGTGCACAGATTATTGAAAACCCGATCCTTTCAAACTTTAAGGAGGGTATGTCGGTGCTTGAGTACTTTATCTCAACCCACGGTGCCCGTAAGGGTTTGGCCGATACCGCTTTGAAGACGGCCGACGCCGGTTACCTCACTCGTCGTTTGGTTGACGTATCTCACGATGTGATTATCACCGAAGAGGACTGCGGCACATTGCGTGGCCTCGTTTGCACAGCCCTCAAGGATGGCGACGAAGTAATATCTTCACTTTCAGAGCGTATCCTCGGTCGTGTGTCTGTACACGATATAATCAACCCCACAACAGGCAAGCTCATCGTAGCAGCCGGTGAGGAAATAACCGAACCCATCGCAGCCGAAATTGAGGCATCACCAATCGAGAGCGTTGAAATACGTTCAGTGCTCACTTGCGAGAGCAAGCACGGTGTCTGCATGAAGTGTTACGGACGCAACCTTGCCACCAGTCGCATGGTACAAAAGGGCGAGGCCGTCGGCGTTATCGCAGCACAGTCAATCGGTGAGCCGGGTACCCAGCTTACACTCCGTACCTTCCACGCTGGTGGTATCGCTTCGAACGCTGCTGCCAATGCCACAATCAAGGCCAAGAGCGACTGCCGCGTAGAGTTCGATGAACTTCGCACAGTAGAGTCGCACGACGAGGAAGGCAAGGCATGCAAGATTGTTGTCGGACGTTTGGCCGAAGTACGTTTCGTTGACGAAAATACAGGAATCGTACTTTCAAACCAGAACGTGCCTTATGGTTCACAACTCTTCGTTGATGAAGGCCAGCACGTAGACAAGGATACCGTCGTTGCCAAGTGGGACCCCTTCAACGCTGTAATCGTAACCGAAACAGCCGGTAAGATACAGTTCGAAAACGTGACAGAAGGTATCAGCTACCGTGTCGAAGAAGATGAGGCAACTGGTTTGCGTGAGCGCATTGTGATTGAGTCAAAAGACAAGACACATGTGCCAAACTGTAACATACTCGACGAAAATGGCGATATAATCCGCACCTACAGTTTCCCCATCAACGGTCACATCGTGGTTGAGGACGGCCAGTCGCTCAAGGCTGGTGACATCTTGGTCAAGATACCGCGTGTTGTAGGTAAGGCTGGTGATATTACTGGTGGTCTGCCCCGTGTAACCGAGCTCTTCGAAGCCCGCAACCCGAGCAACCCTGCTGTGGTGAGCGAAATCGATGGCGAGATCAGCATGGGCAATGTAAAGCGTGGCCACCGTGAGATCATTGTAACCTCAAAGCTTGGCGAGGTGAAGAAGTATCTTGTGCCCCTGTCAAAGCAGATACTTGTACAGGAGAACGACTTCGTGCGTGCTGGAACCAAACTTTCAGATGGTTCAATTACCCCGAGCGACATTCTCGCTATCATGGGCCCCACGGCAGTACAAGAGTACATTGTCAACGAGGTACAGGACGTTTACCGTCTGCAAGGCGTGAAGATCAACGACAAGCACTTCGAGGTAATTGTGCGTCAAATGATGCGCAAGGTACAGATAAACGAACCTGGCGATACCCGTTTCCTTGAGCAGCAGATCGTAGACAAGCTCGATTTTGCCGAGGAGAACGACCGCATCTGGGGCAAGAAAGTAGTCGTTGACGCTGGCGACAGCGAAACGATGAAGAAGGGTATGATTGTAACAGCCCGCAAGCTCCGCGACGAGAACTCACAGCTCAAGCGCCGTGACCTCAAGCTCGTCAAGGTACGCGATGCCGAGGCCGCCACTTCAACCCAAATCTTGCAAGGTATCACCCGTGCAGCCCTCCAGACCAAGAGCTTCATGTCGGCAGCTTCCTTCCAGGAAACTACCAAGGTGCTCAACGAGGCTGCAATCAGTGGCAAGACCGACTACCTCGAAGGTATGAAGGAGAACGTTATCTGCGGTCACCTCATTCCGGCCGGTACAGGTCTGCGCGAGTTCAACAAGATAGTCGTTGCCGACAAGGAAGAATACGAGCGTGCTCAAGCAGCCAAGGCCGCTGCCGACGAAGAAGAGCAAGCTTAAGTTCGGTGCTTTGATGCACACCTGTTAGCATAACATATAACGTAAAACGCCCGCAAGCGTTCCATTCGAGGAGCGCATGCGGGCGTTTTTTTGTATGCATACGTCACAAGCAATGTGTTATGATTTGCGCAAGAACGGCAAAATACGTACATTTGTGCAATAAAATGTAAGATAACACGTTATGACAAACTACATACGTTTTGATTGGGCCATGAAGCGCCTGCTGCGTGACAAGGCCAATCATTCAGTGATCGAAGGCTTGCTCACCTCGTTGTTTGGTGAGAAAGTTACGATCGTCAAGTTTCTTGAGAGCGAATCGAATCAGGACGCTGGGGACGACAAATTCAACCGTGTCGACATATTGGCCGAGAACGACAAGCAAGAACTCATAATAGTGGAAATACAGAACACGCGTGAGCTGGCTTATTTCCATCGCATGCTATATGGCGTGTCAAAGGCCATCACCGATTACATAGGTTTGGGCGATGACTATGACAAGGTGCGCAAGGTCTACTCCGTGAACATTGTCTACTTCGACCTTGGACAGGGCAACGACTATGTGTACCATGGTAAAACAACATTCCATGGCTTGCACGAACCGCATGATGTGCTAAAACTCTCGGTGCGTCAAAGCCAGGCCTTCTTTGGCCAGGACGAGGGTGAAAGGTTCGAGCGCAAAGAGGCTGGCGACCTCTTCCCCGAATATTATGTGTTGCGTGTTAACGATTTCGACAAAGTGGCCAAAACACCTTTGGACGAGTGGATAGCCTACTTGAAGACGGGCGAAATATCCGAAAGTACAACAGCCCCCGGACTTCAGCGTGCGCGTGAGTGTATGCGTTTCGACGGCCTGTCGGCAAACGATCGCAGTGCCTACTTGCGCCACATGGAGGCTGTGCGCACCCAACGCAGTCTGCTCGAAACGAGTCGTTTTGACGGTTATCAAGTTGGTCGAGCCGATGGCTTTGCCGAAGGCATAGCCCAAGGGCGCGAAGCGCAACATCTTGAAGACATGTTGCAAATGGCTGCCAAGCTAAAGCAAGCCGGCATGGACACACAAAGCATAATGAAAATAACCAACCTGACCGAAGCTCAAATAGCATCAGTACAATGATACGTAAAGTAACCCCCGATGATGCCCAGGCCATTACCGACATCTACAACCCCTTCATAACCCACACCACCGTCACCTTCGAAACAGAGCCCGTGAGTGTTGACGAGATGCGCCGCCGCATCGTCACCCTTTCGGCCGATTATCCCTACTACGTTTACGAGCACCAGGGCCAAGTGCTTGGCTACTGCTACTTGCACGCCTGGAAACCCCGTGCCGCCTATGCCCGCACCCTCGAGGTCACCATCTACCTGGCCCCCGAGGCACAAGGTCATGATGTAGGCCGCAGTATGATATCGCGTCTTGTGGCTGATGCCCGCCAGCTTGGTGTCCAAGCCCTCATAGCCTGCATTACCGAGGAAAACACCCACAGCATGGCCTTCCATCGCGCCATGGGCTTCAAGCAAGTATCCCATTTCGAAAGCGTAGGCTACAAGTTTGGCCGCATGCTCGATGTGGTTGACTTTGAGCTGTTGCTCGTGTAAGGGTACACACTTTATATGCCCGATTTGTAGGTGGTGTGCGATAAATAACGCTTTTATGCTTATCAATCAGGAATAATTGGGCGGGTAAGAAGTATTTTATTAGCTTTGCATCGCAATAAGAGTGTAAGTAAGGAAAATTGAACAAATTAACAAGGCTCTAACTGAGCCTTACAGAAGTCAAATGAAAAAGAAGTATCTCGCCCCCACGTCGAATGCCATTCGTTTTGAAATGGGAAGCAACATTCTCAACAATATCTCACCAAGGTTGACTTTTGAAAATACAAAGTCAGACAAGCCCCAACTCTCGAACCCGAAAGCATGGTGTAGTGACAACTGGACAAACACTGATGGTGAATAGTTTGTCCTTTTGCAAGCTTCCCATACAGACCGTATAGTTTTATATTTGTGTCCGCCCAAACGTAAACATGCGTCTGGACAGCTGTAAATATAATTTGTGACGAGATAGCACAAAGCGTCCCGGCTCGCAAAAGTGTGAGCCGGGACGCTTTGCATCATTGTGATATAGTGTGTAGGGGGTGATGTATAGTGTGTTGAGTGTTGTCGTTACAGCATCTTGTCGTAAACGGGCGAGGTTGTCACACCGTGCTTGGCAAATGTTTCGGCTATGTAAGCCTGCTGCTCGGCGTTGATGGGCTTTTCGCCATTTTTGAGGTGGTAGTAAAGTCCCTTGCCAAAGTGTTCAACTAAGTCTTGTTTGATGGCTGAGGCCACCGATGTGCTAACTTCGTCGTAAATGTTAGACATGCCTTGAGCCAGTCCCTCGTGTGTTTTGTTTGTATTATTTGCGTCCATTTCTGTGTTTGTTAATATAAAAGTTGTCATACTCTGGCATTTTGCTGCAGCGGTTAGTTTAGTATCGCGTGCAGTAGCCGTATGTCGAAATCAGTGCGAAAGTAATAAAAACTTTTGAGTCTGCGGCACTTGTCATGCCGTTTTTTTAGAACGTGCTCTTAGTGTGATTGCTCCGTCTTGAACTTTTTGATAAGGAAACTTGGCGACAGGCGCAGGTATATGCCCGCTGCAAAGTCGGTGGTGCGGCGTCCTGTTTCAATCATATTCTCCGTTTTGCGAGTGATGCTGCTTGCGTTGTGCACATTATAGTCGAGACGCACGCCCCAGGCAAATCCGCGCCCCAGCTGTTGGGCGTATTCGGCCCGTAGCATGAGCATGCGCGGGTTGTGCAGTGTCACCCCCTCGGCACTTGTGCTCATGGCGCTGAATAGCGGACTGCCATACACCGGAATATACTTGTGCGCCCACCAGTAGCCGGCCGACAGTCCGAAGTGCCACACGCGGGCTTGCACGCGTCCGAGCAAGCCCTGACCACTGTTGTAGGGCAACACCGTGCCGCTCTGCTGGCTGAAGTATGCGCCCAACACCTCGCCACCCAGGGTTACGGGCAGTTTGGTGCGCAGTGGCACATTCAGTCCCACGCCAGCTGCGGCGTTGAGCCATGTCTTAATCATGCGGTCGGGTGCCTCGGTGTTCACCTCGCCGCCAATGTGCTGCATGAGCAGTTGTACGGGCAAGTACCATTGGCAGCGTGCAGCCTTGCGCGATGGGTTGAAGCGGGCCGACAAGCCATAGACAAAGCGCTCCTGATTGTCGTCATTCTTAAATATAAAATCCTGCCAGTTAACCCACGTGTCAAAGTGCAGCCACGAGTTGTGCCATAGCACCTGCACCCCCGTTTCGGGGTCGGAACTGATGTTCATCTCGTCGTTGTAGAGCGGTTCGGCCAGCCCGTGTGCCGTTTTGCCATACAGTGAACCAAGCACGACGTTGACATTTGGCGTAAGCTGCATGTTGGCTCTAAACACCGGCACACAGTGAAAGGCTTTGGTGGTGTTTTGTGCCTCGGCGCGTTCAAGGTTGGTATAGTTGGCGTTAGGGTAGCGGTTGGCTCCCCAAAAGTGTATCATGTAGGCTCCCAACTCCAGTTTGAGGTTGCGCAGGGGCTGGTAGCTCACGCTGGGCTGCAGCCACACGCCTGGCAGCGTGTAGCCCTTCACCGCGTCCTTGGTGTTATATTCGTTGTCGCGGAAAAAGGCCATGCCGTCTACGTTGATACGCAGTTCGTTCCGTTCGTCAGCCACGATGGTCGGGTTGTCGGTGTTGTAAATAAGCGAGTCGATTTGTGCCGTAGCCTTTAGTGTTGTGGCAAAGGTTATGGCCGTTATGAGCAATAAGCGGGTCAGATAATTCATTTTTGTGTTGTTGTCTGCGCAAATGTACAAAAAAGATGTGATAAAGCGGCTCCAATGTGGTGCGCCAGTATGTAGGTTGGTGTCGGTTCAGCGTTGCGCCAGTTCGCGTTTCATTTCTCTGAAGGCAGTCCATGCTATGGGCACGCAGATGGCAAATGAGCACACGTCGCTGCACGCCTGGCACATTTCAACCCCCATCAGCCCGAAGTAGCGTGGCAAAACGATGACAAGGGGGATAAAGAAGAGCCCGCTGCGTGCTGCTGCCACTAGGTTGGCGCGTATGGGCTTGCGTATGGTTTGCATCAGCATGTTGGTCAGGCCGATGGTGGGCAGTAGCACAAAGGTGACCATTTGCCACCGCATGGCCGCTGAGCCCACTGCCACCACCTCGGGGTCGTGGCGGAACATGGCCACAATGTCGGGGGCAAAGGCAAAGCCCGCAATGGCGCACACGGCAAGAAAGCATGTGCCGATTTTGATGCAGTAGGTAAAGCCCTCCTTGACGCGGGCGTAGAGCTTGGCGCCATAGCAAAAGCCGCACAGGGGCTGAAAGCCCTGGCCCAGTCCGATGATAATGGCAAAGATGAAGAAACAGAACCTTGTGACAATGCTCATGCCGGCAATGGCGGCATCGCCATACACACCGGCCGAAAGGTTGAGCGCGATGGTAGAAATGGCAGCCAGGCCCTGGCGTGAGAGTGAGGGCGTGCCGCCAAAAATTATCTCCTTGACGTATGAAAGTTTTGGAGTGAAATGTCGCAGGTTGATGCGTATGCCGCCATTTTGGCGTGTCATGTACAGCAGTATGCCAAAGCTGCAACCTTGGCTGATGACGGTGGCCCATGCAGCTCCGGCAATGCCCATGCCGAAGCCAAATATCAGCAGGGCGTCGAGTGCCACATTCATCACGGCGCCAGTCAGTATGCCGTACATGGCATAGGCCGCATTGCCCTGAAAGCGCATTTGATTGTTCATGGTGAGCGATGCCGTCATAAAGGGCGCTCCGAGCAGCACAATGCCCAAATATTGCTTGGCATACGGCAGAATGGTGGGTGTGGAGCCCAGCCATACGGCCAGGTCGGTGAGCAGCAGATGGCCTGCGATGGCTATGAGCACACCAAACGACAGACTGTAGGTGAACCCGGTGGCCGACATGGTGCGTGCCTCGGCAAGCTGGCGTGCCCCCAGTTTGCGCGACATGAAGTTGCCCGAGCCGTGACCAAAGAAGAAGCCTATTGCCTGAATTACCGACATGATGGAGAACACAATGCCCACTGCTGCGGTGCATTGTGTGTTGATTTTGCTCACAAAGAAGGTGTCGGCCATGTTGTAGAAACTTGTCACCAACATCGATATGATGGTGGGCACGGCCATGGTGAGTATCACTTTGTGAACGGGGGCTTGTGTCAGAAATATGTAATTGTCGCGCTGCTTCATGTTAATGTGGCTAATGTGACTCGTAGGCGGAATTATTGGTTGACGGGTTGACAGGGTGACGAGGCTGCTGAAAAATGCCCGACGTGAGACGAGGCTGCTGAAAATTAGCCCGACGCGGGACGCGTCGCCCCCATTAGTGCTTGCGTTTCTTCAAGCACCAAATACTACCACCAAACGCTATCTCTAATGGGGGCGACGCGTCTCGCGTCGGGGCATTTTTCAGCAGCCCCGTCTCGCGTCGGGCTAATTTTCTGCAGCCCCGTCACCCCGTCAGTTTGTTTGCTAATTCTAATATGTCGATAATGCCGGTGCCCATCACGCATTGTATATTTCGGACGGGTGTACAAACTGCCCATGCGTGGCGGTGTGCTTGCCATATTGTATGGCAAAGTGGGGGCAGTGGTGCAGACACCGCAGGCAGGCTGCGCATTCGCTCTTTTGCCAAAATGGGCGTTTGTGGCAGTTTATGGCTATCGCCTTGGTCGGGCATTTGCGCGCACACAAGCCACAGCCCGTGCAGCGGTCGTCCATCACACTAAAGTGGCGCGTCTGGCGTGCCTTGGGGTAGAGGCGGTATTCAAGTTGGGCCAGCAGGTGCGGCAACTCAGTCCAGTGGCGGGAGCCGGCTTCATGGTGCTCTATCTGCAGAGCCACCTTGTCAATTTGTGCCTCGGCCTTTTGTGTGCGTTTAAGGCATTTGTCGTGGTCCGACACATCGAACATGGGCGTCCACACATCAACCATGCGCACCCCGAAGAGTCCGTCGAGCGCCATGCCCTTCAGCCCGAGAGCCTTGCGCAGTTGGTGGCGCACCTCGCCCATCGAGGTGCCGTAGGTAGTCACGCCATAGGTATATTGCGGTGTGCCGTCGAGTTGCAGGGCTGCTATAAAATCAGCCACGATGGTGGGTAGTCCCCAAAAGTAGACGGGGAAAACAAACCCCACACTGCACGCCTCGTCCACGCTGAATTTGTGCTGCCCCTCAAGCAAGCAGGTGTCCATCGGCACCAGTATGCCGCCGTTGGCCATTTGCAGGCATTGGGCCACGTGTCGGCTGTTGCCCGTGGCCGAAAAGTAAAATATCAGGTTGTTGCCAGTCATTGTCACTTGCGTTCCAAGTCGGCCAGTTCGGCCATTTTCTTCTTCTCCAAAAACTCGTATATGCCGCACAAATGCTCGCGCACTTGTCCACCGCCAAACTCATATACGCGTGTAATCAGTCCGTCGAGGAAGTCGCGGTCGTGGCTCACACAGATGAGCGTGCCGTCAAAGTCGGCCAAAGCCTGTTTCAGCACGTCCTTGGTGCGCAGGTCGAGGTGGTTGGTAGGTTCGTCAAGAATGAGCAAGTTGACGGGTTCGAGCAGCAGTTTGAGCAACGCCAGTCGGGTGCGTTCGCCGCCCGACAGCACCTTCACTTTTTTGGTGCTTGCCTCGCCGCCAAACATAAAGGCGCCGAGCAGGTCGCGTATTTTGTTGCGCACCTCGCCCTTGGCCACATCGTCGATGGTTTGGAACACGGTGAGCTCGCCATCGAGCAGCGAAGCCTGGTTTTGTGCAAAGTAGCCAATCTGCACGTTGTGCCCCAGGGTGAGTGTCCCCTCGTGTTCGAGTTGTCCCATGATGCACTTGACCATGGTAGACTTTCCCTCGCCGTTGCGGCCCACAAAGGCCACTTTGTCGCCGCGCTTGATGGTGAACGAGGCATTCTTGAATATTTGTTTACCGTCGAAAGCCTTGCCCACCATGTCGGCCGTCACGGGATACTGGCCGCTGCGCGGGGCGGGTGGAAATTTGAGGCGCAGGGCCGAGGTGTCCATTTCGTCCACCTCAACCAGTTCGAGCTTTTCAAGCATTTTGACGCGGCTCTGCACCTGGAAAGTCTTTGAATACGTGCCTTTGAAGCGTTCAATAAAGTCCTTGGTCTCCTGTATCATCTTTTGCTGCTCCTCGTACTGCTTCATTTGCTGCTCGCGCCGTTCGGCACGCAGCTGCAAGTAGTGCGAGTAGTTCACCTTGTAGTCGTAGATGCGCCCCATGGTCACCTCGATGGTGCGTGTGGTGATGTTGTCCACAAACTTGCGGTCGTGGCTGATTACCACCACCGCCTTGCCGTTGTTGATAAGGAAGTCCTCGAGCCAGCCAATCGACTCGATGTCAAGGTGGTTGGTAGGCTCGTCAAGCAGCAGCACGTCGGGGTTTTGCAGCAACATCTTGGCCAGTTCGATGCGCATGCGCCAGCCGCCCGAAAATTCGCTTGTTTGCCTGTCGAAGTCAGTGCGCTCAAAGCCCAAGCCGAGCAGTGTCTTTTCCACGTCCTCCTCAAAGTGCGTCATGTCAATGGCATAGAACTTTTCGCTCAACGTAGCCACTTCCTCAATCAGTGCCATATAGTCCTCACTCTCATAGTCGGTGCGTTCGGTCAGTTGGAGGTTAAGGTCGTCAAGGTGAGCCTGCATTTCGTGCAGGTGGGCAAAGGCCTGGCTTGCCTCCTCAAACACGGTGCGCCCGTCCTCGGTCATGAGGTGCTGCGGCAGGTAGGCTATCACAGTGTCTTTGGGGGCCGACACCGAGCCACGTGTGGGCTTGCGCACACCTGCCAAAATCTTGAGCAGGGTGCTTTTGCCCGCGCCATTTTTGCCCATCAGGGCTATGCGGTCGTTGTCGTTGATAACGAATGATATGTCACTGAACAGGGTGGTGCCGCCAAACTCTACGGCAAGTCCATCAACTGAAACCATTGGCTTTATTTTGAATTGAGAGTGAATGATGTGCGTTGGCGGTGACGCTTTTGTTCGGTCGTGTCAGTCTGGCAGGAGAATGCTTGGCAGGCTGACGGCCCCTCCAACGGGTATTTAGGTGCAAAATTACACATAATTGAACGTCTGCCCAACATCTTGGCCCAATCTTACTCCGTATGTCACATTTTCTTATTACCTTAGCTTGCTAAATTGGACAAGTAGGGGCCAATGGCCCGTGGCCGAACACCACGGCGTGCGCCCCCGCATCAACATATAGCACGTGCCAAGCAGCCGGACAGGGCAATTTAGCCGGGCTGCAGCAAGTGGCGCGTGCCACGTTTCTACACTCAGCAAAATAAAAAATGACATATAAGCATGAACTACAAATGGAACTACGAGGCTCCCGACCCGGCCACTGCGGCTGCCGAGGAAGAGCTTGCCCGCCAGGTGGGCATTCACCCGGCCTTGGGCAAACTGCTCTTCGATCGCGGCATACGCACCGAGGCGGAGGCACGCCACTTTTTCCGGCCGCAGCTCACCGAATTGCACGACCCATTTATGATGGACGACATGCAGGTGGCGGTGGACCGATTGAATTTGGCTATGGGGCGCAAGGAGCGCATACTCGTGTATGGCGACTACGATGTGGACGGCTGTACGGCTGTGGCGCTTGTGTACAAGTTTTTGCAACAATACTACTCTAACATCGACTACTACATACCCGACCGCTACGAGGAGGGGTATGGCATATCAAAGAAAGGCATCGACTTTGCCGCCCAAACGGGGGTGGGGCTGATCGTGGTGCTCGACTGTGGCATCAAGGCTATTGACGAGATAGCTTATGCCAAGAGTCTGGGCATCGACTTTATCATTTGCGACCACCATGTGCCCGACGCCCAGCTGCCGTGCGCGGTGGCCATACTCAACCCCAAGCGCACCGACAATCACTATCCCGACACACACCTTTCGGGGTGTGGCGTGGGCTTCAAATTCATGCAGGCCTTTGCTGCCAGCAATGGCATAGAGTTTAACAAACTTATGGCCTTGCTCGACCTTTGCGCCGTGAGCATCGCATCGGACATTGTGCCGGTGATGGGCGAAAACCGTGTGTTGGCTTATCATGGGCTGCGGTGTCTGAACTCTAACCCCAGCATTGGTCTGCAGGCCATTATCGAGGTGTGCGGATTGGCTGACCGCGAGCTGACGATGAACGATATCATCTTTAAGATAGGGCCGCGCATCAATGCTTCGGGCCGTATGCAGAACGGCAAGGAGGCTGTGGAACTGCTCGTGGAAAAGGACTTTCAGGCTGCGCTCGAAAAGGCTGGACGCATCAACCTGTACAACGAGGCTCGCAAGGACCTTGACAAGCAGATGACAGAGGAGGCCGTGGAGCAGGTGAAGGACCTGCCCGGACTTGACAACCGCCGCAGCATAGTTATCTACAACGAGGCGTGGCACAAGGGCGTGATAGGCATTGTGGCCTCGCGCCTGACGGAACAATACTATCGTCCGGCCGTGGTGCTGACGCGCTCTGAGGGCATGGCCACGGGCTCGGCCCGCTCGGTGTCAGGCTTTGATGTGTACAAGGCTGTGCAGAGTTGCGAGGATTTGCTCGAAAACTTTGGCGGCCACACCTATGCTGCCGGACTCACCTTGCCCGTTGAACACGTTGAGGAGTTCAGCCGGCGCTTTGAGGCGTACGTGGCGGCACACATACTCGATGAGCAGACTGAGGCGAGCCTCGACATTGATGCCGTGCTCGACTTTAAGGATGTCACCTTCCGCTTTTACCAGCAGTTGCGCAAGTTTGCGCCCTTCGGGCCGGGCAATGCCAAGCCCATCTTTTGCACCAAGCGTGTTTACGATTATGGCACAAGCAAGGTGGTGGGCCGCGGACAGGAACACATCAAACTCGAACTGGTGGACAACAAGAGCAACAATGTAATGAATGGCATAGCCTTCGGACAGAGTTCGCAAGCGCGTTATATTAAAACCAAACGTGCTTTCGATATTTGCTATACGATTGAGGAGAATACCCACAAGCGCGGCGAGGTGCAACTGCAGATTGACGATATCAGGCCCTGTCAATGATGCGCTCGCTTTGCTCGTAGACGCGTCATATTAACACATTGCCACATTATCATGACAACAAGTAACAAACAATCCACTCCCGTAACGCCCACTGCAGAGGGGCGCGGCGCGGAGTGGATTGCCATTTTACGCCAATATTGGGGCTACGACAGTTTTCGTGGCATACAACTCGACATCATCAACAGCATAGCTTCGGGCCACGACACATTGGGACTCATGCCCACAGGGGGCGGCAAGAGCATCACCTTTCAGGTGCCAACCATGGCCATGGAGGGGCTGTGCCTGGTGGTCACCCCGCTCATTGCCTTGATGAAGGACCAGGTGCAGAACCTGCGGCAGCGCGGCATTATGGCTGCTGCCATCTATTCGGGACAGACGCGCAGCGAGGTAGTGCAGCATCTTGACAATGCCATATTTGGGGCTTACAAGTTTTTGTACGTCTCGCCCGAACGCCTGTCCACCGAAATATTCATGAACAAGGTGCGTCGCATGAAGGTGTGCCTTATCACGGTGGACGAGGCACACTGCATATCGCAGTGGGGCTACGACTTCCGTCCGCACTATTTGCGCATAGCCGAGGTGCGCAAGCTGTTGCCCGGAGTGCCCGTGCTGGCTCTGACTGCCACTGCCACCCGCATGGTGGTGGACGACATTCAGCAAAAGTTGGCTTTCGTGGACGGGCAGGTGTATAAAATGAGTTTCGCACGTCCCAACCTGCACTACATTGTGCGTCCCACGGGCGACAAGTTTACCGAATTGCTGCACATCTTGCAGTGTGTAGACGGGTCGGCCATTGTGTACACCCGCTCGCGCAACGGCACCCGCGAGGTGGCCGACAAACTCAATGAGGCTGGCATCACGGCCCTGCACTATCATGCCGGACTTACCTCGCTCGACAAGGACACGCGCCAGCAGGCGTGGCAGCGCGACCAGGTGAGGGTGATGGTGGCCACCAACGCCTTTGGCATGGGCATTGACAAGCCCGATGTGCGGTTGGTGGTGCACATGGACGTGCCCGACTCGCTCGAGGCTTACTTTCAGGAGGCCGGACGCGGCGGCCGCGACGGACAAGTGGCCTACGGTGTGCTGCTGACCGATGGCGAAGATGCCAAACGCCTGTCGATGCACTTGACACAGGCATTTCCCGACCGCACATACATACGGCGCGTGTATGCCGATTTGGCCTCGTTTTTCCAAATAGCCGAAGGCGAGGCCGAGGGGCGCACTTTCGACTTCAACATGGAACGCTTCTGCCACGTGTTCAAACATTTCCCCGTGTTGCTGGTCAGTGCGCTTAATCTGCTCACACAGGCCGGGTACATACATTTCAGTCTGGAGGACGAAAACTCCTCGCGCGTCATCTTCCTTGTGCGGCGCGACGAACTTTATGGCATCGATTACCTCAACTCTGCCGAGGAGCGCGTGCTCAATATTATCATGCGCAACACCTGTGGCATTTTTGCCGACTATGTGCCCGTTGACGAGGAACGCCTGGCCGAAAAGTGTGGCATGACGCGTGAGCAGGTGTACAACCACTTGCGCCACCTCACCCAACTGCGCGTGCTGAATTATGTGCCACACAAGGACACACCGCAAATAACCTACACTTGCCGCCGCATCGATGCTGACCAAGTGCAAATTATGCCCGACATCTACGAGGTGCGCCGCGACCAGTACCGCACGCGAATTGATGCCATGATACGCTACTTTACCGAGACCGACATGTGCCGCAGCCGCTTCCTGCTCCACTACTTTGACGACGATGGGCCCGATTGCGGCTATTGCGATGTGTGCATAGCGCGCGAGGAGGAGACGGCCTCCATGCCGCAGTCGCAACAGGTGGACGAGGCTGCGCATCATGTCATGACCGTGGTTGAGGCTGGACGCACCTATCCGCTGGCCTATTTCAAGGAGTCGGGCTTTGCGCATGGCGTGTTGCTTCAGGCCCTTGCCCGTTTGCAGCACGAAGGCCGGATAACTTTCGACGGTGTGAATATTGTGGTGGGGTAGCGCGCTCGCTGGTGTGCACAAATGGCGAAGTGTGCAATTTGCTAACAATAAGCCAAAAAACAGACTGTTGCCGTGGCATTACTCTAAAAAACACGTATCTTTGTGGCGCTTTTTACAAATACAAAACATAATAACTGACAAAATGAAGAAAATACGTGCAGCCGTAGTAGGCTATGGCAATATTGGCCACTACACTCTGCAAGCCCTTGAGGCTGCTCCCGATTTTGAAGTGGCAGGTATCGTTCGCCGCAAAGGTGCTGAGAATTGTCCTGAGGAGTTGAAGAAATATGATGTGGTAAAGGACATTCGCGAACTCAAGGACGTGGACGTGGCTGTGCTTGCCACTCCCACACGCAGCGTTGAGGCTTACGCCAAGGATATTCTTTCGCTCGGCATCAACACGGTCGACAGTTTCGACATTCACACACAGATTGTTGACCTCCGCCGTTCGCTCGACGCTGTGGCCAAGGAGCATGGTGCAGTGAGCATCATCTCGGCAGGTTGGGACCCGGGTTCTGACTCGGTAGTACGCACACTGTTGCAGGCCATTGCCCCCAAGGGCATCACCTACACCAACTTTGGTCCGGGCATGTCGATGGGCCACACCGTGGCTGTCAAGGCTGTTGAGGGTGTGAAAAAGGCGCTTTCAATGACCATTCCTACGGGTCAGGGCATTCACCGCCGTATGGTGTACATCGAAATTGAGGACGGTTACGACTTTGACAAGGTGGCTGCTGCCATCAAGGCCGACCCCTATTTTGCATCAGACGAGACTCATGTCAACCTCGTGCCTTCGGTTGACGATGTTATCGACATGGGTCATGGTGTGCACCTCACCCGCAAGGGTGTGAGCGGCACCACGCAGAACCAGCTCTTCGACTTTGTGATGCGTATCAACAATCCCGCCCTTACAGGTCAGGTGCTCGTGTGTGTGGCACGGGCCACCATGCAGCAGCGTCCTGGTTGCTACACCATGGTAGAGGTGCCGGTGATTGACTTGTTGCCTGGCGACCGCGAAGAAAATATCAAGCATTTGGTATAAGACTTGTTGCTGTCCGGCAAGACGTGAACACGTGAACGGACTCAAGCACCAAACGCTACCACGAGACGCAAGCACGAGACGCAAGCACGAAACGCTACCACGAAACGCTACCACTAATGGGGGCGACGCGTCTCGCGTCGGAATTTAAGGCAAAGGCTCACAGACAAGCGTGTATTTAGCGCTGTCTGTGAGTCTTTATTTTGTGTATGAGCATTGCATTTCTCCGCGGGACGAGGCTGTTGAAAAATGCCCGATGCGAGACGCGTCGCCCCCATTAGTGCTTGCGTTTCCTATCAAATTTACAAGCTAAAAAGCAAATTTGAAGCCATGTAAAGGACTGTTGTGCCAGGGCATTGCGCTCTAATGGGGGCGACGCGTCTCGCGTCGGTGATAGTGCAGCAGTTATTTAGTGGGGGGTGCCTTTCCTTTTTATTTTCCCGACGCGAGACGCGTCGCCCCCATTAGTGCTTGCGTTTTGTGCTTGCGTTTAGTGCTTGCGTTTGTTCGCATGGTTGCGTTTCACCGAAAAGCAATAAATTACAAAAGGTACACGATGAAAAAGTGGTACTTGGTACCTTTTACCATACTACAATAACTTACACACCGAGTATCTTGCATCTTACACTAATACGCTACAACTCACTGATTATCAGTACTTTATTTAGTGTAAGATGCTGCCAGTTTTACCTACACACAACCTACACGCCCCACATACTGCCACACGGCACAAGCACGGGAGGAGGATATTACGGCATAGGGGAGCAGAAAAGTCTGTTGCTCCGACAGTTTCTTCTACGTCCCTGTGGCGTAAAACCCACCGCATACGACAAAACCGACTGCGAGGCAGCGGGGTGGGGT
>OGJE01000138.1_pt1 | contig 41082 bp, 57 predicted proteins | sample 1571981 | NCBI WGS metagenome assembly OGJE01 (sample SAMEA2582118, study PRJEB24529) | metagenome | biome: Human gut stool | place: China | collected 2011
ATGCTACAACATATCCTATAATACAATATAATATTATATTATAGTACGCTGTTATTTGTATTCTAACTTCATTGGTAAATACCATGTCTCTTCATGCCCCTCAATGAACCTGAGAAGCCTGAGAAAGTAGGTATATGTTTTCTTCCTGATAACTTCATCATAAGATGATTTATCAAACTGTAGGCCGTTTATATGCTTTTCAATCTCATCGGCTGTTATTCTGTTTACTACTGGATCATAAAATCTGTCTAACTGGAAAACCTCATAAAAAGTGTTATATACCATTGAAATAACATTAAAATCCAGACGTGTAATATTGAACTGGTCAAAGTAATATTTACAATCAAGTAATAAATATCTTGTTGTATTATTGTCGAAGCTATAAATGAATTCTTCTATGCTTATATTATGTATATGTCTTTCCCAATCATCCCGATCTTTTTTTGGTAAGATTGTATAATAGTTATCCAAAACAATGAAACGCCCTGTTCTACATAGGATGAAGTTAAAAGGTGCTTTCATTTCAATGAGTTGACCACCATTACTAACAGCATCTAAATTTGTTATTTTGCTTTTAACAGAGTGATAAACAGTCTCCATTATAAATGTATAAGCATCTCGAAAAATCAAATCTTTTTGGGAGTTAAGGACAAAGTATTTACTTATTTTATCCAAACGTTCTAACGCTAAATTTAACGATAACATATTTATCCTGTTATAAAAAAAGCCCTACCAATGTAGAGCTTTTCTATTCCCGTTCAGTGTTATGCTTCACGTAGTTCCTGAACAAATTCAGGTTTACGCTCGATGACACGCAACAGCTTTAACGCTGCACCTGCCGGAGTTCTTAACCCCTGTTCCCATGACTGAACAAGAGAAGAGCTAACCCCGATCAGGCTGGCAAAATCATCTTGTTTCATATGAACCTTAGCCCGAATAGCTTTAACATCTGGACGTTCAAAACGGGTCACGCGAGCTGGCTCACGTAAACCCTGATGGATTTCTACAGCTTCCTTAGCAGAAGCAATCAGATCATCAAAAAGCTCTTTACGCATACTGTTAGCCCTCTTCACCTTTAAAACCCGCGACAACCGCTTTGAGCTGGTTTTTCTCTGCTGCTGTCAAACTATCCTTCTCACTCTTTGGATAGATGATAAGCATGTATAAGCGGCCTGCCGGATTGTAGAAGTAGTAAATAGCCCGGACACCTGAACTTTTACCTGTTCCCTGTCTTGACCATCTAACCTTGCGACAACCGCCAGTTCCAACAATCAAATCCCCTGCTTCAGGGTTCTCTATGAGGAACGTTTGAAACTCTTTGTATTCATCATCACTGAGTAGAGTTTTCATCTCTCGCGTGAACACAGAGGTTTCTACAAACTCGTAGTATTCCATACAGAACACATCCCTTTTGCCTATGGTGTTATTATAGTCCTACACTGTAGGAGTATCAAGAACAAAAACACTATACTACTATATGATATGATAGTATATGATAATCTACGCGAATTCTGAGGTTTTTACTGGCCTTGTTGTGGGGATGATGTAGGAAGGGGTAAACAGTATAGAACAATATAGAAAAACCCCTTACGGGGCTTCATGGCGGGTTATACTTTGGTTAGATTCCATAACGATATTGATCTTTTGCGTTCAGTATCATTTATATACTCTTCATCTATTTCAATAGTTCTTGTTGGTAATGTTTTATTTAGTATTTTTATATGATTGTATAATAACCCAAGTTCATTTTTTATTTGATGTGCTCTAAACCTTTTATCTGATGTTCTGATTCTGTTAAGCTCAATGTTTTTCATATCTAATATAAAGGCAGCAATAACAGGGTCTTTAGCATTCATGTTATAACCAAGAGACTTCATTTTTCTGATAAGATAATGCATTGCCTCTGTTTCATATTCATACTTCTTAGCTACTATTTCTTTTAATGTATTTTTAAAGCTTATATTGTTCATAAAGTTTTCCTTTTGTTTTGTTGTTTATTTTGTATTAAAAAATGAATGAATAGATTCTATGATACTCGGTTGTAAACGGTAATATAAAAAATGTTATAAAGGCTATATCACAGAACGCTTGTTTTATGTATTTATTCATATTCCTCATGTGTTTTTTCATTGTTGGTTCCTTCTTAATAACAGCCCCTTGCGGGGCTAATCTCATGTAATCAGTCAGAAAGATCACTTTTAGACGCTTCAATTAACACTCCTGAAAGTGAAGGGAAAATATATTTATGTTTAGTGTTGTTATAACTCATGGATGTTTTTAAAACAAAACCACCCTTTTTAGATTCAACATACCACCATTTATGTGCTTCTAACTCTGATCTTTCTCTTCTTGAATAACCTAACTTAATCTTATCTTCTGACCATAAATTCATAATCTCTTTAGTATTGATGTAATATCTAACTTCATCACTGCCGGGCTTTTTCCATTCATTAATAAAGCCAGCTTCCTTTATTGCGTTAAAATCTTCATTATTTAAGTTTGACATAATATTTCTCCTTTGTTTGTTTATATATATTAATTAACGTACTATCCGACTAAAAGCAAATTTAAAACAGCATTAATTATCAAATTTGTTATTTAATCGGATAGATGGAGGAAGTAGAACGAAAAAAAAGCGTGAGGGTTTTCTCACGCTTTATAATCATCGTTATATATTCCGACTCGCAATCTACAATATATAACTTATCAAATTAAACATCCTATAAAAGGAAATACCTATGCTTACTTATATTTTATAACCCTTAAATTTACTATTGTCAAATTATAAGAAAAGCCCCGATCATAAGGGCTTTAATATTTATTTAAAAAATAGATATGCGACTAACGCCATAACAACGGTGAAGATAATGATCTGTTTTATGGATGATTTGTTTGCGTTTTTATAAACAGGTGTTTCAGCTTCATCCTCATAATCATCTAATACATCTTCAAGTTCAATCTCTTCAAAATAAGAACGCTGTAAGCGCATTAAATCTTTATTTGTTATAATGTCTTTTATTCTTTTGTTGATTATAAGATTATAGTTTTCATCCAAAAACATTTCTCTAAGTTCGTTATCAACTATCTCAGTAGGTATTAATCGGTAGAATTTAGGTAATGTCTGGTTTTTGTATCTTATGTTATGTTTTGCGCTAAATTTAACAGTAGCATTATCCACCTTTACGCCTGTTAAGTTATGTTTTTTTAAAACCTCCAACGCTCTTTCTGAAATCAAATATCCAAAATCATCGAAGTAAACTATATCATCTCTTGATAAAACATCTATTACATAGATTGCTTCATTTGGTCTTGGAAAGCTAACAGAACCAGAACGGAAGGGTTTAAAGTAAAAGTAATCTGTTCCTTTGTTTTTTGACATAAAACCCTCCTGACTATTTATTTAAAGCTTAGTGAACGTAAGTTTTTCATGTTTTCCTCATACACGGGCTGCATGTCTATTTCCATTCTGTTATAAGCTTCATTCGCAAACTCTTTTATCTTATTTTTAAAATCTTCATGCTGATCTGGTTTCAGATTATCAAAATAAGCCATATTGATAGTTTCAGTTTTGAAATCACTATCTTTATCCTTGCTCTTCATTTTTAAAGATAAATAGTCTGTAATATCGCCTGTTTGATATGAAGCATGTAAATGCTCCACTTCATAAACATAATCCTTACCTTTTATCTTTGTATCAAGAGAAAACACTATATCGCTTGTTATTGCCAATTTCTTTTCATTACTCATAAAATCACCTCTTTAAGTTTTTCTGTTTTATATTTGAATACTGCGCTTGCTAAATCCTGAGCTTCCTGAATTAAGGCTTTATCTGATGTGTAAATCGAATGCTGCCAAATCACTATTGAAAGCTTACCAACCCTGTAAACTGAAACATCCTTATTCACTATATAAATATAGAACTTATATGTTTCATTGTTTTCACCTCCTTTACCTCCTTTCCCTCTCGATAAAACAATCTTAACGTCATTAATTATTACTTCTTCTATTATCATTTTCTCACCTCTGTTAGTTTTTAAATGCCTCTGTTATGTAGTTATTGAAATCAAATTTCTTAATCCACATATCTAAATATTCTATGTTCATCACTAATCGAACAGCCATTAAATCTTCACTGCCTTCAAAAAGAATGTTGTCAGCATCGATTATTTCGAATGTTGATTCTTTGATACTTCCAATATTGCTATCTGTTCTGAGTATTAACTCAATAACATTAACCAATGAACCATATTCTTTTATTAAGTTATTGTGTAGCTCTTTAAGCGTTATCTTTTCACCCCTTGTTTTATGTAGGTCTTTTAACCATTCAAAATAGTCTGTTGTATAAAACACTCTGTAATCAATTGCGGTTTCTTTATTGAAACTTCCGATAATATCTATATTCATATCTCTCTCCTTTTGTTTTGTTAATTATTTATATTTAATTAACCGACTAAAAGCAAATTTAAAAGCCGATTAATTGCTAAATATTTATAATAACCAGACAAAAGGAAGAAGTAGACCAATGTTATTTATATTTTAGCGTTATAACTAATACATGAATTGGTCATAATACCGCATTTTCTTTTTCTTATATTTAAAATAATATCGCCTTTTATTTTGTAAGCTAAATCAGTCGGTGTTACTGCTTCATACGCATCTGGAACCATTTCAAAGAAATCTTCAAATTTATCGGAGGCATGTCCTACTGCTATTAATAACTCACTTTCTGAGTATCTAATGTTATACATACATTCACTTATCAACGCCTGTACCTTAAAATCATTAAGAATGAAGTGTTCTAAATCACCTCCCCCTCTGACGATAACATACAGACTTTCTTTATCCTCAATCAGGATCTCTTTAAGTAAATCCAAATCTATTTTGTTGTTATATATAATTGGATGTACTACAACCTCTTCAAATCCTATATTTAAATTATTCAATACAACATTGAAATCATTAAATCCGTCTGAAAAGCTTTTTGTTGTTATCACGCATAATCTTTTTTGAACTGTATAGGTAGGACAAAGATTATAAATCCATTTATTTTGTTCATCATTCATATTTATTAACTCTTCTAAAAGGTGTGTTTCTGTTTTCTCTTCTTTTTTATCTTCTTTTAACGCTTCCAGTAAGACGCTTAACGCACTGAGTTTTTCAGGCACTACATAGCCCGTTCCGGGTAGGGGTAGCTCCTGCAGCTGGGGTTTAGGCGCATAGATGAATCTGTTCATGAAGCTATGTTGTGATTTTCCTGTATGAACCAATACGCGCGCCCCTGTGCGGCTCTGCTGGCTTTTGTTGATGTAGACAAAGGCAATGTCCTCTGACTGACCTGATAACGTATCCTGAGCCTGTATAGCGCGTTCTGGACTGCCAGCAAGGGTAGCGATGTTCTCAAGGCTCCTGACAGCATGAGTAGCCAGATGAACTATGTTCATACAGTTGCCTATGAGCTGGTTTGTGTATGCTTGCCCAGCCTTAGCATCAAGTGAATCCACAGACTGAGAGGAAATAATGTTGATATGACCGTAGCCCCTCGATATGTCGAACCAGTTGTTATCATCCACTGACGGATCGGTATCATCTGTAAGGAACTGCTGATACTCATCTACCAGCATGAAAGTAAACTTATCTTCACCATATCCCCTTGCTGTAAGCTGGTTTATATCCTGCTGTTTTATACTGTCTATGAATGTTGCTTTAACCACCTTTAAAATGAACAATGATGAAACAGCATATTTAGAAAAAGGCACTTCCAGCACTAACGATTTTCTTTCTTTATAAATAATGTCAGCATAAGAAACTGTATGATCATTATTACAAAAATGATGGTTTAGATACGGGTCTTCATAAAAAGGTCTTAGAACGCTGTTTAATGCTGAAAACTGCCATGATCTTTGTTCTCTTTTGGTAGCTTCATCGGTATCTTTTTTGTTATTGAAAATACTAAACCCATCCGAAGCTATACGCCTTTTTATCTTTTCTGACATCTGTTCTGAACAGTTGTTTTTCATTGCCTGTAAATCATCCGGGTTAGTTATTAGGTAATAGAGATCTGCAAGGGTAGGATTAATATCAAACTCTTTAACTAACTCATACACTAAAACGGTGTCTTCTATCCCGTTTGAACCCCAATATTTATCTAAGTTTCCACGAACTGAACTAACACCATAGTTTAAAAATGCTTTTAGCTTTTCCGGTTCGATACCAGATATTAAATTAAATCTGGAACAATCTTCTTTAACACCAAGAATATATATTTTATCGCTTTTCATTTCCTCATTAATCTGACGTGCTAATTTGGTGTAATCCCCTTTCACGTCAAGTATCAATCCTGAACAGTGATTTTTAATCAGATTGTAAACAGCAGGGAAACATACGCCCGTTGTCTTACCTGTTCCTGTTCCACCAAACACGGCTATATTTGTTGTTGCTGTTTTAAAGTCTATTTGTATTTCATCATTTAAATGTGCTTTCCTGAAAGAAAGCAATGGTTCTTTATCTAACATAAAAATCTCCTTTTTATTTTGTTGTTCCTTTCAATTATTCAATTTGCCGATTAATGTCAAATTTAAAACTCATTAAATATATAAACGGTTTACGTATTCCTTTTATTTGATGCTTATGTTGTTTTAAAATGATTGATACTAAATGGTTAAAATGTTATGTTCGCCGGGTAAACGATTTTAAAGAGGATTTTTTGATGAGTCTTTCAACACTGAACAACATTCGTACCATTAGAAAAGAAGCGCGTGAAATCAGCTTTGAGATCTTTGAAGAGATTTTAGAGAAGATGAAAAAGGTTCATGAAGAACTTTTAGCTGACCAGCTTGAAATCGAAGAAAAACGCGCTAAGAAGCTGGCACTGATGGAACAGTTCAGAGAGATGTTAGCTGCTGAGGGTATTGAAGGTATCAGCATTTCCGAGATCGCTGATGGTGTAGCCGCTCCTGCTGCCAAGAATGGGAAAGGCGCTAAAGGTGATAAGCGTGGCGCTGTTGAGCGCAAGTATGCTTATAAAGATGAAAACGGAAAAGAAGTGTTATGGTCGGGTCGTGGTCGTCTGCCGAAGCCTGTCGAAGAAGCTATGAAGAAAGGCGCTAAAAAAGAAGACTTCTTGATCAAGAAAGAAGATTAAAAGCATTACCAACACCAGAAAAAAACCAAGCCCCTGAAAAGGGGCTTTTATTTTGGAATGTTTCATTTATTCAGGCTTTTTAGTTCCTTTTGCTTCATTTATACAGTTAACTAACTTATATGCTTCTTTCCATGATAACAATGAAGTTAAAGCCATTAAACCACCGCCAATTATGTAAAAGCTATTTAATCCTGTTTTTGGTAATACATTCACTGTTAACATTAATAATGAGATACTTGATAAATATAATATTGCTATTAATGTCCATGCTTCTTTTTTCATTTGTCTGATACTTTTTTGAATAGTCATAATTTAATCCTCTTATTTGTCGTAAAAATATACTGTTATTGGTCTGCCACCGTACCCATCGTCATTACTGATACACGCATTTGCTAAAGTTGCCATATCAAGATCCTGATTTGCTTCTGTGTTCTTAACTTCTCTTGAACCTACTACTATTTTGAAAAAACTTGCTCCAGCTTGCGACACAAACTTAGGACAAGAATCAACTGAAACGTTTTCAAAACCGATATAAAAACTACCATCATAGTATGGTTCTATTTGAACGTTAGCGCCCCAGCTATCCCAAATTAAGTTATCATCAACAATATCTTCTGGAACAATCTTTGATTTGATTACAGCGTCAACTGATAACCCGGTGTAATCTGCTTGCCCCGCGTAGAGATTTTTTATCCCTGCGTTTAAAGTTCCTAATATTTTTATGTCGCTATCTATCTTCTGACCAGAACTAATTTTTGGATAGATCATAAAGACACCAACTATCAACGCTGCGATAATCCCGAAAACCAATAATAACTCTAATAATGAAAACCCTTTTTTCTTTCTCTTTGTCATGTTGAACATATCAGCCACCTCTTATATTATTGACGCAAAAATAATGGTGGAGTTATCTTCTGAAAAACACGCTGCTGATGTTGCCGCTATATCAATGTTCTTCCCTTCTTCAAGGTTCTTAACCTGCGTACCGCCGTTCCCGTTGTAAACGTCTATGCTTACAAAGTTTCCTGATACAGCCGCTATCAACTTTGAACAGTCAGAAGCGGGAACAGCATCATAGATAATGTTGTATTTGCCGTGGTTCCCTGAATACTCAACCTGTACGTTGCCTTTCCATTCATTGATAAGCTTTCCGTCCTGAATCATGTTCTCCGGGGCGTTCTTAGACGCAATGAAGCTATCAGTGTTAATGCTTGAGATCTTCGCTCTGCCACCATATAGAGACTTAACCCCGGCTTGTATAGCTGTTAGGTTCCTGCTTTCTCTGTCGATACGCTGTGAAGCCTGAACTTTAGGAAATATCATAAAAGCCGCTACTATCAACGCTGCGATAGCACCAAGAACTAATAATATTTCTAAAAGTGAAAACCCTTTTTTACTCTTTCTTTTTTTTAATAATCTAAAGCTGTTTATCATAATCATTCTCCTTTGTTGTTTTGATTAATTTCTTCTTTTACTTCTTTTTCTATTGCCGATAATTTGAATGTAGTAGAACAAAGATTAAATATGTTTTTCTTGTGATGGAATACCCACGGCATCATTGCCGCTGCGTAAAATAAAAAACCACCTGAGAACATGATGTAATACAATTTCAACATTACTTCTTTATCGTCCCTAATCCCTATCCAGTCAGATAAAAGAACCTGTAAAAAACCATAAGAAAAAACATAAATACCAATTTTACATGCTTCCCATGAAAGTTTTTGTAATGCCTTTCCTCTTTTACTCTCTTCATCTGAATATTCTTTTATTATGTTTATAACTTTACTCATCATCTACCACCTCTCTTTGCTTTGTATGTTTCTCCTTTTTTATGTAGGATTATATATTAGATATTTAATTAACCGATTAATGTCAAATTTAAACAGGGTTTATTTTAATAATTGTCATTTAATCGGATAAGCGGAAGATGTAGAACTTACATTTCTACGCATTAGATAAAACAAAACCCCATTTAAGGGGCTTTTATTCAGGTTTATCGCATTCAGATCCAAATATAAGTTTATAGAAATCAAAAATATCGTATATATGCCATAAAATAATAAATGAACAAAACAATGGCAGTGTTTTTTCACTTACAACCCCAAATGCTATACCCGCCACACCTGCTATTGAAATTAATGCCAAAAATATTAAAGTTCTGCGTGTCCAAGAACATGATTTTTTCTTATTTGTCATATACCACCTCTCTTTTTTGTATTTGATTATCATAAATAACACCACCTTCATTTAAAAACTCTCTTATAAATTCAGCCCATGTTTCAGCTTCCTTTTCTCTCGTTTGTTCTCCCATACTGATCTCCTTTGTTAAATACTCCAGTGTATATCTGCTTTAAAATTCTCTTTTGGTTCGTTCACGTAAGCTTTAAACGCTATAACAGTCAGTGCCTGATTGATGTAGCCCGATAAGCGATATGTAGCCTTAACCTGATTAAAACCATGCTGAACAGCATCAGGAATGATTTTGCGTCTTCCTAAGCGTTCTATCAGTTCTAATATTGCCTCTGCTCTCTGCCCTTCTATCAACGCTGCTTTTGCTATGAACTCATTACCATTGTGTAAACCCAAACGTTTCAACTCTCTTGTTATGTTTTTTTTCATTTTTCACTCTCCTTTAAAAATCATATATATTTTTCATTTCTGAAACCTTTTTGCTTAAAGCTTCCTTCACTTCTTTATCTGTAAGTTTCTTTAGTGGCTTAATCAATACAGGCTCTGGTATTAAATCCGCTCTTGTTAGATGTTTGTTGTTAGTTCTTTTTTTCACTTATGCTCTCCCCTTCTTTCTGTTTAACCTGCTAACCTTGTTCATCTGTCTATGACTTCTTTTAGGCTTTATTTTCTTTTCTGGTATAGACATTGTTTCTTCTTCAATACATTTATCGTTTATACTTCCCAAAATGAAAAATAATGGAAACCTTAAAGCTAATATTGTAAGTGTGATAAAACTACCTATTAAGTACATGTATTGACATATAATATTTTCAGGAAAAAGATGTGTCATAGGTAGCATTAATAGACCTGCTATAAAGATTTTACCTACTGTTATTTTATTTAAGTATGCTTTTATTTTATTTATCATTATAACCCCCTTAAAAATGCGTCTATCTTCTTGCCATATCTTGAATGTATCAACTTTGCTACTATTAAAACTGAAATGATTAAATAGAAATGCATTGAACCAGAATAAAAATCATTTATTAAGTTAGTTGGTGTATAAAAGTTATCACCTGTGTCTGTAAATGCTCCGCTAAATGCAGCGCTCATAAAAAAACCAAATAATGGAACGTTGTGAATATTTCCCAATAATAGTAATAATATTGGTGCCTCCAGTAATACAAAGATTATTAACTTGAATGATATATTTATAGTTAATCTGTTTATGAGTTTATTTATCATTTTGACCTCCCTAAAAATATTTCCTTTCCACTTTTTAAGTGTTCAGCTTTCAAATCAGATATATATATTTCTGCTCTCTCCGTTGTTCCTCTCATGCTCATTAAAAAAGTGAGATGAATAAACCAAATGAAGAACAATGCTAATTTAAAAGTTATTGTTGCGAATGTAATTGCTGCACCTAATGCCGACATGTATCCACATATAATGTTTTCAGGGAATATCAGTGTCATAGGTAGCATTAATAGACCTGCTATAAATATTTTACCTACTGTTATTTTATTTAAGCTTTTTTTGATTTTGTTTATCATGATGGTTATCCTTTTATTTGTTTACATTAAAAGAATTAACGCATCTTCCGACTAAAAGCAAATTTAATAAAGGAAATATATTTTTTAATTTAAAATATCAGGATAAAAGGAGTAGGTAGGTTTTTTATTTATGAGAAGTGATTAAAGAACTCAGCTCTGTTAGTTCTTCATCTGATAATAAATGCTTATAAAATATGTTTTGATAAAAGGATAAAACAGCTTTATGAGAGACTTTATTTTGATAACTGATAAGTAATCTTACGATGAGAATTGAAGGGATGTTTGAAGTGCGGTTATAGAAGGAATCAAAGTATTCAAGCAAGTAATCATGTTTGATGGTTTTAAAATCAACATCAGCATCAGAACATGCTTTTATTACTGCCTGTATTTCATTTGATGAGCCAGATCTGACGGTGTGAAACAACTTATCAGCAAGGCGCTTTTTATGTTGTTCCCGTCTTTTAACATCGTCCAAATATTCTTGTAAGTTTGAGTATTTCATCTATGTTTCTTCATGATATATTTATTTTAATGAAGGAGGTGAAGCCCTCCTTCATCACTAAGAACTAAGCTTGTGCGTTCTTTATTAACTCATAAATCTCATCATTAGCAAATTGAGTCATGAATTCAACCTTGATTGTTTTGCTTATTTGATTAAATAATGCCTGAGCATGTGCAATTTTGCGTTGTTCTTCAAGCCGCAAACTATCTTTACCATCTACATTTTTTGTTTCAATGATAAAGTTTAAGTAATCACCACTTGTAGTTTTAACAACATAAGCAAAGTCAGGGGAATACGTGTATCCTCCTGCTACCGGAATTTTAATAGAGTTCTTCGGTATCTTCGTAAAAACAGCTACAGACTGGATCTCTCCATCTGTGATGTTGAGTCGTTCAAGCTCTGAGTCGTAAAAGACTTCTTCAAAAAGATAAGAATCTAACGGTGGTTTCGTATTATCATGTAATACACCAAGATCACTCGACAAAACCTCGTTTAGAGGACTTCCTTCTTCATTAGTGAATTTTGTAGGATGAATCGATCCTGAAATAACATTATATCCAAGACTGAATTTGTTAAACGAATTGTTAAGCAGATATTTACTAAACCCAGATTTAATTTTTCTGATTGTCTGAATGTTCAGGTAGTCAGTGATATTTATAGTATCCTTTATATCACAAAATACCTTATGCAAGGTATCGTGTTTAGCAAACATGGTTTGTGATAAGTTATCAAGAAATTCTCGATAACTCATTGTGTTGAGTTTAGCAAAGTTATCATCATCACTTATAATGCTTTTCGACATCGCCGTATCATTATGGATGTAAATCCTATCTATGCGAGTATGAACGCCTGATTTAGTAAATCTATCTGCTTCTTCAAGCATGAATGATTTGAAAATGGATAAAAACTCATGCTCGCTGTTTATTTTGTACTCAATAACTGCTTTCTGATTGATCAGGTCCCAAAGTTCTTTCAGTTCAGTGAACTTGCCAATACGCATTTTAGTGCGTTTTTTCCCATCAGTGGCTTTTTTGATTTTGCTTGGTTTTAACCCAGTAGGGAATGCCGCTGGATATTTGGCTTTTAAGCGACTATAGGCATCAGAATCTTTAAAGTTGTCATTATCATCGATGATTTTATCATCAAAAACTTCATTCATGAGTGTTCTGGATGAAAGATCAGGATACTGAGAAAGGATTTTATCCTTAAGTTCTTGAGTAAACTTACTTGGAACCGTTTCTTTGAAGGAGCTATCGTTGACCTCTTTGACAAGAGAATCGACAAAATCCTTTTCCGTAAAATCAACATAATAGTTAAGAGTAAAATTGCGGTCTTTCACACGGCACATGTATTCATTCACAGGAAGACGCAATCCACGCCCTACCTCTTGAAGTTTAGATGTGGTGCTACCACTCGAACGTAGCTTACAAATCTGAAAAACATTTGGGTTATCCCAGCCTTCCCTCAACGTCCATTTAGAGAAAATGAAACGGCGAGGATTCTCTAACGACAATAGAAGCTCTTTGTCATGAAGAATTTCGTTGATTTCCTGCTCAATTTTATCATCTTTATCGCTGTTATCTTTTGAAAAATAGCCACCATGAACAGAAGATACATCCTGAACAGTTTTTTCAAGGTAGTTTCTATAAAATTCGTCTTTTTCTGTTTTTAACAGTTTATTAGCTTCTGCCAAAACATATTCTTCAAACTTGGTTTTCAGGCTTCCGGCAATATCATTACCATCACGATAGCCTTCAATATCATCAATGAAGAAAAGAGTCAGCGGTTTTATACGTGGTCTTTGTGTCAGATACTCTTTTTCTAACTTAAAGTGTTCTTTGACAGCTTTAAGCATCATGTTATCAGCAAGCGTCTGATCGTAAGAGTAGGGGTTTATTGAACTACCAATTTTTAGTTCAATACCATTACTCAACACTGCAGTACTTTTATTTAACGCATCGAGTGTTAAATCATGAATTGCGCTATGTGTTTTCGATAGCGATTCGTCTTTTGCTAATTTGAACGTTTTTTTGTTCCCATTTTCGGCAAGCTCAAAAATAGCTTCTTTACCGTCAGATTTTACGAACTTGAGGTTGGCGCTACCATCACCAACAATATCTTCAATGTAAGCATCAATCCCTTTAACAAGATCTTCATTAAATGCATCTACGGCTGTAAGACGATAAACTAAGTTCTTATAGCCTTCACTAAAGGTTGCGCCATAGCGGATGATATATTGAGCATTAAATTTTTCAATATTTTCCCATGTTTTTTTAGCTGTCGGGAACTTATGAGGTTCATCAATAATAATGAATGGTTTAACCGCACTAAGAGCAGCAAATGGCGTATCAAACTGATTATCAAGCAAACCCACATCATAAGTGTCAGTTAACGACTTGGAGTTAATCATCCCTGAGTTGATTACAAGGACGTGTATATATTTCTTGTTAAAATTACTTGCTTCAACAAAATCATGGATAGCTTGAGGCATATACGATTTTGTGTTTTTACCAGCGTTTTTTTGACTTTCAACAACATAAGTCTTTAATTCACGCTCGTAATCATCTCTAAAATGTTCTTTTAAAGCATCGCTTTTTAAAAAGTTAACTGTTCCAGCTTTGATAGATAGGGTAGGAACAATAATGATAAACTTGTTAATACCAAATGATTTGTTCAGGTCAAAAATTGTTTTGGTATAAGTATAAGTTTTACCTGTACCTGTCTCCATAGAAACATCAATTACGTTGCTCTTAGTATCGTAATTATCTTTTGAATGCTCAATAGCATTGAACTCCTGAACATTTTTTATGTTGTTGTAGTATTGTTGTTCAGATAGATTCAGTTCTGGATTAGCCAACAGGCGGATAGCAACATTATCCGTCTGATGAGGTATGGCGGATACAAAGACATTCATCACCGCATCAACGCCAGCCTTTTGATGAGGTAAGTTCTTTTCGAATGTGAACCCTTTAGACATGATTAGTTCCTTACCACCAAATCTAAATCAATAGATTTTTTATTAGCATAACTTTTTAGTGCTTCATTGAGTTCCATCTGTTTCGCACTTTCGAAGTTGCTGCCATAAAACACAACTTTGTTAGGAGCAAAGTCTTTGTCTGAATCCAGCTTTTGAAGTAAAGATTTCAGTGCTTCACTGGTGAAATTAGGCGCAATCAGATACAGACGACCATCGCATAAGTGTGCTTTGTAGCCGTTAAGATCTACATCTTCAATTGGCGTTGTAAGCAAACTGCCATCATACAGGCACCATGTAGTCAGTAAGGAGTCATATTGTTCAGGAGTCAATACAGCATCATCAAAGAAGCTAAGATTAGACAGCGTAAGTTCAGACTCATCTTTTGCTCGAAAATCAGTCATTAGTTGATATACCTTAAAACCTTGATTTCCGTTATTTTTAGAAGCTCTAATTAACCGTTCTTTTGTTAAGTCAAAAATTGTTTTATAGCCATGCTTCAAAGCATCAGATTTGTCTTTTGTTGGCTCATCTAGTTGAACTGTAATAAACTGATACGATGTTTTATTTTTATGATTTAAATTAAATACTGTATGTGCTGTAGTTCCTGAACCAGCAAAGAAATCTAAAACAACACCTTCTCCATCACATGCAAAAGAGATTAAATCTTCTACTAATTTTATTGTTTTAGCATTTGTAAATGGTTGAGTCATTTCAGGAAATAACTCTTTGAGTTCATTCGTTGCTGTACGCCCATCAAGATTAATAACAGAGCTTAATTTTTGTTTATAATCTTTAGCATAAACCTTTAACTCTATAATTTTGTTTTCATCATCACCAAAGATAATTTTTTCTTCTAATAGAAGCCGATCCATTGTCTCTGATGGAAAACGATATCCCATAAGAGGTTGTTTACATGGTTTTTTAGTTTCTGGATGTAAAACATCATACCTGTACCCCTCTTTTCCGGGGTTGTGTACACTCTGACTACCAGTATAGACGCCATCTTTATCTATATATTTGTATCGGTCAAGAGGCCATAATTCAGATTTATGTTCACGATACCATTGGGTATATTTTTCCTTAAGTTCATCACCCGAATATTTTGATGTGAATTCTTCACCTATGTTGATAAGTAAATTCTTAACATCTGAAATGTTAGACTTCCACTCACTTTCAAGTTGCTCTTTGTTTTTTGCGTAAACAATAATATATTCATGCTCTACAGCTATGTTTGACGGATTATTATCAGTTGCATTTTTCCACACAATATCTCCAACATAATTTTGCTCACCAAAAATCTCATCACAAACAAGTTTTAATTGACTAAACTCATTATGATCGATAGAGATAAAAATAGTCCCATCTTCTTTCATTAGTTCACGAGCAATATAAAGACGAGGATAAATGAATGTAAGCCATGCACTATGACTACTTGAACCTTTGACAGTAAAATCGAGGATACGGGTAGCTTCATCAAGATCAATACCTGCAAGTGCAGAAAGCTGTTCAGGTGTAAACTTGCGATCATCGTTATATGCGAATCCATCCTTACCTGTATTGTATGGAGGATCAATGTAAATCATCTTCACCTTTTCAGCATAAGCATTAGTCATATGCTTCAGTACTTCAAGGTTATCCCCTTTGATCAACAGATTCTGACTGTTCTTGTTCTCTTCACGTTGGTTATGGTCTTTATCTTCGGTGAGCAACGTCTTCGGTGGTAGGTTAGCCAACAGCCGGGCATAGGACTTACCCAGCCAGTTTAAGCTGTATGATTCTTTAGAGAGTTCAACATCCGAGGTTTTGACGATCTCAAGCAATTTCTCTTGAATGAAAGCCCCGTTTTTATCAAAACACTGTGGGAAGTTAGCCTTCAATACAGCAAGCTGCTTGCTGTTAGCTGTTTCTACTTCTGAAAAAAGCGTTTCTTTTTGCATATCCATGTTAAGCCTGATTATTTAGCGTTCGATTTGGTGGTGTTTTTGATTGAAGCTTCACTTAAACCTATGCGCATTAGTTCGGCTACCGCACCATCAATGCTTTTGAAGAGCCGTGCTTCGTATGGCTGTCTTGAGCTACATAAGACTAATGGCTTACCTTCCCACTCTGAACCATCAAAAATCACGGTATACTCGCCTTTAGAGCCTTGTATTGTTGCTCTATCAAGTAGACCTGATCTGACCCTTTCCTTAGCCATTGAGCTAAGGATAAAATTTCCACCATCAAGACCTGACATCATCGTTATGACCTCGTTATGCGATACTGAAACAATATCAAATATCGTCTCAATGGTAAACTTTTGCTTTTGTTACGAGGGGGATGACAAGAGCCTTGTGTTGGTTGACTGCTCCAGATACGACAAAGGGGCATACGCCCCCTTTGCTTGTTTCACTGCTGGCCTTTTTAGACCTCATAATCATCACCGAAACTTTCCCTGAGCTGTTGAACCGTGTATTCAACTCTTCTTATAGTGTCCTCATCAACTTCACCGCGATAAACTTCAATCGTGTTGTTTAACCATTTAATCTGAGTAATAAAGTCTTCTGACATTTCTTTAAAAAATGCTGTTTCCTCAGCTTCATTATCTAACTCTTCTTTAATGCAATGCACTTTCTCATTAAGATAATCTATTTCACATTCAAGATCGTTATTAGCTTTTTCAAGAAGTCTGGTTTTATCTTCAAAAACAGCTACTGTATTTTGATATGTTTGAATTTTATTAAAGCATTGAGAAAGAGACTGCTCTAACTCCTGATTAGAACCTTCAAGTTCTATTTTTTCTTCGTTTTGGTCATAAAGTATATCATTAAGCTCTTTTATTTTTAAGTGTAAGCTGTAGTTCTCTTTTATTAGCTCTTCATTCTCTGCTTTGCTATCATCGAGATCAAGAGATAACTGAGTATAGTTATGGTCATGTAAAACAGCTTCGCATTCATACTTTTCATTCAAATCTCTCAAATACTTCAATTCTTGTTCCATTTGATACAAATCGTTCAAACATGAGATCTGAACATTATCAGTAAGAAATCTTTGTTCTTCTATTGATTTTAAAAGCTCCTGATACTCTTTTATTTTTGGTAAGACACCTTTTGATTTTGGCTTTACCATTCTGTAATGCTTTATTTTCAATACAACGCTATCAAGAACAGACTTATCAAACTTATCAACCACTATTATCGCTTTAGTTTTTATGTTTGTTTTAGCTACAGCATCCTGAATCTTTTGTATCACGTTTTTTAGTTCTGTTTCTCTCACATCATCAATAGCAATAAGATCGCTGTGTTTAATGCCGAACTTAATACAGTTATAAGTAGGATTTGAATAATGTATATGTCTTTCTTTTGCTATCTCTTTAAGCAAAGTCGATTTACCTACACCGCTAACACCAGATACAACAACCACATCACATTTATCTAAAGCTTTTTCTATTTTTTCTTTTAAGTTATTCATATATCTCTCCTTTTGTTTTAATGAATAGATATTGAATAATCAATTAAAAGAATAAAATCAAATTTAATCGGAAAATAAATTAATAAACTATATAAAAGCGGTAGGTATACCGCTTATTTTATTAGTCTTGCTTTTCATTCTACTTTACCTGAATGGATTATATGAGTTTTTGTAAATCTTCTTTCGATATGTTATCAAAATCTTCTTTCTTGAACTCTGAGATCTCCAACGGAAGAAGCTTCCTTGTATCATTGAAGATATTTTCAAGTTTATATTTCATCCTTTTATCAATGCGCATTATCTTTAAAGCTTCTTCATAGTCCATTATGAACTCATGATAACGAACCTCTTCATTTACTATATAAAATCTACATGATGATTTGTTATACTGATCAACATCCATAACAACAAAGCTCAAATCATCACTGTCCTTTACCTCAATATCTCTTTGGTGAAGATAATGGATCATGAAATCTCTTATTTGTTCTTGTTGACATATTATTTCTTTAGCATCTTGTATTTCAGCAATAACTGAAACAACCCGTTTAGTTCTTAGTGTAAATCTTTTTATTTCATATTTACTCTCTTCAAGACTACGAACCGTATAAAAATACAACCAATATGACATATTAACCTCGCTTATTTTTTATTAAACCAACTATTTCTTCATTAACTCTTTTCTTTCTTTTTTCATATCAATCAATCCACCATCTCACTTTACCGCTTTCCTTCTCTGATAATGTTCTATACATATTTTCAAAGATACAATAATAAGTGCATGAGAAGCATTCACTTATAAATCTGTTGTGTTCATACTTAAAGCTCATCTCACTGTTAAAACACAAGTTAAGGGCATAGTTCAACGTTCTTTGATTAATGTATTCATCATCAATATGATTAAAGGTATTTGCTAAAGTAAATCCTTTTCTATAATCTACTTCAAAGAAAGGAACACGATTTATTCCCTCATAACCCGGATGATGAACATCTATCATTTTTATATGGATGTTATCAAAGATATTAAAACCTTCCACATTATTTAAAACAAAACCTAAAACCTCAGCTTTTACTATTTCATTATATTGCATTTTAAACCTCTCTTATTTTTGATTAAACCAACTGTTTTCTTCGTTCACTATTTTCATTCTTCTTTCAATCATTGCCATTTTTAAACACACATCAGCCATTACCAATACCCTTTGATAATGCTCTTCGTTATCACACTTACGTCTGTCTATGAGTAGCCTGTTTATCTTTGGCACTTCTGCTAAACACTTTGCGAAAAGTTCCGGTGAATGCTCATGGAATGGCGTTGATAACATGCTTTCTATCGTTATGTAGTTATTCCCCAAGTTGTTGCTGTGAAAATCAACTGGTCTGAACTTCTTTCTCATTTATTATTCCCCTTTGTTATTAATAGATCTTTAATATCTACAAAGTGTTGAAATCTTCTGATTATATGCATAGGTACACTGCAATCACTGCTATCTTCACTTTTATTCGTTATGATACAATCACCTTTTTTAAAGTATTCTTCGTAACGATACTCAGAACTTAAACCATATTCTTTCAAAGTCGTAACTCTCACTTCAGTTTTAAAAACCTTGCTAAAACTGGTTATGAAATCAAAAGGATTTTTGTTATTAACTCTAAATAACATATGTACAACTTTATTCTCATTTGAATAATGAAACATTCCTCCTGTTGTATTTGTATTAGATGTTCCTGACAAAGATTTTGACAACTCCTTCAACATTTTTCTATTTTTCTTCGTTATATTGAAAGTGACAAGATTTAGATGTTTGTTTATAATGTAATCCTCGCTTTCAACAACTCTTTTTAGATAACTCGTATTGAGTTCATTGAATAATAAGTAGTATGCATGTGCGAGATAAAATACAAACGTACAACTCAATACTCCATCGTAAAACATATCTTTTATCTTTATTAGTATTTCATTTAATAGTTTAACAGCTTCTATCTTATCTTCTTTGTATGTATAAAATGCTTCAATATATTCATTCAATAGAAACTCGACGAATAAAATCTTTTCATTAATCTCATCTTTGCTATCAGATTCAACTTGTATATATTCGTCTGGAATGAACAATAGACCTTCTCTGGACCAGAGTTTGATTAAAGGTCTTACTTTGTTATCAATAGTTTTGTAGAGTTTGATGTTATCAAAGTCATCTTCAAACTTATAATCTTTCTTAAAATCATAATCTTTCATCTTTATTTCCTTCTTTTGTTAAAAAATATTGTTTAAGCTGCTTTAAGAACCGGAACAGCCATTTTTTCTTTGAATACCATTAACAGCTCAACAATGCTACTGTTTGCGCCTAACCTTGCCTTTGTATGCGAATATTCAATATTGATATGTTCGCTTTCTGTTGTGGTTGGTAGTGAACTAAAGAAACCGTCATTCAGGTTTTTATTACACAACATACCTACTGATTTTTTCTCTTCTACTTTTTCCTGAACCCATGCGTAGCATTGCTTATGCTGTTCATCATTAAAATCTGTTGAATACATAATCGAACAATCACGGTAAGGCGGATCACAAAACAGGAACGTATTTTTATTAACCTTAACGTCTTCATAGCTTCCACATGTGATCACTGCTTTCTGTAATGCTGTTGACCAGTTTTTGATATTTTCATAATCAAAACCATTTTTATTCGTCTGGAATGACGTGAAAATTCGCCCGTTTTTCTGACTGTATAAGCCCCTGAACATATTGTTTAAGAGGAAGTAGAACATAGCTGTTCCTCTCACTGAATACTCAACCCCTACGGGCAATGAGCGGTATTCTTCACGTAAGCGATAGTAGAAGTGTTTACGACCTTCAATGGTCTTATAGTGGTTGCGTTCTTCAATGGCCTTCAGCTCGTCAATGAAGCCAGAACAATCCCTTTTAATGGTGTTCAGGAGATTGATGATCTCCGGGTTAATGTCGTTCAGGTGGTAGCTTTTGATGTGCGCCCGGTGCTGATTGAAAACCTCACAGAACATAGCGCCTGCGCCGAAGAACGGTTCTGCGTAGTATCGAATACGCTTAAAATCCGGCATATAGGGGCGATACGCTTTGATAAGGCGACGTTTACCGCCAGCCCATGCGTAAAGGGGGGTAAGTGGTTTTGTGATATAGTCCTGATCGTTTGCTGCTGTTTTGGTCTGGTAATCAGGAACAGAGAGAATAGTTTTGTTATGGTAGACTTCATGAATAATATTACGTGCTTTAGCAATGAAAGCATCAATATCAAGATGAAGAATATTAGATTTGGATTTTTTAGATACAGTCATAAGGCAAGGCTCCAATAATAGTTAACTTGCGATTTGAATCGCTACAGGCACAAATATTTATTTATGTGCTTTTGGTTTGATGCCCGGTTTATCGAAGACCGGATTAAATAATGGAACCTTTCCGCATCAAGTTAACTATCAGAGCGTATGACTGCTTTGATGTGATTAATTGTCTTTATTTTGCTTATGACATTCAACACTTATTTTGAAGAAAAACCTTCCATCTAAAACCAATAACCCCATAAAAACAAAAAAACCAATTACTATCAATTGGTTATGTGGTTTAGCAAAAAGTGCTATTTATGATTTTACTACTTGCAATGTCAATATGATGTTGTTCAAGCTTTTCGGCGGTAGTTCGAAATATCAGCATTTTCATAGCGGATCATGAACATTAACAGCTCTGCGTTATTGCTGTTCAACACCAAATCATAAGCACTCATACCGTCTTTGTTCTTCTGATAGAGATCTGCCCCATCCAAGAGAAGAAGCTTAAACAGCTCTACGTTTCCTGTTTTGGCTGCCAACTGGATAGGGGTTAGTCCTGATGTGTCCAGCTCGTCATTCAGACGTAGACCGGAACGGACAACAGCATGATAGAAACCTGACGGCCACAATTTGGATGTGTTCTGTATGAGCTGGAGAAGCGCATACGCTTTCATGCTACTGGAACGGCCTGTCAGGTAGACCGCTAACAGATCCTGAGCGCTGTAATCGAGTAAACGTGTTATCAGGTATCTTTCATCATGGTTCTTCTCTAACAGCGGGAGAAGCATCTTTAATGAAGCGTCTTTCTGTTCCTGTTCTTCCGGCGTAGGAGCCGGGGAAGACAAAACAGCGTCAAATTGGGAGAGAAGCACAAATCCGGTGCTACGGATCTGGTTAAGTAATGCCTCAATCATGCTTACGTCTTCCTGCCCTTTTCACAGGAGCTGAAGGGGCTACCTCTTCCGGTTGTTCTTCTACTGCTTCTGGTTCTGGACGGTAGAACATCGAGCTTTTGAAGCTATACACGAACTGATCGCGTGTATGCCCGTTAACATCGTAAATGGTGGTATCAGCATTTCCCGCTATGAGAGCTTCATCTAACTGACGACCATTGTACTTAGGGCTGAAAGCGGTATAGAACAGCGGCGTTCTTCCGTATATGTCTATAGCATTGGGATTTGCCCCTAACCCTAACAAAAGCTTCACGGCCTCAACATCACCACAGCCAACAGCCTGATGTAGAGGTGTTAACTCGTTTTTGTCTCTTTCATGAATATCTTCACCGCAACTAATAAAATATTTAATAGCTTGTAGCTTCTCACTACCTTTTAATTTCCATATAGCAAAATAAAGTTTTGTTTGTTGTCTTTCCATAATATATCTCCTTTTTATATAATAAGTCTTAATATTATATATAATTAAAAATATATTTCGTCAATATGGTTAAAAGTGTTTATTTTAATTTGACATTAAATAAAATTAATTATAACTTTAAATCAAGTAGAAAATTCTCCGTTTTTTACTATTAAACTCTAAGTAAGATATATATTGATGGTTCACATAATCCTTTGTTTTGTTGATAAGAAAAAAGCCCCGCAAGGGGCTTTATCTTTTTGGTGAGGTGGTGTTATTAAAAGGCAAGTGCTAAAGGTGCGTTAACAGTTTCCATTTTCTTTTTTCTGTTAGCTAAGAAGTTAATAAAACTCACTTTCTGATTATGTGCCAACAAATCGTAATGGCGCTTACCATCATAACTTCTTACCAATGGATCACATCCTGCTTCAACCAGTAATCTGATTTTTTTCATATCCGTTGTATAGAACAAGGCTGTTTCATGTTTGTTGTTAACATGATTTACCCTTGCGCCGTTTTCTATCAGGAAGCGGCATGTATCAACGTTGCTAACGCTGAACAAGGCTGTTTTCCCGTCTTCATTGGTAGCGTTCACATCAGCGCCACGGCTAAGAAGAAACTGAGCTACTTCAACAGATTCAGCACAGGATAAAGGCGTTAAACCTTCGGGCGAAACGTAGTTAACATTAGCCCCTGCTAAAACAAGTTCTTTGATTTTTGTTATATTTGAACCGTAAATTAATAATAATTCATTAATGCTATTCATAGACACCTCACCTTTTAGATCTACCTGATACTAATATACTATATTATATAATAATGTCTATTTATTATCAAAAATATTTCCGCTAAAAGTTGTAATTATTTTTAAATTACGGTATAATTTCGCCTCATTCATATTTTTCTCTTTTGCGCAAAAGAGAGTATTTTTTAGAGATTTCCTTTTGGGAGATCTCTTTTTTTTGGCGAAAAAAAAAGAGGGGTTTACCCTCTTTATTCTGGACAAGCTTTCTTTTTCATTTTTTGGAACTTAGATTTAAACTCTTCTGGTGTTTGTCGTCTAAAACTACGTCTTACATTATCTATATCAACAACCTGATTAAAAAGCTCTTTAGCATTGTTTGCTTCTAAAGTGCGCGGGCTTAAATCAGGAATAGAAACCTGAAACAGATTATTTCCAATTCCTTTTGGTATAACGTTTACTTCATACTGCTTATTACTTTCCTCTTCAATAAAGAAGAGGCTATTATTTATGACTTTATATGTATATGACATAATAACCTCCTTTTGGTTATGTTAATCAATTTTAGGTAAATCGAACATATGAGCATTAATGTTTTGTTCAACAAGTGAATCTATATCCTCACGATCAACGTTTGAATAAAACACTTCATCCTCAAACTCATTATTAACTTCATCTTCTTCTTCAGGGAATGGATAAAGCAATATCTTAATGGCGTAAGACGTTTTATTTTCTAACCAGTCTTTTTTCTGACCACTAAGTTTTTGTTTATCAATCAACTCACCGCGTTTTGTTTTTGGCAACAAATCAAGTTCTTTTGCTGCTCGCATAAGTTCATCAATTGCTATACCAGATTTCTTTAAGCTTGCTTCTGCTTCTGGTTTTAACCAGATGCAACCTTCAAAATCAGTTCTATGCTGCATAGGTCTTGATTGCTCAAGTCCAGCTATAGCACCTCTGTTAGACATGATAGCGTTGTTAGTGAGGCGTTCAGCCTGATCTAACTGTTGTTCTTCACTGTTTCTACCATAAGAGCCTGTGTAAGCAAAACCATCAATACGAATAGAACCGATGTTATCAGCAATCCATTCTTTAAATCTTTCAATAACAATTTTGTAGTTGTTATCAGCGTTAAAAGTGGTATTTGCTACTCTTCTTTTGAATACATCTACCGCTCTATGAGCTGATAAACCAGCTTCTTCACCGAAAATTTCTGAAACTAAATCAGCACCTAATTGAAGTGAAGCAATCATTTCAGCATCACGCATATCTTTACTATAATGATCGCCATACTCTTTTTTATAAAGCTCATTCCTTAAATCTTCGAACTTTTTAATAAGAGCAATTCGGTTGTTTTTTATATAATCAATAGCTATGCCGTAAATATGACCATAGTTTTCTTCAAGTAATCTTCTCCAGACGTTAACGATAGATAGATCGCCTTTAAAGCCTAAAATCTCTTCATCGCAAGTGTGAATAGTCCAGATACGATCTTTTATAGCCATAATACTTTCATGACCATCAAGGCGTTCAACGATTGGTTTATTAGACGCAACAACGGGGGAAAACGACCACTTTTTAATTTTTCTGGCTTTTTTATTGTCGTTAGCTTCTGCTAAAACACGCTGAGTACCATTACAAATCATAAAAATCATTTCAGTGGCAACATTTGCCCCTTTATTATTTACGATTTTATCAAACTCATCCAAAAGTACACTACCGCTGTTTAAAAGCGGGAATAAACGCTCCATACCTGCAATAGACGCTGTAGCGTCAAAATAAAGGATATTATGACCTTTGATCGGTATACCTTCATAGGACGATTGGGCAATTAATCTTACTGACTTCCCATCTCCCGGATCACCTGTTAACTCAATGATAAGGTTTACCGAAGGAGAAAAGATATTACCGAAGGTATAACCAACAAGTTGATGAGCGGCGATTAAAGCTAACTGTTCATCTTGCGCGTACCACTGGCCTAAAATATCAATCTGAATCTCTGCTTTACCTGCCTTGAATGTCATACATTCTTCATCACCAACATAACGAGGGTGGCCCGGTTTAATGTGTTCTCCATTAACCCATCCGCAGTTATCAGATCCAGAAGTGATTTTTATACATGGTTCATATTCAACGCCAGCAGGTGAAACAACCGTTCTACGACCATCAGCCAGCACCTTTAACATTATGTCAGCAACCTTTGACATTTTGTTAGCCGGGGGTAAAGGCCAGCGTTTAGCTAACAAAGACTGTTTACTGATTTGAGATAGTTCAGACTGAGGGATTTTGACAAATCTTTCCTGACCATTTAGATCTAAGAAACGAACTTTAGTATAAGTTTTTGTGTCTTTAGATGAAACCTGATTTTCTTCATCAAATACTGATTCCTGAATATCAGAATCCAGCATATCAACACTTTCAATTGGCATTAAAGGGAAAGGATGAATCTGAACCCATTTAACATCTTCAACGCCATTTTTATAAGTCTTTACAGTGCGAATAAAAATACCTTCCGCACCTATTGAGTATTCTTCTGTTTCACGCCAAGGATTATCCTGAGCCTGTAAAGCTCTTTTAAAATCTTTTGGCGTTAACTGTAAAACATTATCTTTTTCATTCATATTAAAAACTCTCCGTTCTTTTTATATTGTGCCTTTGTTATATTTTTTATAATAACTAACACTTATTATATATTTTATTTTTTTAAATAAATCAATACTAAAACCAAGTTATTATATAATTTTTTCTTTAGGTTGACAACCTCAACCCTTTTTCTGATTTATTTAACCACTCAGTTAGAAAAGAATTAATACTTTCTTTCATGATCCCGGTTTCTTCATCCCTTTCACGCTTAATTCTTTTTAAAGCCAAAAGCGTAGATTTTTGTTGCTCAACTTTTTCATGTTCTAACATGGAAGGAAAAATACTAAAGCCTCTTAAAATGCCTTGATATATTATTTCTTCCACATACTCTTGATTATCGCTTTCAACTTTACAGACACCAAAACCTGCTATCTCATAATCAAAATGAGCGTAAAGCGTGCTTACAGCAAGCTCTACATCAGAAGAGTAGATAACATAACAATCTTTAGACTCTTCAATAACCACATGCGGAAATTGATACTGTTTTATTAGCTTAATGTTAGGTTGGAAGAAATCACGCGCACAACGCCACAGGATAGCCTTGTTAGAACTTCCGCTACCCATCAACACATCATCAGGAACAGCGTCAACAGAAACGGCCTGAGCCTCTTCTGAGGAAGGGGATTGCTCCCCTTCTCCTTCTTCTAATGCTGCTTGATGTTTTACTTCTGCCAGTGCATTTTCAGTAATCAGCCTTTCACGCTCTTTTTTCTGCTTTTCCAGTTCTTCTCTAAGAGAGGATAAATCAAGGTTATTATTCATATTCATAACTTCCCTCCCTTTTTAATCGTGTATCATAGAGCTGATAACCATAATAGACACATAAAGAATCATATATTCTACTAAGAGCTAACTCTATTTTATCTTTGCTGTATTCTCTTTTAGTTTTTGTTTTATCTAAATACATTTCAAGTATACTTAAAGAATTACCGCTAACGTCTCTTAAATAGCTTCTTTGATCATCAGTTATTGTTTTATACACTTTATAATGAAACTCAAAATCACCTTTTTCATAAGAGCGTAATGAACCAAAAAGAGTATCATATCTCTGTTCTATTTCAGAAAAGATAAGTTTCATTCCAAGATTAAAAAGCAAAGTATCTGAAACAAGATTTCTATAGTAATTTATCTCTTTAAAGTTAGTTTCAACACCAATATTTGTTATCGTTAAAGCTAAGTCATTATCATTTTGAAGTATTCTTTTTTTACCTGAAAGTTGTTGTTCCTGAAAAATTGAAGAAGCTTTTTCCATGATTTTGACAAGGCTGTCTTGTCTTTTAATGACAGCCTGTACCATTTCATCTGTTCTGATAGCAGAAATTAACGTATCATAAGCTTTCCTCATGTTGTTAAAATATAGTTCCATACCTTTCTCCTTTGTTAATTATTTATTTTTTGGTCTATTTTCATTTCCGTTATTAAAATCCTCGATTTGCTTTTTAAGCTTACGATTCTCTTCAACAAGATCAGTGTTTTCTTGTAAGAACGTGCGCATTTTTTGGCTATAAGTGTTTGCTAACTCGAAGTTTTCAGCGGATTCAGTTCTAAGACCTTTAATTACTTCTTTATACTCATTTTCTTTCACACCAAAGTTTTTGTTAAGTTCTTCTCTAAGCTCATTCAATGCTTGAGTTTTTTCAGATGTAAATCCAGCTTCAAGCGTGGTTTTCTGAGCTTCAAGCGCTTTTTCATTATCCACTTTAAACTGAGCCGTTAACTCTTCACGAAGTTTAGCTAAAGCTTCCTGTTTTTCAGTTTCAAACGCTTCACTAAGTTCTTTTCTCAACTCTGCTAAAGCAGCTTCTTTATCAGCAGCATGAGTAATATCTTTTTGCTCAAGTTGACCATTAAGAGATTCAACCTGACCTTTTAAATTATTAATCTCTCGCGTAGTATTAGCATCAAGAGTTTCCAATTCTTCTTCAAGTTTAGTATTTTTCTCTTCAAGAGCAGAAACTTTTTCAGTAAGAGTGGTATTCTCTTTTTCTAACGCTATATTTTCGTCCTCAAGCGTTTTAACCTCTTTCGCTAACTCTTCTTTTTCCTTTTCAAGTTCAGTGTTTTTGAAATACAATTCATTGTTTTTATCAACGAACTCTTCTTTTTCCTTTATTTCTTTTTCAAGATCTTCCTTGAGTTGATTGATCTCTTCATCTTTTAATGAAGTTTGTTCAGTCAGTTCTGATACTTTAGCTGTTAAACCTTTTACTTCAACAGTAAGAGATAAGTTTTCTATTTCAGCAGCTTTAGCCGCTTCCATGACCTTAACATCACGTTCAATCTTTTCAAGTTGAGCAAGTAAATCAGCAGCCTGATTTTGTTTAGCTTTAATATTAGTGTTGTATTTATTTAAAATAGCATGGTGTTTATGTTCTGGATCGAGTTCAATCTTAGCTAAATCAACAAAGCTTTCTTTATAAGTATCTATAGCTTTAGGTAAATCAGTATGAACCTTTCTTACAGCTTCAGCTTTATCAGCATCTTTAAATCTTTTACAAACGCTAACCATCGTAAACGGATAATTATAACCCGCATTTTTTAACTCTCTCTCGATGTGTTTTTGGAAAACTTCCATAAACTTTTCATCTTGAAGTTTTGTTTTAGCGTTTGACCATTTAGCCCACGGATAAACACCGTTTTGTTCAGGAACAAAAGCTCTTTTATCATTTGGGAAATAAGTTATAAGATCTAACTTACCTTCTTTCTCTAAATACGCTCTCTTTTCGTCAGTCAAAGGAACATACTTAGCTTCTGAAATATCACGAGTAAAAACATATGCCTGACCATGTATAGGGGCATCCTGTTTAACATGAATATTATTGAAGATAACCGGGCGTCTTCCTTTCAGGCCGCGAGGCGTAGTATTACTACCATCTTGAGGATATTCGAAAACATAGTTATCATGTGCCATCGCATGAGTGGCTACTTTCCATACGGCTTCTACTTCTTCAACAGGAACATGCTCAAGATTAAGAATGATTTGATAGCATTCAATAGCCGCATCTGGATTGTTTGAAGCGCGATCTCTGTAAGAGTTCGTGTAAATGAATGGCTCAGGAACCTTTGGAGGCGCTACAGCCGTAGAAGGTAATTTATACTTGTTCGGGTCTTCTTTGTATTTCTCTACCCTCTCAAGATATTCATTATATTTTTTCTCTTCTTTTTGATACTGTTCGATTATCTTTTTACCATCGCGTTCACCGATTTTAATCTGTTTTATTTTTTCGTCGGAAAACAAAAGCTCATTACGAACGACTTGTTCAATATCAGCAGGTAAAGAACGAATTAAATCTCCATGCTCATTGTATTCAGCTTCAACCTCTGGAAGAGCAATTATTTTTATAACATCTTCAAGAGTCTCAGCTTCAATAAGCTCTCCGGTTATTGCATCATAATATCCTGCACTACCTATACCTTTTTCTTTAGCGGATGTTTTTTCGTTATACAATCCGCATGATATTTTAATATCATTCCTTTCGTATGAATATAAAACCTTAGAACTAATCATTAAAATCTCCTTTGTTATTTGTTTGCTTTATCTTACTTTTACTTCTGATTTAAGTAAGTATTATAAAAGTAAACAATTAACTACAATTAATAAACCCCTAAGTCAACCGTTCATCCTGTTTATATCTTCCGTTCATCGCTTTCTTTTGGAAGTGCTAATATTTGTTTGTTTTCTTTAATGAGTTCATCAGTCAAATAATCGGCACAAATTAAAAGAAGAGTTGGGATAGGAATATCAAAAGAAACTTCTTTTAGTTTCTCTTCCAGCGCCGCAGGAATACGGACATTAATCAAACGTGCATCATCATGCTTAGTGACTTTTACCGTAGAACGGACATAGGGCGTAGTCCCGGCCTGAATATCACCTAAGCTTTCTACCTTGTAGTTCCAGTAGGTGCCATTATCTTTAGCAAAAGAGGTTTCCAGCGAGACATTCTGAAAATCATCAAAGTTATCGAGCCACGCCGCACCCTTTTTAGCGTTTTTTTCTGTTTTGTCTTTCTTAGTATCTGTCATAGCATTTTCTCTCAGAATTCACGTAGAACATCATACAATACGATAGTATATACTATCATATAGTAGCATCATTTCTTTTTGGCTTCAGCCTGTTCTTTGATTTTCAGTTTGATGATTTCAATCAGGTGAGCAAACTCGTTCCGGGCATCAGTGATGTTTGGCAATGCGGCCTTTTCATCAAAGATAGTGATCCCGTTGCCATAGGCGCGGGGATACGCAACACGCTTACGGATGTATGGCTGTTCATAGCCTAACTTCTCTGAATACCCTTCCAGCTTCTTCAACAGCTCCATCTGTTCCCGGTTCTGGACTTCCACACGGTTCGGAACAAGGATAAAAGGCTTGTTCATCTCTTTCAGCTCATCAATGCTTTTCAGGGTAGCCGAATAGCTGGAAGCATCGAGAATAGTCGGTACTAATACCAACGGCGCTAACTGACCGCCGCTATCCACTCCGGGTGCATGGTCAAAGATCATAAAGTCGGTTGCTACCTTTGGTTTCCGGGTCACTTCAAACGGCAGAGGTTTACCGTTCTTCTCCGCAAAAGCCGCACAGGTGATAGCTCCCCCCTGTGGGTCAAAGTCTACTAACGTTGTTGACTGGCCTTTGGAAGCAAAATAGCCACAAAGGTTAAGGCTAATGGTTGTTTTGCCTACACCACCTTTCCTGCACCACACACTCATAGCAAACATAATTGTTCTACCTCATCCGTTTAATCGGTTATCCGGCGATAAGTGCCGGGGTTACGTTGACCATTATAGTATATAGTAGTATATGATAGTATAGTATTTATTTTTACTAAAAAATCACAATTAAAAACAAGGAGTTATATATGAATGAACAATTTTTAGATAAGTTTGATAGAGCTTTCATTGCTGATCCAACAGAAGCATTAAAGGCCGTTGACGACATGGCCACATCTCTAATGTCAGAGATAGAACAGAAGAGGAAAGCCGGTGTTAAAGAGTTAGATCCTGTTATGGTAAGGCTACAAGAAGACCATGCTTATCTCTCCGGGCTACATGAAGAAAAGAGCGAAGAGCTGGCATTACATCAGCGCCTACATAAGCAAGCTGGCATCGAGATAGACAACCCCTTTAAACAGCTCACAGAAGAGGCTCCAGCCGTCTTTAATGAGTTTGATATACAAGAAGACGTTGCCCCGGCTCCAGCTCCTGTAGCTCCCTCTCTTATGACGAACGACGACATAGCAAAGTTGGCTAAGGCAGTAAGTGATAAGCAGGCTCCTGCAGCTCCAGTAGAACCGGAAGGTATGGACATATCCCAATTCAAGCCAGAACCTAAGCCACTGGATTTATCAGAGCTTGATACGTTCACCATGCGTAAAGCAGAAGAGGCAAAACAGGAAGCTAAACCAACGGCTGTTAAGCTGGACACTGACGAATTGGATAACTTTAGTAATCGCTACGCAGGAAATAGTTTCTTTGAAAGTATGAAGAAAAAAGTAAAAGAAACCTTTTCAGCTACTTCTCATGCTCCTGTTAACTTTGTTCCTGAACATGAAATTTATAAAATGTTTGGCAACAGCATAAAAAATATTAAAGATAAAACTAATTCAAGAAAAATAACTTTCCATGACACTTCTTATATGACTGAAACGGCGCAAGGTCTTTCAATCGTGTCAGAAGACAGAGCAGCAGCAGCACAACGTTTAACTATGATGGCAGTAGCTAAGGGATGGAATAGCATTACATTTGAAGGTAATCATCTTTTCTTAGAACAAGCTTATGAAGAAGCTACTAAGGCGGGTTTAGTGGTAAAGCCCACATCAGAAGAGCAAGCTAAGATTTTTAGAGAAACACATGAAAATCGTAAGCTTGATAGGATAATGCCTTACGGTGGATTAAAAGAAGATAGAAAAGTGGATATTGATAAAAGTATTGAAAACCCCGGACATGATCATGAACAATCACCTGTTCCTGTTCCTGTTCAGGCTCCAGTTTATACCGCAAGAATACCAACCAGAATGAAATAAAAAAGGGGCGCAAGCCCCTTAGTTTTTGAGAGAGGTTTTAACTTATCCGGCTAAAGAAGCACAGATGGCATAAAAAGAAAATCCGAGGGTAAGCAAGCTTACAGAGCTAACTAAAAGAAGGTATACGTGAACTACTGAACCCATCGCACCAAATGTAGTTTCGTGTTTTAATTCCATTTTTCTAATCATAACAATGCTGATGATGCTTGCTACAAAAAGAGCAACAGCAGCGACGATGTTATGAGTAAAGATTGAAAAGATTGTATGTGTAATCATCATGAGTTCTAACATTTTAAATACCTCTCTCGTGTTTTGTTGTAATAATAATATCGTACATCGCAAATGACTAGCAAATTAAATTTTTAAATATTTTAATCTTCTCTTGATAGCAAAAAAGCATTTAGTTTTTTTGCTACTTTTCCTTCTTTTTCAACAACGCTTACTTCTGCGAAATCATGAAAAGGATTAGGTATTATATGTTCCATTGAACTTAAAAAAGATAACTTAGAATATGTTTGTCTCGTTCTAAAACAGTAAGCTTCAACAGCATTCCAAAAATATATACCAGCGCAAGCAAATGTTGTTGCTAAACAATTAATGAATGCCATTACATCACCTTTAAATATTAATGCGCTAATTCCATATCCTAACCAACCAAAAAAGGCAACAAGAGCTATTAAAGCAAATGTTGATGAAAATCTATATCTTTTCGCCAATTCTTTTTCAGTAATATTATTTCTTTCACATATCACTTCAAAAGGTTCATAGTCTACTTTTTTTGGTTTAGCCATTTTCATTATAGCTTTTGCGTTCTTAAATTTAAACGCTTCTTGAAATCTATCTTTAGGTTTTCTTATTGGTAATATAAAATTTATTGCTTTTGATTCCGAAACCTTATCAACCATATTTCTATTATTCTTGCTCATATAAAACTCCATTAATTAAAAATATATAATAACTACTACTTTTTATATATTTCATAATATAAAACATGTCAATATAATTTCTAAAATAAATATAAAAAGGAGCCTAAGCCCCTTTTTAATTTATGTCAAACCTATTTATTATGATTTGAAGTTAGAAATATCTTCTCCGCCATCTGTAGGTTTAGGAGTATTAGACGAACCTTGAGGAACATCACTACCATTATTAGCAGAACTGGTATTAGTATTTGCTCTTAATTTAGCTTGTAGTTCAGACTGCTGTTTTTGTGCTGTTGCTGACCTGACTTGATCAAGAGCGCTTTTAGCACCCGCAAATCCTGCCGCTGCTGCTGGTAAAGCTGCTTGTGAAAGGTTTTGAGTTCCATGCATTGTTTCTTGTGAAGCACCTTTAAGACTTGCTACTGAACCTGAGCCTCTTACATTCATCCAGCTTTCAATGTTTTCTGGAAGTTCGAGCGGAAGTTGCCATATTTTCATCATAACAGTATGAACAATCATTATATATCCGAAACCATACCCTAATTGCGCCCATAGGAAGTGATCACCGTTCGGTGCGTTAGCCAATAAGTTAATATATTCTTTGTTAATAAATCCAAAGATAGGTGTTTGTATATTTATTGCTATTATAAGACCAATCACGTAAAGAGCTGGACGCATGAATAGCGAAAATATTAAATTTAATCCCGGTTTCTGTTCACCAACAAAATCATCACCTGTAGCAGTTGTAAACATCATCATCCATAGTTGGGAAGCAAATAACGCTTCTGACATCAATACAAACCACATTACTACAGCGATTGAAAACATGAAGAACGGAATCATTTGAACATAGTAGCTTAAATATAATCCCGGAATTATTACAGCCCAAAACATCAAACTGAATGCTGTACCAAATGCTGCCGCTAACGTAGTAACAATATTACCAGCGAAAGGTATGGCTGAAATTACCGAAGCTGTTGTTGCTGTTCCGGCTGCTATGTTTGCCATATCTAAGAAATTACTACCCATACTACTAAAAACAACCATTGGATTTGAAGAGAAGAAATCTATTTTAGCATTATTCATATCTTGATTTGTAGAAACAAACATATTGATTACTTGTTGTGAATAAGCATCATTAGAGCCAATTCTTGATTTTGGTGATTCAGGATCTTTCTTTAAAGCTTCTTCAAAAGTTGCTGCCGCTTGTCCTGTTAATACAAATATTGATCTATCCCAAAAGCTAAGGTATTGATTCCCTATATCACTTTCACCGAACTGAGAGCGTGGTAGGTTATTAACAATACTATTTGCGGAGCTTACTGTATTATTTATTTTCAACGCCCAAGAACCAGCTCCCATCCAGCCGTCTTGTTGAGCCATAAGTACGCCTTGTGTTAAATTTACTTTATTAAACTGAACTGTTGCCGCTTCTTTTAACGCTGCGGAATACTGATCTGAAACTCTAATCATATCAGCTAATGCTTGTTCTCTTGAGTATTTTCTGTCAACTATTTTAATACCGATTTTATAAGCTTCCTGAACAAGCATATCCATCTGTTTGATTTGAATATTTTGCATTGCTGCCGCAAGATTTTTTAAATCAACTAATGAAGTGGTATTTGTCCCCGGATCAAAGTTAGGAGTATCAAACACGATTTGTGTAGTACCACAAACATCAGCCGTATAAGCAGGAAATTCACTATTTGGCTGTGAGATATTACCCCAATTATAACCTATGATTCTACGTCCATCATTATCAGCTTTAGTGAATGATTTATACCCAAAAGTAGTGTTTTTATATAGCGCTCTAAATTCTGGTATATCATTACCACCAGTAGCTATCTTATTTATTTTGTAGTTAACCTGAGCTACACAAACTGCGCTTTGAACAGCATTTTTCAATAAATCTTTTATCTTATCGTTTGTCTGAGGAGGAACATAAGAGTTTCCTTTCAAGGCGGTAGGAACATATGCAGACCATATTGTGTCTGCTAAACCTGAACCCTGAATACCTACCCAATTTATTACTGAGTTAACCATACTATAACCACCTGTACCTGCTGGAAGCATGAAGGCAACAGATAAAGCAAGTCTTATTGGCATCATCATAGATGACCATTTTTTACCAAGCATTTGACCATCATGAGCAGTAGCAGCCGTTCCTATCACTGTATTATAAAAAAATATCAATCCGGCAACCATAAGTGTTGCGGAGTTAAAAATAAATAATACAACGGAAAATGGTGTTGTTTCTGGAGCGAAAATAGGTAGTGCGTATTTAGTAGCAAGACCATTAGCAAACGGTGTGAAAAGGTCTGCGGCTGAAGCAATGTTAACAAACAACATATTTAATAGAAGAACAATGATAATATTATTTAATATCTTTTTCCTCTTTTTGATTTTTTCATTCATAAAACTCTCCTTTGTTTAAAAATCTTTTCTTTTAATAATTGACTTTATTTAAAATATATAATAAATATTAGTTATTATATAGATAAATAAATAACACAACTTTAATAAATGTAAATATTAAACCTATATATTTTTAAAAAATAAATTAAAACAAAGGAGATATGAATGAATGTATTTAAAAGCAGAAGGCGATTATCAAGAGATAATACAAAGTTAGTAAACGTTGGCTTTACAGAAGAACAGATGAATAAAATGAGTATGAGTTTTAAAAATAGATCTTTAGCTATGTCTTGTTTGAGCAAGTGGATAGTAGAAGATTTAATTAAAAGAAATAAAACATTAGATATTGAATTTAAAGATGGTGAATATTCTTTCAAGGAAAGAGATTTTAAAAACTCCACTATTAATCTCATTAGTAAAGATTATACAAATGAAAATCTGAATAAAAGAACTGTAGTTATAGATAAAGATACTATTGATGTTGTTTTAAATAACAGCAGTAAAAACTCACTATATAGATTACTTCCGGCTCTTACTTTATATGCGATTGAAAAGTTATATAAAGAAAACAAGGTTTTCATGCAAGACAACAACAAAGATATAAATATATACATTAAAACAAACTAAGGAGAATCATTATGAACACATTAGCAATTACTATTGGTATTACATTATTTTTGATACTTGTTATTTTTATGGCCTGTTCAGTTTATAACATTAGAAAAAACGCAAAGCTAAAATCATTTTATAAAAAACTGTTGTGGGTAGGGTTAGGAATATTATTTGTTTTGGCAATTAGTTCTAAAACTGTTCCTGAATTCCATATGTTTATGTCATTAGTATTAATAAATTATATAAAAGCAATGTATTTTTCTGTTGTAGGTTTTGGATTCTTTTATATTGGAAAAGGCATTTATAATAAAATAAAAACCATCATAACCAAGATAAAAGTTAGAGCAGCATAAAAGGGGAGGCTTTAATGAGAAAAGGATTTAACAAAGGGTTTAGTCTCATAGAGCTGTTGTTAGTTCTTGCCGTTGCTACAGGCGTAGTGGCGGCTACGTTCTATGTCTATGGTAAGGTTCAGGCGCATAACAGGGTTAACCGGGCTACGCATGATCTGGCGAGTATCAGTAAAGCGATGAATGCCATCCTGACGACAAGGCCAACGATAGCTGAGGCTAACACCATGCTTACCAGCTCAAAGGCTTTACCGTCCTCTATGCTCGATAAAACAGGCTCGTTCGTAAACGCCTACGGGGGAAAGCTCACCATAACGCCTCATAACGGCTCAGATGACTTCTATGATGTTTCCTACTACAACGTACCACCTGATGCGTGTATAGAGCTTGTAAGCGCCAGCAGAGCGATTTACCGCACTATAACAAACACTTCCTATAGCCCGAAGATAACAGCCGCTTCAGGCGTGAGTGATATAGCTTCATTCTGTTCCGGGTTTACCTCTTCCAGCTCAGTGATGGTCTTTACTGACGCAGCCTGACATAGCCCCGGTCGGGGCTTGTTCTAAAATCATACAGAAAAGCAATTAACTAATTGATAAATCTAGTTTTAATTGATACGGTCACGCCGTGATGGTGCATTTCTGACCACTTTTAAAACATGAGAGGGTTTTAGAATGAAAAAACTTCTGGCGGTATGCGTGATCGGGCTGGCCTCCTTCCTTTCCGGCTGTGGTGATGATGGAATTTATGGTAGCTACGTGAACAAGCAGTATGGCGTAAAGCTCGATGTTCAGAAGGATGTTATCAAGTTTCGTGATAGCGTTTTCACCGTTAAAGAATGGGATGAAAGCAAAAAGCCTGTATACATTGCGAGAACACAGAACAAAGATTTGGGATCATGGACATTTAAAATCGAGAAGGTAAAACAGGGCGTTGTTTATCAGGGCGCAGTATTTGAAAAAGATTAATAAAAAACAGTTAAAGATAAGAAGCCTCCATTATGGGGGCTTTTTTATTGGTTGAAGTATTCCCTTCATCCATCTTTTTAAAAATAATCGTTCTTTTAATTTGCTTTTAATCGGAAAAGGAAATACTGAATATCCATCAAACAAAAAAAGGAGAAAGACCATGAAAAAATATATACAAACCGAAAGCTACATTGACCAACTTCAAACCCTCATTATTTTGAAAAACTTCATGAATGAAAGATATGAAGAAGAAAACTGCGAGATCCTTTATACCACGGATAACGGTTATCCATCTGTTGTGTTTTGTGGCGGTATTTATGAAGTAAGCATTATACCTGTTGACTATAAACAAGGATTAGAAGGTGAAGTTATGTTTATAGCTTCTGTAGGTAATGAACTGGTTAAGTTCCCAAGCTTAATAGACGCTGTTGAAAGTTTTTATTCATGTATCGATGAAGCAATAAAACAAGCAGCTTGATAAAAAAATTTGAAAAAGCAAATTTTACAGGATAATAATTATTACGAACATAACAACAAGGAGAAAAATATGAAAAAGAAAACCATGATTGAAGAAATGAGAGAAAGAGCAAATAAACTTTCAAATGGTGAAGCCCTCATTTTATTAGACCATATTTTAAAAAGAGAAGGGCAAGAGGCAATGATTAGTATCTTCATGAATGAAATGCCTCAAATCAAAAACAGGATAATTTATGGCAACTTCAATCTTGAAGGTTGTAGAAATATCAACACTCAGTTAGCTAATGAGCTGATAGCTTATATAGAGCGTGAAAAACTCATGGTAATACTGGAATCTAATCTAAAAGAAAGTGCCATAAAGAAACGTTTATAAAGAAAGCCCGAAAGGGCTTTTCTTATAATTTGACAATAACAAATTAAAGCGTTATAAAATATAAGTAAGTTGGGTGTTCATGGGTGTTCTCCATCTTATAGGATTTTTAATTTGATAAGTTATATATTATGACTGCCAATCTATAATCTGTAATATATAACAACGATTAGAACATGGGGCTTAGGCTCCATGTTTTTTTTGTGCCTACCTATCCCGCCTGTCTGATAACTAATTTAAATCATCCGATTAAATTGAAATTTGATTTATTTATGGTAGTTATTTAAATAACACAAGAAAATAAAGGAGAAGTGTTATGAAAATAAAACCAGTAAACCTTAACAAAACATTAAAGTTATTAGAAGGAACAGAAGCAGAAAAGCCATTCATTGAAGATATGTTGTTATACATGGATCAGGCTAAAGAGTACGAAGAAAAGAAAGTATTACAAAGCAACTTATATGAAGAACTTAACAGTAGCTTAGTATATCGCTATAAAACTATTGTAAACAATGCGCCAAGAGAAGATTTATCCATAATTGCTATTTCGGGTGAAGAAACCATTGGTTCAAATGTTGATGTTTTTCTTGAGAATACAGCAGTTAGATTTAAAGTCAGGGATAAACTTAACGAAAGCGGCTATTCAGTAGCTGTAAAGGTTAAAGACGGTAAAACAGTTTTAGACGTTGATATGAAGCAAGCGGGCTTTACAGCACTTAAAACGCTCTCTAACGAGCTGGAAGAGCTTAAACCGTGGGTAAATGACTACATGGCAACACTCAAAGAGCAAGTGAGTGATAGCGTTCAGGCTCAGGCTTTACCTGATACGATAGAACCCTACAAAACAGCATGGGTAGAGCTTCCAGAAGAAAGACGTATTCTTGTTAAAGTTCATCCTGAAAACATGGCAACATTTAAATCAAAGTTTTCTTCTCCTAAATGGGAAAAGGATTTAAAAGCGTGGCGTATATCTAATCTTCAAAGCAATAAAGATAAGTTGAATGATTTTAGAGATCTTCTTGAACTTAGAAGAAGACAAGAACATGAAAGTCCAAAAGAAGTTTTATCTAAAGTCGATACGGTTATAGATGGTAAACCACATTATTATGAGTTATCACACAAAGTAGAACATGAAAGTTTAACAAGTAAGTTCGATACATTAACACTCGATTTAAAAAGTGATGATGGTTCATATGATGGGGAATGGCATAAAAGGATTGGTTCGTTTGAGTTTGAAAACCTATCCGATAAAAATGAATTAAATAAAAAAGCTAAAGAGTTTTTAACTCAGGCAATGGATTTAAGAGATAATGATTTAAAAAATAAATCATCGCTTAAAATGAAAATGTGATATTAATTATTAACATTCCCGATAAATAACCATTATAAAAGCCTCTTAAATGAGGTTTTTATTTATCATATCGTTCTACTTCCTCCATCTATCCGATTAAATGACAAAATTGATAATTAATATTGTTTTAAATTTGCTATTAGTCGGATAGTGCGTTATTTATTTAAGTATAAACAAATAAAAGGAAAACACAATGAAAAAATACATCAATCTTTTATCGGCAAACTTAAACTACTTATTAGCAGCATTATTCGTGTTTATGGTTATTCTTACCGATAATATTTATGAATATGAAAAAGTGAATTCATCTGTATTAATTAAAGAATGTGGTTTGTGTATTGTTATGTTTTTATTATTCTATGTAGCATTCGAATTACCACGCAAATTTTCTAAATAAAAAGGAGAAGTATTATGAAATTAAATAACCCACTTGAAGTAGCAACAATAACAACAAACGTTTTAGCGCATTATATTTATCAGGCAATATCAGATCTTGATAAAGAAGGCTTTATTAAATATGACAACGTTGATTATATCAAAGATTATTTAGATAGCTCTATTGATTGTTTAGGAACTGACGGTTTTTATAGTAGCGTTCTAAATTCTTTCTACGGCATGAATCATGATTATGGTCATGACTATTTTGATACAGAAGAAGAGTTAAAAGAGTATGTTTTAAAAGCTAACTTATATCTTATCAATGACTCTTTAGCTGTTGATGATGTAGCAGATGAATATGATGCTTGCGAGCAGGTTTTAGAAATGCTTAAAGCTGACAGAAACGATAACGATGAATAAGATTAACATAGCCCCGGAAGGGGCTGTTATAGGAGCGTATTATGAAAATAGAGAATAGATTGATAACAAACATAGAAAGAATATTTATTTATATATTGTCTTCTATCTTATCAACTTTTACAGTGTATTTGTGGTATGGCATAAATAGATTATATGAACCATATGCAATGCACTTATACTCAGTTTTTGGCTATGATGCCAATACTATTTTTAATATGTTTTATGAAAATGGTCTATTAGATATTATAGGTAAAGAGTTAATACTATCATATTGGTTGTTTGCTGGAGCTATATCAATATTATGTTCAAGTCAAAGAAAGACAGCGTTAAGTTTTTTAATCAGTTCTTCAATTTACTTTTCGATACTTTCAATAATAATTATTTTACTGGATTTATATATATTTTAAGGAAGCACAATGAAGAAAAATATACTATATGAAATATCTAGAGTATGTGGATTTATAAGTGTGGTTGGTTATATTTACCCATTGTTATTGGCATATCTATATCTAAAAACAAATAGTGCCGATGACTATAAATATTTTATTTATACTAAAGCGGATTTGCAATTATATATAGATGATTATTTTAAAATTGACCACCCTCGATTTATTGTCGCCATATTTTTTGGTTTGTTATCTATTACCTTTCATGTTTTACATAGGAAAACAAAATGAACCATGATCTAAAGATGAGAAAAAAGATAAAACGACTATACAGATAAAAAGCCCCGATTATGGGGCTTAGTTGTATTAGCTCAGGCTCGAACTGACAGTTTGCGTAGGCAAAATGCAACCAAATCTGACAGTCTGCTTTGAGCGAACAGCAGACACATGATGTTTAGAAACAGCACGATTTGCAGGGAGCGCGCGTAATCAACACTGCAGAGACTAGCAGGGAGCGCGCGTAATCAACACTGCAGAGACTAGCAGGGAGCGCGCGTAATCAACACTGCAGAGACTAGCAGGGAGC
>OGJE01000146.1_pt1 | contig 39164 bp, 45 predicted proteins | sample 1571981 | NCBI WGS metagenome assembly OGJE01 (sample SAMEA2582118, study PRJEB24529) | metagenome | biome: Human gut stool | place: China | collected 2011
TCCTTAACTTCTTAACTACTCCTTAACTTCTTAACTACTCCTTAACTTCTTAACTCCTTCACCCCCTCCGCTTTGAAAGATTTGCCATCATCACCGCACTCAGACCCGCAGTCTCCGTACGCAAACGACTCCTGCCAAGCGATATCGACTCGTAGCCATGCTCCATGGCCAACCTCACCTCATCGATAGAGAAATCACCCTCCGGACCGACAAGCACCGTGACCGGCGTTTCCGCGTCCATCGCAGAAAGCTCGTCGAACAAATCCCGACGTGCCACCTCCTCATAACAATGAGCAATAAACTTACGACCCTCGCGCTCCCTTGCAACAAACTCCCTGAAGCCACACATCTCGTTCACCACAGGCTTACAAGCCTTGTGACTCTGCTTCATAGCCGAGACAACGATACGCTCCACCCTGTCCGTACGCAACGTCTTGCGCTCAGAGAATTTACAATCCAAGAAGCTAATCTCGTCGAAGCCAACCTCAGTGGCCTTCTCCGCCATCCATTCTATACGATCCATCATCTTCGTAGGCGCAATGGCAAGACTTATACGTCCACGCCACTCACGCTCATACGGCAGAGTCTCCTGAATGTTGTACAAGCAATGCTTGCCCGATGCCACACTAACCTCAGCATCAAACAATCCCCCCTCGCCGTCTACGAGCACCATACGGTCGCCACTTTGAAGGCGAAGCACCTTAACAGCGTGCTTCGCTTCCTCTTCCGGCAGCTCGCCAACGCTCGCAGCATTGGGAACATAGAAATATCTGATTTCCTTCATGCCCTAAGCCTTAACCTCCTTCTTCGTTCTGAACATCACAAGGAACAGCAATGCCACGACAAGCGCATAACCAGCAAAAATGAACCAACAAGTCTGCCAATCGCCTAACAGATAACCACCCTCTGTCCAATGGCAATAATAATTAATCACCTGACCAGCAAGCAACGTACCGACCGTTGCGCCCAAACCATTAGTCATCAACATGAACAAACCCTGCGCAGAAGCCTTCACATTTTCATCACACTCCGCGTTCACAAACAATCCGCCCGACACATTGAAGAAGTCGAACGCCACACCATAAACCACGCATGACAACACGAAGAGCAGCACACCCGGCATCATCGGGTTACCCAAACCGAAGAAACCGAAGCGCAGCACCCAGGCGAACATCGCGATGAGCATAACCATCTTTATGCCATAACGACGCAGAAAGAACGGGATAAGAAGAATACACAAAGCCTCTGCCACCTGACTGATCGAAACGAGCAGCGTAGCATTGTTGGCAGCGAAAGAGTCTGCCATCTCTGGTATGCCCTTAAAACTTGTAATAAACGGTGTTGCATAACCATTCGTCACCTGCAGCGACATTCCGAGCAAACCAGAGAAAATGAAGAACAAAGCCATACGCTTAGTCTTGAACAGCTTGAAAGCATTCAAGCCGAACGCCTCCGCAAGCGACTGCGCCTTCTTTGCCTGAAGCTTACACTGCGGCAGCGTCATACAATAAACAAAAAGCACAAAGCTCAACACACCCGAAACAAGAAACTGCAAATGAGTATATTGAAACTTATTAGCGTTATCAGCAAGTGTCAAACCAAACGAGCCACCATCTACGACAGCACAATTCACAAACCACATCGTAGCGATAAAACCAACAGTACCAAACACACGTATCGGCGGAAAATCCTTAACCGTATCAAGACCATGGTTAGTAAGAATAGCAAAAGCTGCTGTGTTAGACAACGCAAGCGTAGGCATATAGAAAGCCACACTCAACGTGTACAACGACATAAAGAGTGTCTTGTCTGGAGTCGCGCTATTCATGCCCATCATAAACAGACCAACCATAAACACACCAGCAAGCAAATGACAGTAACCAAGCAAACGCTGAGGTTGTATAAGGCGGTCAGCCACAATACCCATTAAGGTAGGCATAAAAATCGAAACGATACCCTGTATCGCATAGAACCAAGAAATCTCGGCACCCATACCAGCATTTCCGAGATATTGACCCATACAAGTGAGGTAAGCACCCCAAACTGCGAACTCCAAGAAGTTCATTAATGCCAAACGCACTTTAATATTCATAATTGTAATAGTATTTGTTTTCTGATTATGAGGTTAACGACCCAATTCGTAGCCGTATATTTCGCAAAGGTACAATCTTTTTTAAAAATACAACAAGAATGAAGAACAAAATACACGCCACGCATAAGTTTTGCATATTTAGATTTGTGTGTATCGGCAAAAAATCGTACCTTTGCAGGGTTTTCGTAACCTTTGCGAAAACAGACATCAGTTTATTACGCGTAAGAAAGTTTAGGTATATAAGATGAGACAACTTAAAATTCAAAAAAGTATTACAAACCGTTCTAGTGAAGCACTTGACAAATATCTTGTCGAAATTGGTCGTGCTCCGCTGATAACCATTGATGAAGAGATTGAGCTTGCGCAAAAAATCAAAAAAGGAGGTCCGGAGGGCGAACGCGCTAAGGACAAACTTGTAACAGCCAATCTGCGATTTGTGGTATCTGTTGCCAAACAATACCAGCACCAAGGACTTACCCTTACCGACCTTATCGACGAAGGCAATATAGGTCTGATAAAAGCTGCTCAGAAGTTTGACGAGACTCGCGGTTTCAAATTCATCTCATACGCCGTATGGTGGATTCGTCAGAGCATACTTCAAGCCATTGCAGAACAGAGTCGCATCGTACGTCTGCCACTCAACCAAGTTGGTTCATTGAATAAAATCAACCACGAGATTAACAAGTTTGAACAGGAAAACCAGCGACACCCATCTGTTTCAGAACTTTCTGAAGCTACAAACATAGACGAAGAGAAAATCGGTCAAAGCCTCATGGCCGACGGACACCACGTAAGTATCGACGCTCCTTTCCAAGATGGCGAAGACAACTGTATGCTCGACGTCATGCCGAGTGGCGAAGACAGCCGAACAGACCGTCAAGTCGACCACGAGTCAATGGCATTAGAACTCAACTCGGTGCTTAACAAAGTGCTCAAGGATCGCGAAATCACAATCATTCGCGAGTGCTTCGGCATCGGCTGCCACGAGAAAGGTCTTGAAGAGATTGGCGACCAGCTCGGTCTGACACGTGAACGTGTACGCCAAATTCGCGAGAAGAGCATTGCGAAACTCCGCGATAGCGGTAACGCAAAAATTTTGATGAAGTATTTAGGTTAGGCTAAATTTTAATTGTTCAGTAAGTGGCGAACAGTTAGCTTCCGAACTGATTGTCACTTATAAAAGTGCCCTCGAAAAAAGCAACCGCTTTATTTCGGGGGCACTTGTCTATTCATTTCACGAGCGAAGCGAATTATCTTAGTGTGCAGAACGTGCAGACCCACCAAAAACAATTTAGGCGGCAAGTCTCTTTATTATCAGAGACTTACCGCCTAACTCGTTAGTTACGAGGGCTTATCTTATTATTCCTCAACTGCAGCCTGCGCCGCTACCAATGAGTGTTGAATATCAGTACATTACGTCAAGCTTGGGAAACATTTGGGAAACATTTTAAACATATTCTGCGTATTCTGCACGCATACATCATGTCTAAGAAAGTTCCTTATAATCCTTAAATGTTAACGACAATGTAAAAGAGCACATTCAAAACAGGTAAGCGAGATATGTAGTAAAAACACATTCTGCTTGTTTTGCATGCAAAATTAACGATTTTCTCTGAGATAAAAGCAGGCTTTAGGTTTTATTTCTAATTCAATACTGCATATTAAGTCATTCTGCTACATAGAGATTCCACTCCATCAAGTATATTCAGTAAAAAGAAAAAAATGCCTTACGCACATTAGTAGGTTTAGGTTTAAGTTTAATTTGTCTTATATATATAAGGTAGTAAACTTACTGCTCCAAAATGCGAGTTTGATTTTATAAGATTAAAGAGGCATGTATACATACATGGGTAAACTAAACCTTAAACTTGGTTGTTTAGTTTACCTATGCTTCAGTTGTTCAACTTTTCTTTTTACCGAGAAGTCATTATATAAAGATTTGCCTGTCGTTATACTTCGATATTTTTACAAGGATTGAAAGATTCATGTTCTCCATGAAAGACATAACCCAACTGATTTGATATGCACATGGTATTGCCTATCCTCACATCCACATTATAGTGAGAATGACCATATATCCAGAAGTCGATACCGCTATCCTTGATATAATCTTCCAATTCTACGATGAAGGCTCCGTTTGCCTGACTATCGGCAAACTTGGGACATTGCATTTGGAAAGACGGTACATGATGAGTGACAACTATCTTTTTCCTGGCTTTGCTGCATGTAACCGCTTCTTTCAAAAACGCAAGGCACCTTGCGTGCTCACGGTTGAAGTCTGCAAACGTGAGAAGCTCTTCATTGAAGGAGATGCGTCGGAAGTCGCTTATGACTTGTTCCGTATAGTATGCCTCCTTCAAGGGAATCTTAGACCATAATGTCGTTACGATGAAGTCGATGTCTTCTGCGTGTACAACAGCATTATAATAACTGTGAACGTTGGGACGTATTTCAAGACAAAAGCCATCGTTAAGCTTGGCAATATCATAGTATTTGTAGAACTCGTGGTTGCCCATGCAAACTATCACCTGCTGATAGTTCTCTGAAGCCCAATCCCAGAATGGATGCTTAGAATAGTTCTCGTCTCCCAGGTAGCCGATGTCTCCTGCAAGAACGAGAATGTCCCCTGTTACTTGCAAGGGATTCTCCTTCAGGTATCTCCAGTTGTCGGCAAACTCCAGATGGAGGTCTGACGCATATTGTATTTTCATAACTGTTCTGTTATAAATAATTCGTCTAATTGATCCAGTAAAGCCTCGATGAATGACGAATTCTGGTCAAGAGCCTTTGCTAGAGGTTCTGAAAGCGTGTTCCAATCATTTCTTATTGAGGCGACAAAATCTCTTATACAAGCAACGATCGATTCGGGAGCGATAATCTCGTTGTCTTCCATGATGGCCACATTCTTCAACACATCAGACCGATGCTTCTTGATGTCTTTACTATTGACATGCTTTCCGTTAGCTTTGTCTTGCAAAAGATTGAGGTAAGCACGTGCCTTTAGAGCTATGAGGGCAGCTGAGTCTGCATGACGAAGTCCATTGGTCAGCTTGCTATGCTGGATGGTGAAGTGATAGAAATCATCATCCATGATGATTGCACTTAGACTTGATGTTTCCTCGTCAACGGGGAGAGGCTCAACTATCAGTCCTTTCGGCTCACCAAGAATGTCTGGATGTCGTGAGAGCAGTTCTATCATTTCGGGATAGTCTGGTTTTCCGTTGACAAAACGATATAGTTCGTACTTTGGAGTTTCACCTTCTTCCTGCTTACGTTTCTCTGGACGATAACCACCTTCTCGTATAAATTGCCAGAAATGCTCTGCAAAGTCGGTAGTCATCTTCTCCACAACTACAATCATATCAATATCGTGGGTGGCACGTGGACGTACCGTCGTTCCAGTCATAGTGATGTCACAAGCAGTTCCACCGATGATGACATAATTATCTGAATAGGCTTCAAAAGCCTCACGAAATTTCTCTAATCCTTCCATTCTATTTCATTAATTAAACGTTCAACTTCGCCTTCCACTCGTGGGTCTTCGTCCTCACGCAGAGAAATGGCCAAAGATAATCTGTCAACCCATTCGGCTTTTGTACCAATAGTGGTGACAGGTGGGTATTTCCATGCTTCAATGATGATGTTGCCATCAAATTCGTTTGGGCGCACTAAGGTTCCCGATGATTTGAATTCCCGTAGTTGTTTGACAGGTACCATGATCATTCTTTCCGGATCGGGATTCAGCCACGTGTAATGTGCAAGGGCATTGATGCCACATACTGGGAAATTATCGTCTGAAAGCAAATCGTCACAATAAATGCGTTCTTCAACAGGGTTAACGAGGAACGACTGGGCTTGTTTCCACAGTTCCATTCCTTTCTTGTCAAAGTGGATGACCTTTCGCTTAGAGCCTCCAGAGACTTTTTGGCAAAGCTCCAAATCTTCGAGACAAGTGATACCAAGTGTAATGCTTGCGTAGGAGTACGGAATTTTGTTCTCAATATCACGTGCAGCCAATCCTTCGATACTCTCTATCTGAAGATGATAGAGCAGCAGGTATTGTGCGACAGGCGTTAAAACCTTAGCTTGTTTGGTCTTACGAATACGCTCATTAGCCAGAAGCATTGGCAAATGGACGTATTTGTCAGATACAACGAAATACACGTCTTTGTCAATTAGTCTCTGCCGTTCATAGGCAGGACAAGTTGGCAACAAGAATACGGTTGGAAGCTGGAATAACGAAGTTAGGTTGTTTGCTGTAACAGACAAACTACGTGGGGTAGCTACTTTATCTTTAGGTTCTGCGAATAGCAATGGCATACCATGAAACTCCCCATCGTAGAACTTGTACGACAACATTTCTCCGATGGTAACACCTTTCATCTGCGCCTTGCTTCGTTCTTGCAGCTGTATGGGTCTTCCTAATATGGCAATCTCTTTCATTTTAACCATTCTGCATTATTTTAATACACCATTAAAACGATGCAAAAGTATTAAAATAATCTGAGATAACCAAAGATTTTCAGACAATTTATATAAGATATGCGTCATCCACCATATAATCATAACGAACTTCTCCCATACACTTACATTCCATCGAAGAGATTTAGTAAACATGCTTCATAATGTCAGTGTGACACCAACCTTATTACCACCATTTCGAAACTTTATAGTATGATTATTGAAATATTATCATACTTCTTTTATAATCTGTGTTAAGACTGAACTGGTTTTTCATGTGTTTTTTCGTCAATCATATAAAAGTCTGTTCCTTTGCAATGCTTTAGGGAGTTCTCCTGCCTTTTTGAGAGTATTTCCGAGTATGATAACAAACAAAGGATAACAATTAAATATCAGATTGAAAAATGTCAGGATTCGTAATTTTTGCACTCGTCCTCACCTTTGTCTATGTGGTCTACTTTTCAGTAATGATCACACTAGACCTCCATGGCAAGAAGGATGAAAAGAAATCAGAAGAAGAGACTTATGATGTAGGGGATATGACCAACGAGGAACAGCCAGTTCCAATCGAAGAAAGCAACGACAATCCTGACGAAGGTGATATGACCTTCACCGAACAAATCACAGATGATGGGCTTAGAGTTGTTAACCCAACTGGGAATGTAACTCCCCACTCTTCTTTTATCGAAGAACCACCAATAACGGAACAGCCATCATCAACGACAAGTGAAGAACTCAACGAGAAAAATGATGAATTCCTGGAGCACATTGAACCAGAACATCAATGTAGTTACCTTTCAGAAGAGTTTATGCAGAATCTCAACAATAAGCACAACACCCGAAAAATTGAAAAGAAGAATGCCAGAGATAAACTGTAAAAAGAATCATTTGTTTGCCATATTGTCGATATGTATCATGCTCTTCCAGCCAATGTTGGCATCAGCCAAATGCGGAGGTGTCGATTACAGCTGGGGAGCAGACGCACTTAGCAATGCTCATGACTTTACGGTAACAATGATGCTCTATGTTGTCTATCTGGTGTATGCAATAGCAGCCATCGTAGCCATCATAGGAGCTTTACAAATCTATATAAAGATGAATACAGGCGAAGGCGATGTAACCAAATCCATCATGATGCTTATTGGTGCTTGCCTTTTCATGATTGGTGCAACAATCCTGTTCCCTGCATTCTTCGGTTACAATATAGTATAAGGTAAAAAGATTAGGATAACAAACTTCTCAACCTGCAGGAGAGATAACGTATGTAAAATTTCAAGTAAACATCAAAAAAGCAAATGAAGAAAATCAAGTATCTAGCAAAGAACTTTTTCAAAGCCAAGCGCATGAAGACGCTCGCAATGCTCCTATTCTGTGGAACCTTGGCGACCTATGCCCAGAACGCAGCAGGTGACTATACCGCCGGTACAGATGCCCTTGCAACCGTGACGGAGGAAATCAATTTTGGGGTAAATCCAACTAAATATAATACTTGCATAAAATCATACTTATCGAACAATAACACTTCATACACAATGAATTACAGCGTAAAAGTGAATTATAATAATACTTAATCGGTTTGCATAAAGTTTGATTTCTATGGGAACATTTGTGGGAACCATATTATCTTTGCATTGAAAAAGGGTAATATTACCCCAGTTTTGAACATTCATAAATTTGTTTTTGAGATGAAGATTATACCGTATTTTCGCAAGAGTAATTCTGCCGTTTATGTAAGGTTGAGAGACGGAAAGGACGTTGATTACAAAATATCAACAAACTTGTATATTGACCCTATCCATTATGACGCAACCGTGCCTGGCTATTCAAAAGAAAGCAATGTGCCTCAAGAAGTGAAGGACAAGTTCAACAGACAACTCGCAGACATTCTTCTTTTGGTCGGCAAAGAATATCACACAGGCTGTACACTTGACTTCCTGCACCATATTGTAGATAACTATTTCAATCCCGACAAGCAGGGAAAGGAGCATGAGGACATTGACAACACCAAGACTGGTTTCTTTGACAGAGCCGAGCAGTATTTGAGAGAGGTAAAGAATGGAGCGGAAAGCAAATGTGCTATCACATCCATATTCCGTAGACTTCACCGCTATGAGGCATGGCAAAAGGAAATGGAAGGTCGTAAGGACTTTGTTCTTCGTATCGAGAATTTTGGAGCGGACGAGTTAGAGCGCTTTATGAAGTATATCACTGAGGAATACACATACTTCGCCAACAATCCCGACTTCTTCAGCCGATTTGAGATTTACCGCAATACAATGAAGCCATCATCTGCCAATTCCGCCTTTAGTGGAGGAACAAGGTTAAAGGCGTTCTTGAACTGGTGTGTGAAGAAAGGCTACACCACTGACACCTCATTTCGAACGGTCAAGGTGGACAAGCATGTGTACGGCATCCCTTACTACCTCACCATTGAGGAACGTGACCAAGTGCTGCACAGAGACCTCTCAATCAGTCCACGTATCGAACTGGCAAGGGATATGTTTGTGTTCCACTGTCTTGTTGGTTGTCGTGTTGGCGATTTGTTCGCTTTGACAAGAGAGAATATCGTTGGGGATTTCTTGGAATACATACCGAGCAAGAACCTCAACAAAGGCAAGACAGAGGTAGTCCGTGTTCCCCTATGCGGCAAGGCTTTGAATATACTGGCTAAGTACGAGAAGTATAGTCCGAGAATATTCCCTTTGTTGGATGAGCATTTCTACAACTTGGCTATCCAGTTTGTTCTTGAACTCTCTGGTGTCAACCGCATGGTGCCTGTTCTCAATCCGCTAACACGGCAAGAGGAAATGAAGCCTTTGTATGAGGTGGCTACAAGCCATGTCGCACGAAGGACCTTTATAGCGAACATTTACAAACATGTCAAAGATCAAGCGTTGGTGGCTTCGCTCACAGGACATGCTCCTAACAGCCGAGCATTCGCCCGATACCGCACCATTGACGATGACATGAGACGTGAAATTATCAACCTTATAAAGTGACGATTATGAACGTAACCGCTTTTATACGCAAGACATCAGCCAAAGACAAGGCTACAATATATTTCCGTGTCCGTGACGAGAAATGTGACATCAAGTGTGCGAGCGAACTGACCATCAATCCCAACCATTGGGATTCCAAGCGTCAGAGTTACAAACAGCGCATAGCTTTGGTAAAGGATAGCGAGAGACAGCAGCTTAATGATGCCATTCTTGACTTGAAGAGACTCATATCAAAAGAATACTATATAGGGGCAACCGCAGAATGGCTGAAACGTGTGATATTCGTCTTCCATCATCCCAATGCCTACAAGTTGAAAGACAACCAATGCCAGGAGACAAGGTTGTCGGTGCTTGTGGAGCAATACATTCAGGCAAAAGGCTTTGAGAAAAGACAGGCATCCGTAATACGTGCCAATATCGGGAAGATAGAACGCTTCGAACAATACCAGAAGACCGTGAAGAAACGCACCGACTATGTAATGGGCATTGACAATACTACAGCAGAAGATTTGGAAGACTTCTACCAGTTCTTGGTGCATGAGCATGAGTATGTCAAGTTATACCCATATCTGTACAGAAATGCGGCAAAGTCTGTGACGCAAGCCGTGCGTTCAGACAACACGCTGCACTCCAACTTCGCACGCCTGCGGACAGTCTTCATGTGGTGCATACATCGTGGCATCACCACCAACAATCCGTTTCTACAGTTTGAAATGCCAAAAGCCGTATATGGAACTCCTTGGTATATCAGCATAGAGGAGCGTGATTGTCTTTACGAACTTGACCTTTCGGACAATCCGCACTTGGCTACGTTCCGAGATATGTTCGTCTTCCAGTGCTTCCTCGGTTGCCGTTTCGGTGACCTGCTCAACCTCAAAAAGGAGAATGTCATAGACGGTGTGGTGGAGTATCTTCCGCAGAAGACCAAGAATCATGACGGAAGAACCGTCCGTGTTCCTCTTACAGAGAAAGCTCTCGCTATCTATGACAGATACAAAGACAGACCGACCCTTTCGCTGTTTCCACACTACAACGTGGCAGACTTCAACAAGGCTGTCCGTGCGGTCATGGAACTGGCACATCTTGACAGGAAAGTGCCTATACTCAACCCTCAGACCCGACAGAACGAGATGCGACCGATATACGAAGTTGCCACTTCCCATGCCGCCCGAAGAACTTTCATCGGAAATCTCTACAAGCAAGTGCAAGACCCGAATTTGATTTCCTCAATGTCTGGTCATGCCAATGGCAGCCGAGCTTTCGCCCGATACCGAACAATAGACGATGACATCAAGCGTGGGCTTGTTGACCTTATCGGTTGATGGTTCACGTATTCACACTACAATCAAAAGAAAGGAATAATATGGATTTATACTCAATGATACAGAATGGAGCACACTTCAAGGTAGAAGTGACCTCCGAGGATCTGATCACATTTGCCGATCGACTTATAACAAAGTCGCAGGAGATAAAGGCAATGGAACTGGCAAACAATCCCGATGAGGAGAAATGGCTGACCGCAGAGGAAGCAGCCAAGATGTGCCGTGTATGCGCCACCACTTTATGGTCTTGGGCGAAGTCTGGCTATCTTGTCCCTGCCAAGATGGGACGGCAGCGTCTGTTTGCCTTGTCGGACATTCAGAAGATACTCAATGACAGAGCCAAGAAGTAACATTTGTAACACCACAGCACCAGTCAAGACATTCTCTGAGAGCCTTGCTTCTTTTCTTCCCTAAGTTCGCCATAGCTTCACCTTACGGCAAGGCTGTTGGCAAATCTATCTCTTGTAGGTCAGTCGAACCGCCAAGCGTATCTTTGATTATTGGGGATGTTGGGGAGCAAGTATAGGTTTAGTGTTCCACAAAACCACGGCTTACAAGCCAGGAGTGTCCGCACAGGTGCTTCAGACACGATAGGACAATGACATCCCCAACATCAACAGAACAGAAGAAAAGAGGCGGTCGTCCGAAACAGCCGAAAGGAACGCAGCGCACCCACCCAGTTAAGGTGTATTTTGACGATGCCAATTACAGGAAACTGCTCCGCATACAGAGGAGAGACAACACTCCGCTGTCCACCTTGGTATATAATCTTGCTGTAAACGGTTATGTCAAAGAGCCGATTTCAAGGGAACTCACGAAGTACATCCGTGACCTTTCGGGCATGGCAAACAACTTGAACCAACTGGCACACCTCGGACACATTCACGGTGGCTTGGCTGTGGCAGTCGAGAACAAACGGCTGGCACAATCCATTAGTGAGATCATCATCAAGATCAACGAACAGTTATAGTCTATGATAGCAAAGATTAAGCAAGGCAAGGGCTTTGGTGGATTGGTCTCATACGCCAACGACATCAAGAACAAGGACACGAACATCATCGCATCAGAAGGTGTTGACCTTTCTACCAACAGGTCGATTGTCGCCAGTTTCAACATTCAAGCCAAGGCTCGCCCGACACTCAAAGCGTATGTCGGGCATATTTCTCTGAGCTTTTCACCAGAGGATTACAGGCGAATGAGTGACGAACTGATAGCGGAAATATCAAGGAAGTATCTCCAGAGAATGGGGATAGTGAACACCCAATTTGTCATCTTCCGTCACCACGACAAGGCGCACGACCATGTTCACATTGTGTACAACAGGGTGGATAATGACGGCAACGCAATCACTGGTGACAGCAACTTCAAGAAGTCAGCAGCCGTCACCAAGGCACTCACAAGGGAATACGGCTTGACATTTGGCAAAGGCAAGAAGAATGTAAAACGTGAGCGACTGAAAGGCAAGGATGCCGCCAAGTACAGAATGTATGACCTCATTACCGCAGCATTGAAAGACTGTCGTACTTGGGATAACCTTAGACAGGTTCTTTCCAAGAAAGGTATAACTATGGACTTTATACGCAGGGCGGACGGAAGTGTCAAAGGGATTTCTTTCTCTGATGGCAATGTCACATTCTCTGGCGGCAGAATAGACAGAAGTCTTACCTTGGGAAATATTCAAAAGGTACTGACTGATGAACGGAAAGCTGTCGGTGCTGTGGAGAATATCGGAAACGAAAGCTACACGGAAAACAAGGTGGCAAATGGCATGGATAATGCAAAGTCCTCGTCCTATTCCACATCGTCTTCTTCCCTAAATTCTGACAATGGGGAAAGCGTATCTATTGCAGATGATGAAAGTGCTTCAACAGTGAATGACACAGGCGAAACTTCTGCTGGTATGTCTGATGTTGTAGGAGTGGTTACGGAGTTGGTGCTTCAACCGCATGTTGTTCCGTCAGTTGGCGGAGGTGGTGGTTCGTCACGTTCTGACGATGATGACAAGGAAAAGAAAAAGTACAAACCAAGACGCAGATGATTATGGCAAACAAGAAACCTGTCCCTTTAAAGGATGAAGAAATAGATACATTTGATGAACTGCAAGACAAGTTGCAGACTTGCATCAATGCGCTCAATTCATTGTCAAGCAAAATTAACTCGCAACCAATGGATAGCGTGGATGTGGAAAAGTTCAAGGCTGATGTGGCATCCGCTGCAAAATCGGCAGTCGAAGACTTGTTGGATGGCAGACAGAAGCAACGTGAGGAAAAGGATAAAAATGACAAAGAGAAATTTGGAATAACCCAAGATGAGTACATGGGGACTTTATCAGAAAGGTATGATATTGTCCTTTCCAGATGCGAGGGACTTCTAAACATTATAGAAAAAGAACGAGCTTTGGCTTTTTCTTTGAATGACAGGTATAAGAAATCCGATGATTGTATCAAGATTATTGGTAATACATTGGACTCTATCTGTACGAAACTGGATGTGCAAACAAAAGTTGGCGTAACGCAGCCATCAATGCCCAAGACATTAAAGGAAGTTCCGCCGTTTCTACTTTGCACCATTCCTTGGTATTGGATAAGGCGCATTTGGCATTCTCGCCATGTTAGACGGTTAGCTCTTATACTCATGCTGTGTTCTTGGGCTTTATCTATTGGATTGACTCTATTCTTGGCAAAGGACAATGCGAGTTTGCGTAAAGAAAAGTACTTCATGGTTAACATGAATCAGCCGTATCTCGAAAAAAGTTCTTGACACGGCTGATTATTATTGCACTCTTAGTCGCTTATTGAGCTATAATGCCACCAATATGTAACGTGAGAGTAAACAAACTTCTAACAAATATAACGACCTTACTTTTTGTATATTTTCCTACGTGTTCCGTCTTCGCTAATAACAATATTTATGCCATGCTGCAAGGCTGGCAACTTTCTTCCGCTAATATCGTATATTCCCTTAGTTGTATTGTTTATTTTATTGGGGATGCTTACAACATTTTCAATACCAGTTGTATTACTTCCAGTAGAGAACGTGCGTGTTTCTCCATAGAAAGTTCCTTCGTCTGTCGAAACGAAAGAGCGAACAGAATATGTGGAGCTATAGTCAAGATTACTCAGTACGGCAGTCATCACAACTCCTTCTGCCTCAATGATTGTTGCATTTGATGGAGTGTGGAGAGCTCTGTTTTGTGAAACATTAGAACTATTTGTGCCTTTCCAATATTGAAACCCTTGGCTTCTTACCGCATCTGTGCCTCGAAGAGAATAGCCGTTCACCGTAGCTATATTGCCATTTACAGTGATATTGTCGTAAGTGTGAACTGTCGGCTCAAAATATGAGGTATTGCTTGGGTCTATTCCTATCCAATCACCATAATAATATTTGCCAGAATTTGAATAATAATATGGTCGATACTTCCATAGTTTTTCTGCATTCATATTACGTATGTAACCCTCCATCTTTCCGCCATAGATATAAGCTTGTCCCTTATTTGAATCAAAGTCGTTATTCCAATCCGTTCTGCGCCATTCAAAACCGATGTTCTTTTCATTATCTGCAATATTCGATTCTGCTGCCACTATGACATTTCCAACAGAAATAACTTTTGGTTGTTGTGAGGTGAAATTTATTTTAGGAAGAACAATGTCTATGGTTTCTTCTAAATATTCTTTGTGTCCATCGTAAATATAGGTAGGTTGTCCCTTTACGTATAGGTGATATTTTACCGTATAGGTGTTTCCTGGTTCAAGTCCAGTAACAATAAAATTACCTGATTTATATACACTGTTTCCTACGAAAATTTTTTCTGTCCGAACTTCTGCATCTCCAGGGTCAACACTTGCATTGATTGTTGCTGCCGTGGAGCCTTTTGCTACAGCAGATAATTTCACTCCTAATCGTTTTGTAAGTCCACTGAAATCAAGTCTATGGGATTCACTTATTCCGTCTTTATATGTTACACTTATAGTTGTAGTATATCCTTGAAAGGGATAAGGAATGAGGTTGGAAAGATGGACTGTACCATTATTCTTGCATGAACCACTTTTGCTACTTTGATGGCCTGAAATAGGTTCTGCAGATACATATATATGGTCTATATCTCCAGTTGACACATCACTATTTGCAGTCAAATTTGAGAATGTTGCAGTGGTTTGAGTTGATTTGAAATCATATTTTACTCCTATTGAAAGTGTTGTCAGTTTATCTTGACTTATATATGTAGTATCTTTATCTTTTACAACCTTAGCATAAATTGTATTAGTTGTATTAGCATTGGAATTAATCGTATATACTGCATCTTTACAAGGAATTTCTTCTCTACGGAATTCATCATAAAATCCAAGGAGTTCAAACCCCTCTTCCTCAAACCGTTGTGTATTTGCTTCAAAGGTGATTTTATGAATATAAGATTTTACATTTTTAAGAAATCTTTGTTCTAAATCTACAATCGTAGCATACTCACCATAGTTAATTTTTACTGTACCAAAATCGGAATGTCCTACATATACAGTAACCCCTTTAGGAAGCTTTTCTATAAAACTGAAACTACCACTAAATGATGATGGCATGGTTATAGACTTTAAATTGGGGCAGGCTTGAAAAGCATCTACGTCAATAGTTGTAACTGAAGTAGGAATTGTTACATTCTCTAATACTTTTGATTGAAATGTACCAACTCTGTTAACACTTGGAGTATACAGTTTTCCTTTATTAGTATAAAAGCTTACAGAATTCTTAATCTCAATAGTTGGCGTTGTGATACCATTATTGCATGTTGCATAGGCTTCTTTAAAATAGCCATCAGTTATATACTTTACACCATCTTTAGTTGTTGAATACAATGTTGCTTGTGCTTCAATACAACCAAAGAGCATACTTATAAGTAAAAAATAATGAAATATTTTATTTTTCATACAAATATAAAAAAAAGGCGTGCAACCGTTCCGATGCTTGCCTTTCTATAGGTTACCGCCAAGTGACCTTCACGTACAACAAGCACAGATCAGTCCACGCCTATAAGCGTGAACTTTCCTACTGCTTGTCCTCGTACGTTGAAAATTGGCGGTATTCATAGAAAGAGAACAAGAGCCTAAAAGCTCAATATCCAAAAAGTATAGAACGGAAACGCTTAGTTAATATTATGAGGTTATAACACCTCAATATAATTCTCTTGTAGGAAGGCTATTCTTGGAATCGCACGACCTTTAGCGTTTCATTCTTGTGTATCTATCTGTTTCTTATTAAATCAATTTTAAGTTCGACATTCTGTTTACTTGCAACTCTAATGAATGAATTTGAATCAGAACATTAAACATCGCCTTGCAAAATTAGCAAAAAGTTCCGTTATTAAAGAAAGAACTTGGATAAATCAACGTAAAACCTACGCAAAAGGAATATTTGTGAACAAAAGTCTGCATTTTGTTCATATTCAGCCTACGGAGTTCAATTTGCATTCTCATTTCGGGAACATTCCAAGTACTCAGAAAAGAATCAATGTTGATAATCAATGCAATAGCTTTGACCTTGTACAATCCTACCAAGATTGCACAATCTAACCGTCATCTTACCACAACGCAATCTTGCCTGCAATACCCAAATCAAGAGTGGCTGTTGCAATACCCAATGCTTGAAACACACGGCTCATGGTTGGTAATGTGATAACACTTGCACCTTTCTCCAACTTTGATATCTGAGCACGCTGCACACCGATACGCTCACCAAGCTGTTCTTGTGTGAGGTTTTGTGCCAATCGAGCCTTGCGTATGGCTTCGCCTACAATATAGGCATTCACATCTTCTTTGAGCTTGGCTTCCATGGCTTCGCGCTCTGGTGTACCTCTTTTACCCCAAAGTTTATCTTTCATATTGTCTGCTGGTATCAATTTCATCTGTGCCATAATGCTATTTCTTTTTACTGTTAAAATACTCTTTTCTTATCTCTTCCGCTTTGGCAATCTCTTTTAATGGTGTCTTCTGAGTTTTCTTGATAATACCATGTGTGGCAATAACCAAAGTTTCTTCCTCAGTGTCCCAAAAGGAGAAAAGCCTGTAGCATATACCGTTGTAGAGAGTGCGGAACTCCCATATCTCGGTATTCTCCAGTTTCTTGAAGATGTCAACTTTCATCACTCCTTCCTCAACCTTGAAGATGTTGTAGTATATCTTCTGCTGAGCTTTGAATGGCTGCGTATCCAAAAAGGCTTGTGCTTCTTCTGTCAACACCACTTTTAGTTTATTGATGCCCATTTTGTTTTGAATTATGGTACAAAGATAATGATTTGTTTCCAAACAGCGATACAAAATTCGTTTTTTAATCTCTATCAGCCCCACTTTTAACACTCTCACTACTTGTTAGTATCAGATATATAACTTGCTCACTCTTTTATTTCCCTAAATTTGATATTTCAAAAATAGGGAAGAGGAAAATGTGTATGTGGAAAGTTACGGAGAAAGTGAATACTATCCGTAACATCTTACATTGTTATCAAAATTTACCCACCTTCTTACAAGTCACCCTGCGCTAATAAATGTGTTAATCAAATCTTAATTATATGTTAACAAATCTTTACTGCTATATCCCTTTTTTGAAGCCATTTCAATGCCGTTGAACACACCCTCTTTTAGCACATTCAAACTCCCCATTAAAATATGTTTTTTGGAACATTTTGGGAACATCATACTTGCCATTACATCTGTCGTACACTGATAATCAAGCACTTAAACACAATCTTGTGTTATTCGGAGGAAATCGCCAAGTATATTCCATTCGTCGTTAAGCTCTGTTACGCCATTGCTGGTGTTGTTGCCGTAGTGGGTGCCATCAGCGTTTACATCGCCATGAACAATGAGGAGCAGGATGTCAAGAATATCTTAGTCCTACAAAATGCGTTTGAAAAGACAAGAAAGCAAATGAAAGTAAATGCGCTAAGTATCAATGCTTTAAGCGACAATTTGAATCTTCCGATGTTTGCCAAACTCACTCTTAAAAAGACATAAAAGACTGTTTCTTGTTTCCGTTTTGTTTCTCGTTTCTCGGTTTGTTTTCTTATCTTTACATCAGTTTTCCGAAGTAAGGGAAGAGAAAAAAGCAAATGTCAGCATAGGAAACCATATCTGACATAGACTTTCAACAAGAGGGAGAAAGACCCTCCAATGTAGCAGAATACAAAAACAAAATAACACTTCATACATCATGGCAAGACCAAAGAAACAAGTAAAGCTGAAAGAACCGATTAAAATTCGGTTGAAGTCGCTCGCAGATGGCAACAAGAGTATCTATCTTGACATCTACTATAAGGGAGTGAGGAAGTATGAATACCTCAAACTCTACCTCGTCCCCGAAATCAACCCTGTCTGCAAGGAACAGAACAAGCAGACTATAGCGGTTGCAGAACGCATCAAGGCAGAGCGCATCAAAGCCCTGCATGGTCACGGCATACAGGACTGGGAGACAGTAAAACAAGGCTCGATGCTTCTTACCACATGGATAAAGAAGTATTGTGAAGGTGGTGTCGGCATCAAGAAGTCAACGCTCCATTGCCGTGTGGAAATGCTGCACACCGTGGAGAAGTATCTTGACGAGACAAACAAAGGCTTCATTTCTCTTGAAGAGGTCAATGCGGAGTTCTGCCGTGGATATGTGAAGTTCTTGCGTAACTTCCCAAACTCCCATATCAAGTATGGCGAGCCCAGACCTATCAGTGAGAATACGGCAAGCCGATACCTCGGAATGTTCTCCACTGCTCTCAACAACGCTGTGCGACAAGGCATTATCCGCAACAACCCTATGAAGGAACTTGATGCACGTGAGCGCATCCAACCCAAGGATGGCAAGAAAGAGTATCTGACCATTGAGGAACTTCGCACCCTCATGGCTACGGACAGTTACCGTCCAGAGGTCAAGGAGGCTTTCATCTTCGCCTGTTTTACTGGATTGCGATTAAGCGACATGTACCGTCTTGCTCCGATGCACATCTTCAAGACCGCTGACGGAAAGGGCGAATACATAGACATGGAAATGCAAAAGACGGAGAAGCCAGTTATAATACCTCTCTCGGAAGAGGCTAAGCGGTGGTTGCCAAAGCCAAGAGGAAATGATATTCCTTTCTTTGATATACCAACCACACAGACCGTTATAGGCAGGGCTCTCCGCAAATGGGCGGAAGCGGCAGGGATAGAGAAGCATATCTCATTCCATTGCTCACGGCACACGTTCGGAACGATGATGCTCACTCTCGGTGCAGACCTTTTTACCACAAGCAAGCTGATGGGACATTCCAACATTCAGACCACGGAAATCTATGCTAAAATCGTGGATAAGAAGAAGGAGGAAGCCATTAACCTCATTGACGGTATGTTCATTTAAATCATTGACGACAAAACATATAGAGACATGACAATAACTATCAGACAAAAGGCACTTGCCAACGACAACATAAGCTTGTATCTTGACATCTACGATGGTGGCAAGCGCAAGTTTGAATTTCTTTCCCTCTATTTGTTGCCGGAGGTTGATGCAGAGACCAAAGCAAGGAATGAAGAAACATTGCAACGTGCTCACCAGATAAGGGCAGAGCGTATTCTTCATCCAGAGACCATCCCAGAGGTAGGTCACTTGATGATTGTGAAGGAAATCCCCAATGACGAGTCTCCCGAAGTCTTGGACTGGATCCAGACTTACATCGACTGGATGAGCGACAATACAGACTACTCCAAGGCTATTGTTGACCAGTCAAAGTATCTGAAATACCTAATGAGCGAGTTTCTTGCCAACAAGCGCAGACCTCACATCACTCTGAGGAAGTTCGACAAGGAATGGTTCAAGGCATTCTTTCTTTGGTTGAAGAACGACTATGTACCACAGAAGTATGTACGAGTTGAAGCCAAGCCTTTGTGTGAAGGCTCCCTTCACAATGTTCAACAGCGCATAGTGACGGTGTTCAACAAGGCTGTCAAGTTCGGTAAGTTAAAGGCTAACCCTTTCTACCAGTTGGAGAAGTCAGACATCTTCCCCAAGCCAAAGACATCACATAAGCAGTATCTCACTCCCGATGAACTGAAAAGGTTCATGGCTTCAGATGAGAGAAGTCCAGGGGTTGCAGAGACACAAAAGGCTTTCGGTTTTGCCTGTCTGACAGGACTTCGTATCAGCGACATCAAGGCTCTGCGGTGGAGTGACATCAAGAGAAACAAGGAAACTAACACGCTTGTAATCGTCCAAAAGAAAACAAAGGCTCTCAATGCCGTACCAATCGGCAATACCGCCTTGTCATGGATGCCACCCAAAGGCGATGATGATTTTGTGTTCCACCTTCCTGCTAAGGCTAATGTGGATGCAGCCCTTAAAAGGATAGCCAAAAAGGTGGGCATTGAGAAGAATATCTCTTTTCACTGCGCCCGACATACATTCGGAATTTTGGTGCAGGCGGTTACCGGCAACATTGAGACTACCAAGAAGCTGATGGGACACAAGTCGCTCAAATCCACAGCCATCTATGCAGATGTGCTGACGAATGAAAAGGTCAAGGCTGTTGACAACACGAAGAAAGCCTTTCGAGGTCGCAAACAGCGTGAAGAGAACAAGCAAATACCAAGGACAAAGCGGACAGCAGCCACCAACACCCATCCACGCAGAATAACTTTTTTACAGGATAACCAGTAAACGGAACTTTTCAGGATAACAACCAGTTAAATTCACTTTTGTAGTCCCCGTTTTTCGGGCAGGGATTTCTCTCTGCCTTGGGGGACTACACTTACAAAACAAGCAGTACAACAAATCACAAACAATTAAATTACAGGATAATGAACAAAACTATCGACACCGAGACTCTTCTTTTGAAGGTAGAGTCACATGAGCACCGCATTGGGATAATGGAGAACCTTCTCCGTGATGCCAAGCAAGTATTGACACTGGAGGAAGCTGCCTTATTCATGGGTATATCAAAGAGCAGTCTCTACAAGATGACACACAAGCATGAACTTCCGTTCTTCCGTCCCAACGGCAAGATTATCTACTTTGAGAAGTCCGAACTCTTGAACTGGATGCGCCAGAACCGCAGTATGTCCGAGGCTGAGACCAAGGCTGCAGCGACCAAGCATATCAGTGAACTTTGTAAATAGACATGGCGATGATGAAGGACGATATTTCCCATGAGGAGTACAGAAGCAAGTTGGCAAATGTCGCTGACCTTGCCGTGAGCTACATCAATACTGGCAACGGCTACTTTCGGATGCGTGATGCTTTCAATGGACTTGCCGAGCAATGCGGAGCCAACAAGGGCATCAATGATGAAGCAACTGTCGGCAGAAGAAAACTTCTTGCCCAGTCTGTTTGCATTGAGTGTATTTCACGATTAAGCAGCCATTCTAATGACAGGTTGCAAGGCGAGCTCTATGTTATCGCAGAGGACATTTCCACAAGGAGAGGACGGCACAGATGATTTTCTCTTTGCCGAGAAAAAAGTCTTGCCAGTTATGGTTATAATATTCAAAATTCACAGAACATGGATAAACAAAAGATACATTACTGCTTCACGCTGTCAGATGCACAGATGGAGTATCTTCGCTGCAAGAAGTACAAGATAGACCGCATGGAATGCTTCATGTCTCTTGCCTCTCTTGCCGAACGTGAAACAACTCTTGTTTCTATCAGCAAGACCCAACAAGTGGAAATCTTGTGTGGGCAATGTCTGGTTGACAATACCCAACTTGCCAAACTCTGGGATAAAGACCGCAAGACCGTACCCAAACTTTTACGGGCTATGGAGGCTGTGGGCATTTCCTCTTCACAAAAAGTTGGAGACAACCGCATCATTACCCTGCATTCCCTCTCTGGTTGGTATGTGGACGGAAGATTTGTCAAGAACGGCTTTTCATTGAAGCGCAATGCGGATGGCTCTGCAATCATCCACACGGAAGTTCCACAAGCAAGAGTAACTGTTACAACAACGGAGGATGATACAAAGTCGGACAAGGAAGATGGGCATTCTGCCAATGGAATATCCGATACTGACAACAAGGGCAATTCTTCTACAGCAGATATTTCTTCTTCCCTAAATTCGGCTTCATCTAATGATAATGGAAGCATGGGTAAGGTCGGAACGAATGGCAATCTTTCCGATGCTGTTACTGGTGAAATTTCCCCACAACAAAACTACTCCAAACAGTCTGTTGGCAATCCTTCTTCCATGCAAGAAGCAGATGCCAAACAGAATGAGGGAGAACACAACACATATCCACAGCATCTGGCAGGAGGTCAAACACAACAGTCTAACGGTTCTAATGCCAATGGTTACAAGGCTAACAGCTACCATAACGGCAATCAATAGGCATACAGAGGCTAATGAGCCACCATACCGATAAATCATCCCACAGGACAATTGACCGCCAGAGGCTACCGCCAAACTGTTATACGTTTAAGCAGCCTTGGGGACGGACGCTGTTAAAAGTGCCGTCATTTTATAGGTACTTTTCGAGAAATCCTTTTGTAATACAGAAGCCGTGTCCGTCTTTCTGTATTCCTAAAAGTTTCTCGGACTACTCGCAGGCTCGCAGTCGTGACCACCTTTGCAAGGTGCTTGTAATCATCCCATTTTAATCAGAGACAAGAACAAATGAGAAAGAAGAAAATCGTAAGGAAACCGCCTACAGAAGTCCATACCTACCGATGCACGGAAGAGGAATTGAAACGTCTCCAGACACATGCCAAGGAGTGTGGGTTAAGCCTGAGTCGCTATGTCGTTGAGACTGGCTTAAAGCACCGTCCACGCATGAGGCTCACCAAGGAAGAGGTGGACGCTCTCAACTCTCTCGCCATCGCAAGGACGGATTTGATAAAAATCAGCAACGTGCTATCCAAGAAAACGGCTGAGGAAAAGGCTCGGTTCTTCAAGAATGAGAAGTTCATGCGATGGTGGATTGATGCCGTTGCAGGACTTATCCAACATTGGTATAGCATTGAAGAGAATATCGCTACAAACGTACAGACCAAATCAAAGGAGTAATCATGATTATGCTCGCAAAGGTAGTATCGTATGGAGGCAATTCCGTAAGGTACGCATTGGAAAAGGAGAATGCAAAGACGGTCAAGGTGAACAATATGCCCGATGGTCTTGACCCTACCGCCATCTGGTACATGATGAAGCATCATTGCCAATATCATCAGGCAGAAAGAACTGTTGGCAGAAAGTTGGAAAGGTTCATGACCACTTTTGTACTTTCCCCATCAAAGGAGGAATCTGCCAACTTCACGATGGAAGATTGGTCTAACCTCCAAGATGAAGCCTTGGAAGTTTTGGATTCAGTTGGACTTACGCCCAATGGTTTCTCCAATGAGATAAAGACCAATTTCACCAATTCTATGAATGTGGGTGGACTGCACTCTGACTCCAAGTCAGGAACGCTGCACCTTCACATTGACTGCTGTCGTGTGGATATGGAGGGTAACACCAACGATGTGCATGATATTCATCTTCGGGCAATGAAGGCTGCGGAAATCATCAATATGCGCCATGGATGGGAACAACCACAGGAAATTCGGAATATGCGGAAGGTGGAGCTTGCGGAGGATTGTGAAAACACTCTCAAAGATATGCAACAGTTCAACATAGACAGATACTTCAATCTGTTGCGCATGAAAGGCTATGAGGTAAAGCCACGCTACGACAAACAACGGAAACTTGTCGGCTACACAGTCGGCAAGAATGCTTCTGTGTTCAAGGCTTCTGAGATTGGCAGGAAGTTTATGGCATCAAAGATTGAAGACACCTGGAAGAAACTGCATCCACAACCTACACAAGTCAAGACAAAGCCTGTTTCTCCATCCGTTGCTCCTACGCCTCGCCCAGTTTGTCCTGTCGCTCAGACTCCAACATCATCAAAACCAAAGGCACAACCTCAACTTGCACAAACGGCATTCACAATCAACATTGGCGATGGAGTCAAGAAGGTGTGGATTCCGAACTCTGTCAAAGATGTCTTTTCTAATGAGGTTCAGATTCCAGAGGATAATGATATTGCGACAACAGAGAATGTCGCTCATGTAGCGATGCTGTTGTTTGCAGGGTATATTGACGCAGCAACTTCCATGTCTGAATCATGTGGCGGTGGTGGTTCTGCTCCTTCTTCTGGTTGGGGCAAGAAGGATGATGAAGATGACTGGAAGTTTGCCCACCGTTGCGCACAGATGGCTCATTCCATGTGCAAGCCAAAGCCACGCAGCAGAAGTTTCCACCGATAAATCAATGACAATATGGCTATCAGAAAAAGCAAGATAAACATAGACACAGAAGAAAGATCCGACTTTGACAACATGATGAATGATGTCGAAAACGAGGTTGAGGAGCAGCAAGCCGAGGATGGACTTGTAAACCGAGTTCCTGAGTTGAAGCAGTTGAGTGAGGATATTGACAAGGCTACAAACTCCTTCATCAATGCCACACTTGAACTGGAATCTGCCATTCAGCAGTATCAACGTGCGGAAGTTCAATTGGGTGGTGCTGTGACTACTATCAGCAAAAAGGTTGATACCATCAATCAGCACATAGACAAAGTTTTGGAAAATGCTCCCACGAAATTAAAGGTGTCTGTAAATGTCAATGATGCTGACTGGCAGAAAATCCAAGAACTGTTCACCAAAGAACGTCAATGGATGGTCTCACAGATGCAGGAGCATATCCGTGAGGTCAATTCCATGTTTGCTGATGAACGGAAGAAAGTCCGTGAGCGATACAAGGAATATGATGGCTGCTATCTCGGTCACTATGCACAATGGTTCTTCTGGTTTTTCTTCACGATTGGCTTCTTTGTGGTTGCAGGAGGTGTTGGAATGATAATTGCACAGAACTATATATGAGATAATATGAGATAGACGAGTTACTGCCTAACATTAAGTTTGCACTTAAAATTAGGCAATTACTATTATTATCTCGATAACCAATCAACCAATTTAATTACCTTCTTCGTGCCATAATGATAAGAATGATGCTGCGCAAGAGATACATTATCGAAACCATTAACGACATGCTGAAGAATACGGCACAGATTGTACACTCACGCCATAGATCTGTAAGCAACTTTATCATGAACCTTAATTCAGCATTGGGAGCATATTGCTTCTTCGACAATAAGCCAAAGGCATTGCAGGGATACTGCATCGCACCAAACAGCTGTCACTATTCTAAGGGCAAAACAACTTCTTTCAACCTTCTGTTATTACCCACTCCTAATGGTATGGGGAGGAGGCGTATTCACGCTGCATTTATATTGTATAAAACACTCGGTTATCCCGAACTTGGATATTCATTGTTATATTGTGTATCTATTTTCGGCCGCAATGATTGTTCAAACGAGAGCAAAGCCGAGCTTGCTTGAGCAATGTAGAGTGTAGCCAATCTCCACATTTTCTCGTTTGCAAAGGTACGGCAATAATCTCTGCAACACAGTTGCAGAGATTGCGTCAGCACTTGTATTTGGACAAAAAAGTGAAAACCTTTTCACCTCTTGTCTTTAATAAACCGTAAAGACTGAATAAACGTAGCGTTTTTCCTTGCCATTTATTTCTATCTCCCTGCCCAAGCGGTATTCGCCAGGAGAGAAATCTTTCTCGTAGCTCTCGCTTCGCAGAGGAATATTTATGTCATAGCTTCCGCCGTTGCCAATATTCACCGCCAACAGGGTGGCTGAATACAACGCTCCGCCCTTGCTCCTTTCCCTGTGTTCAAAGGGTATCCAATTTTCGCCAATCTTTTTCTCAACGACCCTTTTGCCTGTTAGCGAAATTGATGAACACTTAGTGTTGTTGACAATCTTGGCAGACACAATGGTGTCAACGGGTGCCTTGAAACGATTTGCAGACAATTCCATCATGATGCTGTCACAGCTATCGCTGTGCAAACTGTCACTCAGAGCCACCGCAACGGAATCGTTGCCGTTTGAGCCAGTGGCTTGTATGGAGCATCCTGTAAAAGAGCTACATATGGACAATGTTAATATACATATCAGATTTCTCATACGTTCAATACCTCTTAAGATGCAATGCTTTCAAAACGTTATCCGCCTTAGAGTAGATGAGGTAGTTCTTTCCCATTTTTTCAGGGTGTCCATATACGACACCGACTGTCAAGCGTGTATTATACTTCGATATATAGGTGTATACAATTCCACCGCTATCTCCTCCATCTGCGGTACATTTCACAAGTGTCATATCAGAGAATGTCGCCGTTTCGTCTTCAGACAGAACAGTACAATCTATATCCTGTATATAACCACCTGTGCGTTTCGTTGTTGCGCCATATTTGTTCACGTATGTCCCTTCTCCTGGTTTGTTTGTCGTCGTCGATAGAACACTGCTTGAACTGCCACCAATATAATTGTTGATGTTGAATTCATCCAAATAGCCGCATGGAATAAAAGAAGCTTCGGCATTTCCTGTTGAGACAATTCGGGAAGAACAAATGCCAAAAGGATTGAAATCTTTATCATAACAGTATTGCCCAACGCTGACCACATGCCCTGCGGTCACTAATCCACAACGTTTTTGTCCAGAAGTCTCTTGGGCGCGAAATGCGAATGTGCCGTAGATAGGTTTATCACCTGACATTGAAATAAGACACGTATCACCTGCGCCAATAGGAAATTTAGATATTGTAGCCAATGTTGTGTAAGAGCGCGTATTAACAAGCTGTGTGGAAAGGCAAGGATTATCTGTATTGATTTTTCCCATGTTTGTGAACACTACAGCAGGGTTATCGTAAAAATTTTTAAACTCCTTTATTCTTGATTGAGAACAATCGGCAAGATAAACTACAACAGCGTTGTTTTTCTGACTGATACCGATGGCTGTTAAGTTACTTTTCAAACTTGTGCTCATTTCAGCATATTTTGAATACAGATGCGACTTTATATTTTTCAACTCTTGCAATGAATACACACATCGTTTAAATTTCAACAGAGAACTATTTACGAGGGATTTTATCCTGTTAACACCACTAACGGAATCCCCCTTTATTGAAATGGTCAAAAATCCATCTTTTTCGATGAAAGAACCACCATAGTAGTCTGGATAGCTGTCCTCACCATCCACAGATCTCGTGGCAACCTTAATTTTGGCAAGCAAACTGGCGTTTATCTCGTTAGCTTCTTCCTGACAGTCGGAAGGCACTTCTTGAAGTAAAACGTAAGATTGATTTTGACTTTCATCTATAGCCGTTACGTCTGTATCGTTATCAGAACTGTCAAAATCATCATCTTTATTGCAACCAACGATTGTAATAACGCCCCAACACAAACAAAAATAAAATATAAATTTCTTCATACGCATAATATTTAAGTATTTCTATAAAATATTACAAATTTAAGAACATAAACAGTTTGTTGTTTGTTTTATTAACCATAATTAATAAGTTTAACATTACAGTTCTTAAGTAACCTGATGCTTCATCACCATGTTGTTGAGGTTTCTATGGAGAGCACCAGCGTCTACTGGATACCAATATGGCGTGTGCTGTCTCCCCACTTCAAGCTAAATCTTGCCAATCCGTATTTCATCAAGCAGCTCCCTGGTCGCAAGAGTGACGTGAAGGATACGCAGTGGATTGCCGAGTGTACGATGAAGGAGCTTATACGCGGCAGCTTCGTACCTCCTGAGACAATCCAACAGCTGCGTCAGTACGACCGCCGTATATTCGACCTCAACGAGGAGATAGTAAGAAAGCTGTCAAAACTTGATGCCGTGCTGCAACGCTGCAATATACGTCTGAGCAACTACTTCCCATTCTATCTACGTTAATTTTTGTTATCTCTTGCTAGTAGAATTGTGTTTTGGTACGTTATTGTTTCTGATTTGTTTCTTTTGGGTTTTTACTGCTTTAAATAGTGTTGTGTTTCAAATAGTTACATCAAATCAGCAGAATATCAAGAAGAAGATCATGATGGTTGTAGGCGCATGTATCTTCCTCGTTGCTGCAGCTCAGGCTCTGCCTTTGTTCTTCGGTCTCTAATCTATCGTTCAAGCATTAGGAATACATCATGTCAGTAGAAGTAAACGAAAATCAATACGTAAGCTATCCCATGTTCAAGGGACTCCAAAAGCCACTTGAATTTATGGGATTCCAGGGACGCTACATCACTTGGGCTGCATGTGCCGTTGGTGGAGCCATCCTCGGTTTCATCATAGCATATTGCATCCTTGGTTTTGTAGTAGGTCTCGTCGTTCTTGCTGTTTCACTCAGCTCTGGAGCAGCCCTTATCTTCTTCAAGCAGAAGAAGGGTTTGCACACAAAGAAGGAGGAGCATGGTGTGTTCATCTATGCTTGTTCGCATAGAATGTAATCAAACAAAATTCAAATGTAAACAAATGAGCAAGTGTGTTGAAATCTGAATAGTGTTAATCGGTAGGCTCACCCTCTCGCAAGGATGGGCCTACCTTTATTTATACTTATCAAAATGAAAGATTTGACAATCGTTATAAATACAGAAATCGGTGCTCGATATGTGATGATGCCATCAGAGTTCTTGGTTTCCATTGCCCAAGCCAATGAGGTCATCTTTGTATGCTTCCATGAAATAGGCACCGGCAAACTTCTTCATACAGTCTTTCTCTTTGTAGAAGAAGATGAAGAAAATCATATTCGTGGGTTCAGTAACTACTCGAAGAAAGGTCAAAAACAGATACTCGATGATATGAGAGATTTCATAATCGAGGACATTAACAATTTACTTTCAGAAAACCATGACGGCAAGAATGATCCATACCCAATCGTACATCGCTCTTATTTCGACCATCAGGAGTTTGAGAAGCGTTGGTATACGTTCTATGATATGATTACAGATGCCTTGGAAGGTTCTGAAGAAAATTTCGTAGCCCAAAACAAGAAGCCCCAAAAACATAACAAGAAGAATAAGAAGAAATGATCTCATACGTAATCATAGCATTTGTGGCAATACTCATTGGTATGGCTATCTCAGTTTCAGCCTTTGGCACTGGAGGCAAACGTAAGAAAATCTTTCAAGACATCTACTTCTCTATCGAGGATGTGGATGGCATTGGTGTGCTCTATACCAAGACAGGCGAGTACTCAGCCATTTTGAAGATGGAGAACCCAATACAGAAGTATTCTGCAAACATTGACAGCTACTATGAGTTCAACCATCTTATTACCGCACTTGCCCAGACTCTTGGTGAAGGCTATGCCATTCACAAGCAGGATGTTTTTGTGCGCAAGCAGTTCAAGGACGAGAGCAACGACAACCATGAGTTTTTGTCTGAGTCATACTTCAAGTATTTCAATGGACGTTCCTATACCGACAGCCAGACCTATCTGATTATCACCCAGGAGAACAAGAAAAGCCGTATCTTCTCTTTTGACAGCAAGAAATGGCGTGACTTTATGGTGAAAATTCGCAAGGTCAAAGACCAACTGAAGGACTCCGGTGTGGAAGCATCCTACCTCGATGGCAATACGACTCGTGAATACGTTGACCGCTATTTCTCCATGAATTTCAACGACAAGATAGTGTCAATGACCAACTTTAAGGTTGATGAAGAGTCAATCAGCATGGGCAACAAACGATGCAAGGTCTTTAGCCTTGTTGATGTTGACTGTGTCAGCACACCATCTATAGTCCGTCCATTCACCAACATTGAGGTGAACAATGTTTCAATGCCAGTGGATATGGTATCATTGGTTGACAGCATTCCGTCTGCCGATGTAGTTGTGTATAACCAGATGTTCTTCATTCCTAACCAGAAAAGAGAACTCTCCCTACTCGACAAGAAGAAAAATCGTCATGCCAGTATGCCAAATCCAAGCAATCTGATTGCCGTAGAAGACATCAAGAAGGTGCAGGATGTGATTGCAAGAGAAAACAAGCAGTTGGTATATGCCCACTTCAACCTTGTCGTTGGAACGTCTATAGATGCTGATATTCAGAAATGCACCAACCATCTGGAGAACTCCTTTGGCAGATTGGGCATCCATATCAGCAAAAGAGCCTACAACCAGTTGGAACTATTTGTCAACTCATTCCCTGGTAATTGCTACTCCACCAATCCAGAGTACGACCGCTTTCTGACTCTCAGTGATGCAGCAGCCTGTCTTATGTACAAAGAGCGCATTCAGCATAGCGAGGAAACTCCGTTGAAGATATACTATACAGACCGCCAAGGTGTGCCAGTGGCTATCGACATCAGCGGTAAGGAAGGAAAAACCAAGATTACGGACAACTCCAATTTCTTCTGCCTCGGTCCGTCTGGAAGCGGCAAGTCCTTCCACATGAATAGTGTAGTCCGTCAGATGTGGGAACAGAACACCGACGTTGTGATGGTTGATACCGGTAATTCATACGAAGGACTCTGCGAATATGTTGGTGGCAAGTATATCAGCTACACAGACGAGCATCCTATCACGATGAATCCTTTTGCCATCAAGCGTGAGGAGTTGAACATCGAGAAGATAGGCTTCCTGAAAAATCTGGTCATGCTCATCTGGAAAGGAACCCAAGGTGAAGTCACCAAGACGGAAGACCGTCTCATAGAGCAGGTTATCACGGAATACTTCGATGAATACTTCATGAAGAAACAAATAGAGAACCTGTCGTTCAACACATTCTACGAGTACAGTAAAGTCCGTATTCCTCAGATTATAAAGGAGAACAACCTGGCAGGAATAGACTTGGCATCCTACAACTATCTGCTGAAGGACTTCTACAAGGGCGGTAGTCATGAGCTTACACTCAATGAGAACCTCGACACAAAGCTGTTTGATGAGACCTTCATCGTCTTTGAGATTGACTCCATCAAGGATGACCCTCTCCTCTTCCCTCTTGTTACACTTATCATTATGGATGTTTTCATCCAGAAGATGCGTATCAAGAAGAACCGCAAGGTGCTCGTCATCGAAGAAGCATGGAAAGCCATAGCATCGCCAATGATGGCTGAGTATATCAAGTACCTCTACAAGACAGCCCGTAAGTTCTGGGCATCAGTGGGTGTGGTAACTCAGGAAATCCAGGACATCGTCGGCAGTCCTATCGTGAAGGAAGCCATCATCAACAACTCTGACATTGTGATGCTGCTTGACCAAAGCAAGTTCCGAGAACGCTTCGACGAAATCAAGGCTATCCTTGGTCTTACCGATGTGGACTGCAAGAAAATCTTCACCATCAACCGCCTTGAAAACAAAGAAGGCAGAAGTTTCTTCCGAGAAGTCTTCATCCGAAGAGGAAGTGTCGGAGGCGTATTTGGTGTGGAAGAACCCCATGAGTGCTATATGACCTATACCACCGAGCGAGCAGAAAAGGAAGCCTTGAAGCTCTACAAGAAAGAGTTGCAATGCGACCATCAGCACGCTATCGAAGCCTATTGCCGAGACTGGGAACTGTCAGGAATAACCAAATCCCTACCATTTGCCCAAAAGGTAAACCAAGCCGGTCATGTACTGAGGCTCAAACCCAAGCAAGAAAAAGGTCTCAATAGATTATAACAACAAGTCATAAACGATAATCTTCAGGAAAATGAAACGCTATCTGATAATATTTACCCTCTACCTCTGTGCCGTAGTACCAACAATGGCACAGTACTACAGTGTGAACTATGACAAGCGCACCGTAGCCGAAATGACAGCAGCCTTTGCAACAGAGGCAGCTACCGAGGCGTATTATGCCCAGCAGGTAGCAAAGATACGTGAACACTATCAGGCAGCAGAGGTTGCAGCAGCAGGAATCTTCACTTCAAAGTTCCTTGACCGCAAAGCCCTCACCAATTTGGGACTGTGGACAAGTGCCACCGAGAACTACTATTACCGCCGTATCTACAACATGGTATCGGCCAAGATCATGCCGAAGATTTGGACTGTAGCAGGAATGATGCTCAAAAGTCCTCAGAATGCTCTCTATTGGGGAAGCTATTTATATAAGGTATGTGAAGAGACCAAGACTCTCTGCTATCAGTTCGAGTCTATCGTCACAAACAGCACCCTCTCATTCAAGGATATAGCATTCCTAGAAATAAACCAGGAACTTGCTGCTATTCTGAAACTCTCGGAGTTGGGCAACGTAGATTGGGAAAAGGTGTTTGACAACTTCTCCGACATCGGATCTAACTTCACCAAGGAAAACCTGAATGAAGACATTAACAACCTCTATGCCATGGGAGTAAATCTTGCAGCAGCAGGAGCAGGCAATGCCGTAGGTTCCATCCTTGGCAACAGTAACTTCGATGATTCGATGAAGAACAAGGCAAGCAGTGTCATTGAAATAGCAGAGAATGTCTATGGACTCTACAATAACCTGTCAACCAATGCCGGCAACACCATTTTGCAGTTTGTTGGAGGAAGAGATAGCATTGCAAACCTCTTCTCTTTATCGAACTACAATCTGACATCCTGGATAACAGACTATGCCCGTGAAGGAATGGGGCAATACTACACCCAGCGATGGTATATCTATAGAGTTGATGCAGGAAATGTCACTCTATGTGATTACTATCCACCGACAGACAATGACGCTGTAATCAAAGGTGATCACTGGTATCGTATCAGCACAAAGGACAAAAACTATTCACCAACATCGGCAGAAAGAGAAGCTGCATTGAGAAACTCTGAAAACCATGCAGGTTGGAGCCGAAGTCAGGTTCAGCAACTGAACAACTCAAACGACGGCTTCAAATATAGTATGACATACTACATATCGGGCTATATACTCAGTAAAAAGAAAAAGCAGTATGCCAAAGCCTACGCTTACGAGATACATGTGTCAAAGAGTTGGAACAACAAAGAAGTTGCCTATGAGGATGTCTTTGATTCCTACACGATGGACTTGAAGACCTTCAAGGCAGGGCTGAATGCACGTCTGGCAGAACTCAATGACAACGAGGAAGGTTACACTTATTACCTTTCAAGTGACCCAAAGAGATACTACCAGACCACCGATGCAAAGAAAATTGCAGGATGTGAAACTGCAACCATCAGTGTTACTTGCCATGACGGAGCCAAACTAGGTGAAGGATCCACGCAATACAAATGTTCAAGTTGCGGAGGTAGCGTGAGCGGTCACACTAAACAGTGTGCGATGGCCACAAGTGTCACCCATGAGAACGTTGGCACCTCTGAGATAGACACCAAGATTGCGGAAACCGAAAGAAAAATTGCCTCCCTTCAGTCCGAGATTACAAGATTGGAAGCTGAAAATACGGAACTTCTCAGGAAGATAAAGAGTTCAAGTGTGGAAGATGCTGCAAGGTATCGCCAACAGTACAACGCCAATAAAGACCGTATTACAGTTTTGAAGTCAGACAAGAATGCCGCAGAAGCAGAACTTACCGAATACCAAAAGGCAAAGCAAGAGGCTGTTGATGGTGAGAATGCCGTGACAGATGACTATTACCGCATACCAGCCATCATGCAGGATTGCAAGACTGCATACAACCTCAACTGGAATGGTTCTGGTGCGTGGGAAGGCAACACCTTTGTCCGTACTGCATCCATGCCGAATATCAATGGTGTCATTACCTTCAAGGCAACAATCTCGATAGCCAGAAAGCCAAAGTATTTCCTTGGCATCAAGATACACCGAGCCATTGTGCAGATTTCCTGGACATTGATCACGCAGTACAGCGACACGCAAGTTGTAGCAGTTATAAATCTCGATCCTGCAAAGACCGATGAAGAGAAAGCAGCCGAAGTGAATGCTAAACTTGCAGAGATTGCCCGTGATTATCCAGACTGCGACCCAACAGTAGAATATGCAAAGAGCAACCCAGTGGAATCAGATGAAACCGATGACACATACCATTTGCTTTGGTCAAGTGATCGTCTGGAGATAGCACGTCAGATAGACAGCCGTCTTACTAAGATATTTGCAGACCTAGTGTCATTGGAGAAGATGATGCACTACAAGCATTCCATCATAGACATATTGAAAAGTGTCGCACCACCATTGAACGATGAACAAGGTAGAAGACAGACTCTCATTGAGAAGTGTCGGAAGCGATGGTTGAGACACGCAGCAAACAGTAGTCATTCGGATAGTTACAACGGTAAATATGATGACGATGATGAAGACAACAATGAATAGCAAGATAGTGGCAATCCTCATTTGCCTGTTGACTCTCTTGCCGTCAGGAGCCAAGGCGCAGATGGGATTTGACGTAACTTCTGTTGAAGCCTATATCAATGACCACAAGCAACAGCGCAGTCTGCTGCTTGTGCGCTCCACCTTGGAGGCAAGTAACAAACTGCTGCATGATTATAGTGGCGATGCCAACATCGGCTTCAAGGACATCAACAAGGAACTGGATAAGTACACCAGGGCATTTGATGTGATTGATGTCCTGTATCAGACACTTCGCACCAGTCTCAATGTGTACAACACCTATGAGAACGTCAGTGACAGAGTTGGTGACTATAGAAAGATGCTCAATAATTTCAGGAAAAAGTGTCTGGAACGAGGTAACATCATGAGTACCGACACGCTGATAATCACTATCAACGCCAAGGCATTGGCAAAAATTGCTGATGAAGGAGATTACCTCTATAGGTCGGTCAATGATTTGGTGCTATATGCAACAGGAGCAGCAGCATGTTCCACGTCCGATTTGCTTCTCATTCTTACGAGCATCAACAACTCGCTTGACAACATAAAGAAGCATCTCAACAAAGCCTACTTCGATACCTGGAGATACATTCAGGTTAGAATCGGCTACTGGAAAAAGCAGGTGTATCGGGCCAGGAGTAAGGAAGAAATCATTAGTGATGCCTTTGGCAGGTGGAAAGGCGCAGGATATTTAGGCTATTAGGATAACAATTAAAAACTCAATGAATATGAAACATTTAATATCTTCACGGACAGCACTTTGCTTATGTGGCATGTCGTTGTGTTTCTGCGCATCAGCCCAGAGCTATGTGACTTATAATCATGATGCAGCCAAGATGAATCAGATAACGGTTCAGGAGATTGGCGCAGGTGGACTCACTCCAGCATTCTATTATGATGTCTTTCACAACAGATACCAGAAAACAGCAGCTCAAAAGAACAAGCAAGGGTTCAGAACCTTAGCAGGAGTATCTGCATATCAGCAGGTGGATATTGCTGACAGTATCAAGTCATCACTTACCAAACGAGCAGAAATAGAGGCTCTCAACATTGCAGACCGACAGATAGACCTTGCCTGGTTAGCAGAGGGAAGCAAGATTAACGCAAAACTCTCTTACTTCCAAGCAAATATAAACAGAATAGTCAGTGCTGGCGGTTCTGTATCTGACAAAACACGATGGAACGAATACTACAATATGTTCTTGACAGCCATCAAAGAGACGCAGGAAGCCTATATGCCTAACGCTCAACGCAAACAGCAGTATCTCGCCATCTATGATGACATTAACAGGCAGAACGAAACGCTTCTCTCGTTTCTGATTCAATTAAGCAACAAGCGGAAAACGTCCTCCTTGCTTGCTGCCAGACTTGAAAGGAGAAACAATGTGGCAAGCCACGCTTCATCAGCTATCAGTCGTTGGCGTGAGGCAAGTAAAAAGAATACAGGAAATAACTCAGGAGGCAATGATGACTCCGATGACAATAACATAGTAAAACAATAGCCCATGGCAGATTCAAGCATCCTTTCCGATTTCGGTATCAATATCCTCGAACAGGAAATTGACGACGTGATTTTCCAGACCAACGAGTTCCTTTGTGATGCTACATTCACAGGCTCACAAGGCCCATTTTGGTGGTTACTGGTGGTTGCCGTTACCAATTCTCCAAAACACGACTTTAATTGCTGTAAATCAGCCACTTGCAGATTTTTGTTTCGTGACACAAAATCAGCGAGGGACAAAAACGGGACAAAACCACGGAAAAATAAAGTCAAGAACACTTCGCCCGAAATATCCCTTGTAGATTTGTCCTACAAACATATAGTCAGACCATTATCGATTTTCTATCTGTCTCGTCTAAAATCGTTATGCTTGTCGCCATGCCACCATGCGCCCAGGAAGGCGATGATGACACGAAAGACAAAGTAGATGATAATTATATCAACAAATTCGTTCATAAGCTTGATTTTTAGTATGTTACTCAATACACATTAACTACGGGGATGCCCAAATGATTGGCTTTCTTGAAAGTGTAGTATGTTCCACCTTTTTCTCGTCCATCATAGAATGCTATAAGAAGGGAAGCATTTTCCACCATAAACTCGTCTCTATCAAGAAAGCATCTTGTATAATAGCGTTCTGATAGAATTAACACCTCGTCTGCCGAAGCTTTCAAATTCTCATAAACCATCTTATCATTAGCACTGAACCTATCCGCCTGACCTCTGAAAGGAATGGCGGCTGTCAGCGTCATTCCAGGACATGACGATTTCAATGACTGCACTATTTGTGCTGCCATAAGGTCTATGCCTATGGCAAATCCCGAAATAAAATTACTGATGCCATGCTTATAAGCTTCAAGTATAGCCTTAGTCAATCGTTCTTTTATTAGCTCCTTTTGTGAAAAGTTATAGAAGCGATGTCCTGTAAAGGCTGCCGAAGCAGCCTTAGCGAATTTTGTTTTGTTCATTCTTTTCATTGCTGTACGTATTTGTATGATGTCTTGCCGAGAAATATGCCATTTGTCACACGTGCCCCGACTTGCTCCAATTTAGCGGTGTAGTCACAAAATGATGAGCCGGTAGTAACTACATCATCCCAAATGCAGACTATCTTGTTTTTGAAGAAGTTAGCATCCACCTCGATATTATTCTTTTCCTTCAGACGCTTTGCTCGCTCATCTTTCTTGACTTTAGTACCATGAACTGCGGTACGTTCACCAATAACCTTGACATGAGAAAAGCCGTCTATTGCTCCCGAAAAACGGCAAACAAGTTCTGAGAAGTTCTTATTTCGTGCCTCGTTACGCTCTTGACTGCTTGCAGGAACACAAGAGAAAACGACATTACGAACCTTGCGACCGAATTTTTTCACAAGCATCTTTGCTACGCACTTTGCCACCTCAGTATGGTTGCGACCATCCTTAAAGTCAAAGATGACTTGGCGGTCAAAGAATGCATCCATACCGATATTTTTGATGCGTACCGGATAATAGCGGAAAAAGCTGCTCAACTCCTTATCCTCTTGTCCCTTGATGTAAACCTGTACCATGTCCATAGCCATTGTTTTTCTTTATCTCTTGGTAGGTAGCAGCCGTTAACCACTACCCATCAAGAATGTTTTGTATCAATCGTAAAGTCTTTTTAGGAACGACTGCAATTCTCCGTCTTGGATTGCAGAAAGTTTACATGGTTGGAAAGCCTTTTTCTGCTCTAACATGATTGTACCGAGTCCGTACTTGGATGCGTCCAAAGCCACACTTGCCATTTCGTTGGCTGATATGTAGCCGTACTCCGTTTCTGCCAAACCTACGATGATGCCGAAAAGAACAAAATCGTCGTACTCTCGCTGTCCTTCAAGAATGTACCAACGTGCATTGCCGATGAAAAACACTGCGATGCAAAGAGCATCCTTCTTCTTACTATCCTGTGAATAAAGCGGATAGTCCTTCATTGCCTTCTCCAAGTCAGGAGTAATCAGGCGGTTGTTGTAATCTGTTGCCATAGTCATAAAAATTATTTTTCTCCCTTTCGTTAAGTCCTTTCGGACTGGGATCGGGAAGATTTTTCTGCTTTACAAAGTGCGTCAAAGGCAATAGAGCAAGTCTGATGTGAAGAATACTCTTTTCATGGAAAAGGAAGATTGTTCACAAAGCACGACTTGCCATTTGCCAAAAGGCGCGATAACTTTGCAGAAAAAGAATCCCGTAATCCCAAGGGCGACACGGCATCAAAGACTATAAGTCTCAGTAAGAAGAAACAGATACAAAAGGTATAGTCAGAATGGATAAAACAGCTGGGTGGGAATAGTCTTAAGCATCAACAGCCGGTACGACAATTAGAGAACTCTCCAAAATGACAAAGGAAGAACGTGCCGAGCAAAGTGTTTAGTCTTGCCTGGCACTTTCTGACTAAGGCATGGAGGAATGTTCTTGTCGTACCTTTGGCAGAGTGTTATTCTTTCGTAAGTCGATACAATCGACCTGCGTAAGAATAACTTTATGACAAACTGTTAATGCCTATGGGACTATGGTGTGGGGCTGAGCATTATAAGATGTCTCGTCATTATGTTGATAAAAAGCTACTCTCATTATCGTATGAGGCTTTAAAGTGTATTCATGTACACATTAACACACGGACATATGTATTCACGTCCACATGAATACATTGAAACAACGGAATTATTCAGAATGATGACAAAATGAAAATCAATATATTATAAAAGGTGAAAGGGAGGGAAATGAAGGGTGTTGCTGTGAGCCAGTGCACCTTCTCGACGAATGGACATGCAGTAGTGTCAAACTGAATAAGTGGGAACCGCTTGCGTCCCACCTACTCAGTTTGTAAGATACCGTATGTCGCTTCGTGGTGTACCTTCCTGCTGAAGGACTTTGCACTTACGTCACGCTCTGCTGACATAAATGCGAGGTCTTTCAAGTGGAACTCCAGTGGCATCCTTCATGGTGTGGGGCGAAGTATTACAACTATATTTCCCAAGAAGTATAAAACACAAAAGGCTGACATTCATTATCATATAAGGTTTCAAAGTGTATTCATGTACACAAGTACACACTAAAACATGTATATACGTATTCACGTCCACATGAACACATTAAATTATCAAGAATAGCCAAGATGATTATAAGAGAAAGCTCATATATTATAAAAGGAGAAAGGGAGGGAAATGAAGTATGTTGCTATGAGCCAGTGCACCTCCTCGACGAATGGACATGCAGTAGTGTTAAACTGAATAAGTGGGAACCGCTTGCGTCCCACCTACTCAGTTTGTAAGATACCGTATGTCGTTTCGTGGTGTACTTTCCTGCTGAATGATTTTGCTCTTACGTCACGCTCTGCTGACATAAATGCAAAGTCTTTCAGGTGGAACTCCAGTAGCATCCTTCATGGTGTGGGGCAAAGCATTATAAAGACTTATCTAATGAGAAAGACAACTACATTTTATATAAATATTGCATGTTCATACCATTTTATAACGACTACGCAAAAAGATTTCGTTTAATTTTTGTACCTTTGCACGCAAATTAGACAAAGAAATAAAAGAAACAAGAAAAATCCTATACGGAATGAGACTTTATATGCACATAACATCACAATCATTCGTTCAGAGTTATCGACGCTTTGAACGGAATAGTTATGTACATACATCAAGTACATCAGATACAGCCGGTATAGGATTCC